>Ga0105048_10009805_pt1 | contig 15187 bp, 13 predicted proteins | sample MAT05_FD_78382 | JGI IMG/M metagenome (GOLD analysis project Ga0105048, IMG submission 78382) | Freshwater microbial communities from Lake Fryxell liftoff mats and glacier meltwater in Antarctica - MAT-05 | ecosystem: Environmental > Aquatic > Freshwater > Ice > Liftoff microbial mat | place... | reverse complement strand
GCCCAGCGCCAGGGTGGTGGCTGGATGGGCGAACCGGGCGTGCGCAGAGTAGCCATGGTTTAGCGTGAAGGCAGGCCCATCACCAGCGTGCCGCTCCAAGTGGCGCCAGCGGGTGTGGTGGCGCGGGTCAAACGTGCCTCCAGCGGCACTGAGCGCGCATTCAAACGCACCTGCGCCAGCCATTGGGCCAGTGCATCGGCGTTGGCCGCTTGCAATGTGACATTGGCGCGATCCGCCACCACGCTCACTTGCGCTGTGCCGGCCAGGGTTTGCCGGGTGGCCAGGGTGAGTGCGCGTAGAGCCTCGTCATAAGTCAAAGGTGCCTGGCGTTGCAGGGCGCTTGCCTGGTTTTGCAGTGACTGCATGTTCTGCAGCTGCGCGTCTAACGCCGTGGCGCGTGCGGCTGATGTGCGCAAGGTTTGCAGCGATGGCGCCAACGCGAGTTTCCACACCAGCGCCAGGACGACCAGCGCCAAGGCTGCAGCCAGAAAGTTCTTCTCGCGGGCAGCCAACCGGCTCCAGCGGGATTGCAGGGGGGCGAGCCAAGCGCCCAACCCAGAATGTGAAGGCCTGCTCATGGGCGACGCTCCTGCGGCTGCTTCAGCACCAGTTGGTCTGCGTCTAGCGTGACGTTGTAGCCTTGGGCTTGCAGGCGGGTGATAGCAGTGGTGAGCGTGGGGTCGGAGGGGTCTGCCAACTTGAGGCGCAATTCACCTGCTACAAATTCAATAGCGTTAGACGTAGCAATGTCGGGGGCTAGAGCCTGAAATTGCCCAAGCATGGTTTCCAGATCGCCGCTGGCTGCGTTGCCACTCTGGCGCTGCAGGTCGGCCACGGCGCGGGCCATTTGCAAGGGCGCATCGACAACGACGCGAACGTCAGGGAAGGTCATGGTCAGTATCTCGCGCAGCGCTGTGCGTTTGGCTGCCAGTGCGGCTTCTTCTTTCCAGGCCCAGACCTGCAAGCCGACCAGATTGGCCAGTAGCAGGGCCACCACGGCCCAACGTGCGGGTTTCCAGCGGGGAGATTGCAGCAGGTCATTGGCAATCTCGGCCATCTGCTTGCGTCTGCGGGTACTGCGGGTGCGCAGCAGGTCAAACTGGGCCAGGTCCCAGCCCGACTGGGCGGCGGCCATGGCGCGTTGCGCGGCGGTTTGCAGGCTGACGCGGCCGGAGAAAAATTGTTCAGCCAGGGCGGCGACAACAGGTTCGGCCAGCACCGCCGCTGCCTCTGCACCAGGGGGCAGTAGCGCCATACCACCGTGGGCCAGCGGCAGCACAACCATTCCTTGCGGGCTGGCGCAGACCAGTTGGGGCTGCTCCGCAGTGCCCATGGCGGTCAAGGTGACGGTATTGGTGTCGGGTGCGCCATCGGACGGTGGTGCTAACTCGGGCACGATGCGGGCGACGGGGCGCCCGGTCTGTTCCAGCGCCGCTAGCCAGGACCGCAGCCAGGCGCGGTCACAGGCGGCTACCCAGTTGGGAGCGTCGGCGCGGGCTTGGGGCTGGATGGCAAAGTGCAATTGGGCGGGCTCGTCGAGCAGGCGGTCTTCCAGCAGTCCGTCGATTACCGCGCGCAGGCGGGGCGCATTGCCCTCCTGGAAAAAACCACGCTCCAGCGTGCCCTTGGGAAATTCGACACGGTGCCAGGACAACTGGGTTGCTGGCACCACCACCACCACCTCCGCATCGGGCGTGTGTGGCAACAAATTCAGCGGAGTGTCCAGGTGGCGCTGTGCAGTGCTTCCGTCCTCTGTCCACACAGCACTGCACAGCGCAGCGGCGGTGGGCAGAGTGGATGGAAGTGTGACGATCAGTGAGGACATGCAGGATTTTTGTGCTGCGTCATTGTAGGGGGGCAGTTTGTGCACTTTGGATGCCCTGCGATCCCCGGTCGCGCCACAGGGTTTTGACCGATAGGCCGTCGCGCTGCACCACGGAGCGTTCGTCCACCACGGTTTGGTCCAGGCGTAGGCGGCCGTGTATCTCGAAAAACCGAGAATTCACACTGTGCAGGGTTTCGTTCAGGTCGCCAGCAGCATCCGGCACAATCTTGCCAGCGTCGGCAAGGGTGCGAAAGTGGGCGAGCTGGCGGATGCTGACCAGGCGCTCGGCCTGCGCCATGTCCAATCCGGGGATGGTGGCGAATAGCACCGGTGCACTGGCGGTGTTGAGGTTGACCGGTGTGCGCATGGGCAGCAGCGTGATGAAGGGTCCAAGAATGGCCAGGCTGCGCGTCGACAGACCCAGCCATTGCAGCTGACCCACGCGCTGTGGCATCAATGGGGCCAGGCGAGAGGAGCCGTTGTTGGGGCTGGTGTCCTGTGCAAAGCGCAGGTTCTCTACCAAAGCGACGAGCTCGGTGCGAGGCAACCCCAGCTTTTCAAACAGTTTGGCAAAGGCGCGCACGGCAGGTTCGGACGGTTTGCCGTTTTCCACCAGGTTGAGCACATTCATGCGCCCTTGCAGGTCGCTGATGTAGCCGGACAAGAATGCCTGGTTTGCCGTGTCTTCTGTATTCGTAGCCACGCCCTTCTCTGCCGCCAAAAAAGTGGAGAGGCGGGCCTCTTCCAGCGGCACCGCCCAGGGCTCCCCCAGGTGGTCTGCGCCGCCCGAGCGGGCGTCTTCGCGCAGGATCAGGCGTGCCCAGTCCAGCGCGCCGGTGAGCACCCACAAGGATTGGACGCGGGCGCGTTCAGCAGTCTCTACCTCTACGCTGCGCCATTGTTGCCACAGCGCGGCAGCGGCCATGGTGGCCACCAAGGCCACGGTCAACATGGCGGCCAACAAGGCCGCACCAGCGTTGCGGACCCTCATGGCTTGCCGCCGCCCAAGGTGATGCGGGCCCAGTCGCGGGTCAAGGTGCCGGCAAAGGCATCGTTGGGCGCCAGCGTGAGCACCAGGCGCACGCCATCTGGCAGCACGGGGTCGGTGGGTGCCGCAATGACGCCGCTACCCGATGTCTGTGCGGTTGGGGGTGGCGGCGGTGGTGCGCCGTCGCTGGACAGCGGGTTGGTCCATGCATCGGCGCGGAAGTAAAACACCTTCCATTGCTCTAGCGCGGCCACACGTACTTCCAGCTTTTTGTCTTCTTCACTGGCGTTTTGTGCCCACTGGGCGGCACGGGCCCAGGTGGTCTGCAGCTCACCCCGTGTCTGCACTGGTGGCGATTGCCAGCGCAGCCACTGGCCGGAGCCGTCAACGTCGCGCCGCGACCAGGCTACAACCAGCAGGCCATCACCCGGGGCTGACGTGCTGCGCCGTGTAATACGCAGGGCGCGCCCGTCCCAATCCAGTGCAGGGGTATTGGGTAGCTGCACCAGGGCATCAAGGTCGGCTGCCCATTGCGACAGACCGGCCTGCAACGTCAACACCGTGTCTGCACGTTGTTGCAGCTGCGCCTGCGCTCTGGCCATGCCGTCCAACCCACGCCAGCTTAAGCCCGCCATCAAGGCCAGGATACCAATGGCGACCAGCAGCTCGATCAGCGTAAAACCGTGGAGGCGTTTGGGGGTGGGAGTCATATCAATAGCGCCCCACAACAGTGGACAACGTCAACAGAGGTGTCTCTCGCTCTGCCACCCTGGCCTCTACCCGCAGAAAATTGGGGTTTGGCGTGGGCCGTACCGACAGCGTGACACCCAAATTGCGGCCCGCCTGCTCGCAATTGGTGGCGTTATCCCCCACGGCGGGCATTTGTTTGGACAGGCGCACCGCCACCAAGGCGTTCTCGGCACAGAGCTGCGCCAGCAAAAGGTCGGACTGGCGTTCGGCGTTTCGGGTCAACGAGCCGGTTGAACGCACACCCGCGGCCAGTGCAATGGCCACGATGCCCAGCGCCACCAGAACCTCGATCAAGGTGAAGCCATGGTTTGCCAGCCGTGGTGGGGTGTGCGGGCTCATGGGGAACCGGGGGCCGAGTCTGCATCCCCCGTTACTTTAAAAGGGCGCACGCCGTCGGTGGTGAGGCTGAGGCTGCGTGCGGGTTGCGATCGGATAGACAGCCGTATACGCTGGGGACCGATGATGGGTTCGGGTCCCAGCACTACCGGGCGGGCGCTGGTTGCGACCACGTCGGTCCCCAGCCAGCCCGTGGGCATGGCGGCGCTCGGCAGACCTTCAAACTCAAAACCATTGGGAGTTGCACGCCAAACGACGGTATTGGCGCTCATGCGCGACATGGCGCGGGCCGATTCCAGCAGGGCTGCCAAGCGCTGGGCTTCGCGCTCCAGCTGTGTTTGGGACGAGTCCCGCATGGCAAGGCTGACGCCAGCCGTTGCCATGGCCATGATGGCTACGACAACCATCAGCTCCAGCAGCGTGAAGCCTTTAGAGCTAGTCCCAGCTACCGATGTCCGCATTCTTGCCCTCGCCGCCCGGTTGGCCGTCTGCACCGAAGGAGAGTACGTCCACCTCGCCCCGTACGCCGGGGTTCAGGTACTGGTAGGGGCGGCCCCAGGGGTCGTTGGGCAGCTTGTCCAGGTAGCTTTTCCAGTTGGTAGGAATGGGGCCATCGGTAGGTTTGGCGCGCAGTGCCTGCAGGCCCTGGGCCGCGGTGGGAAAGCGTTGGTTGTCCAGCTTGTAGAGCTTGAGTGCACCCATTAGGTTGTTGACATCGGTTTTGGCCGCGGTGCCACGCGCGTCGTCGGCACGGTCCAGCACATTGGGCACGATCAACGCGGCCAATACACCGATAATCACCAGCACCACCATCAGTTCGATGAGAGTGAATCCAGAGGTAGACCGCTGGTGCCGGTGCGAAACCGGTACCGAAGGGGATAAGTGTGCTGATGGGTTCATGGTCAGGTCAATCATAATCGCGCAATGCAAACAATCGCTTTACAGGTGTGGGGGATCCGGCTGGCAACCTTGGTGTTGGCTGCGTTGGCAGCGCTCAGCGGCACCTATTGGGTGCTCAAGAGTACGCATGCCAGCAGTGTATCGGCTGCAGCCCCATCAGCCGGTTTTGCCGGGCTAGACCCTCAGGCGCTCGCCCGCGCATTGGGCGGTGGCGGCGTCGGGGCCTCTGCAGGTGAACCCGTCGCAGTCGGCACGGCCTATGTGTTGGTGGGGGTGCTGGCCGATAGCCAGCGCGGGGGGGCAGCCCTGATTGCCGTGGATGGCAAGGCCGCCAAGCCCTACCGGGTGGGAGCGGCGGTGGATGGCAAACTGGTCGTGCAGTCGGTGGCGGGGCGGCGCGCCGTGCTGGCGGCCAGTATGGACGGTCCGGCACAGATGACGCTGGAGTTGCCGCCGCTCAGCAAGTGATGATGGCGCTCAAGCGGCAACAGGCTTTGCCTTCAAGGGCCGGTGCTTTGGATGCGCTGCGCGGTGCTGCCGTGTTGTGGATGACAATTTTCCACTTTGCGTTTGACCTCAACCATTTCGGTTTTATCCGTGAAGATTTCTACCGCGATCCGCTGTGGACGGTGCAGCGAACCTGCATCCTGAGCCTGTTTTTGTTGTGTGCGGGGTTTGGCCAGGCGTATGCCGTTCATGCGGGTCAGAGTTGGGCGCGCTTTTGGCGGCGTTGGCTGCAAGTTGCTGGCTGTGCAGGTGCCGTTAGCCTGGGTTCGGCGCTGATGTTCCCCAATAGCTGGATTTACTTTGGTGTGCTGCACGGCATGGCCGTCATGCTGCTGGTTTGCAGGGCCACGGCGTCCTGGGGTCGATGGCTGTGGACAGCCGGCTTAGGTCTGGTCTTGTTGGGGGTCTACGCAAACCAAGTGAACACTTGGCTGCCGTTTTCAGAAGCGTGGGACCTCAAAGCCCTGAATTGGCTGGGCCTGATCAGCCACAAACCCATTACCGAGGACTATGTTCCTGTTCTGCCCTGGCTGGGAGTGATGTGGTGGGGCATGGCTGCAGGCCAATGGGCATTGGCGCGCGGGTGGATGGCCCGGTTGGACCAGGGTGCCAGCGCCTTGCCACTGGCACCCCTGTCTTGGTTGGGGCGGTGGAGCCTAAGCTGGTACATGGTCCACCAGCCTGTGCTGATTGGCCTGCTGACCGTGGTGGGATTTTTGCGCTAGTTGCGCCTAGTAGCTGCGGCCTTTGGTCACCGTTTCGCGAGTAATTTTCCAGACGCCTTGCACATTCTCCATCGCCAGTGTCTTGTTGACACGGTCCTTGTAGTCGACGGAGCCGTATTCTTGAGAGAAAGCGACTTCTGCGGTCCTGGTATCGCAACGCAGAGGCGTCACATTACCAACGGTGATCTGGATATCGCCCTGTTTGTTGATACGGCTCGTGCGCATGGCTTCCCACTGCTTGCGGTCCATGGCATTGCCGGGAATGAAGTTGCCGGAATACGTGCTGAGGTAGCCGGGAACGTCTTTACTGTTCCATGCCTTCAACCAGGTTTGCACCGTCTGCGGCAATTTGGCGCAATCCGCAGCGACGTTGACAGGTGGTACTACAACCGGCACTACCGACGCTGCCGCGACTGGTGGCTTGACGGGATCGGCAGGCAAAGAGGGTGGACGCGAATTGAAGGTGCGATCCAGGGTTGACGCGGTGGGGATCTGACTGTCGCACGACATCAGTGCATCGTCGTCCTCTGCGTTTCCTGAGGCGTTCGGCACCTCTGAGGACAAAGTTTGTAACTTCAATGCGCTGAGCAAAGTGCCCGATGTAGCAAGCACCCGCACAGATGACAATTGCAGATCGTATTCCGCATTGGCCAGTGCACGGCGTGCTTGGTAGAGCTCGTTTTCTGTATCCAACAAATCCAGCAACGATCGTTGACCAATATCGAACTGTTGTTGGTAAGCCTGGCGTGCCTTCGATGTAGATAACTCATGCTGGGCCAGCAACTTGATCTGGGCGGCGAGTCGCTGCGAATCATTGAAAGCAATTTCACCGGTTTGCCATACATCCCTGCAGGCTTTGTCGCGCAGATCGTAGGCGCTATTCAGTTTGGCTGCGTACTGGTTGACTCGGGCTTTGTCAGACCCGCCACGGTAGAGGTTGTAACTCAGCACGACTTCGAGTGCCGTATCCCGGTAATCGCCGTTGATGCCGCTTTGGTTGGTTTCCATGCTTTGACGGGCACGCAACTCAACCGTCGGGCTGTAGGCGGCGCGGCGCACGGCAGCGTCTGAGCGGTATCCCCGAATGGTCGCAACGGCTGACAGGAAATCAGGGTTGGTGCGTACCGCCTGGTTGGGAAATCCGGTTCCTGCTTTCAAAAAACTGCCCATCGATTCGCCAGCCGCGAGATTTTGCGCAGGAATCGTTCCGACCAGCCGCTGATACCGGGCAGACACGTCGTGCAGATTGCTGGATTCTGTGAGCCAATTTGACTCGGCCAATGCCATACGGCCGGATGCCTGCTCCAGGTCTACTTTGCGGCCTACGCCAGCAGTCACTTTTTGGCTCAACCGGTCGTGCACTTCTTGGTGGGTCGTAAAGTTGTCTGCGGCAAGTTGGACCAGTTCCCGATAGCGCAAGACGTCGGTGTAGGCGCGTGCCGCTTCCAGCGCGGTTTGGTTACTGGCAGATAAAAGTTCAAAGTATGCAGTTTGTTGGGCATAGCTCAGGCGTCGGGTTTCGTGCAAAGTGGCAAAGCCGTCAAACAGGGTTTGGCGTAGTTGCAGAGTTGCTCGGTTGCCGTTGTATCCCAGCGTGGATGCCAGAGACGGTGTCCTTGTCTCGTAAACCCCCGCGGCTACTTCCAGGTCGATACGGGGGAGCCAGGCACCTTGTGCAACTCCCCGTTCCGCCTTGGCGGCCTCCAGGTTGTGAAAGCGAAGCTTGACTTCGGGGTTCTGCAGGATGGCGCGCTCGACGGCTTCTTTCAAGGTGCCCGGTGCTTGCTGTGCACTGGCCCAGGGGCTCAGGCAAGTAGTGGCAATTAAAACGGCGGTGCTGATGGCGGTGAGCTTGGTCATACTTTTGGAGTTCTTCCTGCAATGTTGGGGCTATGGGCCATAGACCTGACCGGCAATTGACTGTGCTAGTGTTCGCCCAGTATAGATAGTGCTGTATTGTGCTAGGAAATTGTGAGCAATGCACCATGTGTGGGCGCCGCGGCTTTAAAAATGGAGCCTTGTGTGAAAAAATGCACAAACTGTTACAGCTGTTTTCGATTGGGTTTACCGCAATGCAACTGACGGACGCTTTTACCTGATGGTGCGCATGTTGCTCACGCGCGCTGGCTGGTCGCGGGCCTTGGTTTTCGTGCTGTGTATTGGCATGTTCTGGTTCGGCACATTTGCCTTCGGTGGCGTAGATTTTGAACGCCTGATGGTATCCGTCACGCAGCGCTGGGGCTCAGGAGTCACCGCAAAATTCAACACTTGGCAAAGTCTGATTCTCAACAATAGGGCGACCGCAGATGCAGAGCGTTTGAAGCGGGTCAATGATTTCTTCAACCGAAACATTGTGTTTGGCGACGACACTGCCGTATGGTTTCAAGAGGACTATTGGGCCACTCCAATGGAAACAGTGGGCAAAGGGATGGGAGATTGCGAGGACTTTGTCATAGCCAAGTACTTCACGCTGAAGGAAATGGGTGTGGAGTCCAGCAAATTGCGCCTGATCTATGTGCGGGCCAAGACCGGCTCTTCGGACAGCACTGCCTTGCAGGCGCATATGGTTTTGGCCTATTACGCCAAGCCCGACGCGGAACCCGTGGTGCTGGATAACCTCATTGGTGATATCCGTCCAGCATCGCGTCGACCCGATCTGGTGCCCGTATTTAGCTTCAATAGTGAAGGCATTTTTACTGGTGTCTCCGGCAAAGATGCGATACCTGCTGCGGGAACCGGGCGCTTGTCGCGCTGGGAAGACTTGTTGAAACGTGCGAGAGCAGAAGGTTTCGAGTGATGTCGAAGCACAGAAAAGGAAGTTGAAAATGTCAATGTTTCGCCAACTATGGCTTGCCATCATTGCCAGCACGCTTATGGCCCTTGCCGGAAGTTTGCTGGTCTCCATGCTCAGTGCGCGGGCCTATCTGGAATCACAGCTCTCCATCAAGAATACAGACAACGCTACGGCGTTGGCGCTGTCGTTGAGCCAGAGCAATCCGGATGAGGTGACGGTTGAGCTGGTGGTCGCGTCGCTGTTTGATGGAGGCCATTACGAGCTGGTACGAGTGACCAGTCCGCAAGGCAAGACCATGTCGGAGCGTATAGGGACGGACTCGGATTTGGGCGCTCCCGCGTGGTTTGCGCAGTTGCTGCCTATTCACGCCCAGGCGGGACAAGCCCAAATCTCCAGTGGTTGGAAACAATTTGGAACTGTGACTTTGGTCAGCCAAAGCCGTTTTGCCTATGCCGCGCTCTGGAAGAGCGCGAAGGAGATGGTGATGGCCCTGACCTTGGCAGGATTGGCGGGTGGGTATATGGCTACGCTGGTGTTGCGCAGGTTGCGTCGCCCATTAAACGCGGTGATCGATCAGGCGCAGGCGATTACGGAGCGGCGCTTCGTCACTATGGAGGAGCCAGCCGTGCCGGAGTTGAAAAAGCTGGCCCAGGCGATGAACACGACGGTCGCGCGGCTCAAGACCATGTTTGACGATTAGGCCAAGCGGTTGGACGGTGTCCGGCGGGAAGCGAATTGCGACACGTTGACCGGCCTTGCCAACCGCAGTAACTTTATGGCGCGGTTGAGAGACACCGTTCAGGCCGAGCAGTCGGCTGGGGGGGCCGTGTTTATTGCGCGGGTTGCCAACTTGGCAACTGTCAATCAGTCTTTGGGTCGAAAAGACACCGATGAGTTGCTTCGGGCTTTTGGGCGTGGCCTGTTGTCGATTTCCGAGCGTTATCCAGATGCGTTGGCTGCACGACTTAACGGTGCCGATTTCGCCATGCTGGTTCCGGCACTGATCGCGCCGCATGCAGTTGCTGAAGAACTGTTTGCTGCGCTAACCAACGAGGCGCAAGCGTATCTGCCTGACAGTGCTAGCACCTGGTTGGGTTGCGGAAGCTTCCCACCTGGCGTGGAAATGGAAGCAATCCTGGCGCAGGTAGACATGGCACTTGCTGCGGTAGAGGCCGGTGGTGCCAGCGGGCTGAAGGTGGTGGACTTGCATCTTGGCGACGACGCGCCCAAGAGCTCCGAGGAGTGGGCCAAGCTGATTCACCGCGCTTTAGACCAAAAGTGGGTGCGTTTGGTCTCGTTTCCGGTGATGTCGCTGGACGGGAAACTGGTGCACAGGGAGTGTCCGCTGCGGTTAATGTTTGACGAGCGGGGTGAGTGGCAACCTGCCGGAAAATTCCTACCCGTAGCGGAGCGTCTGAAGCTAACGCCTCAGCTGGATTTGGCCGCAGTGGCCTTAGGGTTGGATGAATTGGAGGCCAAGCCGCAACTCACAGGACTCGCTATCAACCTATCCGCTAGCTCCATCCATTTGCCGGAGTTCCGTGCCGACTTGCAACGCCTGCTTAAACGCCGTGCGGGTACACAGCGCCTGTGGCTAGAAGTAGCTGAGTCGGGCGCGCTGTCCCACTTTGACGCGTTCACGGCATTGTGTGTGGACCTGCGTGGCGTGGGTTGCAAGCTGGGGCTGGAACACTTTGGCCGCCAATTCAGTGAGATCGGGCGTTTGCATGACCTGGGACTGGACTACATCAAGGTTGACGGCAGTTTTGTGCGCGGCCTGGACGGGAACGTCGGCAACCAGGCCTTTTTGAAAGGACTGTCTACGATTGCCCACAGCATTGGCCTCACGGTGATCGCCGAGGGCGTAACGAATGCGGCTGACCTCGCGGCTTTGGCCAAAGTAGGCTTTGACGGCGCAACTGGCCCCGCGGTAAACGATACCGCCCCATAGTCGCGACTCCAAAGTGCCAAGAGTGAAGGGGTGTTCATTGACCCCCTCTTCCTTTGATCACTCGCTGGTCTAAGGCGATCCGGTTCCAGCTTTCAAGAGATCCGCTGCAATTGTGATGCTGACAGACGCGGATGCCGTTCCACCGTGACCATCGCTGATGGTGTAGCTGAACGACGCATTGCCAACATAGTCCTTGGTTGGCGTGAACACAACGTTGCCGCCGACGAGTGCGACAGTTCCATGTGTTGCGTCGAGCACTGAACTGATGGTCAACGGATCGTTGTTGGGATCCGTGTCATTGCTCAGTAGTGCCGCCGATGCAATGTTAAGCGGCGAGTTAGCCGTTCCCGATACTGCGTCTGCCGCAGCGACGGGTGCGCCATTGACGTTCACATCAACTGTTGTAGTCGCGGTGCCGCCATGGCCGTCGCTGATGGTGTAGTTGAATGAAGCCGTACCGAAGTAGCCCGCTGTGGGCGTAAAAACCACGTCCGATCCGACCATGGCGACGCTGCCGTGAGTCGCGTCTTGCACCGAAAACAGTGTAAGTACGTCCCCATCCGAATCTTTGTCGTTAATCAGCAAGGTGGACGCAGCAACCGTGACTGGGGTGTCGGCTTGAGCAAAAGCTGTATCCGCCACTGCCACTGGCGCATCGTTGACTGCGGTTACAGAAATGGCCAGCGTTGATGTGTCGTTGTTGGAGCCGTCGGTCATGGTGTAGGTAACGACAGGCACTGCGCCGTTGTAATCGGCCGCGGGTGTGAACGTATAGCTACCGTCTGCATCGATCAGCAAGGTCCCAACCCCGGTCATTGTGGCTATTTCTCCTGCCTTGAACACGTAGGTGTTGCCGTCGACCTGGAACGTTGAGACCGTCACGGTTCCGCTGGCGCTGCTTGTACCAGTGAGGACGCTGCCTTTCAGCGTCGTGTCTTCGTTGACTTTGACCACTTCATTGAGATCGCTAAAGCCACTAGATGGTGATGTTGTTGCGCTTGCAGGTGCGACTACCAGGGCGGCAGCTAAAGGCGCTGCGAATGGCGCTACTGGTGGAGGGGAGTCGTTGTCAACAATGGTTCCAACACCCACTGCAGTGAGGATGGTGGCGTTAGCCGAGGGGCTAGACAGGGTAACGTTAAAGGTTTCATTGGGCTCAATGGTCGCATCGTTAGCAATGTTGACCACGATGGTCTTATAGGTTTCACCAGCTGCAAAGGTTAGGGTCGTTGATGCGAGAGCGGTGTAGTCAGATCCTGCAGTTGCGGTGCCGTTGCTGGTGGCATATTTCACAGTGACATTTCCGGTCGTCGCTTCTGAGAGCGATACTACAAATGTTGCCGTTCCTGCGCCTTCATTGACCGTGACATTACCTATTGAAATCTTAGGTTCGTTGTCCACAATGGTACCAACGCCCAAACTGTCGGCAATGGTTGCATTGACCGGAGCGGCTAAGTTGACGTTAAAGGTTTCATTGGCCTCAACGGTGGTGTCGTTAGCAATATTTACGGTGACTGTCTTCGTGGTCTCGCCTGCTGCGAATGTCAGCTTGGTTGATGCAATCGAGGTGTAGTCGGTTCCTGCTGTCGCGGTTCCGGCGCTGGTGCTGTAATTCACCGACACAGAGTTAGTAGACGCTGAAGAGAGCGAAACCGTAAACGTTGCGGTACCAGCCCCTTCGTTGACTGTCACATCGCCTATTGAAATGGATGGTGTGATGCCTGTTGCGATGGTTCCCGTCCCGGTTATGCCTCCGATCGTCAGCGGAACAGTTTCAGCAGGTTCAACCAGTGCATCGGTCAACGTTGAAACACGAACCGTGAAACTGATGACGCCGGCAGGAACGTTTAGCACGCCACCAGAGAATGTGACGCCATTGCTAAAAGCCATTGTGGTGTTGTAGTCGGCAGTTGCAGTAGCTGTTCCGCCCCCGAGCGTTGTTGCAAACGTTGTCGGGCCGTCAGTCATGATATTGAGGTTGACGGTGTAGGTGAGCGCTGCGCCCTCAAGGGCACTAGGGCTGCTGATAGAAGTTACGTTGGCCGGAACCCCCGCAACTGCAGCGGGCGGGTTGACATTGATAGTCAGAGCGGCATTTGCTCCATCACCGTCATTGTCGCGAACCGTGTAACTGATGGTTTCACTATTCGCAGACGTAGTTGTTGGGGATGCTGTGTAGGTGTAGTCACCAGTGTCCAAGTTGACGACGATCTTGCCACCAAGAGCCGTGTTGACGGTGAGTGTGTTGTTGGTGGTATCAAAAGTACCCGTTCCCGCTCCGACTTTGGTTACGGATCCCGCCCCACTCAAGGCCCTAGGGTCGTAGGTGTAGGTAGTCCCGTCGATCGTAAGATTCTCCAGGTGGCCTCCGTCCGCTCCAAAGCCAACGGTGCCCAAACCTCCGCTCACCACGTTGCCGACTGTCGGAGCCACCACGCTATCACGCAAGATGGGAGGTAGCTGGGTAATGTCAGTGACTACAACACCCGAGGTATTAGTGCTGGTAGCGCCGTTGTACGCGATAGGGTCAAGTGCAGCTTGTGTTGCGCCAGTTCCCATTCCAAACGCGAAACTGATGACGTTATTCGAGCCAAGGAAGTTGGTCCAAGCAGCTTCTTCAGGAGGATCTATCCGGCTGACGGCGGGATTGGGCTCGCCATCGGAGAGGAAATACGAAACATTCTGCGCTCCAGGGATGGCACCTGCGCTCGTAAATGCAGTTTGTGCGGTCGAGATTGCTGCATCGTAGTTGGTGGCGCCGTTGGCGGCCAGCCCTGCGACTATGATTTTTGCTTGTGCGACAGTTACCCATGACGTTGATTGCGCTGCGGCCGTGCTTGAGAATGTGACGATGCGAACACGAACGTCGCCCAAGTTGTCATAGCCATCCAGCAAACCTGGGGTTCCAGCGATGCCGTTGATTGAGTCCTTCATCAGCTGCAAACGGGTTTTGCCGCCACCACCGTCGGTTGTCGCCATGGAGCCAGACACATCAAGGGTAAGCAAAATGTTGGTGTTGACATTTGGTAGGGTGACGGAGGTAACGGTGTTTGTCGCGACGGGTGCGTCATCCTCAACGTTAATCGTCAGCGTGGAAGTCGCGCTTGCGGTGCCGTCAGAGACCGTAACGGTCAATGGAATGGAGCGCACGTTTTCTCCGCCACCAGCAGGGTGGTCAATCGGCTTGAGCAAAGTTGTGGTGTAGCTTCCAGTGTCGGTAATGACAACCGTCATTACAGTTTGACCAGCCGCTGTGCCGGTCAGTGTGTGGTTGGTGTTGGTAAGTGCCCATAGGATTGCATTGCCGCCCGATGTGAAGCTGCCAATCGGCAAGCCCAAGGTGACTGTCTCCGTATTGTCTGGGTCGGCGACAAGGAACTGACCAGAGCTGACCGTTGAATTGGTTACATCAGTTGGTGCGCCTGTCGTATCAACGATACCTCCAGCGAGACCTTCCTCAGAAACAGTGCTTGTTTGCCCCGCGCTAATAGTTGGTGCATCATTTGAGCCCTGCACGGTGAACGTCATTGTGGTGGTGCTGAAGTCCCCATCTGCGTCTTTGATCGTATAACTAAATACATCGGCTCTGTTGTCGCCAGCGTTGAGGGCCTGCGCCGCAGCATTGGTCACGTACGTATAACTGCCATTCGCTGCCAAGGTGAAAGTGCCATAAGTACCGGTAGTACCTGCGCCAACACCAGTGCTAATCTCAGTGCCAATGACGGTACCCACTTGTACGCCTGTGACGGAAGTGGGTGTATCTACTCCAAGTGAATCAGCGCTGGCGTTGATGCCGGTAACAACGTTGCCTGCAATGCCAACTTGGTCTTCTGTGACTGTGCGTGCGTCAGCCACCGCAGTGGGCGCGCTATCGAGAATTTGAATAGTCAAGATTCCACCTGAGGTACTGCCATACTGGTCTGTAACTGTAAGGGTTACAGCGTCTGTACTTTGTGTGGCTCCCGTCTGGTTTTGCGCAGCATTGAGGGTGTAGCTGTAGCTCAGTGCTCCTGTGCCGGCGTTGTAGCCTGTCAGAGTAAGTGTGCCTTCACCGGTATTGATAGTGTTTGAAGCCAAGTAAGCAGGAGTGGCAAGCTGAGCAGCTGTAAAGACGCTACCGCCAATGTTGACGCTGGTTAGGCCGTCTGGTGCTGTTACGGTAACCGTACCTGTGGTGGTCTCACTGGTATTGCCGACACTAATGAGACCTAGTTCGTTGACGGTAGCTTGGCCAGTAGCTGCACCGTTTCCATCGACTGGAACAATAGTTGGGGGCGCGTCTGTTCGCCCATTGATGGTGATGGTCAGTGTGGCGGTGGTGGTATCGCCATCACCGTCGGTCAGGGTGTAGGTGTAAGAGTCGGTCAGTGTCTGACCGGCGTTCAACGCGTTGACTGCGGGGTTGGCGTTG
>Ga0105048_10009802_pt1 | contig 15189 bp, 11 predicted proteins | sample MAT05_FD_78382 | JGI IMG/M metagenome (GOLD analysis project Ga0105048, IMG submission 78382) | Freshwater microbial communities from Lake Fryxell liftoff mats and glacier meltwater in Antarctica - MAT-05 | ecosystem: Environmental > Aquatic > Freshwater > Ice > Liftoff microbial mat | place... | reverse complement strand
TGTGCCCCGCCGCGTGGAGTTGGTGGATGATCTCCACCTGATTGGCAGGCTCGCCGAACCATCCCAGATGGTTGTAGAGGGCGACCGTGCAGCCCAGTCGCTGCGCCTCGTCACAGATGGGTCCGAGCGTTTTCACGGCCCCGGCAATCTTTTGCTGGAGGCGGTCGGCATCTGGCTCCGGCTCCGTTCCCATCGTGATCCAGAGCTGCGGATGGATCTTCTTCCGCTCGATGCTCGCCAGGATCGCCCGCGCCTCCGCCTTCAGGTCGGCCGGGAACCACCATGCGCTGATCTCGATGTTCCGGGCGCGCATCGCGTCGACCTCGGCATCGAACGTCGGGATGTGTTCAGCGCGCCAATCGTAGGCGAGGCGTCGGATCCCCAGCCCGGCGAGCATCGCCGCGCGTTCTTCCGGCCCGCGCTTTTTCGAATCAAAGGGGACGATGCACCACGCGACCAGATTGGTCCGGGCAAACAGGCCTTCGGCAGGAAGCTGTGCTCGGATCCGACCTCCCGATAGCAGAAGCGTCAGGAGGAACAGGCCGGTGAGGAAACGCATGAGCCGATTCTGCCGCGGTTGACGGGGCTTCGCCAGTCGTAGCTGACGACGTGAGGAGGCGGACGGCTGCGTGCTTCGCTTCGTCTGGGATCCGCCTCGTGACCTCGTCAGCTACCCCGCCGCCCCGTAGCTGACGACGTAAGGAGGCGGACGTCTGCGTGCGGCAACCGGGCGCACTCCTGTTTCCAGACTGCGGCTTCGTTTTCGGACATAGCCAAATCAAGGTTCCTCACGCCGTCCCGGGCAGGACCGCCAGCAGTGCCCGCGCGTCGGATTCCTGTTCCTTGGGCACGTCCAGTTTGATCCCGCCGCTGGCGATGCCGAGGTGCGGTGCCCATCCGGAGGCGTCGTCACCGCGCAGCACGGCAGTGATTCCAGAGGCTTCCAATTGCAGAAGGGCGCGTTCGGCTTCAGGGCGGTAGGCGAAGGTGGCAACGGTAATGGTGTCAGAATTCATAAGGGGCTTCTCCAGTGTGACCGGAAGGTCGCAGGCATCGATGGTGGCGTCGAGGCGGAGATTCACGGACCCGCGGAGCTCGGCGCCCCCTCCAGAAGCTCGCCCGTCGCGGAAAGCAGAGGTAAATTCCCGGCCCATGAACAGGCTCTGGTGGCTTTCGGCTCTGGTGGCGGCGGCGCTGCTCTCGGGGTGTGTCGTCGGGAGCTCGGAGCGGACGCGGTTCCGTCAGGCGTCGGACGAGTTCGTGAAGTCGCACTACGCGGTGCGTCCCTTGGAGGGGGTCGCCCTGGGATGGCATGAGTACGACGGAAAGTTCGTGGTGCCGACCCGGGAACTGATCCTGGCTGAGCGGGCGCGCCTGGAACGCTTCGACGGCCGGTTCCGCGAGATCGATGGAACGTGGTTGTCGCCGTCGGAACGGCTCGACCTGGATCTGCTGAAGCTGGTGGTCGCGCGGGAGCGCTGGGTGGTGGAGGTGCAACGGGGTTGGACGCGCAATCCGATGCTGTACGCGGGTTGGCTGGACGTGAGCTTCTATCTGAAGCGGGACTTCAAGCCGCTCCGTGAACGGGTGTCGGACATGACCGCCATCCTGGTGCAAGCGCCGGCGGTGTTCGCCGCCGGGCGGACCAACCTTGGCGTGGTCCTGCCGAAACCCTTCGTTGAAACCGCCATCGCGGTCGCGCAGGGGACGGCGTCGTTCCTGGAGAAGGACGTGTTGCAGGTGGCCCGGAAATGCGGGGACCCGGCGGTGTTGGGGGCCTTCGAGAAGGCCAATCGAGTGGCCGTGGAGGAATGCCGCGCGTTCGCCACCTGGCTCCGGACCGAACGTCTGCCGGTGGCGGATGGATCGTACGCCGTCGGGCGCGACGGCTTTGCGGAGATGTTGCGCTCGGAGGGCTTCACGATGAGCCCGGAAGAGATCCTTGCGCTCGGACTCCGGGAGTTGAAGGTGGAGCAAGCCCGCTTCGATGCGGCGGCCCACGAGATCGATCCCACGCGGCCGACCGTCGAGGTGTACAAGGCCATCCAGAGGGACCATCCCACGGCGTCAGGTCTGCTGGAGGACACGCGCAAGAATCTGGAAGCGATCCGTGCGTTTGTGGTCGCGAAGCGGTTGGTGACGATCCCGAGCGAGGTGCGGGCGCGGGTGGCGGAGACGCTGCCGCCGTTTCGCTCCACCAGTTTCGCCTCGATGGACACCCCGGGGCCGTTCGAGACGAAGGCGACCGAGGCCTATTATTACATCACGCCGGTGGAGCCTGAATGGCCTGCGGCGCAGGCGGAGGAATGGTTGTCGGCGTTCAACTACTACACGACCGACGTGGTCAGCATCCACGAGGCGTACCCGGGGCATTACGTGCAGTTCCTGGCCTTGAACGCCTCGAAAGCCAGCCCGGTACAGAAGATCTTCCCGAGCTACTCGTTTGCCGAGGGATGGGCGCATTACACCGAGCTGATGTTGATCGAGGCGGGTTTCATGCAACCAACGGACCCAGCGAAGGCAACCCAGGAGGAACGGGTGAAGGCCGCCAAGTACCGCCTGGCGCAGTCGGACGAGGCGCTCCTGCGACTGTGCCGGCTGTGTTGCGCCGTCCAGTTGCATTGCACGGACATGACCGTGGATCAGGCGACGCAGTTCTTCCGCGAACAATGTCACTACGAGGAGAAGCCGGCCCGGAGCGAGGCGGTGCGTGGGACGTTTGATCCCGGCTATCTGTACTACACCCTGGGCAAGCTCCAGATCCTGCGGTTGCGGGAACAGGCGCGGCGCGAGCAGGGCGCACGCTTCGATCTGATGCGGTTTCACGACGAATTGCTGTCGCACGGCGCGCCGCCGATCCGGTTGCTGGAGGGATACGTGGTCGGGCGGTGAGGGGAGGCACGATTCAAGACACCCGTACGGGTGGCCAAGTTCCCCCTTGGCCAGAAGGCTCCGAAGCGGAATGCTGCCGCTCAAGAACATGCCTTTAAAGGTCAACATTCGGATGCTCCAACGGGAATCAGCCCGGTTGGAGGGGACGCTGCCGGTGGAAGAGGTGGCGGGGGAACTGCAGGACGAGCTGGTGCGCTTCGTCAGTCCGCTTTCCTACGACCTGGAAGCGGCGATGCAGGGGGCGGATCTGAGGGTGATCGGGACGTTGCAGGCGGAGTTGGAGTGCGACTGCGGCCGTTGCCTGAAGACCTTCCGCCAGACGATGCTGATCGCGGACTTTGCGGCGCTGCTTCCGACCGAGGGCGAGGAGGCGGTAAAGCTAGATGGTGATTTTGCTGACTTGACGCCTTATTTGCGGGAGGACACTTTCCTCGCCCTGCCAACGAATCCGTTGTGCACTCCGGACTGTCGCGGGCTCGCGGCGAAAGCCTCAGCCCGCGATTCGCTTCCTGAGGAGGATCCCAAGACAGGCTCTGAGCCGGTCCGGAATCCTTGGAAGGCACTGGACAAGTTGAAACTGTAACCAAGACGAATTTATGGGCGTTCCAAAACGCAAACCTTCGCGCAGCCGTCAGCGGATGCGGCGCGCCTACAACTCCGTTCTCAAGCTCCCCCAGCTGAGCACCTGCCCGCAGTGCGCGGCACCCTTCGTGCCACACCGGGTCTGCCCCGCCTGCGGCTTCTACAACGGGCGCCAGGTCATTGCCGTCAACACGATCGCCTGATTCGCTTTACAGCGCGCCGTCGTCCTTCCGTGGATGCGGCGCGCTTTTCTTTATGCGCCTGGCAGTGGACGTCATGGGCGGCGACCACGGCCCGGAAGAATTGCTCCAGGGCGTGAAGCTCGGCCTCGCGGCCGAGCCGGGCATCACCCAGGTCTATGTCGTCGGTCCGCCGACCGAACTGGATCCGTTGCTCGAACGTCTGCAACTGCGGGGCAATCCCCGGGTCGAGGTGCGCCCCGCTTCCGAGGTCATCACGATGCAGGATGATCCTGCGGTGGCCTTGCGTCGTAAGAAGGACTCCTCCGTCCTCCGCACCCTGGAACTGGTGCGCGAGGGCCACGCCGATGCGGCCATTTCTTCGGGGAACACCGGCGGACTCTACGCCGGTGCCTGCATCCGGCTCGGTCGGTTGGACGGGGTCGTCCGTCCGACCATCGCCTGTATCCTGCCCTCCTTCCATGGGGCCTGGGTGCTGGTGGATGGCGGAGCGAATCCCGAATGCACGCCGGAGCATCTGCTTCAATTCGGCGTCATGGGTTCGGCTTACGCCAAGGCGGTACTGGGGTTGCCGACGCCCCGGGTCGGGGTGTTGAGCAATGGTTCAGAAGACGCCAAGGGCACCGATCAGACCCGGGCGGCGCTCCGGTTGCTTCGGGCAACCGCCTTGAATTGTCAGGGATACTGCGAGGGCTACGACCTGTTCATGGACGGCGTCGATGTCTGCGTCTGCGATGGGTTCGTCGGCAACATCGTTCTCAAGTCCGCCGAGAGCCTCGGCAAGGCAGTGCGCGGGATGTTGAAGGAAGAACTCACCGCCAGCCCGATCCGGAAGATCGGCGCATTGATGTCGAAGGGGGGCTTGAAGAGCATTGCCCGGCGCATGAATCCCGAGACCTACGGCGGTGCCCCGATCCTCGGATTGAAGGGGTGGGTCTTCAAGATCCACGGGTCCGCCCGCAGGACCTCCCTTCTCCACGCCATGCATCAGGCCCGGCGCTGTGTCGATCTGCGTCTGAACGACACGTTGGTGGCGGATCTGGCCGCCGCTTCCGCGGCCACCGCCCAACTGCCGCCGCCCGATGCGTCGCCGCCCCGAACCTCTTCCGCCGTGACCTGACATGACGCACCCCAGAACCAGTCGGCCCCAACTGCGGTCGGTGTCCATCACCGGAGTTGGGTCCTATGTGCCCGAGCGGGTACTGACCAATGCCGATCTGGAGAAGCTGGTGGAGACGAGTGATGAGTGGATTCTCAGCCGGACCGGGATCCGGGAACGTCGGTTGGCTGCGGAGGGCGAGGCGACTTCGGATCTGGCAACGGCTGCCGCCCGAAAGGCGCTCGACAACGCCGGGGTCGGCCCCGAGGAGATCGACCTGATCATCGTGGCCACGATTACGCCGGACATGCTGTTTCCCAGTACCGCCTGTCTGGTGCAGCACCGTCTGGGAGCGACGCGTGCGGCGGCCTTCGACATCGAAGCGGCGTGTAGCGGCTTCGTTTACGCCCTCGATATCGGTTCCCACTTTGTCGCTTCGCACACCTACAACACCGTGCTGGTGATCGGGGCGGAGAAGATGTCGTCGGTGATTGATTGGAAGGATCGGAACACCTGCGTGTTGTTCGGCGATGGCGCGGGCGCAGCCGTGTTGCAGAATCGTCCGGATGCGCACGGGCTCCTGACCACCTGTCTGGGTTCGGATGGCGGGAAGGCGGGATTGCTGGAGCAACGCGGGGGTGGAAGTGCGTGTCCGGCCACGGCGAAATCAGTGGCCGAGGGACTTCATTTCCTGCGCATGGACGGGAAGGAGACCTTCAAGAACGCGGTCAATGCCATGGTGACTGCGGCGACCGACGCCCTGGATCGCTGCGGCCTCAAGATCGAGCAGATACGCTGCATCATCCCGCACCAGGCCAACCAGCGGATCCTCTCGGCCGTTGCCGAGCGACTCGGGGCGGCTCCCGACCAGGTGTTTTCGAATGTCGAACGTTACGGCAACACCAGTGCAGCCAGCGTCGCGATTGCGCTGGATGAGGCGGTGCAGGGCGGCCGGATCTGTCGGGGCGATCTGGTGCTGCTCGTTGTGTTCGGTGCCGGCCTGACCTGGGGCGCGGCGGTCATTGAGTGGTAATGGAGGCGGACGGAAGATTTCAGTTTCCCGTTTCAAACCGCCGCGGGTTCCACGATTGCCCCTGCCCGGACGTCCCGACGCCCGCGATCAAAAGATGCGCTCATGGCCGCTGCATCTTGCCGCTTGAGTTTACCGGGTCATCGGGTGTGGTAGGGCGATGAAATGGATTGTGTCGGCGGGTGCGCCGTGCCGGTGGATGATGATCGGTCTGGGCGGGGTCGGTCTGCTGCTCGGAACCCAGGTCCGGGCCGATGACTGGCCGCAGTGGCTCGGGCCGAAGCGCGACGGGCATTGGCGCGAGACCGGCATCGTCGAGAAGTTCCCGGCGGGCGGTCCGCCGCGGGTGTGGCGCACGGCGATCGGAGCGGGCTATTCTGGTCCGGCGGTGGTCGGCGATCGCGTGTACCTGATGGACCGGGAAGTTCCGGAGAGCACCCCCAAGCCGAAGAGCGCCTTTGACGCCTCGCGGATTCCGGGGAACGAACGGGTCCTGTGCCTGGACGCCGCCGATGGCCGGGTGGTGTGGCATCGCGATTACGATTGTTCCTACACGGTCAGCTACGCCGCGGGCCCCCGTACCACCCCGATTGTGGCCGATGGCCGGGTCTATACCCTGGGGACGATGGGCAACCTGGCCTGTCAGGAGGCGAAGGACGGGAAGTTGATCTGGGCCCGGGATTTCGTGGCTGAATTCGGACTCAAGGTTCCGACCTGGGGCGTGTCGGCGCATCCGTTGCTCGATGGTCAGAAGCTGATCTGCGTGGTGGGTGGCGAAGGGAGCGTCGCCGTGGCCTTCGACAAGAATACCGGCAAGGAACTGTGGCGGGCGTTGTCGGCCAAGGAACCCGGGTATTGCCCGCCGGTCATTCATGAGGTGGGCGGGCGGCGGCAGTTGATCCTCTGGCACGCCGAAGCGGTCAACGGCCTGGATCCAGAGACGGGGCGGGTGCTGTGGACCGAGCCCTGGAAGCTGAACTACGGGATGGCCATCCCCATGCCCCGGTCGCTGGAGGACGGGCTGTACCTCACCTGTTTCTACAACGGTTCGATGCGCCTCCGGTTTGAGCCTGGGCAATCCACCCCGGTGGTGGCGTGGAAGACGATGAAGCAGAGCGAACGGGACACCGTTCACCTCAATTGCACCATGGCGACGCCCTGGATCGAGGGCGGGCATGTGTACGGCCCGTGCAGCTACGGGCAGTTCCGTTGCCTGCGTCTGGAGGATGGGAAACGGCTATGGGAGACCTTTGAACCGACCACCGGCAAGGCGGAGCGCTGGGGCAACTGTTTCGTGGTGAAGAACGGGTCGCGCTGGTTCCTCTTTAACGAACAGGGCGATCTGATCGTCGCGAAGCTTTCGCCTGAGGGATACGAGGAGCTCGGGCGCGCCCGGGTGATCGAACCCATCAACACCGACCCGGGCCGTCCGGTGGTCTGGAGTCATCCGGCCTTCGCCAACCGTCGCATGTACGTCCGCAATGATCGCGAGATCGTCTGCATCGATCTCTCGGCGAAGTGACGGGCCTCACCCGGTGGTGCGCAGGCCGCTGGCGATGGCGTTGATGGTGAGAAGCAATTCGGGGAAGGCGGCGTTCACCACGGCTTCATCGCCCGCCTGCAAACCAGCACGCCACTGGCGGAGCAAGGCAATCTGTTGCCGGTGCAGGATTCGCAGCGGCGCAGCACGCAGCGCGAGGGTGCGACTCAGGCGCGGACGGCGCCCGGCAAACTCCGCACCCCGCAACCGGCGCAACTGTTGCTCGGTCCGGATCCACTCGCCTTCGACCCGGGACCACACCCGCTCCAGGATGGCCGGATCCTCCACCAGTGCGGCGTATTCGCGCATGACGTCGAGGTCGCTGCTGGCCAGCGAGGTTTCGATATTGGTCAGCAGGTAGTGCAGGAAGGGCGAGGTCCCGAGATGAGTCCGGAGACATTCGACCTCCTGCGTCGAGAGCGCAACGAGGGCACTGCCGGCCCCGTACCATCCGGTCAGATAGAAGCGGGCCTGAGTCCACGAGAAGACCCAGGGGATCGCCCGCAGATCGGCCAGGCTGGATTGTCCCGTCCGTCGCGAGGGACGGGATCCGATGCGGGTGTTCTCCAGGGCGTCGAGCGGGGTTGCCTGCCGATGAAAGGCGAGGAATCCCTCGGTCTCCAGCAGGCATCGGTATTCCTCGCAGGATCCGGCCGCGAGGCGGTCCATGAGCGGAATCAGTTCCGGGGGGAAGGGACTGGCCTTGCGATGCTGGCAGGTGGTGGCGGTGACTCCGGCCAGGAGCAGTTCTAGGTTGTGCCGTGCCGTTCCCGGGTTGCCGTACTTCTGGGCGATGCTCTCGCCTTGTTCGGTCAGGCGGATGGCTCCGGAGAGTGAACCCGGGGGAAGAGCTTCCAGAAAACGGTGGGTCGGACCGGCTCCGCGGCTGATGGTTCCGCCGCGCCCGTGGAAGAACTGAATCTGCACCCCCGCCTGTTCACCGACTTGGGCAAGACGCGTCTGGCCCCGTTGCAGGGCCCATTGGCTCGCCAAGATGCCGGCGTCCTTGTTCGAATCCGAGTAGCCGACCATCACCTGCTGACGGGGATGTCCGGGACGCCCCGCCCGATTCGCGTGGTAGGCGAGGCTGGCGCGGGTCACTGGAAATTCCAGGAAGGCCCGGAGCATCTCCGGTCCACGCTCCAGGTCTTCGACGGTCTCCAGCAGGGGAACCACCGGAAGCAGGCAGACCATTCCCTCGGGGAACAGTCGGAGCAGGCCCGCCTCACGGGCGAGGACGTACACCGTCAGCAGATCGGACACCCGGCGGGTCATGCTGACGATCAGGGCGCCGACGCCCTCGGCTCCGTGCTGTTCCAGATGCGCGGCCAGGACCCGATAGGTTGCCAGGACGGCGTCCGCCTCCGGGCCGGCCGAGGCCGACGGATGCAGGAACGGGCGCGGAGACCGGATCTCCCGCTCCAACAGGCGGAGACGTTCTGCTTCGGTCCATTCCTCCCATTGCGAGGCGTCAATCCCGGCGGCCGAGAGCAGTTGGCGCAAGGCGCGATCGTGAAAGGCGGAGTTCTGCCGGACATCGAGTACCGCCAGATGGAATCCGAAGGTGGCCAGCACCCGGCGCACCGGGCTGACGTCGTGGTCGGCGAGACGTTGTGCACCGGCGTCGCAGAGCGAGCGATGCAGGGTGCGGAGATCCGCATCAAGTTCGTCCGGCCGGTGGTAGCGGCCGGGCCGGTCGCGGATCTGGGCGAGTTGCCCTGGATGCAGATCGACCGGCAGTCGGGCCGCCAGGAGTTCTGCCGTCTGCCGCCAGGGTTCCCCGGTGTGCATCTGAAGGATGGCCCGCGCGTCTTCGCCAAGGGCGGTGGCGGCGCGGTCCCGGAGTTCCATGAGGATGCCGGGGGCGGGTTGAACCCATTCGGAAAGCGGCAGACGCTCGGCGAGCCCCATCAATTGCCGATGAAGCACCACCAGCGCATTGGCCCGCAACCGCTGGAGGGTCTCGGCGGTCACCTCGGCCGTGACTCCGGGGTGACCATCGCGATCGCCCCCCACCCAGGTTCCGAACTGGAGTCGCGGCCGGGCTCCCTCGGCCGCGAGGATGGCTGACGGCAGGCCAGCGCTCTCCCAGGCCGCTACCAGGCGTCGATCCAGTTCCGGGACCACCCCCGGCAGAACATCGCGGAGATAGTTCAGGACGTTGCGACGTTCGTCGGCAACGGTCGGCTTCTGCAGGAGGATCTCGCCGGTGCGCCACAGACGTTCGAGCAGGGCCGTCAACTCCGTGCGGAGAGCAGCCCGGTTCGATGTCCGGCCCGCGCCCTGCAGCAGTTGCATCAACGACCGATGCTGTTCCAGCACCGAGGAACGCTTGGCTTCCGTCGGGTGAGCGGTGAAGACGGGTTCCACTTCCACCAGGCGCAGGGCCTGGGCAATCGCTTCCGCGCTGGCACCGCTTCGCCCCAGACCGGCCAGTTGATCCGCCCACAATCCCCGCTCCGCTTCCGGGCCTTCGGCGGATTCGCGCAGGTGGCGCATGGATTCCGCGGCGTGCTCCTCGACCGTGTTCAGCAGTTGAAACGCCATGGCCAAACCCAAGCCCAACCGGGCTGGGGGTTCGACGGAACCATCCATGGGAGCGTTGCCGGCCGGATCCCGCCAGGGAATCCATGCCGCCAGTTCGGTTTCCCCGAGAGCCGAGAGCACCTCCGCCAGACAGTCGGCCAGCCAGCGGATGTCACGGTCGATCTGCTGGAAGCCTAATTCGACGTAGTCGGGTGCCTTGACGGGCGGGTTCTGATTCATGGCGACGATGAACGGGTCGGGATGCCGGATCGGTGCGACCGAAACGACCCATGCCCACTGCCACCAAGCGGGCGGTTCGTCAAGGAACGGGAGTCTCCGCCCGGGCGCATTCGAACATTGTCCCTCCCGGGACCGTGGGCGTCCTTAACGCCGGAGGCGTTTCAGCCATTCTGCCATCCTTCCTGGATGGAGGCCCGGCCCTGCGGCCTCTGCGGTGAACTTCCCCTAGGTTCCAAACCACGGACTCGCGGAGCTCTTCCCTGGCTCCAAGCGCGGCCGCAGTTCTCGCCACTGGCCAGTTCCCGTTCCCGCTGGCATAGTGGGTTCCTCTTGGGAACGGAACGCAGACAGCGGGTGGTCGTGGGCATGAGTGGCGGGGTGGATTCCTCCGCCACCGCGGCCCTGTTGCAATCGCAGGGCTTCGACGTCGTCGGCGTCACACTCAAGCTCTGGCCGCAGGACTGCGCTTCCCGCGCCGAAGACAAGTGTTGCGGTCCGCAGGCGGTGATGGACGCCCGCGCCGTCTGTTCCAGTCTCGGGGTTCCGTTCTATCTGGTCGATGAAGCCAACGAGTTCCAGGAACGGGTGATCCAGTACTTCGCAGACGAGTACCGGGCGGGGCGTACGCCCAATCCCTGCGTCATGTGCAATCAGCACCTCAAGTTCGGCAGTCTCCTCCGTCGCGCCGATCAGTTGGGAGCGGAGTTCATTGCCACCGGCCATTTTGCCCGGCTGGAACGGGACGACGCGACCGGACGGGTGCATCTCCTGAAGGGGTTGGATCCGCGCAAGGACCAGAGTTACTTCCTTTTCAGCCTCCGCCAGGACCAGTTGAAGCGCGCAATCTTTCCGCTCGGCGAAAAGACGAAATCCGACACCCGCGAGGTCGCCCGCCATTGCGGCCTGCGCACGGCCGACAAGGAGGAAAGCATGGAGATCTGCTTCGTCCCCGACAACGACTACGGCCGGTTCCTGGAGCAGTCGAAGTTGGTCGAACGTCACGAGGGCGAGATTGTGGACACCGCCGGCCGGGTTCTCGGCAAACATCACGGGATCGAGTTCTTCACCATCGGACAACGTCGCGGGCTGGGCGTCGCTGCGGGGCGACCCTTGTACGTCGTCGAGCTGGATCCGGCCCTCAATCGCGTGGTGGTGGGCGACGAGACCGATCTCGATCGCGATCGGTTCTCCGTGGCATCGACGAGTTGGATTGCCTGGGACGTTCCGCCAGCCGAGTTCCGCTGCTCAGCCAAGGTCCGCTACAGCCATCCCGGGGCGGCTGCGACGGTGATCGTCGGCGAGGGAGGCCGCGCCGAGGTGCGGTTGGATCAACCGGCACGCGCGGTCACGCCCGGCCAGGCGTGCGTGTTCTACGATGGCGACCGCGTTCTGGGCGGCGGTTGGATTGCGCGGTGACGGTTCCTGTCACACCACACGCACCGCGGGAACGGGCAGGATGAACTTGCCTCCGGCAGCGCGGTACTCCTGTTGTTGGGCGAGGATTTCGTCGGCGAAATTCCAGGTCAACAGAAGCGCGTACTCCGGCTGCCGCGAGAGCAGTTCACTCGGCGGCACGATCGGTAGGTGCGATCCCGGGGTGAGGCGTCCCTGCTTGGCGGTGCTCCGATCGGCGACGAACTCAAGGCAGTCGAAGCCGTCGCGTCCGATGCCGTAGAAGTTGAGCAGGGTTGAGCCCTTGGCGGAGGCACCGTAGGCGGCGATGCGCTTTCCGAACGAACGCAGTCCCTGCAGGAGTTCGAGCAGTCTCCCGCGCAGGGCGTGGACCTTGCCGGCAAAGGCCTCGTAATAGGCGTGGGAGCCGACCCCTTTGGCGGATTCCTCGGCGAGAAGTTCCCTCACGGAATTTCCAATCGGACGGGATCCGGCCGGTGCGGCGGAGAAGCGCAGGGAACCGCCGTGGATGGGAATCCGTTCGACCTCGAACACCTCCAACCCGTGCCGGGCGAACAACGGGATGAGCGCCGTCAGGGTGAAATAGAAGACGTGCTCGTGGTAAATGGTGTCGAACTCCAGGTGCTCCACCAGGTCGCAGCCGTAGGGAAACTCCAGGACGACCCGGCCGCCGGGCTTCACCAGGGCGGCAAGACCGGCGACGAAATCGTTCGTGTCCGGCACGTGGGCGAACACGTTGTTGCCGAGGATCAGGTCCGCCTGGCGTCCGGTCGCAGCCAATTCACGGGCGAGTTCGAGTCCGAAGAAACGCGTGAGGGTGGGAACTCCCTTCTCGACCGCCACCCGGGCAATGTTGGCGGCGGGTTCGATCCCGAGGCAGGGGATGGAAGCCGACACGAAATTGCGGAGGAGATATCCGTCGTTGGAGGCGATCTCGACGACGAAGGAACCGGAGTTCAACCGTTCCTGGGCGATGTGCTGTTCCACCGCCAGAAGCGCGTGCCGGAGCAGGGCGTCGCTGAACGACGAGAAGTAGAGGTACTCGCTGAACAGGTCGACCGGAGGAACGATGTCGGTGATCTGCAACATCCAGCACCAGTCACAGACCGCGATGCGCAGGGGGAATCGCGGTTCAGATCGGTCGAGATCTTCCGGTCGGGGCAGGTTGTTGGCCAACGGTTGGAGCCCCAGGTCGAGAACCATCCGGCCAGAAACGGAGCCGCAGGAACGACAGTGGAAGGAAGGGGTCATGGGGTGCGCGTGGCCCAACGCAGGCCCTCCCGTCGGGCATCGGTGGTGTAGCGTTGGAGTTGGGAGCGGGAGTAATCGACCATGTCGGATTCAGCGGTGAGGTGCCGTGCGGCGTACCAGTCCGCCGTCTCCTGCACAGCCCTGGCGAAGGGCCACACCGGATGCCACCCGAGGTGCGTGCAGGCCCGGTCGATGGCGAGGTTCAGGAGATTCGCTTCAACCAGATGCGCCTCCCGGCCCACCTGTTCCCACGCGCCCGGCCAGTGCCGGCCGAAGGCGTCGATCAACTCGGCCACCGAGCGGTTGCCATCGGGCCCAGGCCCGAAATTGAAGGCTTCCGGAAACGGAGAACCGTCCAGACGCGCACCGACCTCGAGGTATCCGCTCAGGCAATCGAGGACGTGCTGCCATGGCCGGGTGGCGTGGGGATGGCGCAGTTGGAGCGGTCGGCTTTCAAGTCGGCTGCGGACCGCGTCGGGCACGATGCGGTCCACCGCGTAATCGCCGCCGCCGATGACATTGCCGGCCCGGACGGTCGTGACGCGGCCTGCGGGGAAGAAGGAGCGACGCCACGCATGGGTGATGATCTCAGCGGCGGCCTTGGAGGCGGAGTAGGGATCATGGCCGCCGAGGGCGTCGGTCTCCCGGTAGCCGTAGGGCCAGGAGTGGTTCTCATAGACCTTGTCGGTGGTGACGATGACCACCCGGGTAGGGAGGCCGAGGGTGCGGATCGCTTCGAGCACATGCGCGGTTCCCAGGACGCAGGAGGTGAGGGTGTCGAGAGGATCCTGATAGGACAGGCGGACCAACGGTTGCGCGGCCAGATGGAACACGATGTCCGGCTGGGTCTCGTCGAGCCAGCGGGTCATGCCGGGGAGATCGCGAATGTCGGCGGTGGACTGCCGGGTGATGCTGCCCGGGCTAAGGACTTCGTGGAGGTTGGGATGGGTGGGTGGAGGCAGGCTGTAGCCGTGCACGCGGGCACCGAGTTCGGCCAGCCAGAAGGCGAGCCAGGAGCCCTTGAAACCCGTATGACCGGTGATCGCAGCCACCTTGCCGTCGTAGAAGCCTCCGAACATGGGATTCACCACACCTTCCAGGGTGCCTGGCCGGAGGCCCACATCTTTTCCAGGAGCTGTTGTTCCCGGTAGGTGTCCATGCATTGCCAGAATCCTTCGTGACAGTAGGCCTTGAGCTCCCCGCCCTGCACCAGTCGTTCCAGCGGTGCCTTCTCGAACACACCCCCGTCGTCGTGATCGAGGTAATCCCGGATGCGACGGTTGAACACCATGAAGCCTCCGCTGATGTAGGCATTCTCACGCTCCGGCTTTTCGCGGAAGGCCGTGATGGTCTTTCCGTCCAGCGCCAGTTCTCCGAATCGTCCGCTGGGCTTGACCGCCGTGACCGTGGCCACCGCGGCGTGGGTCATGTGGAAACGGACCGTGGCGTTGACGTCTGAATTGGTCAGCCCATCGCCGTAGGTGAAGAGGAAGGTGTCGTCGGGGATGTGAGGCAGCGCCCGACGCAGCCGTCCGCCGGTCTGGGTCTCCAGCCCGGTCTCGAGCAGGGTGACCGTCCAGTCCTCCTCCTCATGGGAGTTGTGGTAACGGATCTGCGGATGCCGTCCCAGACGCAGCGTAACGTCCGAGGTGTGCCAGAGGTAGTTGCGGAAGTAGTCCTTGATGACGTCGCCCTTGTACCCAAGGCACAGGATGAAGTCCTTGTGCCCGAAATGGGCGTAGTACTTCATGATGTGCCAGAGGATCGGGCGTCCGCCGACCGGAACCATCGGCTTGGGACGATACTCCGTCTCTTCACGGAGACGCGTGCCCAGACCGCCGCAGAGGATGACAACCTTCATCGTGGTGTTTCGAAGCAGCAAGGCTACGCGGGAGGACCGGGAGTGCCAGCGGGAATTCCCGGGGGGGCGGGAAACAGGGCGCAGTCTGACACTCCCCTCATGCGCGAAGCGGATTCTTGGGCTGTGCCGGCATGATCCTGGGGGCGCGGTCCCCGGACGGGGGGCCTTCATCCCGGAGGGATGGAAGCAATTCGCCCGGGGTAACACCCCGGGATGACGATGGAATGGAAGATCAACCCCGGAGGGGTTGCAGATCTGCAACCCCTCCGGGGTTGGGATTCGCTTTCGGGCGTCTGACCCCGGGGTGTTACCCCGGGCGAATCGCTGAACCGCCTCCGGCGTAGCGGACGGCCACGGTCCCAGGAGGAGCAGCGTCCGGATGCGCCCCGTCTCTGGGGAGCACCGCCTCGAATCGGAGGTCAAACGTGGGGGAGCGGGCGGACGGTCCTTTCCCGCGTTCAACGACGCCCCGATCGCGATCACACTTTGCAAAGTGTGATCGCCCTCCCGGATCGCGGGACGCCGATGGGGCAGGGTCCGGATGCACCCCGTCCT
>Ga0105048_10009800_pt1 | contig 15194 bp, 15 predicted proteins | sample MAT05_FD_78382 | JGI IMG/M metagenome (GOLD analysis project Ga0105048, IMG submission 78382) | Freshwater microbial communities from Lake Fryxell liftoff mats and glacier meltwater in Antarctica - MAT-05 | ecosystem: Environmental > Aquatic > Freshwater > Ice > Liftoff microbial mat | place... | reverse complement strand
GGTCGGGAAGGCCGAAAAATCCAGCGGGCGTTCGATGAACAGGGTGACGGTCAGCATCAGGATGGCGAGGGCGAAGGACAGTGCGAGCCCGATGTCAAGCAACCAGGCCGGGACCGGCAGCACCATCATGACGATCACGCCCATCAGCGCCAGGGCGAGCAGGATCGTCGGGCGGAACAGCATGGCAGGGGTCAGGCGCATGTCATGGCGCCCCGATCAGCGGCGCGCGGGCCAGTTGCACGGGCACGAGCGAGCCATTGGCCCCCTGCGCGCCGGCCAGCAACAGCGGAAACCGGTTTTCGCGCGCCTCCGGTTCGGGCGCGGTGACGATGTCGGCCCCGGTCAGCCCCGCCAGCACGGTTTCGATCCGCGCAAGATAGCGGTTGGCGTGTTCAGGCGTGCGCGAATGATACGCGGCGATGGCGGCAGGCCATTCGCCCTTATCGGCATAAAGATCGGCGAGAAAGCCTGCGGCATAGCGGGCATTGTCGACAGGGTCGAACATCGCCGTGACCGACGGGAAAGCCTCGCCATGCCAGCGATAGTTGAGTTGAAAGCACCCGATATCGACATTGTTGCGGCCAGAGGCGAGCACCTCTTCGGCCGCCGTGATGGCCAGTTCCGACGTGTCGAACCAACCGCCCGCGCCACCCTGATTGATCGCCCAGGGCCAGGGATGCAGCCCCCCCCCATGACCACGGCCGGTTTCGACCCGGGTGATGGCCAGCAGGATGTCGACCGGAACATCAAACTCCGCGGCAGCGTCGGCGGCCGCCATGTCGCACAACCGGGAGTCGTCGCGCGCTGCAGCGGCCGGGCCGGCGGACAGGATGCAGACGCAAATCAGACGCGGAACATCGTTTGATATCATGGGGTTCCCCCGGTATGGCGGTGCGTTCTGCACAGCAATTCAGTCGTTACACTAGCGGCCAATGCTTTCCGAAAGATGAGCGTCGTTCATGGGCCGGCAATTGCGGGGGCAGCGACCGCCGCGAGCAGGGCATCGATGGCGGCCCGGGTTTCGGCGCTGCTGTCGACGAGCGCCCGCCCTTCGGCCAGGGGCCGGTTGGCGGCGGCCACCAGCGCCGCCACGCTGTCTGCAGGCGGCGGGGGCGCGGGGACGCGGTCCAGCCGGGCCGCAACGCCTTGCCATGGTTCGGGGCCGGTCGCAGCCAGCCAGACCCAGTCGCGCGCCCGGGCTCGGGCGCGTGTCGCTGCATCCGTCTCGTCCGCAAGATCGAGCAGGGCGGCGCGGGCCGGCTGGTCACCGAGGCGATCCAGCGCTTCGGCCTTCAGCATCAGGGCCTGCGGATCGTCGCGACCGGCCAGTAGGCGCAGCGCCTCGCGGGCGTCGCCCTGCGCCAGGCTGATTCGGGCCGCCAGAACCGGGTCGGGATCGACCGTCAGGGCGAGCCAGCGCGCGGCGGCGTCGGCAAATCCGAGATCGGCCAGCCGGACAGCCAGTCTGTCCGCAACGGCAGCGGCTTCGGCCGGCACCGGCCTGTCCGCATCGGGGACGGCGTGGACCATCAGCGCCGAGTCGGGCGCCAGTTCGGCGACCAATGCCCAGAGGTCGCGAGCCGCGTCCGGGGCCTGCGGCAGATCGGCGAACGCGGTTGCAAAATCGCCAGCGGCGGCGCGGGCCAGAATCAGGACCTTGCGGTAACGGGGCTCTTCGGCACTGCCGAGGCGTTCCTGCAGGCCCGCCTCCAGCGCGGTGACATCCGCACCCGAGACCGAACGCCGTTGGGAAAGCTGCAGTTCGACCAAGGTGATCAGCGCCTCTGCCGTTGCCGGACCGGGGCTGTCGATGATCGGTTCCAGAACACCGGTCGCGGCATCGGCATCCCCCGCGGCGATCTTCAGCCGGGCGTCCGTAAGCGCGGTTTCGGGCTGCATCCCACCGGGCGCGCGCAGGACGGCGTCCTGCGCCGCCTGCGCCGCGGTGGCATCGCCGAGCAGCAACAGCCGCTCGGTCAACGCCGGGCCGAGGTGCCGCCGCAGATGGATCGGCAGCGCCGAGAACGTCCGCAAGACAGCCGCCCGGTCGAACGCAGAGCCCCTCTCGGGCACCGGTTGCCCCAGAACGGCCCAGAGTGCTGCAGCCGAATCGCACGCCGCCATGCCGGAAAAACTCGGCGCGGCGTCAGGTTCTTCGTCCATGATCCGGGCCATGCTGCGCAGCAGCGTGGCGTCGGGCAGATTGGCCGGCATGGCATCCAGCAGTTGCCGCGCCTCGGCCCCGAACCCGAGATAGAGGTAGAACCGCACCGCCCGCGCCAGCGCATCGGGATCGGGCCGATCGAATTCGCCCATCATCCCGGTCAGCGCCCCGGCCATCTGTTCGGCCACCGGACTGTCGTCGCCCCAGGAGCCGATCTCGATCCGGTCGCCGGTGATGCAGGCCGCACCGTCAGCCGTCAGATTGGCGCCATCGGTCCCGATGGTCAGGCCAGGCAACTCGCCCATGCCGATTCGGACGTTGTCCGGGTCGGCGTCTGTGGGCTGCCGTCGCGGCGCGGGGCCTGTCATGTCGACCACGCCCTGGGCCGCGCCCCGGCTCATCTGGGTGAGCAACGCTTCGCGCAGCGGCAGCAGGGTGTCGGGCAAGGCCGGGGGACTCACCGGTTCGGCCACAAGGGTCGACGTCCAGTCATAGCCGACGGTGGCCCGCGCCGGGCGTCGCTTGGGGCGGGGCGCCGCCCGTTCGGCGAGGACCGGGGCAACCGCGCCATCCAGCGCGGTCTCGAAGGCCGATCCTTCGGGGGGCGGCCCGTCGCGCAGGTCGACAACGACGATGCCGGGTCGAAACTCGAACGGGATGGCGTGGCAGGCACAGGCAATGCCGATCTGCAGCGCCCCGGTGCCGGGGTTGGCCCAGATGGCCGCAAGCCGGGTCGTGCCGATGATCCGGAACACTTCCGTAAGATCATAGTTACGGCGCGGACCGGGAACCTGCAGCACATAACCATCTTCGGTGCGCCCCACCTGCCAGTCGACCGGGCTGCCGAAATCCAACACCAGCCGAGTGAACCCCTCATGATCGCCCGTGGTGACCGTTACCGTCTGCGCACCGACCAAAGTCGGCCACAGCAGCAGAATCAGGATGCGCCAGATCATGCGGCCCCCTGTTTCAGGGCGCGCAACGCCTCTTCGACTTCGGAAAAGCTGGGGCGCACGTGATGCGGGGTGTTTTGCCGTCCCACCTCGATGCAGATGTTGGTCGGATGCTTGTGCAGGTTGGCGATCAGCACCTCGCGGATGAGGTGATAGAAATGCGCGTCCTCCTCGACCACGGCCTTGACCCGAGTGGCAAAGGGGCCGACAAGGCCATAAGCCAGAAACACCCCCAGAAACGTGCCGACCAGCGCGCCGCCGATCATCTTTCCCAGGATTTCCGGTGGCTGGTCGATCGAGGCCATGGTCTTGATCACCCCCAGAACGGCGGCGACGATGCCAAGCGCGGGAAGCGCATCCGCCATCGACTGCAGCGCATGGCTGGAGTGGAGGGCATGGGTCTGCGACGCCTCCATCCGCTTGTCGATAACCTCTTCGACCTGGTGGGGATCGTCATAATTCATCGACGCCGCACGCAGGGTATCGCAGATCAAATCGACAGCCTCATGGCTGCGCTGGATGCGCGGATACCTGGCGAACACACTGGAATCGTGCGGATTTTCGATGTGCTCCTCCAGCGCGACCGGGTTGGTGCGGGCAATGCGGATCAGCTCGAACAGCAGGCACAGCAGGTCTCGGTAATCGGCGGGTTTCCACTGCGGGCCCTTGAACACCTTGCCCACGTCCCGGACCGTATGCTTCACCGCGCCAAAATCGTTGGCGACAAAAAATGCCCCCGTCGCGGCGCCGGCGATCATGATCATTTCAAAGGGCAGGGCTTTGAGGATGATGCCCATCTTGCCGCCCGCCAGCATGTAGCCGCCAAAGACGGTGATGAAGATCACGGCAATGCCGATAAGGCCGAACATGGGAAATCCTTGCTGTTGCTGATCCCGAACCTTGCAGAGTCGGGTTAAGAAACCCTGTTCCTATTCCGTCGGCACCAGTGCATTGCGCCCGGCTATCAGAACGGAAATGCTGTAGGCCGCCTCTGACGACATGCCCGACATCACCGCGGCCGCGGTTTCGGGCCGCATCCGGCCCAGAAAGCCCGCTGCAAACTCGGGCGCCATGGTTTCGAACAGCGCCGCGGCATCGGCGGGCTTCATAGCCTCGTAAACCGCCGTCAGCCTCACCAGATCATTCTCGGCGGCACCATCTGCCAGGGCGAGGGTCTGTTTCAGATCGGCCTCGGCAGCCGCCAGTTCGGCCAGTCGCGCTGTGACCGCCGCATCCGCCAGCGCCAGCGCCGCGAGCCGATCGGCCAGCGCCGACTCCTGCACGCGGAGGGTGGCTTCGCGCGCGGTCAGCGCCTCTGCCAGGGCCAGGGGCGGTTCGGGGCACTGCAGCGGTGCAGCCGCGATGCCATCCGGCCCGGCGACGTCGGCCTCCGCAGCATTGGCCAGCGCCCGCCCGACAAAGTCACCCAGCCGCAGCGCCCCCGACGCGGCGAGGAACAGCGCCAGTATTGCCAGCGCGCCACGCCCGGCCTGCCTGCGACGCGCGCTCATTCCGCCGCCTCGACAGGGTCCCGCTCGTGCCGACGGCGGACGACCCGCAGCCGCCGGTCGCTGTCGCTTTCCGCATCGGGCGCAGGGGCGGCCTCCGGCAGGTCGTGCATCGAGGCGACCAGAAGTTCCAGCTGGGCCGCCACGGTTTCGGCCCGCACCGTCAGCGTCTCGAGACTGCTGGCAGAACCGGTCGCAGCTCCGCGGGCCCGGTCCAGCGCGCGCGTCATGTCATCGACCTGCGCCGACAGCACCGCAATGGCCCCGCCCATGCCGGTTTCCAGCGTTGTAAACCGCTTCAGCCGGCCCGACAGCACGTAACAATAGACCGCCGCACCAAACGCCCCGGCCGACATCAGAATGTCTGCAATCATTTCCATCGTCGCCCCCTAGTTCAGCACGAATTCGGTGACCAGCAGGTCACGCACCCGGCCCTCGCCGGTGACGATCTGGATCCGCCGCAGCATCTGCGCCCGCAGCCGGACCATCGCGGACGGATCCTCAAGCTCGGCGACGTCGATCGCCCGCAGATAGCCGTTCAGCACATCGAGGATGCGCGGCAGCAGCAGCGTCACCTCGGCGCTGTGCGATGTTGGCACCTCAAGCTGTGCCGTGAACCGCAGATGCTTGCTGGCCGACCCCGGCCCCAGCGAGATTATCACCGGATCGACCGGCACGAAGGCAATGTCGGGCAGCGACGCCACATCGTCCTTCACCTCGGCAGGGTCCGCCGGTGCCAGGATCAGCCCGGCATAGGTGGCATAGAACCCGCCGCCGCCCAGGCCGAGCATAGCCACCAACCCCAGGATCAGCGGCAGTTTCGAACGTTTTTTCGGTGCCACATCCTGCGGCGCATCAGCTTCGGCCATCTGGGTCCTCATCCTGGCTGTGAGAACAAAGATAGACTGCATGTCACTAACCGATTGTTAAGGCCGATCCGCCAAAGCTGATTCCAGAGCGGGCAGAAGCCCCCGAAGCGGAGAAATCTGGTGCAGAATGCAATGTCCCTATGGCAGTCCCTCGACCTGCGACGCCGGATGATCGTGGTCGGTGCGACAGTGGGCATGTTTGTGGCGATTCTCGTCCTGTCGCGCATGGCCGGCTCGCCCAACATGGCCTTGCTCTATGCCGGGCTCGACGGGGCGGCGGCGGGCGAGGTGGTGGCGGCGCTGGAACAGCGCGGGGTGGCCTACGAGATTCGCGGCGATGCTATTCATGTGCCGGTGACCGAACGTGACAGCCTGCGCATGACGCTGGCCAGCGAAGGGCTGCCGGCGAATGGCGGCACGGGGTATGAACTGCTTGACGGGCTGTCGGGCTTCGGCACGACATCGCAAATGTTCGATGCCGCCTACTGGCGCGCCAAAGAAGGAGAACTGGCCCGGACGATTCTGGCCAGTGGAGCGATCCGCACCGCCAGGGTCCATATTGCGCAGGCCCCGTCCCAACCGTTTCAGCGCGATGTCAAACCGACGGCCAGCGTGACCGTCAGCACTGCCGCTGGCGGGCTGTCGCAGGTGCAGGCGCGTGCGCTGCGCCATCTGGTCGCGGCGGCCGTCGCAGGCATGCGGCCCGACGATGTGGCGATCATCGATTCGGTTGCCGGCCTCATCGCGTCAAACACCGATGACCAGGCGATGGGGGCGACGGGCGATCAGCGCGCGGCAGAGATTCGCAAGAATGTGGAACGGTTGCTGGCGGCACGCGTCGGGCCAGGCAAGGCGGTGGTCGAAGTCGCCGTCGACGTGGTGACCGAGCGTGAGGCCGTGACCGAGCGGCGGTTCGATCCGCAGGGCCGGGTCGCCATCTCTTCGGAAACGCAGGAAAAGACCGGCAGCAATACCGACAGCGGCGGGGCGGTGACTGTCGCCTCGAATCTGCCCGATGGCGATGCGGCGGCCGGTGGCGGCGACACCAGCCGGACCTCAGAGACGCGCGAGACGGTGAATTACGAAGTGTCCGAAACCAGCCGTGAAATTCTGCGGGTGCCCGGCGCGGTGCGGCGGCTGTCGGTCGCGGTGCTGGTGGACGGGCAGTCGGTGACGGCGGCGGACGGCACCGTCACCCTGCAGCCGCGCCCGGATGACGAATTGGCGGTGTTGCGCGATCTGGTGGCCTCGGCCGTCGGATTGGACGAGACCCGGGGCGATGTCCTGACGCTGCGGTCGCTGGTGTTTGACGTGCAGCCAGAGGCGGGGGTGCTGGCCGAGGCCGGAATGCTGGGCAGCCTCGGCCGCGTTGACCTGATGTCGATGCTGCAGATCGGCGTGCTGGCGCTGGTCGCGCTGGTCCTTGGGCTGTTCGTGATCCGCCCGGTCCTCATGTCGCCTGCTCGCGCCGTCCTGCCCGCACCGCCGCAGACGCTGGCCCTGCCGGGCGGCATCGCGGCCGACACCCGGGTGTTGACCGGCGAGATCGACGACGGCGATCTGCCGCCGCTCTCGGTCATCTCGGGCCGCGGCCCGGCGATTTCCGATGAACCTGCCGACCCGGTCACCCGCCTGCGCCGCCTGATTGAAGAGCGGCAGGCCGAATCAGTTGAGATCCTGCGCGGCTGGATGGAATTCGATGAGGAAAAAGCCGGATGACCCTGAGGCTCGAAGTGTTTGATACCGAGGATAAATCGGTTGCCAGCGGCGTCGTCGTGCTGGATTCGGCGGCGCTGGAAGACGCGCGTCTTGCGGCCTACGAACAGGGCTATTCGGCGGGCTGGGAAGATGCGGCCACCGCGCAGGCCGATGACCAGAGCCGACTGAAGGCCGATCTTGCAAGGCACCTGCAGGCGCTCGGGTTTTCCTATCAGGAGGCCCGGATGCATGTGCTGCGGAACATCGAGCCGCTGCTGGTCGAGGTGGTGGGGCGCCTGCTGCCGGCCCTCGCCAAGGACACGCTTGCGCCGCTGGTGCTGGAAAGCCTGATGCCGCTGGCCGACCGTCTGGCCGACGCTCCGGTTACGCTGGTGCTCAATCCCGCGGCACGGCCCGCGGTGGAAAGCCTGCTCGACCGGATGACCGGCCTGCCCCTGATCCTGCAGGAAGAACCCAGCCTGGGCGAAGGGCAGGTCTACCTGCGCTTCGGACCGCAGGAAACCCAGATCGATCTGGACCGCGCCATCGCCGACATCACCGCCGCCGTCCGCGGCTTCTTTGACCTGTCCACAAAGGATCACGCCCATGGAAAATCCGACTGACAGCAACCCCTTCGCCTCGGTTCCGATCGAGGTTACGATTTCGGTGGGCAAGGCCCGCCCCCTGATCCGGGATCTGCTTCGGCTCAGCCGCGACGCGGTGCTGGCACTTGATCGCCGTGTCGACGATCCTGTCGAGCTGTATGTGGGTGACCGGCTGATTGCCCGCGGCGAGTTGCAGGAACTGGAGGGCGAACAGGCCGGGCAACTGGCCGTGCGGCTGACCGAAGTTGCAAACCTGCGCGGCGGGCTGTGAAATTTGCGCTGGCGCTGGCGCTGATCCTGCTGGCGGGGCCGGTTCTGGCGCAGGACATCTCGATCAACCTCGGGCAGGACGGGACGCTTGCCGGCCGCTCGATCCAGCTGCTGGCGCTGGTCACGGTGCTCAGCCTGGTCCCCGGGCTGGCCGTGATGATCACCTGCTTTCCCTTCATCGTCACCGTGCTGTCGATCCTGCGGCAGGCCATCGGGCTGCAGCAATCGCCGCCGAACATGCTGATCGTGACGCTGGCGCTGTTTCTAACCTGGTTCGTGATGGACCCGGTCTTTACCGAGGCCTGGGTCCGGGGGCTGGAGCCGTTGAGCCTCGGCACCATGAGCCTTGAAACCGCGATTCCGGCCGCGCTGGCCCCGTTTCGCGTGTTCATGGCAGACAGGCTTGACCCCGATACCTTTGCCGCCCTGCAGGACCTGCGGCCCGGCGAGGTGTCGGCCGCCATCGATGCTCCGCTTTCGCTGCTGGTGCCGTCCTTCATGCTGTCCGAAATCCAGCGGGCGTTCGAGATCGGGTTCCTCATCTTTCTGCCGTTCCTGATCATCGATCTGGTCGTGGCGGCGGTGCTGATGTCGATGGGGATGATGATGGTGCCGCCCGCCGTGGTTTCGCTGCCGTTCAAGCTGGCGTTCTTCGTGGTGGCGGACGGGTGGAGCCTGATCTCGGGGGCGCTGGTGCGCAGCTACTTCTGATCAGTTGACCAGAAACTCGGCGTGCAGGGCACCGGCTGCATTGATGCTTTTGAGGATGTCGATCATGTCATGCGGCGCCACGCCAAGCGCGTTCAGGCCCGCCAGCACTTCCGACAGGCTGGTGCCGCCGGTAATCTCGGCAAGGCCGGTGCCGGGCTCGGTCTGGATATCGGCCTGCGTGCGGGGCACCACGATCGTCTCGCCTTCCGAAAACGGGTTGGGCTGCACCACGATCGGGCTTTCTTCAATGCGCAGGGTCAGGTTGCCCTGCGCCACGGCGACGCGGCTGATCCGCACATCTTCGCCCATCACGATGGTGCCGGACCGCTGATCCACCACCACGCGCGCCCGGGTTTCGGGCTCGACCTCCAGGTTTTCGACCCGCCCGATCACATGCGCCGGTGACCTCATTCCTGCCGCATCCAGATCGACCGCCACAGTGCCGGAGTCGAGCATCAGCGCCACACCGCCACCAAACTCGCGGTTGATGACGCCTTCGATCCGCGCGGCGGTGGTAAAGTCGGGCGCCCGCAGCGCAAGGCGGATCGACTGGAGCTGGGTGAAGTCGAACTCGACCTCACGTTCCACCCGCGCGCCCGAAGGGATGCCCCCGGCCGTCGGCACACCCTGCACCACCCGCGCGCCATCGCCTTCGGCCGAGATGCCACCGGCGATGATGGTCCCCTGCGCGACGGCATAGATCTGCCCGTCTGCACCGTTGAGCGGCGTCATGATCAGGGTTCCGCCCAGCAGGCTTTTGGCATCGCCGATGGCAGAAACCGTCACGTCGATCCGCCCGCCCGCCCGCGCAAACGGTGGCAGGGCGGCAGTCACGAACACCGCCGCCACGTTGCGGGGCCGGTATTCCTCGCCGGCCACGTTGACGCCCAGCCGTTCCAGAAGGTTCGACATGATCTCTTCGGTGAAGGGCGCGTTGCGGATCCCGTCTCCGGTGCCGTTCAGGCCGACGACAAGGCCATACCCCACCAGATCGTTGCCGCGCACCCCGTCGAATTCCACAAGGTCCTTGATGCGGATCGGCCCCGCGAGTGCCGCGGCCGGCAGGGCCAGACAGGTCATCAGCAACAGCGCGCGTTTGATCATAGGTAATCCACCAGGCTAAGCCGCGTCATCCGCGCGGTCAGGGCGTAAAGCATTTCCAGTTGGGTCTGCGTCGCCTCGAGCCGGGCGGCGGTCTCATACGGGTCGACGGCGACCATTGCGGTCCGGGCAATTTCCAGACTGGATCGTTCGGCGGCATTGCGCACCGACGCATCCTCGATCTGGGCTTCGACAGTGCCAAGACGGGCCGAAAGTCCGGTCTGGGCCGCACCCGACTGCAACAGGCTTTGCCCCGCCAATCCGGCGAGTTCCGCCTGCGCCAAAGGCCGGCCCGCCAAGGCGCCGCTGCCGATGAACGTCGCCATGGCCAGACCCCGGAGGGTGTCACGCAGCGCCGGCTCGCGGGCGGTGATGTCAAGCCGGGCCCGTTCGCCCGGCGCGAGTTGCAGATCGACAAGGGCGGCCCCCCCCTGATAGGCTGCAGCATAGCCGGTAGGTGCGGCAAACCACGCGGTGACCGCGGCGGCGATGTCAGCGGGCGTCGTTGCACCGGCGGTCGCGGCCTCGATCGCGGCGAGCATCGTCGCACCGTCGGTCAGCGCAGCCCCGCTGGTGGCCTGCCCCGCGAACAGGCTGCGGTCACCCAGACGCGTGTTGAGCATCGCGACGCTGGTTTCAAACTTCTGTCGCGCATCGCCTGCAACGGTATTGAGCCGGACGGTCGAGGCGGTGTTCGACGCGCCGAGCAACTGGGTCGACAGATCAGACGCCATGTCGCCGACGGTCGTAAGCACAGTCTGCATGGCCCCGGCGAACAGCCCGGCGTCGCGCGTGGCCGACCTGAACCCCGCAAGCCGCGCCAGCGATGCGTCGATCCCGACAAGCGGCTGGATATCCCCCGACAGATGTGCGGCGGTATCGGCCGCCCGACCCGAAATGCTTTCATCCATCAGCCGCTGGATTTCGACCTTGAGCACCGTATTCTGCCGCTGCAAAACAAAAGACTGGGCCAGATCACCCAAGGAATTCAGTGCCATGGTTACATCTCCAACAGGGTCTGGATCATCCGGTCGACAGTCTGCACGACGCGGGCATTGGCGGCGTAGGCCTGTTCGATCATCAACAGGGTCTGCAGCTCGCGGTCGGTGTCGACTCCGGCATCAAGCTCCATCTTGTGCAGCGAATCGACGCGGGCCTGCGCATAACTCACCTCGCCTTCGGCAGTCAGCCGGGCCCGCGCGACACCCGACGCCACATCCGAGGCGAGTGCGGAGTAACTGCGCGCGCCGGCCATGAAGCCACCCGAAACCGGATCTCGGGCGGCCGTGAGGGCGGTTTCCAGATCGATCAGCAATTGGGCGTTGCCCGAGGCGCCGGGGCTGGCGGCCCCCAACCCGTCGCGCAGCCGCCACAGCGCGCCGCCCTGCCGGGGGTCGGCGGCGGCGTTCAGCGAAATGCGTTGGGCAAGCCCGGTCTCTGACGTGCCGTCAAACGCGGCTCCCGCATCGGTGAACAGTCCGGCATCCCCCGGCTGGCGCGTGGCATCCAGCCCCGGGGCGGCAAACCGGCCAATCAGATCGCGGGCCAGCGCATCGAGCTTTACCTGTGCACCGGGGGCCAGTTCATCGCGCACCGCGAACTGCCCGGCGAGCGAGCCGCCCGCGATCTGGCTTTGCGGCCCCGAGGTGGTCAGCGCTTTGCCATTAAGCGTCAGCCCCGACAGCGCGCCGGACCCCAGCGTCATGTCGGGCGTGATCACCCCGACGGGTGTAAAGCCGAAGCTGAAGGCGCGTCCATCGGCCAGCAGCGCCCCCTTGGCCGAGAACAGCACGACCTGCCCGCCCTCCTGCGCCACTTCGCGGATCGGAATGATCCTGGCGACGGAGTCGATCGCCTGCTGGCGCTGATCCATCAGACCGGACGCATCGCGGCCGGCCGACAGGCTGGTGCGGATCTGGCCATTCATCTCGGCCACCCGGGTCAGGGCAGAGTTCAGCTGGGCCACCTGCGCCTCGATCTGGTCATCCGCCGCCGACCGCGCCTGCTGCACCTCGCGGGAGGTGGCAGAGAGATGCGAGACGATCCCGCGCGCCGTATCGGCCACGCGCGACAGCCGCGCCTCGCTTTCCGGTCGCGATCCCGCCTCGATCAGCGCGGTGTCGAAGGCGGCGATCTGGCCCGACAGCGACCTCGGGTCGTCCGATGTGCCAAGCGCCCCTTCCAGCCGGGTCAGAAAATCGGCCTGCGCGCCACGGTCCCCCGCCCCGGCCTCTGCCAGCCGGCGGTCATTGACCAGCGCCTGATCATAATGGCGATACACCGAGCTGACCTGCGCCCCCTGCCCCACCCCGGCCAGCGCGCGCGCATTTGTCATCAGTTCGCGGCGGCCATACCCTTCGGTGGTGGCGTTGGCGATGTTCGAGGCCGCAATTTCGGCGGCCCGCGCGTTGACGGTCAGACCCGACAGCGCGCTTGACAGGGTTCCTGCAATGCTCATTCACGCCTCCTGGCGGTCAGCGTTTGATGTTGGTGGTTTCCTGCAGCATCTCGTCCACCGTCTGGATGACCTTGGCGTTGGACGAATAGGCGCGCTGCGTCTGGATCAGCTGGGTCAACTCTGCGGCCACATCGGTGGCAGATTCTTCGCGCGAATAGCCGACGACGTTGCCCGTCGGACCGTCACCCGCATCCCACAGGTAGAACGCCCCCGAGGCAGGCGACAGCTGATAGGTCTGATTGCTCAGCGTGATCAGGCCGTTGGGATTGGGCACGTCGACCACCGGCAGTTGATAGATCATGCGGGTAAAGCCCTGGTCATAGATTGCCTGCAGGTAGCCGTTCGCATCGACTTCGACCGAGATCAGGCTCGCGACCGGCGATCCGTTCTTGGAAATGGCGACCGGGGCGAAACTGTCGGACAGCTGCGTCAACCCGTTCGGCGCGCCCGGGCGGCCGATTTGCAGGGCGATGGTGCCACCGGCCACCGGCAGCGCGATGGCCCCGGTGGCCGGATCATAGGCGCCGCCGGTGATGGTGGCGATCGACGACAGCGTGCCGCCGGTTGCCTGCGAGGTATCGAAGTTCAGCGTGTATTCACCGATGATTGCGCCGTTCGCGCCCGAATCCCGGACCGTCATCTGCCACTGGTTCGAGGCCCCGGTGGCGGGAACGACTGGCGTAAACTCGAAATCCAGCGATTCCGACGTGCTCAGCGTGCCGAAGTATTCAACCGTCAGGTCCGACGTCACGACCGGCGATCCGGCGATCGTGGATGTCGCGGGCAGGTTGATGCCCAGCCGCATTTCGGTGGTCGGGTTGGCAAAATACTGATTCGAATTGATGCGGACCGGTTCCAGCGCCGCCATGCTGTCACGCGGGTATGTTCCCAGTGTGCCGTCGGGGTTGGCGGGCCAGCCCATCAGCACCTGCCCGGTGTCGGTGCGCATAACCCCGTCGGCATCGGCGCGAAACGACCCCGTGGTCACCAGCCGGATCGGGTAGGCCGTATCCGACTGATTTACGGCAGAGATGTCGGTCACCGCCATGAAACCCCGACCGTCGATGGAAAGGTCAGTGGCATTCGACGTGCCGATCAGCGCGCCGGCATCGTCGATCAGCCTTGTGTTGGTGGCCCGCACTCCGCCGGCCGTATAGCTGGTGTTGACGCTGCCGCGGTTCACCACCTGCTGAAAGTCGGTGACCGCGCGGCGGTAGCCATAGGTCGATGAGTTGGCAATGTTGTCGGCAATTGTCGCAAGACGGTTGGCATTGGCGTTCAGCCCTGCAACCCCCGCGTTAAGCGAAGATGAAATCGTCATCCATGGCGCCTTTCTGGAGCTTCGACTCGTGATGAGCCAAGCTGCGCACGGCGCCTTAATTTCGGCCTAACAACCGGGGCCGGAATCGGCTGTTACCGATCCCGCCGCAAAAGAATCACCTCGATCCGGTTGTTTCGAGCCACTGTCGGGTCTGCCGTGACCGGTTTTCTGTCAGCGTGACCGCTGATCCGGGCAATGCGGTTGGCATCAAGCCCGCCCGATTCGATCAGCGTCCGCATCGCCTGCGCCCGGGTCGATGACAGGTCCCAGCTCGGGTTGTCGATCAGCGTGATCGGATACGAACGGACATGGCCGTTGATCGCCAGCTGATTTTCGGCCAGCGCCAACACCTCGGCCAGCAGGTCGGCAATGGCCGCCAGCGCCGGAGTGGGCTCGGACGTGCTGTCGATGAACAGCGGCGCCTCGGGCAGATCGAACACCTCGATCACCAACCCTTCGTCGGTGACCTTCGTCACCACATGCCGCAGCATCTGCTGCATCGTCATGCTTTCGCCGCCGCGTGCGGACAGCGCCTTGTCGACCGCCCTTTGCATCTCTTCCGCCTCGGCTTTGCCCGTTTCCGAACTGCCGCGCGCCTTGTCCATCTCGGTTGCGCGGTCGCTGGTGGCCCCGGTGCCACTTTGCGTCAGCGCCTCTTCGGAAAAGATGCTGTCGCCGGCAAAGGCCCCGTCACCCCCGCCGGAAATCCGGTTCACCGGGATGGTCGGATTGAAGTAATCCGCCAGCCCCTTGCGTTGCTTCTCTGTTGTCGCGTTCAGCAGCCACATCAGCATGAAAAAGGCCATCATGGCCGTCACAAAGTCAGCATAGGCCACTTTCCACGCCCCACCGTGGTGCCCGCCGCCCTGAATAATCTTTTTCCGCTTGATGATGACTGGCGCCGCATTTGACTGCCCGGCCATTCACACACCCATAGTTCACACCCATCGCCAGACCTAGCAGGTTAGCGTGAACCGGGGCTTAACCTGTGGACTTTTAGGGGTTTTGCAGTCTGCGCGTCAGCGGTCGAGCGCCCGGCCGAACACCCGCGCAAGCTGCCGTTGCCCGGCGCGATAGTCGCCGAGGTTCGCGCTGCCGGATTTCAGCCCTTTCAGCGCGGCCATCAGCGCGCCCGCCACCTCGCCCGCCGGGCCCAGATCATCGGGCACGCCGCGCCGCGCCATCCATTCGGCAAACAGCGCCTGCATCCGCGCCTCGCCCACCACGGCAAGATCGCCACCAATCGCAAACCCGGCATCCATCAACTCCGCCCCATGCGGCGTGCCCAGCACGATCTCCATGAACTTGCCGTCCTTGGCGATGAACGCCGCTTCCATGGCCTTTGCGGCCGTCTGGTCCGCCACGGCCAACGCCTGCGCCACGTCCTGCAGCGCCTGATCGAAGAACCGCTCTGTCAGCTTGCGAAACAAGTCTTCCTTGTTGCGGAAATGCAGATACAGCGCGCTGCGCGACACCCCCGCGCCACGGGCTATATCCTCCATCGAGGTGCGGCGGAAACCATAGCTGGCAAAGGCG
>Ga0105048_10009798_pt1 | contig 15196 bp, 13 predicted proteins | sample MAT05_FD_78382 | JGI IMG/M metagenome (GOLD analysis project Ga0105048, IMG submission 78382) | Freshwater microbial communities from Lake Fryxell liftoff mats and glacier meltwater in Antarctica - MAT-05 | ecosystem: Environmental > Aquatic > Freshwater > Ice > Liftoff microbial mat | place... | reverse complement strand
GGCGTTGCGCCGCCTCGCCAGACAGAGAGTATGCCTTCGGACGGCGCGCCTTGCTGGACGGGCGCCTCGGCACCCAAGCTGGCGAACTTATTCCGGTCAGCCGCCTCAATTCTTCCGCGCCGCCCGGCACACCTGCCCCGGACCGTCCGCGATCGTGATGCACGACTCTCCCGCCGGACACTCCGGATCTCCTTCGCCGCAAGTGCGCTCGCACGACGTGAACTTCGGTCCGCGCGGGCCCGCGATGCCGTAGTAGCTCACGCAGGTCTGACCGGCCGCGCACGTGGCGTCGCCGCACTGCGCCGCGGTCGGGACCGGAGCGCCCTCGCCGACGTACCAGATACACGCGCCGCTCACGCAGCCGCACGCGGTGCCCTTGCCTGGAAAGCCCTCGACCGGGAGCTCGCAGGTGCTGTTCACGCCTTCTTCCGCCGAACAAACCTCGGTCGAGCAGCCGCCCGTCTTGCAGTCGGCGTCGGCTGCGCAGGTGTTCTTGAAGCTCGTGCCTTCCACCCGACCGTAGAGCGGATGATCCGACGCGACGGCGGGCGTGCGTACCGGACCTGGAGCGACGGGCGACGCCGAGGGCGACGTCGACGCCTGCGGCGCCGCATCCGGTGCGCGCGGAGCGCTCGACGAGCAGGCGAAGAAGAGCGCGGTGACGAGAAGAGCGGATCGCATCGCCGTCCGGGTATCAGTCGGTGCGCGCGGCGCCAAGCGGAAGAACTATCAATACTGCGGCCGCTGCTCGCACCCGAGATCCGCGCGGAAGCGGTTCTCGTTGACGTCGTTCGGTCCGGCTTCCTTGTTCGGGGTGCTCTTCTTGCCGTCGTGATCGTACGGGAGACCGACCGCCTGGAGCTCGCCGTTCTCGACGCGCTTGGTCTTGTTTCCGTACTTCACCGCGGTCTTGCGATCGCTCTCGGTGCCCTCGGCGAACTGAACGGCGTGCACCAGCTCGTGATAGAGGCCGACGATGTTGGGGAGGGATCACAGCCCCGAGCCCACCGTGCAACACTGTTACAGGGTCACGCCAGGATCCCGTTCACCACCTGCCCCGCGACATCCGTGAGCCGCAGCTGCCTCCCCTGGAACGGGAAGGTCAGGCGCAGGTGATCGATCCCGAGGAGGTGCAGGATGGTCGCGTGCAGGTCGTGCACGTGCACCGGGTCCTGCACGATGTTGTAGCTGAAATCATCCGTGACGCCGTGGGCGTGTCCCGCCTTCACGCCCGCGCCCGCGAGCCACATCGAGAAGCAGCGCGGGTGATGATCGCGCCCGTAGCTCCCCGCCGTGAGCTGACCTTGTGAGTACACGGTGCGGCCGAACTCACCACCCCAGATCACCAGCGTGTCCTCGAGCAACCCATGGCGCGCCAGATCCTCGATCAGCGCCGCGCTCGCCTGGTCGGTCTCCCGGCACGAGCGGGCGATCTCGGTGGGTAGCGCATAATGATGGTCCCAGCCGCGGTGATAGAGCTGCACGAAGCGCACGCCGCGCTGGACCAACCTTCGGGCCAGCAGACAGTTCGCCGCGTAGCTGCCCGGATTTCGCGAGTCGGGTCCGTACATGTCGAAGGTCGCCGCGGGCTCGTCCTTCAGATCGACCAGCTCCGGCACCGACGTCTGCATCTTGAACGCGAGCTCGTAGCCGTCGATGCGACGCTCGAGCTCGGGATCGCGCGTCTCGCCGAAGTGCGCGCGATCGAGCGCCTGCACCGCGTCCGTCACCTTGCGGCGATGCTCGGCGGGGAGCCGGGTGCGATCGTCGAGGAACAGCACCTGCTCGCGCCCCGCGCGCAGCTTCACGCCCTCGTGGCGAGCCGGGAGAAAGGCGCTGCTCCACAGCCGCGGATAGACCGGCTGGGCGATCGGATCATAGTTCCTCGACAGCAGCACCATGAACGTCGGGAGGTTGTCGCTGAGGCTCCCGAGCCCGTAGCTGATCCACGAGCCCATCGACGGCCGCCCCGCTTGCTCCGCGCCGGTCTGCAGCATCGTGCCCGCCGGCTCGTGGTTGATCGCCTCGGTGTTCATGGAGCGGATCACGCAGAGCCGGTCGGCGATGCCCGCCATGTGCGGCACGATGTCGCCGATGAGTAGCCCCGACTGTCCGCGCTGCGTGGCGCCGAAGACCGAAGGCGCGACCGGCAGCGTGCCCTGCATCCCGGTCTGCGCCAGCCGCTGCCCGCCGCGCACCGACTCGGGGAGCTCGGTGCCGAAGAGCGAAGTCAGGCCCGGCTTCGGATCGAAGGTCTCGATCTGCGAAGGGGCGCCCGACTGGAACATGAAGATGACCTTCTTGGCGCGCGCGGGAAAATCGGTCGCCGCAGACGACGGTCGAGACAGGAGCGATGCGAGCGCCGCGCCTCCGATCGCGGAAGAGCCCGAGAAAAGGAGCTGACGCCGAGTGATACTCATTCTTTGCTCCCCACTTCTCCGGTGTTGAACAGCGCGCGCGCGACCTCGGTCATCGCCGCCAGCGCGGCTTCGTCGGCGCGCACCGCTCGCGGATTGTCTCCGATCGACAGCAAGCGCTCCCGCGAGGCCGGATCGATGTCCACCAGCGACGCGTCGTACAGCGCGCGCAAGATCGCCTTTTCTTCGGCTGAAGGGACCCGCGCGGTGAGCCGGAAGAATCCCTCTGCGATCGCCTCGTCCGGGTCGCCCGCCGCAAAATCGAGGATCTTTTCGGCGAAGAACCGCTCCGCCTCGATGATCTGCGGATCATCCAGCATCGCCAGCGCCTGGATCGCCGTCGACGAGCGCTCGCGGTCCACCACCGAGATCTCGCGGCTGGGCGCGCCGAAGAGATTGAGAAATGGCGGCGGGAGAGTCCTTTTCCAGTAAGTGTACATGCTGCGCCGATAGAGCCCGGCGCCCACGTCCTGCACGTACTCGGACGAATGATTGGCCTGATCGTTCTGCTCCAGCCACAGCCCGATCGGGTGATACGGGAACACGCTCGGTCCACCGACCGTCGGATCCAGCAACCCACTCACGGAGAGCGCCTGATCGCGGATCGCCTCCGCCGTGAGGCGGTGCCGCGGCCCGCGGGAGAGCAGCCGGTTGTCGTCGGGGCCTCCGCTCGAGCTCTGCCGGTACGTCGCCGACGTGACGATCAGCCGCTCGATATGCCGCAGATCGTAGCGCGAGGACACCAGCTCGGTGGCCAGCCAGTCGAGGAGCGCGAGGTGCGACGGCTCGGCGCCGGTGACGCCGAAGTTGTCGAGCGTGGTCACCAGGCCTGCGCCGAAATGGTGCGCCCACAGCCGGTTGACGATGACGCGCGGGACCAGCGGCTGATCGGGTCCCACCAGCCAGTCGGCCAGACCCAGGCGATCGAGCTCGGCGTCGGGATTCTTGCTCAGCGCCACCGGCGTCCCGCAGCGGAGCTGGGGGCCGAGCCGATCGTACTGTCCGCGTAGCAGCAAGTAGGTCGCGCGGGAAGTATCGGTCTCCGCCATGACCATCACATCGGGGCGCCGTTCGAGCAGCCGCCGCTGGGCCAGCAGCGCCTCGCGCGAGAGGTTCTGGGCGCGCTCCGGCGCCTGGTGCAGTCGATAGTATCGACGCAGCGCCTCCTGGCTGGCGGGCGAGCGCGATATCACGGACGTCGCCAGGATCGTCGCGAGCTCCGGCGTCATCGACGCGAGCGGGTCGGACGAGACCTCCACCCGGAATGCGCCGATGAGATGTGAGTCGCCATAAGTCTGGTGCAGCTTCAGCACCACCCTCCCCGGCCCGATCGGAACCGACGGAGAGAGTACCAACCACCAGTCGTGCCCTGCGCCGTCGATCGCCCAGCCTCCGCCGGTGTTCAGGTCCATCACGGCGGCCGCGGGGAACCCGGACTGATAGCGGTTGGTCCACGCAGCAACGACTGGCACCCGCAGCGGCGCGAATATCTCCGCCTCGTTCACCGCGAAGTTACCCGACGACGAGCGGCCTGGTCCGCTCTGCGGGAGAGAGTCATCCGGCACCACGACGATGCGCAGCGCGTTCGTCGGCGCTGCGAGATCCAGCGCCACCGAGTACACGTCGCGCTCGGTGACCTCGCTGGTCGCCACGACGACCCCATCGCCGCGCGTCATGAAGGCCGCGCCCTCGCGCGACGTGGCCACCGACGGGACCGTCGTCCACGCGACCGGAGGCAGCGCCCGAGCGGAGGTCTCCCACGACATCATCGCCGCGGCGTCATCCGGCCGCGACGAGAGCGCCGCGATCGCCGCGTCCACCGCCGGGATCGCCGCCCGATCGATCGGCGAGGCCAGCGCGCGCGTGGGCGCGAAGTGATTTTCGTCGCCGTCGCCCCGCTCCTCCAGCCGATCGAAACAGGCTGCCAGGCGATAGAAGTCGCGCTGGGTGAACGGATCGTACTTGTGATCGTGGCACTTCGCGCACTCCAGCGTCACGCCCAGGAGCGCGCTCGCCGTCGTGGCCACGCGATCGGCGCGATAGACCGCGCGCAGCTCCTCCTCCACGACGCCGCCCTCGATCGTGATCGAATGATTGCGATTGAACGCCGATGCGAGGATCTGATCGTCGGTCGGCTCGGGCAGGCGATCGCCGGCGATCTGCTCGCGAACGAAAGCATCGAACAGCATGTTGGCCTGGAACGCCGCGATGACCCAGTCGCGCCACGGCCACATCGCCCGCGGCTCGTCGTAGCTGAAGCCGTGCGAGTCGGCGTATCGCGCCGCATCCAGCCAGCGCCGCGTCTGCTCCTCCGCATGCGCGACCGACGCCAGCGCGCCTTCGACGAAGGTCTCGTAGTCGGCCGTGCGCAGCGCCTCGGGCGACGCCGGCAGCCCGGTCAGATCGAAGCTCACCCTTCGCAACAAGGTCGCAGGCGGAGCAGGCGGCGCCGGATGCAGGCCCTCCGACTCGAGCCGCGCGAGCACGAAGCTATCGATCGGATTTTTGACCCACGCGCCGTCCTGGACCGCGGGCACCGGCGGCCGAACCGGCGCCGTGAAGGCCCACGGCTCGGGCCACACTGCGCCGGCCTCGATCCACGCCGCCACCGCGTCGATCTCGCGCGGCGTCACGGGGAGGTTCGACACCGGCGGCATGCGGCGAATCGGCTCGGGCGCGGTCAGGCGCTGGTACAGGAGGCTCTCGGCCGGCTTCCCCGGCACCACCACGGTCCCCGCCGCGCGGGCCTCGAAGAGCCCGGCGCGCGTGTCGAAGCGCAGGTTGACCTGGCGCGTCGCGCCGTCCGGCCCGTGGCACGGAAAGCAGCTGCGGGTGAGCATCGGCTTCACGATCGCGGCGAAGTCGGTCGGCAGCGGCGCCGGATCGACGGGCGGCGGCAACCCGGGCTCGGCGAGACACGCGCCGAGGAACAGAGCGAAGAACGCCGCCCTCACGATTCACGAGACTAGCACGATGGACCGCAGAGCGGGTCGGGCGAGTCGCATCGCTCGCCGGGGTCGAGCCGGCCGTCGCCGCACCGCGGCACGTTGCAGCGCGTGTTGCACCGCGCGCCGGTGAAGCGCGACTCGATGGTGAAAGGGAGGCGCCCATCGAGCGGGATCCGCGTGTCGCCGTCGAGGAAGACCAGCGTGTCGATGCCTTCGAGCTGGGTGTGCTCGACGGTGATGACGAAATCACCGGGGAAATTCAGATCCCCGATCGCGCCGCCGTCGGTGTTGTCGTCGAAGCCGAAATCACCGACGAACTCGCCCCGCAGATCGCCGGCGTGCAGCTCTTCGCTCCGATCGTCGGCGATCAGGACCCGCGCCTGGCTGTGCCATCCGCTGATTTTTACGTGCACCTTGCTGCCGGGCTGATCGCCGTCGCTGCCATAGTTGAGGACCAGCGAGGTTCTCAGCTCGGTGCGATCGAGGTACAGGAACACGCGTCCCTCGCGCGCCTGCTCGACTCCGAGGTGCGAGCTGGCGGAGCGATAGTCGTACTCGTCCTCGATGCTTCGCGCGCCGAGGCGAGGCTGGACCGCGCGCACGAGGCTCCCCTGGCGGATCACCAGCGCAGGCGTGTCCTCGTTGTCCGGCCCGAAATCGCACCCCTCCCCCTGCGCGACCACGCCGTCGCCGCAGACCGGCTCGGTGCAGCGGTTGCTGCAGCCGTCGAGATCGTCGCGGTTGCCGTCGTCGCACGCCTCGATGTGGCGACGGACCTCGCCGTCGCCGCACCGCGCGAGCTGGCAGTCGATACAGCCGTCAGTGCGTATCGTGTTGGCGTCGTCGCAGGCCTCGACGCCGCGGAACACCTGACCGTCGCCGCAGAACGCGAACAGACAGCTCGAGAGGCACTCGTCCTGGTCGTCGTCGTTGCCGTCGTCGCACGTCTCGGTCGGGCCCTCGACGATCTGATCGCCGCAGCGCGGGAGCGCGCAGTCCGGCTCGCAGCCGTCGCCGCTCACCGCGTTGCCGTCGTCGCAGGTCTCCGCGCCGGCGAACACCACCCCATCGCCGCAGATCGCCCGCGTGCAGTCGGCGCGGCAGCCGTCGGTGTCGATGGTGTTGCCGTCGTCGCACGCCTCGGTGGCCTGCGCGTCACCGTCACCACAGCGCGGCGGCAGCGCTTTTCCGCTGGGAAAATCGAAGAAATCGGTCCGGCTGCAGGCGCCTGCGAGCGCAAGAAGAACGATGGCGCGCGCCCTCACCTCCCAGGCGTACCACGAACGTGGACACGTGAGCACGTCCAGACTATCTCGGTTGGCGATGGGCAAGGAATACTGGCTCGCCAAGAGCGAGCCCCAAACCTACTCGATCGCCGACCTCGAGCGCGATGGGACGACCTCGTGGGAGGGCGTGCGCAACTATATGGCGCGCAACTATCTCCGGGCGATGAAGAAGGGTGACCTGGTGCTCTTCTACCACTCGAACGCGGATCCCAGCGGCGTGGCCGGCATCGCCAAGGTGGCCCGCACCGCATATCCGGACCCGACCGCGCTCGATCCGAAGTCGGACTATCACGACCCCTCCGCCGACGAGACCCGCTGGTCGCTGGTCGATCTCGCGTTCGTCGAGGCCTTCGACAGCGTCCTGCCGCTCGAGGCGCTGAAGTCCGACGCGGCGCTGACCGGGATGGAGGTGGTGCGGAAGGGCTCGCGACTCTCGGTGTCGCCGGTCAGCGCGGAGCACTTCGCGCGCGTGAAGAAGCTGGCGAAGAAGAAACGCTAGCGGGTGACTTCGGAGGACTGGAACAGCAAGGAATCCAGCGTCACCTCTTGCAAGATGTCTCGCCAGTCGATGCCCTCATCCGGGAATCCGATGAAGCCGATCGGCGCGGTCACGGCGCCGTTCGAGGCCTCGAGCAAGGTGTCGCGGCCCACGACGATGCCCACTCTCCCGGCGTCCTCGACGACAAAACGCTCCAGGGTGTTGAGACCGCCCAGACCTTCGCAGCGGAACTGCAGCCCCACACCGTCGCCGTGTCGGCCGACGCCCCGAGCGCGGCGCACGGTCAGGTCGCGCAGCTCCGTCGTGCGGAACCCATCCCGCACGCTGATCCCGACGCCCTGGATGTCCTCGACGAGCGCCCGCTCGATCTCTGCGGTCTCCGTGACCCCACGTAGGTCGCTGCCATCGACCTCGATCGCCGCGTGCAGCGCGCGGCGCACCACGATGTCACGGATGATGACGGCGAGAGACGTGCGCGAATCGTCGTGGTCGGTGCGCATGTGGACGCCGTAGTCGAGCGTGTCCTCGATGACGGCGCGCTCGATGGTGAGCGCGTAGCCCTTGAGCGCGACGCCGCCGCTCGGCGCGCCCTGCAGCCGAAAGTCGCGTAAGGTGACCTGCGCTTTCGCTCTCCGAGCCTCGGCGTCACCGCCGATGCCGACCGAGCCGCTGTCCTTCACCGCGAGCCCGCGCACGTCGGTGTCGGCTGCATTCTCGAGCCGGATCGCGGCCGAGCTCGAGCGCACCACCGTGTCGATCACGCTCAGCTCGACGCGCGCCTCGCCCTCGCCGTGGGCGCTCATCGACGTGAACCACTGGCCCTCGAAGTGCGATGACACGACCTCCAGCCGACCGCTGTCGCGGACCTGCGTTCCGGTCTTCCCGCCCATCACAGCGACGTGATCGAGCGTGAGGGTCGAGCCCGTCACCGCGACCACGCCGGTCAGGCTGGCGATCGGATAGATCGCGCTGTCGCTCACACGAATCCGCGAGCGGCCATCGCCGCGGATCGTGTCGTGGGCGACTATCCGGGCGAGATCGAGGCTGCCGGCGGCGGTGGTGGTGACCGCGCCGCGCCGCAGCTCGAGATCGACCCCCGTGGCGCTCCCCCCGAACACGGCGAGCCTCGCGTCGTCGATCGTGAGGTCCGATCCATGGAACGTCGCCTCGCGCATGTAGATCAGCGCGACCACCCCCGCGACACCCTGGAGGTACACGCCGCGGAGCTCGAAGGTGCTGCCCGGGGGCATGCCGATCTGGCCGGGGGTGAGCGTGAGATCGTCGAACGCAAACGATGCGTAGGCGAGGACGGCGGGAAGGGTCACCTGGACGGTCGTCTGCCCGGCGCAGACCCCGGCGATCTTGGTCATCCTCAGGCTCTGGCCCAGCGTCGCGGTGGCGTGCGTGCCGCGCGAGAGGATGATCGTCGCGTCGGTCGTGCGCGGGGTGGCGAGCGCGACGATGAGCGACGTCGGATTCGCGCGCGATCCATCGCCGTTGCCGGTGGGCGTCGCCCAGATCAGCGCGCCCGGGCCGCTCGGCGGCGGCTCGGGGAAGCCGTCGGCCGCGGCGGTGCACTCGCGCCCGATCGGCAAGCAGCCACCACCGAGCGTCGCGCGGGTGGGCCCGGTGCACGCTTGCTGGGCCGCAGGAACGCAGCTCTCGATGCGCTCGCCGCCCAGCATGGTGCGGGTGACCTCCATACCCGCGGGGCACGCGACGGTCGGCCACGGTGTCGGGCGCGCGGGCACGAGCGGCACCGGAGCGTCGCATAGGACGCAGCGGCCGCCCGCGTCGATGCAGGTCGGTGGCTCGCCGCAGCGATCGTCGGCCCACGCCATGAGAAAGCCTCCCCCGATGGCGGGCCAATCGATCGCGCTCGCCGTGATGTCGGTCCACCCGCCGTCGTCGCCGAGCTCGAGCACCCGGTCCGGCTTCCGCAAGCGCGACGTGCCCAGCGGATCGTAGGTGATCGGGCCCTCGCGCCAGCGCAGGACGCTCAGCGCGTGGTCGTACGCGAGCGCGTACGTGAACGGCACGTTTGGCGGCGCCAGGAGCTTGTCGTCGTCCGTCGCGACCAGGAAGCCATCGACGGTGCTGGGCGTGAGCGGCTCGCCGATCGAGACCAGGGCCACCGCGCCCGCGGCCGGCGGGAGCATCAGATCACGGACTGGCGCGCAGGCCGCCGCGGCGCAGATCCCGGCCGCGCACCACAATCGCCGCATCTCGCGATAGTTTAGTGCCGTCATCCGGAAGTCCGCTCCGCGTTTCGCTCGGTCTCGTGACCGCTGGCTGCGTTGGACCGCCTCAACAGACGAAGATTATGCCTCGGCGGTCCGCCTTGCCATCGGCCACGATCCCTTCGCGGACCGCGGAACTGACGCCGGCCTCGTCGATGATCGGCTCGAGGAACTCCAGCGTCTTCTCGATCTCCTCGCGCACCGAGGTGCGCTTGCGCCACTCCCGATATGTGTCGCGACGTCGCGCGCGTGTCGGACCTTCTCGAGCGCGCGAGCCGCAGGCCTGCCGCCGAGAGCGTCGGGCTCGATGCGTTCTTGCGGCGAATCCGCGACGCGCTCCGACCGGCCTTCGATCGTTTCATCGCGTCCTCGGGTCCGTAACGAGCGAGCAGCCTGATATTCACGACGGAAGACACGGAACCCTCGAACGCGTCACGATCCAAGCTGCAAGACCGCGTCGGCGGCGCGGGCCGATGCGCCCCCTGCGCCCAGCACCGCGCGCATCTCGGCGAGGTCTTTGCGCTGCGTGTCCGGATCGGCGAGCACTTGTTTTGCCGCTTCGATCAGCGATTCCACGGAGAGCGCGTCCTGGAGCAGCTCGGGGACGATCGATCGCCCCATGAGCAGGTTCGGCAGGCCGAGGTGCTCGAGCTTCGTCATGCGCCGACCGATCCACCAGGACAGCGGGCTCACGCGATACACGATCACACTCGGCGTCCCGAGCAGCGCGACCTCGAGCGTGGCGGTGCCCGAGCACACCAGCGCGAGGCGAGAGGCGGCGACGGCGTTCCTGCGCGGGCCGGGATCACCATGCGGCGCGAGCACCAGATCGACCAGGCCGCGCGCGGGGGAGAGATCGATCTTTTGTTGCAGGAGCGACGCATCGAGCGTCGGTGCCACCGGCAACACCAGGCGATCGGCGTGACCCTCGTTCACGAGCTTGGCGCCGGCTTCGAGCAACAGGCCGAGGTGGCGCGCGACCTCCGATCGCCGGCTCCCTGGCAGGATCGCGATCGTGTGCCGCTGCGGCACGAGCGCCTTCGTGATCTCGTCGGCCAGCGGGTGCCCCACGCAGACGGCGGCGAGCCCCGCCTGCGACCAGGCGCTCAGCTCGAAGGGGAAGAGCACCAGCATCTTGTCGACGACGCGCGCGAACTTCTTCGCCCGCCCCGATCGCCAGGCCCAGACCGAGGGCCCGACATAGTAGGCGACGCGAATATTCGCGCGGTGGAAGTATCTCGCCAGCCGCACGTTGAAGTCCGGAGCGTCGATGAGTATCGCCAGGTCTGGCTTCGCTGCGACACCGCGGTCCGCGAGATCCCACAGCAGCCGAAAGAGGCGCGGCAGGTGGCGGAGCACCTCGATCAAGCCCACCACGTTGAGCTCGGTCGCGTCGCGCCAGATGGTCATGCCCTGCGCGCGCATCGCCGGGCCGCCCATCCCGAAGACCTCGAGATCCGGCGAGCGGCGGCGGAGCTCCGCGATCAGGCTCGCGCCGAGCGCGTCGGCCGAGGCCTCACCGGCGCTCATGAACACGCGCATCAGTCTTCTTTGTCTTCAGCGAGCGTCAACCCACCGCGCGTCACGCCGCGGGTGGAGGCGCGCAAGAACGCACAGAGCTCGATGACCTCGGGGACCTCGGCGGCGGCCTCCACCTCGGTCAGCGCGGCGGCGTATGGGCCGCGCACGAAGATGCGGCGATAGGCTTGTTTCACCGCGCGGATCGTCTCGGCCGACCAGCCCGCGCGCTTCAGCCCCACCACGTTGAGGCCGAACAGCTTCGCAGGGTGCCCGTCCGCGGTGGTGAACGGCGGGAGGTCCTGCATGACGCGCGTGGCGGCGCCGGTGAACGCGCGGCGGCCGACGCGCACGAACTGGTGCACGTTGGTGAGCCCGCCGAGGATGACGTGATCGTCGATCGTCACGTGTCCCGCGAGCTGGGTGACGTTGGCCATGATCACGTGGTTGCCGACGCGACAGTCGTGCGCCACGTGGGAGTACGCCATGACCAAGCAGTCGCTGCCGACGGTGGTGACACCGCCGCCTCCGGTGGTGCCCGGCTGCAGCGTGGCGCATTCGCGGATGATCGTGCGCGCGCCGATGGTCAGCGTGGTGAGCGCGCCGTCGTACTTGAGATCCTGCGGCTTCAGACCCACCGACGCGCCGGGAAAGATCTCCACGTTTTCGCCGAGGGTGGTGTGGCCATCGAAGATCGCGTGCGGGTGGAGGATCGCGCCGTCGCCGATCACCACGTGCTCGCCGACGATGCTGAACGGGCCGACGCGCACGCCGCTGCCGAGGCGCGCGCCGGGGTGCACGATGGCCGAGGCGTGGATCAGCGAATCAGGCATTCTTTCGCGGTCCAAAGGGCGGCGGCGGCGAGCCTTCGGGGAGGGGCGGGGTCTTGATCTTGGGCCCGGTCGTCGCGGTGATCAGCGCCTCGCTGGCCAGCTCGCCGTCGACATGGCACTCGCAGGCGAGCCTCCACATGCCGAGGCGCGCGCGCACGATCTTCGAGGTCAACACCATCACGTGCCCGGGAATGATCGGCTTTCGGAACTTACAATCATTGATCAGAGCGACGTAGATCGACTTGTCCTCGTCGAGCGTCGCTCCGGAGAAAATGGCCAGGAGCGCGCCGGCCTGACCCATCGCCTCGATCTGGATAACCCCGGGGACGACCGGATTCTCCGGATAGTGTCCGTTGAACATCCCCTCGTTGATGGTGACGTTCTTGCGTGCCTTGATGGTCTGTCCGGGGATGATCTCGTCCACCGCGTCGATGAGCAGGAACGGATATCGATGCGGCAGATACTGCATGATCTGGTTGATGTTGAGCTTGATCGTCACCGGACTATCTCTCCACGATTAATTTCTCGAGTGCTTTGAGCTTCCTCGATAGCTCCTCGAGCTTGGTGAGCCGCACGACGGTGCGGAAGAACTCTGCGGCGGGCCTGGCGGGGGTGCCGGCCATCTTGGTGTGCGGCTCGACGTCGCTCATGACGCCGGCCTGGCCGAACACCGTGACGCCCTCGCCGACGTCGACGTGCCCGGAGATCCCGGACTGCGCGCCCAGCGTGACGCGCGGGCCGAGGCGCGACGAGCCCGCGACGCCGGACTGCGCGACCAGCAAGCACGCGGCGCCGATCTCGACGTTGTGGCCGACCTGGACCAGGTTGTCGATCTTGGTGCCGGCGCCGATGCGGGTGACGCCGAGCGCGGCGCGATCGACGCAGGCGTTGGCGCCGATCTCGACGTCGTCCTCGACGACCACCATGCCGGTCTGCGGGATCTTGAGGTGCACCACCTCTTCGTCAGCCATCTCCTGTGCGAAGCCGAAGCCGTCCGCGCCGATGACCACGCCGGGGTGGAGGATGCAGCGCGCGCCGATGGTGCAGCCGTGCCGCACCACTGCGTGATCGAACAGCACGGTGTCCTCGCCGATCCAGGCGCCGTCGTGCACGTGCGCGCCGGCGTGCAAAACCGCGCGCGCGCCGATGGTGGCGCCGGCGCCGATCAGCACGAAAGGGCCGATGCGCGCGTCGTCGGCGACCTTGGCGCTGGGGTCCACAGCCGCGCTGGGATGGACGCCGGTCTCGGGGACCGGGATGGGTCGCGCGAAGAGCTGCGCGGCCTTGGCGAACGCGGCGTAGGGGTGCTCGACCAGGATGATCGCGGTGCTGCTGGGCGGCGAGATCTCGCCTTCGCTCCACAGCTTCGCCGAGGTCATCACCGCGCCGGCCTTGGTGCTGGCGAGCACGGGGAGGAACTTCTGCTTGGTGACGAAGCTGATCGCGTCCTGGGACGCGCCGTCGATGGGCATGACGCGCGTGATTCGCCCCGCGCCGCTGCCGTGCACGATCCGCCCGCCGACGAGAGCGGCCACCTCGGCGATGGTGCGCTCGACCATCACTTCTTCTTCGGCTGCTGCGGTTCCGGGGCCTTCGGCTTGGCCGCCACGGTGATCGCCTGGTCGCCGAACGCCTTCTTGTAGAGGTCGACGACCTGGTCGGTGATCACGATCTGCTTCTTCGCGAACAGCACGTTGGGCTGCGTGGCCGCGCCCGTCTCGAACACGAAGTCGTAGTCGCCGTTCTGGGCGAGGTCCTGGACCACCCGCTCGATGCGGGCCAGGACGGTCTCCTTGAGGCCGGCCTCGCGCTCGCTGATGTCCTGCTGCGCCTTCATGAACTCCGCCTGGAAGGCCTGCGCGGTGATCATGAACTTCTCTTCTTCGGCCTTGATGGTCTTGGGATCGGAGACGGTCCGCTTGGCGTCGATCTGATCCTTCGTCTTCTTGAGCTCGATCTGGCGCGCCTCGAGCTCCGACTTCTTCTTCTCGAAGTCGCGCCGGAGGGTCTCGACGGCCTTGCCCCACGCGGGGATGCCTTCCATGACCTTCTGGACGTCGACCACCGCGACCTTCTGGGCGAGGGCGGGGGCCGGAGCCAGGCCACCCAGCGCGATCAGGGTGGCGCTCAGGGCGGCGAGCGGGAAACGGCGCAACATTTCGTGACCTCCTAGGTGGGGTCGCGCATTTCGGTCAACAGCTTTGGCGGGCAACACGCCAGTCTGACGCTCGAACACGGCCTTCCATGACCCGTGCGCGCCGCCACGACGCCGATGCCCCGGTCACCCCGCCGAGACCGCGGCGAGCGCATGGGCGGGCGACTGGCACGAAACCTGGTTTCCTCCGTTCCCGATGCCCATCGCCACCCTCCTCCTGCCCCTCATCATCGCCGCTCCGGAGGCCATCGCCATCGATCCCTGCCACGCCATCAGCGGCGAGTCCGTGATCGCCCAGGGCCCGGGCCCGAGCGAGACCAACGTCCCGCTGAACACCTCGCTCTGGCTCACCCTCCTCGACGCGCCGGCCAGCACGCTCGACGTGACCCTCACCGACACCGCCAGCAACACGCCCGTCGCGGTGCACCAGGAGATCCTGTTCCACTCCGCCTTCGAAACGGCGCTCCGCGTGCACGTCGACCAGCTGCTCTTGCCGAGCCGCGAATATTCGGTCGCCTGGGCGGTGAGCGACACCGGGCGGAGCGGCGGCTTCAACTTCCGCACCGGCACCGCGCGCGACGACATCGCTCCCGCGCCGCCGACGGTCGACAACGTCGAGGGCGCGTTCGCGCGCCTCCGCTGCTATGAGAGCTACGGCCTGAGCATTCGCGTCCGCTCCTCGTCGGAGAGCGCGGATCTGATCCACCTGGTCTCGGAAGGCGCCGTGCTGCGCGGGCTCGGGCGCGGCGAGACGCTCAAGCTCATCCACGGCGCCGCGGACGCCCACGTCACGGCGTCGCTGGTCGCGATGGACCTCGCCGGGAACCGCTCGCGCACGTCCGCGGCGGTGGAAGGCGACACGCCGGAGAGCGGCGCGACCACTCAGGGCGGCGACTCGGGCGGGTGCTCGACCGCGCCGCCGTCGAGCCTGATGCTGTTCGCGGTGAGCCTGGCGTTGATGGCGACGGCGCGGCGACAGCGTCGATCGTAGTGTCCGCAACGTTCTCGGCGCCGAACCGAGAACGCGATCATGGCGGCAAGAGTTGTCTCGTTGCTGCTGTTGACCGGTTGCGTCGCGAACGCGACCACCGAGCGCGCGAAGTATCGGATCGATCTCGGGATCGCGTATCTGAACAACAACCAGTGCACGCAGGCGGAAGAGAGCTGTCGCCTCGGGCTCGAGTACGGTGAGTCCGCCGCCGCGCACAACTGCCTGGGCCTGGTGGCGCCGCGGTGTCGCAACGATCTCGACGCCGCGACGAAGCAATTCAAGACCGCGGTCGCGCTCGACCCGGAGCTC
>Ga0105048_10009796_pt1 | contig 15196 bp, 17 predicted proteins | sample MAT05_FD_78382 | JGI IMG/M metagenome (GOLD analysis project Ga0105048, IMG submission 78382) | Freshwater microbial communities from Lake Fryxell liftoff mats and glacier meltwater in Antarctica - MAT-05 | ecosystem: Environmental > Aquatic > Freshwater > Ice > Liftoff microbial mat | place... | reverse complement strand
CGAAACCGACCGGGGTTTCGAGCGGTCCTTTGAGGGCGAGACGGGTGCGCTTGAGCGAATCAATCGTGGCCTGCGGGACTCCTGATGCGACGCCTTTTTTAAATACCTCGGCGCCAGCCTCAGCTTCCTCCCAGATGATGCGCGGGCAGGCAGCATCAATGAGGGTGCGGGCACTGTTGACGACTTCCGGGCCGATGCCATCGCCAAGAATTAATGTGATAGGGTAGGATGATGTGTTTTCGCTCATGAATTAGGTAGGTAAAGGTTGGTGATTTCGGTGGAGATTTTCAGTGTTTCTAAGTTCTTGGAGGTTGATAGCAGCATAGGTTCTACAGAAGCGATTGGAAAGTTGACGAAATTTTCAATTTTTCACGGAAGACGCGAAATTTTCCAAAATGGAGTTGAAAGTGGGGCTGGGACGCATCGCGGCAGTGACTTTTACCGGGTCTGGGTGGTAATAGCCGCCGATGTCCATTGGCTGGCCTTGGACGCGCACGAATTCATCCTGCATGGTGGCTTGCTGGCTGATGAGTTCTGCGGCAAGCGGCTGGAAAAGTGCTTTCAATTCCAGATCTGCACTCTGCGTTGCGAGGGCTTTCGCCCAGTAGAGGGCAAGGTAGAAATGGGAGCCACGGGCACCAATGGCGCCGATTTTCCGCGAGGGAGACTTATCCAACATGAGAAACTCCGAGGTGGCTTCGTCGAGCGTATCTGCGAGTACCTTGGCCTTGGGATGGGAGAAGGCGATGCTGAGATGTTCCAGGGAGGCGGCGAGGGCGAGGAACTCACCTAACGAGTCCCAACGGAGATGGTTCTCTTTTAGGAACTGCTCGACGTGTTTCGGCGCTGAGCCGCCGGCACCGGTCTCGAAGAGGCCGCCGCCGTTCATGAGGGGGACGATGGAAAGCATTTTGGCAGAGGTGCCGACTTCGAGGATGGGAAACAGGTCGGTGTTGTAATCCCGGAGGACGTTTCCGGTGACGGAGATGGTATCGAGGCCTTGGACGATGCGCTCCAAGGAAAAGGTGCAGGCTTCGGCGGGTGCGAGGATACGGAGGTCGAGGCCGGTGGTGTCGTGGTCCTTGAGGTAAGTTTCGACTTTGGCGATGATTTGGGCGTCGTGGGCGCGGGATTGATCGAGCCAGAAAACGGCAGGATCGCCGGAGGCGCGGGCACGTTTGACGGCGAGTTTCACCCAATCCTGAATGGGGGCATCCTTGGTTTGGCAGGCGCGCCAGATGTCGCCGGCTTCGACTTCGTGGGAGAGAAGAATTTGAGATTTGAAATTTGAGATTTGAGATTCTGCACCGGGGACGGTGACGACGCGGACGGTGCCTTTCGCGGGGATTTCGAAGGTCTTGTTGTGAGAGCCGTATTCCTCGGCGGCCTGGGCCATGAGGCCGACGTTGGGGACGGAGCCCATGGTCCTGGGATCGAGCGCACCGTTCTTTTTGCAAAAGTTGATCGTGGCCTGATAGATGCCCGAGTAGCAGGAATCCGGGATGAGGGCGAGGGTGTCTCCGGGATTGCCAGCGGCATCCCAGACTTTTCCGCCCGCGCGGATCATGGCGGGCATGGAGGCATCCACGATGACATCACTGGGGACGTGGAGGTTGGTGATGCCCTTGTCCGAATTCACCATCGAGAGGGCCGGGCCGTTCTGATAGGCGAGCTGGATATCGGCCACGATCTCCGCTTTTTTACCGCTGGGGAGTTTGTCCAGTTTGGTGATGAGGTCGCCAAAGCCGTTTTTGAAATCGACACCGAGCTCCTTCAGGGTAGCGGCGTGTTTGGCGATGAGATCCTTGAAAAAGACTTCGACGGCATAGCCGAAAATAATGGGATCGCTGACCTTCATCATGGTGGCCTTCATGTGGAGTGAAAGCAGGAGGTTTTCGGCTTTGGCCTTGGCGATTTGTTTTCCGAGGAAATCGACGAGGGCCGCTTTGCTGAGGAAGGTGGCGTCAAGGATCTCACCGGCCTGGAGTGGAGTGGATTCCTTGAGGATCTGGGTGGTGCCATCCGCGCCGATGAACTCGATTTTCACGTCGGTGGCTTCCGGGACGCAGATGGATTTTTCGTTCGAGAAGAAATCGCCATGGCCTTCCATGGAGGCGACGGTGGTTTTGGAATCGGCGGACCATTTACCCATGGAGTGAGGGTGGGCTTTCGCGTAGTCCTTGACGGCCTTGGGCGCGCGGCGGTCGGAATTGCCCTCACGCAAGATGGGATTCACGGCGCTGCCCATGACTTTGGCGTAGCGGGCTTTAATTTCCTTCTCGGCGTCAGTCGTGGGGTTTTCCGGGAGATTGGGGAGGGCATAGCCTTTTGACTGGAGCTCTGCAATGGCTTCCTTGAGCTGGGGGACGGAGGCGGAAATGTTCGGGAGCTTGATGATGTTTGCCTCGGGAGTGAGCGTGAGGGCACCGAGTTCGGTAAGAGCATCTGGGACTTTTTGATCCTCGCTGAGAAAATCCGGGAAATTCGAGAGGATACGACCGGCCAGCGAGATATCGCGGGTTTCCACGGTGATGCCCGAGTGCTTGGTGAAGGCTTGGACGATGGGGAGGAACGAGTAGGTGGCGAGTGCCGGAGCTTCGTCGGTCTTCGTGTAAATGATGGCGGGAACCTTGGACATGAATAAAGCGTGATGAATTACAGCTGCCGTGTAGGGCATCTGCGGGGTAGGGTCAAAAGCAATTACTCCGCCAATTCCGGGAGAAAAATCGTGGAATCACAAGGACTTGCGGCAATCCAGAATGGCTCATGTCGGACACTGTGAATAACTTGGGTAAAACCGCACGACTGCGGAAGGTGGATTAAAGCGCTCTAGAACATCGGGGGCATTCCTAAAAATAAGCTGTAAGCAAATGGGGCGGACCCAACAAGTTTCTTCACAAGCAATGATTCATTTGGTATCACAAAAAAACCATTTAAATCATTCTCTTACAATGACTTATGGAGTTTATTGTCAAATCTTCTATGCTTGTTCCCAAGTTATTCACAAGCATTACTGGTAAACTTGGCGGTCGCGGGTGAACCCGCGTAAAGCCCGTGACGCTTCGAGATTTAGTGGGTTTTGTCGAAAAACATGCTGTGAATAACTTGGGGAAAATCTCGAAAAGACCGGGAAAAACGTCCTTAAGACCGCGGGGGGTGGATACCTTAAAACAAAAAGGGCGGCTGGTTTTCAAATCAGACTCACTTTGCGTCGTGTTTACGCTTTACGGCATGGGCGGTTCTCTTCACACAGGTGCCCTCGCCGCGCGAAAATCGTGAGGCAGTGTTTCTTAATCCATCCAATCATCCATCATGGACATCCAAATCGCCACCCTTTGCGACTTCGCGGCCGACTACAACGGCAAGCTGGTCATCACCGGAACTTTCGACACGCTTGCTGCCCGCGCAGTGCCCGTGGTGCACCCATCGTGCGCCCTTGCGATGCGCTTTTGCTTCACCCCGGAAGACGCAGGCCGCCACAAGCTCTCGATCAACATCATCAACGAAGATGGCGAATCGCTGGACCCGAACAACATGCCCATCGAGCCTGAGTTCGATGTGCAACTGCCGAAGAACGTGCCCTTCCTCACTCGCAACATCGTGATGAATCTGCAGGGCTTGCGTTTCGCAGAGGCTGGCATCTATTCGATCGATATCGGTTGTGACGGGGAAATCCTCGTGCGCTTGCCGCTGCGCATCGTCTTGGTCACTCAAGGACCGAATGGCGAAACTCAGATGGCATAATTCTGCGGCATGGTGTAGGAATGCGCCATGCCCTACTTGACATCTTATTCGTGCGCCCTCGTCACCGGAGCTTCCTCCGGGCTGGGCGAGGAGTTTGCCCTTCAAATCGCGCCACGAGTCGATAAGCTCGTCCTAGTGGCGCGCCGCGAACCTCATTTGCAGGAATTGGCGGAACGCATCCGGATTCGCCATCCACACGTGGCCGTCGCAGTGTATGCGGCAGACCTCACCCATGCCACTGCCAGGGAAAAACTGCTGGAAACCCTCACCGAGCGGGGTTTTATTCCAGATCTTTTGATTAACAACGCGGGCCTCGGGGACTACGGTGAATTCGCCACGTCCGAATGGGATAGACTCAGAGCGATGCTACAGGTGAACATTGAAGCCCTCACCCATCTCACCCATCAATTCGTGCCGCACATGATTCAGCGAGGTGGCGCGGTGATCAACGTGAGTTCGTTGGCAAGTGTGATTCCGATACCGGACTTCGCGGTATATGCGGCGACGAAGGCCTACGTGACGAGTTTTTCAGAAGCTCTGCGGATTGAGCTGAAGGAGCATCACATTCCCGTTCTAGCCGTTTGCCCGGGGCCGGTGCATACCGAGTTTGGCGATGTGGCCAAGCGTTCTGAAGGATCGCCCGGGATGCCGGCTCGTGAGTGGTTCTATGTGCCGAGGGAACAAGTCGTCCGGGAGTCTTTGCAAGCGCTGGATCGCCGGGCCGCAAGGGTTTATCCGGGATGGAAAACCGCGGTTTCGGCGGTGGCTCTGGCAGCAATACCCATCGTTCTGCTACGCTTGGCGCTTGGGTTCCGGCCGAGAAAAAACGGCTGATTCACAGTTAGCCCATCCTCAAGCGCGGGACTCCATCGGCGCGTAGCTGCGGAGATTCTCACCGGTATAAATCTGGCGTGGGCGGGTGATGCGGCTGTCAGGATCATCCATGACTTCCTTGTAGTTCGCGATCCAGCCGGGCATGCGACCGATGGCGAAGAGCACGGTAAACATGTTCATCGGGATGCCGATGGCACGCATGATGATACCGCTGTAGAAATCGACGTTCGGGTAGAGTTTGCGGGAAATGAAGTAATCGTCATTGAGGGCGATTTCCTCGAGTTTTTTTGCAATATCGAGAAGTGGATCCGAGACATGGAGCTGGGCCAGGACCTTGTCGCATTGTTGCTTGATGATGACGGCGCGTGGATCGAAATTTTTATAAACGCGGTGACCAAAGCCCATCAGGCGGCGGCTGCCGGTTTTATTTTTCACTTCATTGAGGAATTTGGTTCCATCGTCACCCTCGCGATGGATTTCCTCCAACATCTCCAAGACCGCTTGGTTCGCGCCACCGTGGAGCGGACCCCAAAGGGCGCAGACGCCGGCGGAGGCCGAGGCGAAGAGATTCGCCTGGCTGGAAGCGACGGTGCGCACGGTGGAGGTGGAACAGTTTTGCTCGTGATCCGCATGGAGGATGAAGATGAGATCCAGCGCCCGGACGATTTCCGGCTTGAGTTCGCAATCCTCGTTAGGCGCAGAGAACATCATGTGAAGGAAGTTCTCGGTGTATTTCAAATTGGACTTGGGAAAGATGGTCGGCAGGCCTTGTGCTTTGCGGTAGGAGTAGGCGGCAATGGTGCGGACTTGGGAAATGAGCCTCGCGGCATGGTGATCGAAACGTTGTTTCCGGTTGACCTCGCAAATCAAATTCGGGTGATAGGAGGAAGCGGCATTGATCATTGAGGATAGAATCGCCATCGGATGGGCAGCGGGCGGAAATCCATCAAAATTATGGCGCATGCCTTCATGAAGCATTTGATTTTCGGTTAGCAGTTTGGAGAACTCGCTCAACTCGGCTTCGGAAGGGAGATGGCCATTGATGAGAAGGAAAGAGGTTTCAATGAAGGTGCTTCTCTCTGCAAGCTCCGCGATATCATAGCCACGATAACGGAGAATTCCCTCTTCACCATCAATGAAGGTGATGGCACTCGTGCACGAACCGGTATTGCCGTACGCAGGATCCAAGGTGATGGCCCCGGTTTGCTGGCGGAGCTTACCGATATCGATTCCGACTTCTCCCTCCGTCCCGACAAAAGTCGGAAGTTCGAGGGTCTTTCCATTAATGCTTAAGTTCGCTGGTCCGTTCATGCGGGGAGGTTCTAAGCGAGTCTGCATGAAGTATGCCAGCCTTCAATACATCGATTTTTTGATTCGTCGGAAATTCCGGGTCCGGGGAGCGTTTTTTGTCCGTCGATGACGAAAAAGCGGCCTCTCATTCGCCCGCATCTGGATAAGAACCCAGCAATTTCACCAGCGAGCAGTGATTTTCGAGCTCGGCGAGAGCTTCCGAGACTTTGGTATCTTCACAATGGCCGGCGAGATCCACGTAGAATATGTATTCCCAGTCCTTGCGCTTTGAGGGGCGGGATTCGATTTTCGACATGTTGATGTGAAATTGATCGAAGGCCTGAAGCGCCTTGACCAACGATCCCGGACGATCGTGAATCACAAATAATATGGAGGTCCGGTCATTTCCCGTCGGCGGGCAGGTTTTCTCGCCGATGACGAGGAAACGGGTGGTATTGGTGGCGCGATCCTGAATGAAGCCTTCTAACAATGTGAGTCCATACATTTCCGCTGCAAGCGGGCTGCCAATCGCAGCGGCCCCTTGAGCGGCTTGGTCCCGCGCGATCTGCGCCGCCTTGGTGGTGGAGGAGACCTCGACGAGATCGGCAGCCGGGAAGTTTTTCAAGATCCAACCACGACATTGGCCGAGAGCTTGGGGGTGGGAATAGAGCGTCCTGACTTCCTCGCGGGGAATCGAAGCCATCAGACAATGCTCGATTCGCAGCAAGATCTGAGCGCAAATGTGCAAAGGTGAGTCCACAAACAGATCCAAGGTGTGAAAAACCGCGCCGTCCGTGGAGTTTTCGATCGGCACCACGCCGTAGCTCGCTGCACGGCGGGCCACTTGATCAAAGACATCGGAAATGTTTGGCTGTGGCGAGTAACTCACCGAGTGCCCGAATTTCTTAATCGCTGCCTGATGCGTCCAAGTACTTTCCGGGCCGAGGTAGGCGATGCTGAGATCGTCTTCCAACGCAAGGGCCGCCGACATGATCTCCCGATAGATCGCCCGAATGGATTTCTCCGGCAAGCGGCCTTGATTCATCTCGACGAGCCGCCGCAACAATGCCTCTTCCCTCTCCGGTGCGTAGATTTGGAGTCCGTCCCGTTTTTTAACGACTCCCACCTCATGCACCAAATCTGCACGGCGTGACAGCAAATCGAGTAGATCATAATCGATGGAATCGATTTGGTGGCGGATATCGTCGAGATTCACTTGGAGTAGTCGGGATTAAATTTCAGCTGACGGTTCGACTTCGGTTTCGGCAACGGCGGCCGGGCTGCCAATGGCACTCAGCGCAAGCTGCTGTTCGGCAGACTCCGGGGCGGCTGTGGCAGCCTCGGGATCAGGAAGTTTCACCCGGCGGAGTTCAGAGGCGTTAGGAAGATCATCGATGGATCGAATCCCGAAATGCTCGAAAAACAAATCCGTCGTTTCATAAAGCAAGGGCCGTCCCGGAAGCTCCGCCCTGCCACCGATGCGGATGAGATCGCGGTCCAGGAGTTTTTGGAGCATCCCGTCACACGCCACACCCCGCACCGCTTCAATCGCCGCCTTGGTGATGGGTTGGCGGTAGGCGATGATCGCGAGCGTCTCCATCGCCGGCCCGCTCATTCGCTCGGGTTTCCGTCCCGGAAAAAGCTGCCGCACAAAATCGCCGTATTCCAGACGGGTATAGAGTTTCCAGCCTTTGGGCCGCTCAATAATCGCAAACGCACGCCCGGTTTGCTCATAAACCTGGTTGAGATCATGGATTGCTCCGACAATGCCTTCCGGCGCTGTTGCCGCCAGCAGGAGAAGCCATCCGGAGATTGCCGGAACTTCTTTTCCTTCCTCTACTTGCCGCGCATGCGAATCTTCAGCCTCTGCGACACGCGATCGCACAAGCCGCGCGATTTCCTCACTCGGTAAAGGATTCTGTGAAGCGATCAAAAGGGACTCTACAATGGCACTTAGCTGCATGGCGGGACCGCAGCCTAGGGAACCGTTTACACATTTCAAGCCTCCTGCATCGATTCGGCACGATTCACTTATTTTCAATCCTTAAAACTTTCTCCTTGCTGGAACCAAGCTAAGGGGCTAACCCACCGCGCTCCCGCTGCTCGTGTGACTTGGCAATCTATCGTCTGCGGGGACTTATAAACACTCGCACCCCGTTTCTGCGCTATGGCTGCAAAGAAAAATACCACCAAATCCGCTCTGAGTAAGAGCACTCCTAAACCCGTAGCAAAACCTTCCAAGGGAGTTCCTGCGAAAAAGCCTGCTGCCTCTACGAAAAAACCTGCCGCCTCTGCGAAGAAGCCTGCCACTCCTGCGAAGAAACCTGCCGCTTCTGTTAAAAAGCCGGCTGTCCCCGCGAAGAAGCCAGCCGCTCCGACGAAGAAACCCGTCACTGCTGCGAAGAAGACTGCCGCAACTGAGAAGAAGCCTGTCGCTCCCGCGAAGAAGGTTTTTGCTGCCACAACGAAGTCCGCTGCTCTTGAGAAAAAGCCTTCCGCTCCCGCAAAGAAGCCTGGCCCCCCGGCGAAAACGCTCGCCTCACCCGCGAAGAAAGCTTCCCCCCTTAAAAAGGCCCTTGCTCCTAACGCCGAGACAAAAATCACCCCGCCTACCAAATCCTCACCTACGCCCAAGGCAGTTCCTGCCATCGCCGTCGTTGAGGTAGCTCCCGAACCACCCGCCAAAGCCATCGTGCCTATCCCCAAGAAGACTCCTGCCGTCAAACCTCGCTCGTCCGTCGTGGACTATCCAGCACCGCCCGCTCCCATTAAACCACCCTTCGTTCCACCTAAAGCCGCTCCAGCACCCAGTGGCGAAATTGTCGCACCAGGTTCCAATGGCACCCACACTCCCGCTTTCATCCAAAAGCAACGCCAGCGCCTGCTCGATCTTCGTGACGATCTTGTCGATGCCGTCTCCGGCATGGCCAGAGACACCATCCGCAATGCCCCGGAAGGTTCTGAAGCCTCCGGCAGCGGCCAGCATCAAGGTGATGCCGGCAGTGATGCCTACGATCGGGACTTCGCCCTCTCCGTCCTCGCCAAGGAACAAGACGCACTTTATGAAATCGAGCAAGCCCTGCGCCGCATCCAGTCCGGCTCCTACGGCATTTGCGAAATGTCCAACCGGAAAATCCCTCAAGCCCGCCTTGAAGCCATCCCATTCGCCCGTTTAACCGTCGAATGCCAAGCCCAATGGGAAAAAGAATATGGCAATCGCCGCTTCCGTCCGTCCAACGAAGTAGGCTTCAGCGGAGGAAATTATGCAGAAGATGAAGATTCTGAAACAGTTTCTCTTGACGAAGACGACGATTAAACCATCCTCCCGCCCCCAAAGCCATGCCACGCGAGATTATTATTCTAGAATGCACCGAAGCGAAAGCCGAGGGCAAACCGACTTCACGTTACGTAACCACCCGTAACAAGAAGAGCCTCCGCACCCCCGGCCGTCTCGAGAAAGTTAAATTCAATCACTTCCTCAAGCGCCGGACCCTTCACCGCGAACTCCGCTAACACACCAGCTTCAGCTTCCTATGTCCGAGCCAAAAACAATTCAGCGCCGTATCAACTTCCGCAAGGCGAACCGCATGATGACGCGTCGTCGTCACGATATCCCTGCGGATCTTGTCGTCGCCACCAATCCTGAGCTTCTCACCAAGTTCACCACCGAGACTGGGAAAATCCTTCCTCGCCGCGTGACCGGGGTCTCCGCCAAGCTCCATCGCAAAATCAACAACGCGATCAAGCAATCCCGCGCCATCAATCTGCTTCCTTAAATCCGCAAAGACACCATCCGTCTTCCCATCAAGCCAGTCCGCTTCATACGGACTGGCTTTTTTTGCGCCCTTTTCTCAACCACACTCGATTTGCATCACCGATACGGAGCGCCCCGGCGCGGTCTATCTCGCAGCCGTCCTCGCCGGCCACACCCAGAAAATCCTGCCCGCCTTCGGGATTTACGGTAAAGATGCGCAATCCGCCAGCGACTCGGAGATTCCTGCGGATGTCCGTTCCAAGCTCTTGGCCTTTGTCCAATGCGGCCTCACCGTCGCCCTCATACGTGGCAAGATCTACCTCTCGATGGGCGGCACCTCCATGGGCATCGCGGGCTCCGTCATCGATTCCAAGCTCTTAGAAAAATGGCTCGGCATGCGCGTCGAGCCCATCGATATGACTGAGTTCATTGGCCGCATGACCAAGGGTCAATACGATCACGCCGAGTATGAAACAGCCCTTGCCCGGGTGAAGCAAACCTGCCCCGAGGGAAAAGACTACAACTCCCCCACCACCACCCGCTCCCGCGCACAGATGGCACTCCCACCATGAAGCCGTTCTGGGAAATCACCGATGAGGAAGTGGCAAAATGCCTAAAAGCCACCACCTGGCACCCCTCCATCACCGGGTATTTCCCCGGCGGTAGCCTTAGCACCCGCTACCGTACTCGCGGCGGCATGCCAGCCACCATGATCCGCCTCAACCTCATTGATGGTCTCGGACCCGCCCTCCAAATCGCCGAGGGTTACACCGCCGAACTCCCGGATGATGTCCACGATGCCCTCGACCAACGCACCAACCCCACCTGACTCACCACGTGGTTTGCCCCCATCCTCACCGGACAAGGCGCATTCATCAGCGCCTACGAAATGATGAACCACTGGGGTGCCAACCATTGTGTCATGACTTGTGGCCACGTCGGCCATCTTTACATCACCTTGGCTTCCATGCTCCGCATCCCGGTTTACATGCACAACGTCGCCCGGGATCGCTTCTTCCGCCCGAGTTCCTGGACCGCCTTCGGCACTGCCGATCTCGAAGGAGCGGACTTCCGTGCCTGCCAAAATTACGGCCCACTCTACGGAAAGGCCGCTGCCGAACTCAACGTCAAAGTCACCTTCATCGGGCCACCCCGCGAAGACGACCGCTCACAGCAGATCGATCTCGTTAAAAACCAATCGCTCCAAAACGATGCCATCGTCCTCACCCCCCTCGATGCCGTCGCACTGCGGGATGTGGTCAAAGATGTCACCGAAAAAACAAGCCCGTCGGCGGCCTTGAATTCCGCCATGTTCACTGAAGATGTGGTGCTCAACATCCTCACCCAGACCGTCTGTGACCGTCGCAGCTGATGAAAAGCACTGTAGCGGGGCGTCTGTGACCGTCGCAGCCAATAAACCGCCGAAGAGCTTCGCGCACCTCATCCGCTACGACACTCATAGAGATGCCGCTACAATCCCCGCATTCGCGTCGCCCTGATAGAGGTAGTTTACTCCGCTACGGAGGCTCGCAAATTCAGTCTCTCGGGAGTCTAGCAGGCAAACTAGCTGCTCTCCACCCCGTTTCGCGACGACGCAGTTGCCTCCGGCTGCTCTCCCGTAGCTCGTCTTAGGATGACTCCGACTTTCACTGGTTGATTTCATGCATGTGCGCACGCACTAGCGGCGTGCCTGTGACCACCGCTGCCAATAAACCGCCAATGGGAATTTCTTCCAATCATGATTCGGGGTTTGCCCACAACCTGTGATGAGCAAGTTTCACCTCATGGCGACGCATGAGCTCATTACCATCGCTCAACGGGAATCGGACTTGACGGCGGCACTGCGCACACGTTGCAGATCCGCTTCGGAATGGCCGAGGATGGCAAGTTGGGTGCAGAGATTACGGATTACTTGAGAGGGCCGATTGTATTCCGTTCCTACGCCGAGTTCACGGACGTAGTTTTCCACACTTTCCAGCCTCACGGGTGGGTTCTGATAGAGAGAAAGCACTCCCCGAAGCTGCATCAAGTCGCCACCTTGTAAACTGGCTTGGGCGGCATTACCGAGCATCCTGTAGAACAATTTTTGGCGGACGATGGGATCCGGCAGAGTGCCCAGACTCCCGGCGATGGCTTCCGGACTGGAAATTCCAGCTTTGACCAGCGCTTCGATCATTTGGTTATCGGGGGTTCCAGCGGCGAGTTGCTGGGTAAGTGCCGTCCCGACGAACTGCCCGTAATCCGCATCCGGGATATTGGCGCGGAGTTCCTTCATAAAGCCTTCCAGAGTGGCGAATGGAATCTTGAGACCATTTTCCCCGACGCAGTGGGTGAAGTAAAAATCCGCTGCTGCTTGAGGGTCGGATCTCGTCCATTCACTAAAAAAGTTCATCGGATAAGTGCTCGGCGGATTATTGTCGTGCGCCTTCGTCATCTCAAGCGTGGCCTTGGCGAAACCAGCGAAGTCAAAGCCATCATCGAACCGGGCGTGTCCGCCGGAATGCCCGCCTTTGGAGGGCTGCACATGGCCTAGCAGATAGAGAGCCGTCTCATTACTCAAGGTTTCATATCCCATCATAAGATTGCCCGCATAATTCCCGATTTCCTCAGTCGTGAATTTTCGGGTTTTGAAGAAATCCAGTTGCTCTCTAACGGGGGAGTTTTTCATGCCAGCCCGGATCGCATCGTGACAAACACTGGCCCGGTTTCTCCCTTGGATAAATTGGTCGATCCAATCGAGCGTCTGTTCCAGATTCATCTCGGCCATGGCATTTACAATCTGACGGAATGCGGAACCTTCCTCCCGTTCCAATGCCTGATAGCTGCCAGCTTCCTTGATCAGCGCGGTGGCGAGACCTTGCAGATGATTGAAATCACGAAAGGAATCCTTTGAACTGACTTGAAAGGAGTGCTCTTTGATGGCTTTGAAATCCGCTTCGAACGAGGATGCGACTGATGCTGAGGCATCCTTGTCTGGCCGGCCACGGTCCCGAGCGGGAGCAGGGACGCTTGAATTCTCAGAGACCGGATTCAATTTGAAATTCCAAACCAAGACGCCACCCGTTACAATGCCGATCCCGAAAACCAAAAAAGATGGAACAAATTTCATTTCCATGCCAAGGTAAACAATTCCATCACCCTGTCACGCCTGTTTGCGGCGAAAGGAACCCACTTTGCACCGCACCGGGGCGCTCACTCGCCTCAAGTTCCCCATCACGCCCGAGAGGTTCTTTCTCCTGTAATTCAATGATGCTGAGCCAATTTACCAAACTCCGATGCGGCCGCATCAAAGTTTGGTAAGAGGGTTCGCGGTGAGTTTACGAAGTGTGTTTTATTGTGATTTCTGCGTGCCGGATTTTGAAATCCTCACCGCATTGGCTTTAGGATCGCCTGTCGCATCTCGGCAGGCAGATTGCTGCTATCCAGCCATGCTTGGGCAGACATCGGATCTCTGCGGAAATAGATCTGTCCCTCACGGGTAAGCGATGGCGCACGCAGGTCCAGCTCGGAGATGTCCTGCGCCCAGTTGACGGCCACCGACGGGTTCTGCCATGCGTGGTCACTTGAGAATCCAATGATGACCACGACTCCGTATCACTGCGTAGCCACTTTCACCAACAGGCCGGACTTGCGCACGTGCTTTAGATTCAGGGCAAAAAACAAAGCCGCCAGCCCGCCCCAGATGAGGTTGAGGAAAAACGCATATTGCACCTGCCCCCATGGCACGGCGCCACCCGCGAGGACGGTGCGCATTCCCTCGAAGATCGGGGTGCAGGGCAGCGACATCGCGATGGGTTGAAGCCAGCCCGGCAATACGGAAACCGGATAGAAGACCGCCGCCAAGGGCTGGATGAAAAACGGCACCGCCCAGGCGAGGCTCTCCGCCGCCTGCCCCCAGCGCATGATCAGTCCGGTCGAAATCATCCCGAGGAACCAGCCGAACAATATCAGGTTTCCTAAAAACGGCAACAGGCCCATGCCCATGCTCGCGAGATTGAAACGGTAGGCAAATGCCGCCACCACGGCGAGGACAAGCAGCGTGACGGAAACCCTCAGCACCCCCACAAAACAAGTGGCTGCCACGTATTCGAACGTTCGCACCGGGGCGACGAAGATATTGAGCAGATTGCGCGTCCACACGTCTTCCAGAAACGAGATGGCGACCCCTTGCTGGGCGCGGAAAAGCACATCCCATAAAATCATCGCACCGATCAGATAGGTGATCATCTTCGGGAAATCTCCGGCGCCTTGTTGTTGCAAATGTGTGGTGAGAAATCCCCACATCAATAGATCGACCAAAGGCCAGAATATCAACTCCACCAGCCGCACGGGATGGCGGGTGTAGAGAAAAAGATAGCGCAAGGTGAGCGCCCAGATTCTATTCAAGGATTCGAACATTATGAAGTTTTCAAGTGATCAGCTTTGTCGATCAGGCCCATCGCATGCACCTCGCCGCGCGCCACACCGATGAACAGATCCTCCAACGAGCTACGGTTGAATTGCTGGTGCACTTCGTTTGGCGTGCCCTCGGCGAGAACCTTGCCAGCGTGGAGGAAAACCAGCCGGTCGCACACCTCATCGATGTCCCGCATGTTGTGCGAGGTGTAGAGGATGGAAATGCCGGTATCCTTCTGGAGCTGACGCAAAAGTTTCCGCACCCGGTCCGCGATGTCCGGATCCAGCGAGGCGGTGGGTTCATCCAACAAAAGCAGGCGTGGTTTGTTCAGCAAGGCTTTTGCGAGATTCACGCGGGTGGATTCACCTGCGGAAAGGCGCCCGGTGACGGATTTTCTCAGGTGGGTGATATCGAGCAGCTCCATCATTTCCTCAATCCTTTGTTTCGGCTTGGGCACGGCGTAAAGTTTGGCGAAGACCAACAGGTTCTGCCAGACGAGCAGATTCGATGGCAGATTGGTATAAGCTGAGGAAAAATTGACCTGCTTGAGGATTTCCACGCGGTGTTTCCACAGATCCAGCCCGAACATCCGCACCATCCCGGAAGTGGGGGTGGTGAGGCCGAGAATCAGATTCATCGCGGTGGTTTTACCCGCGCCATTGACACCCAGCAGGCCCAACGATTCGCCGGGAGCCACCGAAAATGAAAGGCCATCCAGAGCGGTGTGTTCGCCGAAAATCTTCACCAACCGATCTGCCTCAAGAACAGGTGTCACTGCCGTCATGGGATGAGGGTGGCAGTGTTTTGTGAGATCGCCAATCCCCGCGTCAGGTATTTTGAATCAGCCCGAGATTCGGATAGTTCGCACCAAGGATGGGTTTCAGGCTGGGGGCTTTGAGCCAATCCGTGAGAAGGCTGCCGTAAACACTGCGGAAATCGACGCTGTGTTTGAGGTCGCCTTCTGAGAGATCAGTGAGGCTGGGGTGAGTGCTGTGCACACCGCCTTTCACTCCTGGTCCGGCGAGAAAGAGACAGGAGGCTTTGCCGTGATCGGTGCCGGCGCTGGCGTTTTCAGTAACGCGGCGGCCAAACTCGGAGAAGGTCATCAGCACGACGCGCTTGTCATTTCCCTGTTGTTTGAGATCGGCGAAGAAGGATTTGAGAGCGCTATCAAGCTG
>Ga0105048_10009794_pt1 | contig 15198 bp, 12 predicted proteins | sample MAT05_FD_78382 | JGI IMG/M metagenome (GOLD analysis project Ga0105048, IMG submission 78382) | Freshwater microbial communities from Lake Fryxell liftoff mats and glacier meltwater in Antarctica - MAT-05 | ecosystem: Environmental > Aquatic > Freshwater > Ice > Liftoff microbial mat | place... | reverse complement strand
TCGCAGGCCCGAGGGCTGCCGCACATGCCTCCCATAAAGCACCAGGGCCAGGGCAATGAACGCCATACATAGGACGTTCTTGCGTTCCGTCAGCCACACCACTGACTCAACATTGATCGGATGCACCGCAAACAGGGTGGCCACCGCCAGCGACCTCCAGAAAACGCCGGTCGCCTCAAACAACCATAGCAGAATGAGCACCGCAGCAGCCCAGTGCCAAAAGAGGTTCACCGCCCTCATCCCCGACGGGTCCATGCCAAACAGCGAGATGTCGCACATGAACGACACCCAGGAGAGCGGGATCCACAGCGCAGCGTGATGCTGCGAAAAAGCCTGCTTCACGCCCTGCCACGTCAACCCGTCTTGAATCATTGGGTTATTCGTAATGTGGGAACCGTCGTCGAGGTTGACAAACCGGAATGCCAGCGACGGCCCATAACAAAACCAGATCATCAACCCGAGCAAGCCCGAGGCCACAATCAACGCACGGAGCGCCTGCAAATTCACACCGCGCTCATTGAACAGCGGGCTTCGGGATGGGTTGGGCAGTGGGTTCAACATTTCAAAACCGGCAAAAAGCGTTATCCTAAATTCCGAGATAAAAGTTTGTGGTTGATAGATTGAGTATCAGCAACTTGCGTTAAACCAAATCTTCATCCTGCGGGCAAGGGGCTCCTCCAGCGTAAGCCGCTGATTTCCAATAATCTACAATCATCTCTCAATCATCAACTTCCTTCATCAACTTCCTTCATCAACTTCCTTTACGCGGTCATCACAAATCAGCCTCAAGCTCAGCATCCCTCACCGCCTTCACTTCCGCTTCGGAGAACAAGCGATTTCCCCGGACCTCTCTTAACTGCGCCATGAAATCGATCTTGGGCACCCTGGCTGGAGAGTGGGACGCGCCCTCAGCCGTGAGCCGGGCGAAAGCACGCCTGCGCTTCACGATTTGCACGGTCTCTCCATGCTCGATCCATGCGGAAACGCGCCGGAAGTTGTTTCTGAGATCTGCAACGGTGGCTGTTTTCATGATTTATTTCATCTATCCCGACGAATCACTTTGTCAACCAGCCACCACGGGAACGCGCTCAGAAACAACGGTTGTCTGAGAAACCACAGGGCTGTCCCGATTGGCACTTAAGCGGTCGCGCTTCCGGCCTGCGGAATAAGCGTTATTGCCTGGCATGGCTGCGCGGTGGATGAATGTACGGAGTTTGAGATGGCCGAAGCAAAGGCCTTCGCGGGCAGGCACAACTCGGCTTTGCTACGTCACATGGCGGATGGCCCGAGGAGTGAATGGAAAAGGCGGCTTGAGGAAATGCCGGATAAATCACGTTCCGATTTGACGATCCTGGGTCTGGACCGCGCGCTGGATCAACGCGAAGACGGGGCTTTTCAAAGTCGCCGAAAGCTAAACCCTGATCCGCCTCCCGTCTGCGGAGGTGTGCGGGGCGTGCCAGCTTGCGAGTAGGCCTAAGGTCCGATTCCCTGTGGCGTTTTTTTTTGGTCTTTTATAGGGATGATTATCCACCATGTTTTGTCGGTTAACGGGGCGGCGCGCTCCGCTGGTGGTGGTTTGCTGTCCCGAGGTCACGGGTGCGCGGGAGATGAATGAAAGTCATCCTGCTCACCGTCCTTTTCAGCTTGGCACTTGTTTGGGTGTTTGTGGCGTTCTTCGTGTATCTGCGGAGGAGCCGTTCCAGCGACGCTTTCCGGGACGGAATGCTTCCGTTTACCGATGAAACTGCGGTGCCTCGCGCGGTTCCGCCCACGGTGAAAACCACGCTTATCCCCACGCACAAGATTACTCCTTTATGAATCCATCGCCTGCTTCGGCATCGAAAACTGTTATTCATTACAACGACCAAGTGGTGCGTTGGTTTGTCATCGCCACCATGACCTGGGCCGTGGTGGCCATGACGGTCGGCGTGCTGATCGCGTTGCAGTTGAGTTTCCATGTTTTAAACTTCGACACGTCGTGGCTGACGTTTGGCCGGTTGCGTCCGCTCCACACAAATGCGGCGATTTTCGCCTTCGTGGGCAACATGATGTTCGCGGGGATCTACCACTCCACGCAGCGGTTGGTGAAAGCGCGGCTGGCGTCGGATTTTCTCTCGTGGATTCATTTCTGGGGCTGGCAATTGATCATCGTGGCCGCGGCGATCACGCTGCCGTTGGGCTTTTCGCGCGGCAAGGAGTACGCGGAACTGATCTGGCCGATAAACATTGCGGTGGCGCTGATCTGGGTGATTTTTGGAATCAACTTTTTTTGGACGCTCGCGCGGCGCAATGAAAAAACGCTCTACGTGGCGATCTGGTTTTACGTGGCGACGATTGTCACGGTGGCGATGCTCTACATTGTCAATCACCTGCAAATTCCGACGAGTCTGCTGCATGGTTATCCGATCTTCGGCGGCGTGCAGGATGCGCTGGTCCAGTGGTGGTATGGGCACAACGCGGTGGCCTTCTTTTTGACGACGCCGATCCTTGGCATCATGTACTATTACGTTCCGAAAGTGGCGGAACGTCCGGTGTACAGTTACCGGCTGTCGATTGTGCATTTCTGGTCGCTGGTGTTCATCTACATCTGGGCCGGGCCGCACCATTTGCTGAACACGGCGCTGCCGGAATGGTTGCAGTCGCTGGGCATGATTTTCAGCCTGATGCTCTGGGCGCCGTCCTGGGGCGGCATGTTGAACGGGTTGCTGACGTTGCGCGGTGCGTGGCACAAGCTGCGCACGGATCCGGTGCTGAAGTTTTTCGCAGCGGCAGTGACGTTTTACGGCATGGCCACGTTCGAAGGGCCGTTGCTGGCGATTAAATCGGTCAACCTGCTCTCGCACTACACGGAGTGGACGATCGGGCACGTGCACAGCGGAACGCTCGGTTGGAACGGGTTCATGGCGGCGGGCATGATTTACTGGATGGCTCCGCGGCTGTGGAATCGCGGCAAGCTGTACTCCGAGCAACTGGCGAACACACATTTCTGGCTCGGGATGGTGGGCATACTGCTTTACGTGGCGTCGATGTGGGCGTCGGGGATCACCCAGGGACTCATGCTCAATGCGCTGAACAGTGACGGTGTGCTGGCGTATCCGAATTTCATGGATGCGCAATCGGTGGCGCGCCTGATGATGTACATGCGTGCGGCGGGTGGCGGGTTGTATCTCGTTGGATTCCTCCTCATGGCGTTCAACATTTTCAAGACGGTGAGCGGTGCAAAACCGGTGGACGCCACGGTAGAGGTGTATCAGGAAAAATCAGATCACGAGATGGACATGGACATCTTTCGTGCCTTCTGGAATGCGCCGGTGATTTATTCGGTGATCATCATGACGCTGGCCTGCGGCTGGATGTTTGGGGGAATGTTCCTGAGTTTCTTTTCAATCGTGGGATTCGTGATCGTGGGCATGGCCTTTTTCTACGATCTGAAGCGGTTCGGGCATCGCTGGAGCACCTGGTATGACCGGTTGCTGGCGAATCCGCTGCCATTCACGGTGCTCACGCTGCTTGCGGTGCTGACGGGCGGGGCGCTGCAAATCATTCCGACGGCGATCAAAGAGCGCGGCGACAATATCAAGGGTGTAAAACAAACGTTATACACTCCGCTGGAACTTGCCGGGCGCGATCTTTACGTGAAGGAAGGGTGTTACAATTGCCACAGCCAGATGATCCGTCCATTCCTGACAGAGACGATGCGTTACGGCGAATTTTCCAAACTGGGCGATTCGATTTACGATCATCCGTTCCAGTGGGGCTCGAAACGCACGGGACCCGATCTCGCACGCGAGGGGTTCGGTCCGCAGGCCAAGCCCAATCTTTGGCACTGGCAGCACATGCAAAATCCGCGTTCGACGTCGCCCGGCAGCAACATGCCGAATTATCCGTGGCTCTACACGCAGGACGCGGATTGGAAGAGTCTGCCGCGTAAGATCGAAGTGCAGCGTATGCTCGGCGTGCCGTATCCAAATTGGAGCATCAGCGAAATCATGGAGAAGTGCCGGGAACAGGCCGACGTGATTGTCACAGACCTCAAGGCGAGTCAGGTCAACGCGGTGCCGGAGAAAGAAATCATCGCGATCATCGCCTATCTGCAAAAGCTGGGAAAACATGAGGCCGCAGTGCCCGCTCCGGCTGTTGCTCCCGCTGTCGCGCCTGTGGCGGAAAAAACGCATTAGGAGACACTATGTTCAAGTATCTGCAATTCGCCGAATGGAACGTCGTTCTTTCGATGGTCCTGTTTTTCCTGACGCTCGGGGTGTTTCTCATTGCCGTCGTTCGGGCCGTGTTCATGTCGAAAAAAAAGACCGAGCACATGTCGCAGCTCCCGCTGGAGGGAGAGTCCACTTCAGCCCCAACCGATCATGAAAGATAATCCGCAATTTGACGAAAAAATCCGCGAACACACCTTCGACGGCATTCAGGAGTACGACAAAAAGCTGCCGAACTGGTGGCTGTGGACGCTCTGGCTGTCGGTGGTGTTTGCCGTGGGCTACTGGTTTTGGGCGCACCGCTGGAACATTCGTCCGACGCAGGAGCAGCGTTATGCGCAGGAGTATGCAAAGGCGCATCCCGAGGAAGCGGCGGCCATGGAGGCCAAGATGCTGACGGACGAGGAACTGTGGGCGTTGAGCAAGGATATGAAGCTGGTGATGTCCGGGGAGAAGATCTTCAAAAGCACGTGCGTGTCGTGTCACGGCGCGGACATGAAGGGCGGGATCGGCGTAAACCTTGTGGATGCCGATTGGAAACACGGCGGAAAACCGACGGAGATTTATAACCTCGTGGCGAACGGGTTTTTGCCAAAAGGCATGCCCGCCTGGGGACCGCAGTTGGGTAAGAAAAAAGTCGAACAGGTCGTGAGTTTTGTGCTGAGCAAACATTCCCCGGATGAGCCGGTGAAGGTGGTGCCGTAATGAACGGCCGCGCCAAGGTTCCGAATCGCGATGAGGTAACGACGATTAACGACGATGGATCACGCTACATGATTCATCCGTCGGATGTGCGCGGACGTTTCTCGCTGCTGCGGCGGTTGGCGGCGGTGGTGATGATCGTGGTGTATCTCGCGCTGCCCTTCATTCCGGTGGGCGGATATCCGGCGGTGTTTCTGGATTGGGAGCACAGCCGGTTCCATTTGTTTGGCCTGACGTTTGTCGCCCAGGATTTGGTGATGGTGTTTTTCCTGATCACCGGGCTGGGCTTTTCGCTTTATGTGGCGACCTCGGTTTTGGGGCGCGTGTGGTGTGGCTGGGCGTGTCCGCAGACAGTTTTTCTGGAGCACGTCTATCGGCGGATCGAACGCTGGATCGAGGGAGACGGTCCTGCGCGGCGACAATTGGATCGTGCGCCATGGACGTTCAACAAGCTTGGCAAGCGGGTATTGAAGCACGCGTTGTTCTGGTTGTTTTCGGCGGTGATCGCGCATTTGTTCCTGGCGTATTTCGTCTCGCCGTCGCAGCTCCTGGGCATGCTGCAGCATGGGCCGCAGGGGTATTGGGCACCTTTCTTCATGGTGACGGTGATGACGCTGCTCCTGTATTTCAACTTCGCGTGGTTCAGGGAGCAGTTCTGCATCATCCTTTGTCCGTATGGACGGTTTCAATCGGCGCTCATCGACGAACACACCGTAAACGTCGGCTACGACGAAAAGCGTGGTGAACCGCGGGGTAAAGTGGGAACGGAGGGCGCGGGCGATTGCATCGATTGCCGGCGCTGCGTGCAGGTGTGTCCGACGGGGATCGACATCCGGCAGGGGCTGCAGATGGAGTGTATCGGCTGCGCCAACTGTATCGACGCGTGTGACGACATCATGCTCAAACTCGAGCGTCCGCGCGGTCTGGTGCGGTATGCTTCGCAGCGGAATTTGTCCGGGTTTACAACGCGATGGAAAAGGCCGCGCTTGTTTTTGTATGCCGCGCTGATGTTGCTGGGCATGACGGTGCTCTACCTTTCTTCGGGACGCTTGAAGCCCACGGTGTTTTCGGTGGGGCGGTTGCCTGGGATTCCCTATGTGTTGAGCGAGGGAAAAGTGCGGAACATGTATCAGGTGCGGATCATCAACAAGCGGCACGAACCACGGTCCTACCGGCTCAACGTGGTGGCCGGAGGCGTGGCGGTTGAGCGGCACGGGTTTGAATCGACGGTGACTGTGGCTGCCGAAATGGAGGATCTGCAAACCTTGGTGTTACTGGTGAATAAAGAGGATTACCGGAAGGGGTTGGAGTTTGAACTGGAGCTGGTTCCGGAACAGGGTTCGGGGAGTCAGAAAAAAAAGGTCCCGTTCGTGGGGCCGGATTTTTAACCACCGATATGAACTGGTTATTCAAACGGCCATGGGTGTTCCCGGTTTTGGTTTTTGCCTGTGTCATCGCGGTGTGGGTCGTTTTTTTTGCGCTGGCGCGGAAACAGCCCATGGTGCCGGTTCCCGAGGAGCAGCGTGAATCCCGGTGACATCAGCACGCCCCTCGCAGCGCTTGTTGCGGGAATGGTCACGAGCCTGCATTGCATCGGCATGTGCGGTCCGCTGGCGTGTGTGCGGCAGGGTGGCGCTGCGGAGAGTGCCGTGGGGAAATGGCGATTTGTTGCGGGGTATCACTCGGGGCGGCTGATTTCCTATGCGGCGCTCGGGGCTTTGGCGGGGGTGTTCAGCGAGCGGTTGGCGGGCTGGACGGACAGCCGGTTGACGCATTTGTTGCCTTGGGCGTTCATCGTGTTGTTTTGTCTGATGATTCTGGGCTGGGAAAAATTTGTGCATTTGCCAAACGCGATGATGGGTTGGTTAGGGCGTGGGTTTGGCTGGAGCCGAAAGCATGGGGGCGGCAGCGGTCTGGTGATCGGGTTGGGCACGCCGCTGCTGCCGTGCGGTCCGCTCTATGTGATGCTGGCGTCGATGATGTTTGCGGGATCGGCGGCAAAGGGAGCGCTGTTGATGGCGGCGTTTGCGCTAGGCACAACGGGGCTCCTTTTGTTTCTGCAAATGAACATGGGCTGGCTGTCGGGGCGGTTGAATCCGAAACAACTTTTCTGGCTGCGCCGCGGCCTGGCGTGCTCTGCGCTGGTCGTGATGGTGTGGCGTGCTGCGCAGGACGTGCCGCTTTTCCAAGGTGAGGTGCCATGTCCGATGTGTCCCTGAGCAAACGTCCGGGGCGTATCGGCGCGACGGACTGCATCCATTGCGGAACGCCATTTGAAGTATCGGCCTCGGAGGGCGAGTTTTGCTGCGCGGGCTGTCGTTATGTGTTCGGGCTGATCCGCGGTCAGGGGCTGGAGCGGTACTACGATTTGAAGGACAAACGCAGCGTGCCGGTGGGCGGGGGGGTGTTTGAAAAACGCGATCTGCGCTGGGTTTCCGAACTGGTGCAGCAAGCCGAACTCGCGGGGGGGCGTGATGCCCGGTTGCGGCTGCAATTGCAGGGGATTTCGTGTGTGGGTTGTGTCTGGCTTGTGGAGCGCGTGGCCACGGATGCGGCGGGAATGCTCGCGGCGCGCATGCTTGCGGAAGAAGGGACGCTACAACTCACGTGGGTGCCGGGGAGTTGCAAGGTGCTTGAGTTGGTTCGGGAGATCGAGTCGTTCGGATACCGGTTTCAGTCGCCGGATTCTACAAAAAAACCCGTGGGCAAGGACCTCAGTCTGAGGTTGGGAATCTGCGGTGCGCTGGCGATGAACGCGATGTTGTTTGCCGTGCCGCGATACTTCGGATTGGAGGCCGGGAGCTGGCTGGATCATCTCTTCGGCTGGGTGGCGTTTTTGATCGCGAGTCTGAGCATGGCGGTGGGTGCCTCGTATTTTGTGGTGCGCAGCATTCAGGCTTTGCGGCGTGGCATATTACATCTCGATGTGCCGATCGCGCTGGGTGTGAGCCTTGCCTATATCGGTTCCGTGGCGGCCTGGATTTTCCGGCATGAAGGCGCGATGTTCTTCGATTTTGTGAGCGTGTTTTGTTTTCTCATGCTCGCCGGGCGCTGGCTGCAAAACCGGACTGTGTCGTTCAATCAATCGCTGGTTCAGGGCGCGGTGGCACTGCGCAATGTCACGCGGTTGAGTGGTGAAAATGACGCGACCGAGGAGGTTGCGCTGGATGCGGCGTGTGTGGGAGACCGTATCCGGGTTGATCCGGGGCAAATGGTTCCTCTGGCGGGAATGCTTGAGACGCCGCAGGCGCGGCTCAGCCTGGAGTGGATCAACGGCGAATCGGAACCGCGCATGGTGATCGGAGGATTTCCTGTTTTGAGCGGTGCGTTTAACACGGGGAACGAGGCGGTGATCATCAAGGTGACGCAGCCGTGGCGCGGATCCCTTTTACATCGGTTGATGCAGGAATCGTCAGGGGAACGTCCCCGCAATGTGGGGTTGGAGCGGTTTATCCGATTTTATCTCCAGATCATTCTTTTGTTGGCTGTGGCTGGAGGCGTCGCGTGGTGGTCATTGAGCGGGGACGTGTGGCGCACGATGCAGGTGGTGATTTCTCTGCTCGTGGTGTCATGCCCATGTGCGATTGGCGTGGCATTGCCGCTGGCTGATGAAATGGCGGCGCTCAGGCTGCGGAGCAAAGGGGTGTTTGTGCGGGCCGTGGATTGCTGGTTCCGGCTGTGCAAGGTGCGGCAAATCGTTTTCGACAAAACAGGAACGCTGAGTCTGGAAGGATTGCGGTTGAAGAATGCGGATGTGCTGGGTTCTCTGGATGCAGCGGGCCGGGAAGCCTTGTGGTTTTTGACGGACCGGAGTCTGCATCCGGTGTCCCGCTGTTTGCGAGCGGCGTGGCTGGAGCGTTGGTTGAGACCGCCGGAAGTCGCGTCGGGGTGGTTGTTTGACGAGGTATTTGGTGCTGGTGTGGAGATGCGGAATGGCGGTGATGTGTGGAAGTTGGGGCGCTCCTCGTGGGCTGCGGAAAACGAAGACGGAGCGGCGACGGTGTTGGGTTTCAACGGAAAAAAGATCGCTGCGTTTGAGCTGGAGGAGCAGGTGCGTCCGGATGCGGTGCGGGAGTTTCGCTCGCTGGCGCAGAGCGGCTATGAAATCTCCATCCTGAGCGGAGACCACTTGAACAAGGTGAAGAAAATGGCCCGGCATTTGGGACTGCGGGAAGATCATGCCCGGGCGGAATGTTCGCCGGATGACAAAGCGGTTTGGATTCAGAAGTTGGACCGCCACGACACGCTTATGGTGGGCGATGGGGCGAATGACAGTCTCGCGTTTGAATCGGCGTGGTGCCGTGCGACACCTGCGGTGGAGAATGGCGTGCTGAGCAACAAAGCGGATTTCTATTTTGCCGGGGAAAGCCTCGCGGGCATCCGATGGGCTCTGGAGACCGCTCAGCAACGTCATCGTGCGGTGTGGAGAACTCAGTTTTTCACAATCAGCTACAACGTTGTGGTCGTGGGAATGTCCTTGGCGGGAGCGATGAATCCGCTGCTGGCGGCGGTTTTGATGCCGTGCAGTTCCATGGTTTCCATGGGGATTGTTGCGGTATCCTTTCGTGTGCGATCACGATGAGCACCATGCGGTGTTCTCTGGGTGTGATTAAAAAGTGGGTGAGGTAGAGGGATTAGTTCCAGAGGATTTGCCATTGGTGGTTGGATCGCAGGACCCGGAGCTGGCCCATTACCCCATGCCCTGAACTCGCATAAGCACGCTTTGCGTGGGATAAACCGCTGGATCGTCCGCCCGCTGGTGTTGACCGGGGTTCGCGCTTGACCGGTGGCTTTCCGGAGAAAACGCTTCGCCGACATGAAACTTCATTTCCGGCGAATGGTCTGGTTGACGCTGGTGACGCTCGCGCTCGCTCCGTTGTCGTGGCCGGCGGAAAACGGGGATGGTTCTGCACAGATTCTGTCCCGGGAAAACATCGTGGAATCGGCGAAACCCAAGGCAGCCTGGAGTCCCGCTGTTGAGGGAGCGTTGCTCGGAGTCGCTGACCGGGTGCGCACTGGTATATCGAGTCGGGCGGCGCTGCGTCTCACCAACCAGAGCGTCATGCGACTGCACGAACTGACGACCATCGAGATTCTCCCGGCACCAGAGATCGGGCAGGATGGTGGAATCGATCTCAAGCAGGGGGTGATGTATTTTTTCAGTCGCGAGCCCAAGGATAAGGTGAAATTCAGCACACCAGCGGTGACGGGCGCATTGCGCGGCACGGAGTTCGTTCTCGCAGTGGCGGCGGACGGACGCACCGTGGTGACAGTTCTTGATGGTGAAGTGGACATCAGCAACAGCCGCGGCAGCGTGACCGTGCGAAGTGGCGAGGAAGGCCACGCAAGGCCCGGGGAAGCACCGGTGAAAACGGCAATGCTGGAGGCGCGCAACATCATCCAATGGTGCCTGTACTATCCGGCGGTCCTTGAGGCGGATGATTTCCGCACTGCCAAAGTGTCGCCATTGGAACATGCCAGTCTTGACGCCTACCGCCTTGGCGATTTGCCCGAGGCGTTGCGATTGATAGGCGGCAATCCGGCACGTGTCCGCGATCCGCTTTTTGCCGCGACCCTGCTGCTTTCGAGCGGTCAGGTGGAGCGTGCCCGGGTTCAACTTTCCCGGGTTCCAGCGTCCGACACGCGGCGGCGTGCGCTCGAACGATTGATCGCCGCAGTGACTCTGGAACCAGCCCCCGAAGGCGATCCTGCGTCACCTGCCGAATGGTTGGCAACGTCCTACGGATTTCAAGCGCAGGGTGATTTGGAGAATGCACGCAAGGCAGCGAGGCAGTGTGTCTCAGATGCACCGGAGTTCGGCCACGGGTGGGTGCGGCTCGCGGAACTGGAGTTCTCCTTTGGTCGAACAGCCGCAGCGCTCGATGCGTTAGAAAAGGGTTTGAAAATCACACCCCGAAACGCGCAGGGCCACGCCTTGCGGGGGTTTATGCTTGCCGCAAACAACGAGATCACCAAGGCCACCGGGGCTTTTGAATCGGCCATGGAAATCGACAGCGCACTGGGCAACGCGTGGTTGGGTCGCGGACTGTGCAGCATCCGGCGCAACGACCTCCAGTCCGGGCTCCGCGATCTTCAAACGGCAACCGTGATGGAACCGCAACGCGCACTTTTTCGAAGCTATTTTGCCAAGTCGCTTGCGACCAAAGGTGAGTTGCCGACGGCCCGGCTCGAGCTGGGGCGCGCGCAGCAGATCGATGCCGCAGATCCCACGCCGTGGCTGTACCAGGCGCTGCTGAATAAACAGGAAAACCGTGTCAACGCGGCGGTGGAGGATTTGGAAAAATCTATCCATCTCAACCAGAACCGACGCATTTTTCGCAGCCAGTTTCTGCTCGATCAGGACAAAGCGGTGCGCGCAACCAACCTCGCAACGATCTATCAACTGGCGGGCATGCCCGAGGTTGCGGTGCGCGAGGCGTCGCGGGCGGTCACGGCGGATTACACCAGCGCCAGCGCACACCTATTTCTCGCGAACAGCTACAATGCTTTGCGCGATCCGCGCCGCATCGTGTTGCGCTATGAGACACCGTTTAACAGCGAGATGCTGCTCGCGAATTTACTCTCGCCGGTGGGCGGCGGGCCGCTGAGCCAATATGTTTCCGAGCAGGAGTACTCGAAACTATTTGAGAGCGACGGGTTCGGGATGAATTCCGTGACAGAATATGCTTCGACCGGGCAACTGCGCGAGATCGGATCGCTGTTTGGCACTTTCGGAAACTTTAGCTTCTCGCTGGATGCTGATTATTTTTGGGACGCCGGTCATCGAACCAACAACGAGACAAGTCGCTTCGGAGAGACTTATGCGAAAATGAAATTTCAGCTCACGCCTGGTGACGTGCTTTTTCTTGAAGCCAGCGTGCAGAAGCTTCGCAGTGGCGATACGCGCCAGCTTTATAATGACGACGCACGGAACGATTCGCTTCGCATCGAGGAGGATCAATACCCCGGAACACTGCTCGCCGGACTGCGTCACGACTGGGCTCCAGGCATCCAGACGCTGGTGCTGGCGGGCCGGTTGGCGACGAACTTCTCGCTGACCTCCGAGTCGGCGGAAACGACGACGCTGGTTTTTCAAGGTCTCGACGCGCTCGCGTTTTTTAATCCGCCTCCCACCGGGCCCGAGATTCGTCCCGATGCACGATTTGCCGGGGCGTATTCGTATCCGTTCCGCGAACGCTACGATCTTGATGTGGTGATCGGCACAGGTGAACTGCAACAAATTTTCACCCTCGGCCAGCACACCATTGTCGCCGGTGTGCGGTATCAGGACGGCACGCTGCATGTCCGAAGCGTGCTTGAGGACCGGCAGACGGAGCGCAGTTCGGCGTTTACCGATCCGGCGGCGGAGAATGATTTCGACGGGGAACTCGAACGACTCAGCGTTTATCTCTACGACACGTTCCGCGTTTGTCCCGAACTGACGCTCATCGGAGGCGTAACGTTTGACCGCCTCCAGTATCCTTCACATTTTCGTGTGCCGCCGCTGGAGGATACATCGCGCGAGATTCAGCACTGGTCGCCAAAGCTGGGTTTTATTTTTGAACCAGCGCGCTGGCTGAGGTTGCGCGGAGCCTACATGGAGGCGATCAGCGGCGTGACGCTCGACGAAAGCACGCGGCTCGAGTCGACGCAGATCGCAGGGTTTAATCAGGGCTTCCGGTCGTTGCTCAACGAATCTGTGGGCGGCTCGGTGAGCGCGGCGCGGTATAAGATACTGGGTGCGGCTGCGGAATCCAAACTGCCAACGCGCACTTATCTCGGGCTGGAGTGGAATTTATTGAAACAGGAACACGACACGCAGTTTGGTGCGTTTGACAACATCATCACGCGCGAGACGATTTTTAACGGCACCAGCAGCGCGGCCCGGCCCGGCCCGGGCATCGGGCAACAGGTGGATTACGAGGAACGGGCGATCACCGCGACGGTGAATCAGTTGCTCGGGCAACGGTGGAGTTTCGGCGCTGCCTATCGCGTGACCTGGAGCGAGTTTCAAACCGTGTTACCCGAGTTGATCGATGTTCCCGGCTCGGCAATTCAGCATCGTGACAGCGAACTGCAGCAGCTCGATCTCGCGGTGAACTGGAATCATGAGAGCGGTTTTTTTGCACGGGCCGATGCGCTTTGGACGCGTCAGGAGAATAATGGATTTCCCGCTGCAAAGCCCGGTGCAACAAGGGATCCGGGCGATGACTTCTGGCAGATCAACGCGTTTACCGGGTATCGCTTTCCGCGCAATCGAGGGGAACTGAGTGTCGGCGTGTTGAATCTCTTCGGCGGCGATTATGAGCTTGAGCCGCTCTCGCCTTATGCAGAACTCGCGCACGAACGCACGCTTGTGGTTCGATGCCGGTTGAGCTTCTGACGCATTGCAGGCATCGTTTTGCACGCAAAGCTTGGTATCTTTGCGGCTTCGTTGTATTGCTGCGTGGACATGCGATTGCGCGGCGTTCAACTCGATTGCCACCGACCTTTTTTTCGGCCGGAAGGTTCCTGCACTCGACAGGTCAGCATCGCCATTGAACCGGGAACCTTCACGCTGGTTTGTGGTCCCGAAGGGTGCGGAAAAAATCTACTGCTTCGTTTGCTTGGGCTCATGGATACGCCTGACGGTGGTGAAGTCTGGCTGGGCGACATGGCGACGACGACGCTCACCGCTGCTCAACGCGCGGCGCTGCGATCACGGCATTTCGGTTTTGTTTTCAGCGACGCGTTTTTGCTTCCTTCGTTTTCTGTCGCAGAAAACATTGCCATGCCTTACCTGCGCATTTTTGCGGTGAAGGCCGAAGAGGCTTCGGAGAGGACGAGCCGTTTGCTCGAAACTGCCGGGTTGCCGGATTTTGGCGATGCGGATGTGGAATGTCTGAGGCCTTCGGAAAAACGTCGGGTCGCCTTGTTGCGCGCACTCGTCAATGAACCGGATTTTTTGCTTATCGAAGACATTGATCAGCATCTCGACGCCTCGGAGTACGACGGATTTTTTGAAACCCTGCGACTGGTTGCTGCGGGCCGAACCATCGTGGCCACGGCGACTGATCCGCGATTTGCGCATTGCGCGGACCGCATCCTTGCCATGGAGGACGGGTGCGTGGTTGCTGACACCCAAAGCGTTGCCGGATGAGCACCGAGGCGGTTGATATCACCCGAACGAGCCATTCGAACCTGGCGCTCGCTTTCGTTTCGCTGCCACCAAAACGCCGTCGCGACATGGTGACGTTTTACGCGTTCTGCCGATTGATCGATGACATCGGGGATGAGCCCGGACGACCTGTGGAGGAAAAGGCGGCGGCACTTGCAGACTGGAAACGCGCTTTGGAGGAGGAATTTGAAGGAGAGCCGCGGCTCGCAAGTGAAATGCGCACGCTGCTCGCAAAATATCGCATCCAGAAAAATCTGGCCGCAGAGATCATCGCCGGTGTGGAAATGGATTTGAAGCCAGTCCGCTTCGAGACTTGGGCGGATTTGGAAAAGTACTGCTGGCGCGTGGCCAGCGCGGTGGGGTTGGTGAGTATCGAGATTTTTGGATACCGCAATCCGCAGACGCGAGAATATGCGGTGCAGCTTGGGATGGCCTTGCAGATCACCAACATCCTGCGTGACGTGGCGCAGGATTTCGAAAACGGCGGCCGCGTTTATCTCCCGATGGAAGAGCTCCGGCGGTTCGGCGTGAGCTTGGAAGATTTGGAGCATCGAAGGCAGACGCCGGAGTTTTTTGCTCTCATGCAATTTGAGGCGCAGCGTGCGTCTGAATTTTTTCAGCAGGCCGTAAAGCTGCTTTCCACCCAAGACCGGCGTTCGATGGTGGCTGCGGAGATCATGCGCAAAGTGTATGCGCGTTTGCTGCGGCGCATGCGTTCCGGCGGTTTCCGCGTTTTGGAAAAACGCTACAAACTCAGCAAAGCCGAGAAGACCATAACGGTGGCGAGGGCGTGGTTATGGAATGCCCTCGGGCGTTGAGAGCCGATGAAGTTTTCCATCATCACGCCCAGCTTTCGACAGCCGGAATGGCTTCGGCTGTGCGTGGCCTCGGTGGCTGATCAGCAAGGAGTGCAGGTGGAGCATCTGGTCCAGGACGCGGGCACACCGGGATTGCAGCCTGCGGATTTTTTCCCAGCCCGAATGGAAATCAAACCGGATGACGGGATGTATGATGCGATCAATCACGGACTCGACCGCGCGACGGGTGAGATTTGTGCGCACCTCAACTGCGACGAACAATATCTGCCGGAGGCGTTGCAGCGCGTGGCGCAAATCTTTGAAGCGGAAC
>Ga0105048_10009793_pt1 | contig 15201 bp, 12 predicted proteins | sample MAT05_FD_78382 | JGI IMG/M metagenome (GOLD analysis project Ga0105048, IMG submission 78382) | Freshwater microbial communities from Lake Fryxell liftoff mats and glacier meltwater in Antarctica - MAT-05 | ecosystem: Environmental > Aquatic > Freshwater > Ice > Liftoff microbial mat | place... | reverse complement strand
GAATACCGTTGGTCAATCAACTTATTAGAGCAAGATTCAGAACTAACTAGAGCAACAACTAGAACACCAGCTAGAGAACTAACTAGAGAACCAATTAGAGAACTAACTATAGAACCAATCAACGTAGCAATTCCAGAGCCAACTAGAGAGCTAACTAGGGAACTGATTTTAGAGGCTGATCTAGATTCAGAAAAATCGGAGTTGGGTGGGGTTCACTAATACTTTTACAGGAGTACCAATTTCTAGGTCTACTTCTTTGCTTGTCCTTGCCTGTAGGGTTTTGCCTGTTTTGGTTCTGAGGAGATAAATATACTCCCTGCCCAAAAATTGGCGGTCTTTGATCATGACTTCTCCCATTGCGGCCTCGCCATTACTTGGTTGTAGCCGGAGGTCTTCCTGTCGGAGCATGACTTCTAGGGAGGAGCTAGAGTGATTTGCTAGATTAGTTGCTGGGTTAATTTCTGGATTAGTTACTGGTCGATCGCTACCTTGACCTAATTTATTTAGGGAAACATCTAGGGGAATTTCAAAATCACCAATTTCTGTTTGCACGACATTACCAACGATCTGGGCTGGGAGAAAATTACCTTGGGTAACAAAATCTGCCACAAACCGAGAATTGGGCTGGCTATAAACTTCTTGGGGTGTCCCTATCTGTTCTAACTTCCCAGCTTGCATGACCACAATGCGATCGCACAGTGACAGAGCCTCTTCTTGGTCGTGAGTAACAAAAATCGCCGCTATCCCAGTTTCCTTGAGGATCGATCGAATCTCTTGACGCAGGCGCAACCGGACTTGGACATCAAGATTACTCAAGGGTTCATCCAACAAAATTAGATCGGGACGGGGGGCTAAAGCTCTGGCAAGGGCCACCCGTTGTTGCTGTCCTCCAGATAGTTCGTGGGGATAGCGATGTTCTAAGCCTGTTAAACCGACTAGCTCGATCGACTCTCCCACCCGGAGTTGGGTATCCCTCGCTGATAATTTCCCCAAGCCAAAGCCAATATTTTTTGCTACTGTCAAATGAGGGAACAGGGCATAATCCTGAAATACCATGCCTAAATTTCGCTGCTCTGGCGGTAAAATATAGCCCGGTCTAGCAATTTCCCGCTGATGCAAAAGAATGCTACCTCCTTGGAGGTCTTCAAACCCCGCAATCAATCTCAGTAAGGTAGTTTTGCCACAACCAGAGGAACCAAGCAAACCCAGAATATCTCCTTGCGCTAGACTAAAGGTAATCTCTTTGACTGCCGGAATCATACTGCCAGCAAATTGTTTAGTTACTTGTTCTAGTTGCAGAATAGGATCTACCATGAAATATTACCGAGAATTAGGGTTTGCATCTTGGGTCGGGGGAAATAGACAATTGAATATTAAATATCAACAAACATTGCACAGCTTTTAAATAATACCCTAGTTACTATCAATAATAATTATCAATTACCAAGGTGATAGCTAGACTCCTGAGTAGCTCAAAAAAACTAAAAATTAAATTCCATAACTAGAGTTAAGTGCCATGAAAGTAGGTTTAGAAATTCTCTGGAGCGATGCCCATCTGGATGGGAAACAAACAAATCATCAACGCCAACTATGTTTGGGAATCTCGGCGATCAAAGACCAGACTAGCTCAACATCAATGCCCCTGAATCTGTGTCTAGTTCTTGATCACAGTGGCTCTATGGCGGGTGATCCCCTCGAAACTGTCAAGCAGGCAGCCCTGAGCTTAGTCCAACAACTCCGTCCCCTCGATCGTATCTCTGTGATTGCCTTTGACCACCAAGCAAAAGTAATCGTCCCCAACCAGTTAGCGACAGATCTGCCCAGCATTACCAGAAAAATCCAGAGCCTCCGGTCAGAGGGTGGTACATCTATTGATGAAGGCTTAAAGTTGGGTATGGCAGAAACAGCCAAGGGTAAACAAGCTACGGTTTCCCAGATATTCCTCCTCACCGATGGGGAAAATGAACATGGAGATAATCAGCGCTGCCTCAAACTTGCAAGTTTAGCTCCCGAATATAAAATTAGCTTGCAAACTCTAGGGTTTGGGGATAAATGGAACCAAGATATTCTCGAAAAGATTGCCGATGCTGGGGCAGGAAGCCTCCGCTATATCGAGTATCCAGAACAGGCAGCGCAGGAATTTTCTGCCCTGTTTAATCGCCTCCAATCCGTAGGTTTAACCAATGCTTCCCTATTGCTGACTCTCAGCCCCCAAACCCGCCTTGCGGAACTGAAGCCGATCGCCCAAGTCGCCCCAGACACGATCGAGCTTTCTCCCCAACTAGAAGGAGCCAGTTATCGAATTTACCTAGGCGACCTGATGCAGGGACAGGAGCGCTTGATTCTCTCCAATCTCTACTTTAGCAATTTACCCTCCGGTGAACAGACAGTCGGGCAGGTACAGATCAGCTACGATCATCCCGGCTATGGTGAAAATCTCCTTTCTCCGGTGTTTCCCCTAGTTCTCAATGTCCAAAGTACCTATCAAGCAGCCCCGGCTCCCAAAGCCCAACAAGCCATTCTTGCTTTAGGAAAATATCGCCAAACCCAGATGGCAGAAATCAAACTCCAACAGGGCGATCGCACCTCTGCCGCCACCCTCCTCCAATCTGCTGCCAACACTGCCCTACAAATGGGTGACAAAAAAGCCGCCACCGTCCTCCAAGACAACGCCACTCGCCTACAAACTGGCGAAGATCTATCCGATAGCGATCGCAAGAAAACCCGGATTGCTTCCAAAACTACTCTTCAGTAATTTTAGGAATAGTAATTTAGGAATAATTTTGCAGTAACTTTGCCAATAATCTAGTGGGGTAGCCAGTAGAGGGTCGATCGAACCTGATCCCGTTGATAGGCAAGATAGTGTAGAGATGCTGCCAAACTTTCACCGCCAATATCTCGTTCCAGAGAAATCTCTAGGGGGCTTTCTTCAGCCCAATTACCAACTCCGGCTTGATGACTGAGGGCGGCGATCGGCACATCTACCAGCTCTTCATGAATATAGAGCAACTCTAACCAAAACTGCCCCATCTTTTCCTCAACCTCATCGCAGAGCAAAATTAAATCTATCCCCGCCGCCAAAATTTCTGCCGTCACCTGCAAGGGATGCGCCAAAAAAGTTACCTTAAACCCCCGGAGGGCAAACAACTTCTGTAAAAGGGAGTGATTAGCTGGGACAGTACCCACAGCCAATAGATTTAGCATCTTATAAGTTGGTTGCTTATCGCAGAGATGACAGCCCCCGCCATAGTGGTGCATTCCCCAAGGAATTGGAATTTGGATATTACATCTCACACACTCCCCTACCTCAAAACTGCCATTAAAAAACTGACCAAAACTATAGATATCACCCTCTAGGTACAACTGAGCAAAGTCCTTCCGGCGGTGCAATTGTAACCAAAATTCTAAAAAAAGAGGATCATAACCTACTCTTTTGTAAATCCGACCCCGATAGGGCAATCTACCATGGATATTACTAAATACCACCTTCCCTCGACTGAGAAAATGTGCTACATAACTGAGCAAAATCATCTCTTCTGCTTCTGGATATATTTGTCCCCCTTCCGCCAAGTATGCCGTCTGCTCTGATAATCGTTGTATTAATCCACCTTGAGATATATTCTGGGATATGGCTTGGAATCCACTCTGAGAGACACTAGCCAATTCCCTCACTTCTGTAAGCTGGCGAGCAAGTTGCCCCGCAGCAACACCAGGGGTAGAGGACTGATTTTTGCATTTACTTTCAGGAGTTTTGATGACAGAATTAGCGAGGCTAACAGGTACTTCCTGATGGCAATGCTGACAGTATAGTTGCTGTTTGCCATTACTAAAATGGGGTAAAAGAGCATAGCTACACCAAGGACAAATAAAGAATTTTCCCATAACAATTTTCTCTTGCAGTTATGCTAAACAATGAAATTCTCAGATGGGCAATTAACTAGAGTAATTAGATTATTCTTGAGATTATTTTCAGAACTTATCTTCAGACTAAATATTGCCAACCAAAACTGTTACCAACTGAAACTTTGATTTAATTTTGATTTGATTATTAATTAAACGCTGTTGACAATCCAGACAATTGCCTTATGATGAAAATCCTATGGTGCAAAATTAGGCAAGGGTTTCAGGACAGTAGCCTAGACCCAAAGTAAACTGCTCCTTAAAGGCTTCAATATCCCGACAATCGGGGCTGCCATGGGAGACTACTGGCACTTGATAGCGGCGCATAACCTCGATCGGGGCTTGTCCAGTTTCTAAACTCCACAAAGCCATTTGTAACCGCATTTCTGGGGCATAAAAAATACCCAACTCTTGCATATAAGCTCGGAAATCACCGTCATCTTGAGGCGAAAGAGATTTACTCATTTTGATTTTGACTACCCAACCGTCTATTTGGTGAATTACGGTCATGAATTGCACAGGTAAACTGGTAAAAGCGCGGAGGTGCTCTACTACTCGGATAGTAAGACTAGCATTGGCAAGGAAGTAAGTATAATCCATAGGTTTTCTTGGTGATCTAAAGCCCAAGTATTTCTTGTACCTCCATCATCGCAATTGATCCCCGCCTTGTCATAGGGGAAAGACACCCGTTATCCTATGGGGGTATCTACCCAATTCTTAAAACAGTTACCAGTTAACAAGGAACAGTTAACGAGGAACAAGGAACATTGCACCAAACGTTTCTAAAGTATCCCGGTGATAAAACTACCAGAGTCACCACAATGTCTAGCAAAGCAGACAGAAACCAGCGTAACTCTTCTAATCTTGGGACAATCTGCAAATGAAAATCTTTTCTAAAGAACAAGCCCTTATTCCCACTAACTCTGGTAAATTTTAAGGGGATTTCTGTAATAAAATGATATTAAAAATTGATGCTACCAATGCACCGCGAGGAACTACCGTGAGCCGTCTTGCTACCATGACTATTCAGTCGCCTCTACCCAATCTTGATGATAGTAATCGTCTGAGAATTTTTTCTGGTTCTGCTAATCTTGCTTTGTCTACAGAGGTGGCCCGCTACCTAGGCATGGATTTGGGACCAATGGTGCGGAAGCGTTTTGCTGATGGAGAATTGTACGTTCAAATTCAAGAATCGATTCGGGGTTGTGATGTGTATCTAATTCAACCCACCTGCTACCCAGTGAACGATAACTTGATGGAACTCCTAATTATGATCGATGCTTGTCGTCGTGCTTCTGCCCGGCAGATCACTGCGGTGGTTCCCTACTATGGCTATGCGCGGGCCGATCGAAAAACTGCGGGTCGGGAATCTATCACTGCAAAATTGGCAGCCAACCTGATCACCAAAGCTGGAGCCAATCGAGTCCTTGCCATGGATCTCCACTCTGCCCAAATCCAAGGCTATTTTGATATTCCCTTTGATCATGTTTATGGATCCCCTGTCATTCTCGATTACTTAGTCAATAAGGGTTTGTCGGATATTGTCGTCGTATCTCCTGATGTGGGCGGAGTGGCCCGAGCTAGAGCCTTTGCCAAAAAGCTCAATGATGCTCCCTTGGCTATTATCGATAAACGTCGTCAGGCTCACAATGAAGCTGAGGTGATGAATGTGATTGGCGATGTGGCTGGGAAGACTGCGGTTTTGGTAGATGACATCATTGATACGGCGGGGACAATTTCTGAGGGCGGCAAGATCCTCAAGCAACAAGGGGCAAGGCAGGTATACGCCTGTGCAACCCATGCTGTATTCTCTCCTCCAGCAGTGGAAAGGCTCTCTAGCGGGATTTTTGAGGAAGTTATAGTTACAAACACAATCCCCATTTCTGAAAGTAATCGCTTCCCCCAACTCCAAATCCTCTCCGTTGCCAATGTGCTCGGGGAGACTATCTGGCGGATTCATGAAGATAGCTCGGTTAGTAGTATGTTTAGATAGTTGCAGACATAGTTGCAGGCATAGCTTTAGGTATAGTTGTAGATGAAATCACAGCCCTCTTTGTGGCAAGTGGGAATAATTTTGATGGTGGGGGTTTTGGCGGTGTCGGCGGCGGCAGTGTTGATTCGGTTGTCGATCGAGGCGGCGGGGATCCGGAGTGTGGGCTTTAGTTTGTTTATGGCAGCCACAAGGTTAAGCATTGCTGCCCTAATTTTCCTGCCAGCGTGGAAAGGTATATCCCGACAATCTCTCCAGCCCCAAGCCTTAGTTTTTGCCCTAGGAGCAGGGGTTGCTCTTGCTTTACACTTCGCTACTTGGATTACGTCTCTTTCTTTTACGACCATTGCCGCTTCCACCACGATCGTCACCACAAACCCCGTCTGGGTAGCTCTACTCTCTTGGTTTTGGCTACGAGAAAGACCTAGTAATTTGACTATTATCGGTATTGCCCTGGCTTTAACTGGGGGAATCATCATTGCTTTTGGGGATACCAGCACCACCGATATGGCAAGTAATCCTTTGTTGGGAAATTTTTTAGCATTATTAGGGTCTTGGGGGGCTAGTATTTATCTACTTTTGGGGCAGCAGGCTCAGAAAAGGGGTTTAGGAACTGGTAGCTACGTGGGGATCGCCTACACGACGGCAGCAGTGGTGTTAATCCCTCTCCCCCTAATTTTCGGCACAAGTTACACTGGTTATCCTTGGGCAGTTTATGGCTACATAGGGCTGATGGCAATTCTCTCCCAAGTAATTGGTCATACCACTCTCAACTGGGCTGTGCAGTGGATATCCCCGACCCTAGTTACCCTTGCCATTTTATTTGAACCCATCAGTTCTAGTATTTTGGGCTATTTTATTTTCCAAGAAGTTCCCCCAAATTCGGTACTATTCGGAGCCTTAATTGTCTTAGTTGGGGTGGCGATCGCCATCCGAGAAGAACATCATAAACATTATTCCTAATGACCACGCCTTTAGTAATTTCTATTGCCACAGGACTAGGGGGTAGGATAGCGATCGAGCAATACCATTCTCGCCTGTTCTCGATCGTCGAAATGAATTTTTTCTGTGCCTAAAATTTGGTAATCTTCGTGTCCCTTCCCGGCAATTAATACCCCGTCTCCCGGCTGGGCTTGTTGGATAGCTAGACGGATCGCTGCGGCTCGATCGCCCTCCACAATCGGGTTCGCACTGTGGGGAATTCCGGCGAGGACATCTTGGAGAATTTGTTGGGGGTTCTCCGTTCTGGGATTATCAGAAGTCACCACTGCCACATCCGCTAACCGGGCAGCAATTTCTCCCATAATTGGTCGCTTTGTTCGGTCTCGATCGCCCCCACAACCAAACACACAGATCATTTTTCCCGGAATAAAAGGACGGGCTGCCTTGAGAAGATTTTCGAGGCTATCAGGGGTATGGGCATAGTCCACAATCACGCTGATCTCCTGATTTGGGGAAACTTGTACCCGTTCCATCCGCCCCGGCACGATCGTAAACTCTGGCAACACCTGCACCATCAAGCCTAGATCAAGCCCTAGATGTAAACCCGCCCCGATCGCTCCCAGCAAATTCTCTAGATTAAACTGTCCCACCAAGGGAGAATGAAACCCAACTGCCCCCAGAGGTGTGTGCAAGGTTCCTCGGACTCCCGTGGCCTCGTACTGGATGCTGCTCATAAATAAATCCGCTTGGGGATTTTCCACACTATACGTCCACCTCTGCACTGGGGGAACTTGAGCCGCTAATCTCTGACCGTAATCGCTATCTATATTCAAAATCGCCCGACCTTGGAGATACTCTGGGGAAAACAACAGAGCCTTAGCCTGAAAATAATTCTCCATCGTTTCATGGAAATCTAGATGATCTTGAGTGAGATTAGTAAATACAGCCACCTCGAAGGGACAACCTAAAATCCGCCGTTGCGCTAGGGCATGGGAACTCACTTCCATCGCTGCGTATTGACTCCCGGCTGCCAAGGCTTGAGCTAGTTGTCCTTGCAGATCCACAGCGAGGGGCGTAGTATTGATAGCGGTTTCTTGGTGGTTTTGCCAACGGGTGTAGAGGGTTCCCAAGAGGGCGGTAGGTTGCTGGGCTTTTTGCAGGAAAAATTCGATTAAATGGGTCGTAGTAGTTTTGCCGTTCGTCCCGGTCACGCCGATTAATTTTAGGGTTTGGGCAGGATATCCATAGAATTTGCTGGCAACTTGGCTACTGGTAAGAATCAGATCGGGAGTAGTAAATATTGCTTCCCCTTGGGCAGGAACCTTAGCTAAAGCTTCAGGAGTAATCACGGCGGCGATCGCTCCCTTTGCCATTGCTCCCTGCCAAAATTCGCCCCCATCTACCCTCGACCCCGGTATGCCTAGAAATAAATATCTCGGTTTACAGGTTTGCGAATTGGTAGAGATTCCCGTTACTTCCAAATCTAGGTTGGGATGATTTGCACTAAAATTTGCCAAGTCTAATCCGGTGAGGCCTGTGAGTAGTTCCCCTAATTTCATAACTTCCCTATAAAAATCTACTTTTCTTGCCCTGATTGTAGCAGTGCTGTAGTCAGCAAAACTAAATCAATGGCTGGGACGAAGCCGATCTCCTTTTTGTTGGGGTGTCAACTTTAGTATTTATAGGGGAAGCAGCGCCTTTATTTTTTTAGGGAACCTTCCAGATTCTGGCGTGGTAATCTACGGGTTGAGCGTAGGGATCGATCGCCCCATGACTATGCCCGTGATCGTGTCCATGAGTTGCTGCACCGTGATCATGACCGTGACTAGCACCATGAGCGAGTTCTCCATGATTATGTCCATGATCTTGGCTATGATTAGGCTCATGATCTTGACTAGGAGTTGCTTCCCCATGATTATGCCCATGATCGTGACCGTGATCATGCCCGTGGGTTGCCCCATCCCCTACCGCAGCCAGACGGAACTTACACATTTCACAGTTCATCTGCACCGTTCCCAACTGGGTTTCAATTTCTCGCTCCCTGACAATCTTGAACATTTCTCGCTGCATTCCCATTTCTGGCAGAGAATCCATTCTAATTTCTGGGAACTGTAACTGTTGCTCGGCGGTGATATTAAAAATCTTTTTCATCAAAGCCCCAGTGAACAAAAAGTAGGGCAAGACAATTATGCGCTTGGGCTGGTAGAGACGGGCGCGGCGGAAGCCTTCTTCCATGCGGGGATGGGTAATCCCAATAAAACAGGTTTCAATTGTGTGGTAGCCACTGCCTTCCCAGAGAATCCGAGCCATTTTATAAACATCCCCATTGGCATCAGGATCACTAGAACCTCTACCCACAAAGAGAATTACCGTTTCCGATCGAGGAAAATCTGGGTGATCTAGTTGCGCCAATCGCCGCTGCCAAAGATCGAGAATACCGGGGGTGATCCCGAAATGTCTACCGTAGTGGAACTTTAGTTGAGGATGGCGGAGTCTGGCTCGATCGAGTTCATTGGTGACATCAAACTTGTTATGACGGGCAGCAAATAACAGAATCGGCAGGGCAGAAATATCTGTGTATCCCTGCTCTATGAGGCGATCGACTCCCTCTTGAATTGTTGGGGCAGTCAACTCCAGAAAACAAGGCAATACCGGGCGGGAAGTGTCTAATTTTTGGTAGGCAGTGGCGAAATCCAAGAAAGTTTGCCGACCATCATCATCCCTAGTTCCATGACCAATCATCAATAAAGGTCTGGCGAGGGGCAGGGGCGGTAAATTTAAATCACTAGCCAAATCCTCTAGGGAAGAATTTACAGCAGAATTTACTAAGGAATTAGTTAACTCCAAGGAAGCAGCATTGATATTTGTCGGATTGATATTTTCTGAATTAGGATTGTCGAGAGTGTACATAATCAGCTCCTGTTCCTGTGCTAGGCAGGAATTAGATTTAATTGGGCTATTTGGGCAAAAAGTAGGTATTCTGACTTCCTCGATCGCAGGCGAATCCTGCTTTGATGGTTACAGTTGCCGCACAGTCCCGGACTCACACCGGAGTTTCCCTCTTTTTGCCACGGCTTAATTAATATAGCCTACCAAGGCTCTTTATTTTCCTTTTTTGATCCTAAAGAAAATCAATCTAAAAAAAATAATAGTAAATATCATTTGCTGATTAGTCATCATTAATTAGCTTGCAGATGGGGGGCGGGGGGATATTTCCAAGAAATCCGCTATTATGAAAATGTTGATACAAAAATAGCTATGCCTTTACCTCGTATATTAGTTTTAATTGCCGGAACTGTCTTGATTTTAGGCATGATGTTGTGGTTAGTAAATGCCCTCTATCGGCTATATATTCAAATCTCTTTTACGGCTCCTTTCTTAGCAAATATTTTGTTGCTTTTATTAATATTATTATTGGCAATTTTAGTCGGAGCTTTTATTTACTATATCTACATTATTACTAGCCCCAAACAGAATTCTAAACAGGGTCAAAAAACTAGACTAAGCCCCAAGGTTCCCGCCGAAAAAGCCGAGGCAGCAGGGGAAAATCTCAAGGCAGTGCGCCAACAAGTACAACAGATTCAAGATGAAGTAGCTCGACAGGAATTGTTGTTACGATCGAGGGAAATCGAGTCGATTCTAGCCAGAGGTGAGTTATTAGTAGTCGTGTTTGGGACTGGCTCGGCAGGGAAAACTTCTTTAATTAATGCCTTGATTGGGCGAGTTGTGGGCAAGGTCGGCGCACCCATGGGCAGTACGGAGGTGGGGGAAACCTACACTTTGAAATTAAAAGGTATCAATCGAGAGATTTTAATTACCGATACACCGGGCATCCTCGAAGCGGGGGTCGCTGGCACAGAGCGGGAGAAATTAGCTCGAAAACTAGCCACAGAGGCAGATTTACTTTTATTTGTAGTAGATAATGACCTGCGGCAGTCGGAATACAAACCTTTGCAGGATTTAGCCCAGATTGGCAAGCGATCGATCCTGATTCTCAATAAAAGTGACCTATACACCGATGTCGATCGAGAAGTAATCATGGCACGGCTCCGGGAGCGAGTCCGGGGTTATATTGCCAGTATGGATGTGGTGGCCATCACTGCTAGTCCCCAAATTGTGGCTCTTGAAAATGGCGAGGTCATTGCCCCTGACCCCGAAATTATGCCCCTGATTAAACGGCTAGCAGCGATTCTCCGGGCCGAGGGAGAGGATTTAATTGCTGACAATATTTTGCTGCAATCTCAAAAACTAGGGGAAGAAGCCCGAAAAATTTTGGAGCAACAACGGCGCAGACAGGCAGAGAAAATTGTCGATCGCTTCCAGTGGATTGGAGCGGGAGTGATTGCGGTTACGCCTTTACCTGTGGTGGATGTGTTGGCAGCAGCAGCGGTGAATGCCCAGATGGTAATTGAAATTGGGCGAGTCTATGGCTGTGAATTAAATATGGAACGGGGCAAAGAGTTGGCTTTATCCCTAGGGAAAACCCTGGCCAGTTTGGGAGTAGTTAAGGGGGCGATCGAGCTAGTTTCCGCTGCCCTGAGAACGAATATTGCCACCTATCTTGTGGGTAAAGCTATCCAAGGGGTCACTGCCGCCTACCTCACCCGCATTGCTGGCAAGAGCTTTATTGAATACTTCCGGCACAATCAAGACTGGGGTGATGGGGGCATAACCGAAGTAGTTCAGCGCCAGTTCCAACTCAACCGCAAACAAGAATTTGTGAAAAGTTTCATGCAGGAAGCTCTCCACAAAGTCATGCCCCCTCTAGTGATCCACGAAAAGGAGGCTGAACTGATAACAGAACCAGTAAAACCAGTAAAACCAGTAAAACCAGTAAAATCGGAGGATGATTGGTAGAGTATTTCTCAAAGTCCCGGAAGATGAGCCTTGCGCCTACAATAGGTCGTAACCGTGAGTTCACCTCCAGCCATTCTTAGAAAATCGTATAGATAAAGGGGGCGATCGCCGAAGCTTGACTGAGAATGATCAAAGCACCCAGCATCACCATCGTAATGATTAAAGGTAATAACCAATACTTCTTGCGCTCCTTAAGAAACGCCCAAATATCCTTTACAAAATCAATAGTTGCCTCAAACATTAAAATGGTCTCTCCAAACTTTCCTTATTTCTCAGTTTACTAGGTACGCGGTAACTAGGTTCTCTTTTTTGCAATTCTCGGCGCATGGGATCATTACTCATCAAGCGCATCACCAACCCCATCGGGAAAATCATTAGATAAAATATTAATCCCAACACAATCCGGGTTTCCACCCAACCCAACGCCAGACCAAAGCGCATCCAGACTTGGTAGACCGGGTTGAGAAGATTCGGTGCAATCAGAGCAAATGCGACAAAAAAGCTAGCGATCGCCCAGATCCAAGGCGGAGACTCATGGCGCCGCACCAAAGGGATAATCACCCCAAAAATCACCCCCAAAAAACCCGCCATCATCAACCCAAATTCTCGTAATCCCTTCCTATCTAGTTTCGGTATCTCATGCATAAATCAGTTATCAGTTATCAGTTATCAGTTATCAGTTATCAGTTATCAGTTATCAGTGGATAGCAAGTAGTTATCAGTAGAAGTGGATAGCCAATAGTTAGTTATTAATTATGAAAAACTAATCAAGATTTCTTATTGTTCACTGTTCACTGTTTACTGATAACTGTTCACTGTCTAGTCCAGTCCAAACTCCTGTTGCCAAGACTCATCTTTCTCCCAGACGGGCTGGTCAGATTTGGCTAAAAGATAGTTTTCTAATACTAGATAATCCATCTCCGTCCGCATAAAACAACGGTAAGCATCTTCGGGAGTACAGACGATCGGCTCCCCTCGGACATTGAAGGAAGTATTCACAAGTAGTCCATAGCCAGTTTCCGCCTCAAAGTGTTTAATCAAATCATGATAACGGGGATTAGTTTCTTGATGGACAGTTTGAATTCTGGCGGAATAATCTACATGGGTGACAGAAGGAATTTCTGACCGGGGAACTCTGAGCTTATCGATGCCAAATAGTTGTTGATCAGTTTCGGTTACAGGCAGTCTGATTTTTTCTTGCACCGGAGCCACCACCAGCATATAGGGGCTGGCACAATCTAGCTCAAAGTAATCACCGACTCGCTCTGCCAACACCGAAGGCGCAAAGGGACGGAAAGACTCCCGATATTTAATCTTCAGATTCATTACCGACTGCATTTTTCGACTGCGGGGATCGCCGATGATCGATCGCCCCCCCAAAGCCCTCGGACCAAACTCCATCCGTCCCTGACACCAGCCCACCACATTCCCCTCAGCGAGAATATGTGCCAACTTCGGCATTAATTCCCCATCGGTTAACTTGGTGTATTTAGCCTTGGCTCGATCGAGATCCTGCTCAATTTCGACTTCATCAAACTTAGGACCCAAGTAAGAACCCTGCATCGCATCCCTAGGTTCCGGTTGCCGGGGTTGGTCATGGTACTGATACCACGTTGCCAAAGCTGCCCCCAAAGCTCCCCCTGCATCACCAGCCGCTGGTTGAATCCACACATCCTTAAAGATACCCGCCCGGATCAACTTCCCATTCGCCACGCAATTCAGAGCCACACCCCCCGCCATACAAAGATAATCCACCTCTAGCTCTTCTTGGACAGTTCTGGCTAGCCGTAGCACCACTTCCTCGGTAACTTCCTGAATCGAAGCGGCAATATCCATTTCCCGTTGGGTCAATTTTCCCTCTGCCTGCCGGGGTGGGCCCCCAAATAATTTATTAAATTTCTGGTTAGTCATAGTTAAACCAGTGGCATAGTTGAAATACTCCATGTTTAACCGGAAAGTACCATCAGGCTTGAGATCAATCAAATTCTTATAGATTAAATCTGTATATTTCGGTTCGCCGTAGGGAGCCAAACCCATGAGTTTGTATTCCCCAGAGTTGACCTTAAACCCGGTGTAGTAGGTAAACGCAGAATACAACAAGCCTAGAGAGTGAGGAAAATCTATTTGCCACTGGGGAGTAAGTTGATTGCCTTCCCCTAACCAGATAGAGGTAGTCGCCCACTCGCCCACCCCATCCAAGCAAAGCACCGCTGCCTTCTCAAAGGGACTAGGGAAAAAAGCACTGGCAGCATGGGATTGGTGATGTTCTGTAAACAAAAGCTGAGGCAGTTCGTTTCTTTTGCAACCAGCTAGTTTTGCTAATTCTCGCTTTAGTTCTGTTTTTAAATAAAGCTTTTCCTTTAACCACACAGGCATCGCTGCGAGGAACGATCGAAACCCGCGGGGAGCATAGGAAAGATAGGTTTCTAGGAGTCGTTCAAACTTGACTAGAGGCTTATCATAAAAAACAACCTGATCAATATCCAGAAGATTAGCTTCTGCTGCTTGGAGGCAGTAATTAATGGCATTGACTGGAAACCGAGCATCATGCTTTTTCCTAGTAAACCGCTCTTCCTGCGCTGCTGCCACTATTTTGCCGTCTACGACCAGAGCCGCCGCACTATCGTGGTAATAAGCAGAAATCCCCAAAATCTTCATCAAGTTATCTCCTAGTAGTTGTTATAAGGTTTTATACAGGTTTTATGTATATAGTCTCTTTACCTATAGTTACTATGCAAAATTTACTGTGCAAAATCCGTAGCCTTTAGGCAAAATTTCACGCACACTATCCAAAATTTTTGGTTCATGCTTTTGATACAGGCTCTTGATAAAAGCTTTTGATATAAGGTGTTGCAAATTTATTTCGGGTTTAGTTTTCGGACTTGTCTTATATATTTGATTTTAATATTTAGTTTTAATATTTATTTTAGATTTGTTGTCGGGTCTAATTTTATACTCTAGGGAATTAATTAAACAACTCTCTAGTTCTACTGTTAGGATTTTACAACATGAGTTTACAGCATAGACCTATCAAAAGTACTGGAGTGTATTAACTTATACAGTGTATTTTTGTTTTCTATAACTATAGGAATAGTGTTTAACTACGGAGTAAACAGGCACAGATATCTATTAACTATATTTACGTTAATTTTGTCAACAGGCTCTGCTGAACTTTTTTGGTCTGGGAATGGCTGGAAAGCTGCTTCTGAAACAATTATGAGGATGGTGGAGTCATAGTTGGGTTAATTGCTGTTATCCCTGTATCTGGTGCTTGCTGAGTTGTGATCCTAAATTTCCTCTAAATTCCCTGCAAACTTCTAGTAAATTTTTGATGGGTTCCGGAAGCTCGATCGAGCTTATGTAATTTTGGTAGTAGAGATTGTAGGCAGAAAAATATCAACTAATTCAGAAATTAACCTATGAATTACTCGGCAAGTCAAGTATAGTATTTATTTTCTAACTTATACACCTAAATTATAAATCAAGTTAAATCAATTTCCATGATCAACCGT
>Ga0105048_10009792_pt1 | contig 15203 bp, 15 predicted proteins | sample MAT05_FD_78382 | JGI IMG/M metagenome (GOLD analysis project Ga0105048, IMG submission 78382) | Freshwater microbial communities from Lake Fryxell liftoff mats and glacier meltwater in Antarctica - MAT-05 | ecosystem: Environmental > Aquatic > Freshwater > Ice > Liftoff microbial mat | place... | reverse complement strand
TCTCGTGCGCGCGCTCCAGTCGCGCGGCCATGTCGTCGCGATGACCGGCGATGGTGTAAACGACGCGCCCGCGCTCAAGCAGGCCGACATCGGCGTGGCGATGGGCATCAGCGGCACCGATGTGGCCAAAGGCGCGGCGGCGATGGTGCTCACCGACGACAATTTCGCCTCCATTGAGGCCGCGGTGGAGGAAGGCCGCGGCGTGTTCGACAACCTCACCAAGTTCATCGTTTGGACCCTGCCCACCAACATGGGCGAGGCCTCGATTCTACTCACGGCGATTGTGTTCGGCACCACGCTGCCGATCCTGCCCGTCCAAATCCTGTGGATCAACATGATGACGTCGCTTTTGCTCGGGCTCATGCTGGTCTTCGAACCGAAGGAACGCGGCCTCATGCAGCGCCCCCCGCGCGATCCGCGCAAGCCCCTCCTCACGTTCGCGCTCGCGATGCGCACCGGCTTGGTGTCGCTCGTCATACTGGCCGGCGCGTTCTGGTTATTTTTCTACGAGATGAACCTGGCCGGAGAAACCACCGCAGCGGCGCGCACCGCCGTCATCAACGTCATCGTGGTCGTCGAGATCGCCTATCTTTTCAACTGCCGTTCGCTGAACCACTCGTTTTTCTCCACCGGTTTCTTTTCCAACCGCTGGGCCGTCCTCGGCTCGCTGGCGATGCTGGGGGCACAACTGCTCCTCACCTACGCGCCGGTGATGAACAAACTCTTCCACACCGCGCCCATCAGTGCCGAATCGTGGCTGCGCATCGTCGTCGTCGCTGCCGTGGCTTTCGTCGTCGTGGAAATCGAGAAATGGCTGCGCTACGGCCGCGGTCGCGGCGACCGCGCTTTGCCGGAGTGACCGAACCTGCCGAACCCAAAGGCACTCGCAGTGTAACGATGACTATTATGAAACGAACCACCATCTTGCCTTGCGCGAGCCGCCCCGCCAAATCGAAACCGCCGCGCACTGCGGCGAGCCGGCCGCTTGACCGCTACCTGCGCGCCGTCAACTACCTCGCCACCGCGCAGGTTTATTTGCAGGCGAATCCACTGCTGGAGAAACCGCTCCGGCCCGAACATATCCGCGAACGGTTGCTGGGGCACCGGGCACTTGTCCCGGCATCAATTTCATCTCCACGCACCTGAACCGGCTCATCCGCAAAACGGACGCGAGCGTGCTGCTGCTCACCGGCCCTGGCCAGGCGCGGCGGACTTGATCGTCATCGCCACGCACGGCTTCACCGGCCTGAAGCATATTCAACTCGGCAACACCGCCGAAACGGTGTTGCAGCGAGTGGATTGCTCGGTTCTAACGGTCAAGCCTGACGGCTTTGTCAGTCCGGTGAAACCCGATTAACCAACAACGAACCTCCACCATTCTGAACCAAATAAAATCCATCGTCGTCGGCGTGGACTTCTCGGACTGCTCGCGCAGCGCGTTGCACCAGGCCGTGCGCCTGGCTCAGTGGAACAACGCGCATTTGCACGTCATTCATGTCATCGAATACCTGGTCATCATCGACATGGCGGAAGCCTTGGGCCAATCGACCGCCAAAATCAAAGCGGATGCGGTCCGCCGGACAACTCAGAAACTCCAGGACTGGATGGATGACGCCGGCCCGGTGGTGCCGCACAGCTTGGAGGTGGTCGTCGCCCCGCCGATCGACGGCCTGCTCCGCAAGGTCCAGTCCACCGCTGCCGACCTGCTGGTGCTGGGACTGCATGGCGACTCGATGCGCCCGTCTGGCGCGGGCACGCTTGCGACCAAGTGCCTGCGAAAGGCCCCGACCAAGGTCATGCTGGTCAAGGAAAGAGAGGCGCTCCCATTCCGCACGGTAGGTGGCCGGCGCGGATTTTTCAGAGATGCCCCACGAAGCCGTGGTGCAGGCTTTGCGGGTCGGCATGCAAGACCGGAGTCGGGTGCATTTCCTGCATGTGTTCGACGGGCCGTGGAAGCGGCTGCATTACCGCGCGGAAACCCCGGAGGCTTCACCGGATTTCCAGCATCGGTATCGGACCCTGCTCGAACAACGCCTGAAAGAGTTCGTCGGCGACCCCGCTGGCGTGGACCCATGTTTCACTGTGTTCGATGCGGGCAGCTATGTATCCGGCATCGCCGAGTATGCGCGGCAGGTCAAAGCCGACCGGGTGGTCCTTGGCACGAAAGGTCGCACGAATCTGAAATACATGTTGCTCGGCTTAACGGTCGAGCGCCTGTTGCGCGAAATTTCCTGCTCGGTGCCGACCGTGAAGCCCCGTTCCGCGGAGGTCGTGAACGTGGTGGAAAATGCGGAGAAGCCACAATGAAAGAAACCACCACGGAAAATCAGGTTGTCTGGCACCGACTCCAGGCCGAGGAAGTCGTGCAGTTCCTCGACGTGGATTTGCGCCCGGGCTTGTCCGCCGCCGAGGTCAAGCGACGCCAGCAGAAAGACGGCTCAAACCGCCTGACCGCGCAGAAGGGCCGCAGCGGCACGGGGATCAAAATGGCGGACCTTTATGTGACCATCGCCTTCGCCGTCGCCCTCGTGCCGCTATCGTGGAGCGGGCGCAAACTGCAGCGCTGGGAGGGCGGATTGCCGCTCACGAACTACGCAGGTTACGTTGCCTAGCTTTGGCCGAAGTAAATGATCACCGCGATCCTCTCCATCTTTGTTCTCGCCGCCGTCGCTCCGGCGTTGCACCGGCTCCTGCGCGGCGCGACGGGCTGGGTGCTGGCGGTGCCGGTGCTCGCGGTGACGTGCTATTTTGCTGCATTGCTGCCGACGGTTTCCGCCGGCGGCGTGATCACGGTGAGCCAGCCGTGGATTCCCAGCCTCGGCATCGAACTGGCCTTTCGCGTCGATGGCTGGAGTCTTTTATTTCTGCTGCTCATCGGGGGCATCGGCGCGCTCATTCTGATTTACGGCGGCGGCTACTTGCACGGCCACCGGCACGAGGGGCGCTTCTTCGGCTTCATCCTGCTGTTCATGGCTTCGATGCTCGGACTGGTCGCGTCGGACAATCTCATCCTGATGTTCGTCTTCTGGGAGCTGACGAGCGTCTCCTCGTATCTGCTCATCGGCTTCAACCATGAGAACAAGGAGTCGCGCGCGGCGGCGTTGCAGGCGCTGCTCGTCACGGGCGGCGGCGGGCTGGCTTTGCTCGCCGGCTTCGTCCTGCTTGGGCAAGTGGGCGGCAGTTTTTCCTTTTCCGCGCTGCTGGCAAAGGCCGACGCGATTCGCGGGTCTGGGCTTTACCTGCCGATCCTGTTGCTCGTGCTCGCGGGTGCGTTCACCAAATCGGCGCAGGTGCCGTTTCATTTCTGGCTGCCCAGCGCGATGGCCGCGCCCACGCCGGTCAGCGCCTACCTGCACTCGGCGACGATGGTCAAGGCGGGCATCTTTCTGCTTGGCCGTTTCAACCCGCTGCTCGGCGGCACCGACGTGTGGCATCACGTTGTCACCGGGGTCGGCGCGGCGACGATGCTCACCGGCGCGCTGCTCGCCTTGCCGCAGACCGATCTCAAACGGTTGCTGGCCTATTCCACCGTCAGCGTGCTCGGAACGCTCACGCTGCTGCTCGGCATCGGCACGACGCTCGCCATCAAGGCGGCGGCGGTCTTTCTGCTCGTGCATTCGCTCTACAAAGGCGCGCTCTTCATGATCGCGGGCGCGGTGGATCACGAAGCCGGCACGCGCGATGTGCGCTCGCTCAGCGGCTTGATCAAGTTCATGCCGATCACGGCGGTGGCGGCCGGGCTGGCGGCGTTGTCCATGGCCGGTTTTCCGCCGCTGCTCGGCTTCATCAGCAAGGAACTGCTCTACGAGGCGCAACTCCAAGCCCCCAACGCGGCGATGCTGATCGCCGCGGCGGGCGTCTGCGCCAATGTCATGATGGTCGCCGTGGCGATCGTCGTTGGGTTCCGCCCGTTCCACGGGCCGCCGCAAGTGCCGGCGAAGGCCATGCACGAGCCGCCGGTCGCGCTCTGGCTTGGCCCGCTCGTGCTCGCGGTGCTGGGCTTGGTGGCCGGCGTGTTCCCCGGCCTGGTGGATAAACCGCTCGTCGGCGCAGCGGTCAGCGCCATCCGCGCCGTGGAGACGACGGTGGAGCTGAAACTGTGGCACGGGATCAATCCGGTTTTGCTTTTAAGCATCGCCACCGTGCTCGCGGGCGTAGTGCTCTACACGCTGCGCCACCGCGTCCGTGTGCTCGCCGCCAAGCTCAGTCCCGCCGCGCGCTTCGGCCCGGAGCGCGGCTACGAGTTTGGCCTGAAAGGGCTGGTCGCCGTCGCCGGTGGGCAGACGCGATTCCTCCAGCACGGTTACCTGAGGGGCTACGTGCTCACCATCCTCGCGGTCGCGACCGCGCTGGCCGGCTTCGCCCTCGTCAAGTTCGGACCCGTGCCGCTGTGGGTCGGGTTTGAAGATGTGCGCTTCCACGAGGTCGCCATCGGTGCGCTGATTCTCGCCGCCGCGCTGGTGGGAGCGCGCGCCCGGTCGCGGCTGGCGGCGGTCGCGGCGTTGAGCGTGGTCGGCTACGGCATGGCGCTCATTTACGCGTTGTTTGGCGCGCCCGACCTCGCTCTCACCCAGATTCTGGTCGAAACGCTGACGCTCGTGTTGTTCGTTCTCGTCGTGGTTCACCTGCCGCGCTTCTCCGAGCTTTCGAGCCGGCGACGGCGGCTGGTTGACGCGATTTTCGCCGGTGCCGCCGGGATTGTCATCACACTGCTCGTGCTCAAGGCGCTGCAGGTGGAGACGGACGAGCGGGTCTCCGGCTACTACGCCGAGAACGCGCTGCGCGCGCAGGGGCGCAACGTGGTCAACGTCATTCTCGTTGATTTCCGCGCGCTCGACACCCTGGGCGAGATCGCCGTGCTCGGCGTGGCCGCGCTCGGCGTTTTCGCGTTGATCAAGCTGCGGCCCGGCAACCGAAAGGAGGACAAGTAATGGACTCGCTCATCCTGCGCGTGGCCGCCCGCGTGATCACGCCACTGCAACTTATCTTCTCCGTCGTCCTGCTCGTGCGCGGGCACAACGAGCCGGGCGGCGGGTTCATCGGCGGGCTGGTGGCGGCTTGCGGCATCGCGCTGCACGGCATTGCCCACGGCATCCCCGCCGCGCGCCGGCTATTGCGCGTCACGCCACAGACACTCATCGGCCTCGGCCTGCTCGCCGCGGCGCTGAGTGGCTTCGTTGGGGTTTTCCAAGGACAGCCCTTCATGACCGGTCTCTGGGGTGGCTCAGTGCCGACGCTGGTGGCCGGCGAATTGAAATTCGGCACGCCGCTTCTGTTCGACACGGGCGTTTATCTCGTGGTCGTCGGGGTCGCGGTGCTCATGATTTTTTCCATGACGGAGAACGAATAATGGAAACGATCCTGGCCATCGTCATCGGCGGACTCTACGCGGTGTCTTTTTATCTGATGCTGCGGCGGAGCATGGTGAAGCTCATCCTCGGGCTGGTGCTCTTCAGCCAAGCGGTGAACCTGCTCATCTTCACCGCAGCGGGGTTGACGCGCGGCCAACCGCCGATCATCGCCGAGGGCGCGGCCTCGCCGCCCGTGCCGTTTGCCGATCCGCTGCCGCAGGCGCTGATTCTCACCGCCATCGTCATCGGTTTCGGCGTGCTGGCGTTCACACTGGCACTGGCGCGCCGCGCGCATGACGGACTGCAAACCGATGACCTCGACCAGATGGGAAGGAGCGACCAGCCGTGAAGCTCGCGCTCGTGCTTCCCATTCTTGTTCCGCTGCTGACGGCGGTCGCGCTACTCCTGGCAAGTGGCAGCCGCGCAGCGCAACGCTGGTTGAGCGTGCTGGGCGCGGGGGCGCTTCTGGCGGCGGGGCTGTGGCTGTTGCGCGCAGTGGACGGTGGCGGCATCCAGGTCGTGCAACTCGGCAACTGGCCAGCGCCGTTCGGCATCACGCTCGTCGCCGATCTGTTCAGCGCGATCATGGTGGTGGTGACCGGCTTCGTCGGCCTCGCCGTCGGCATTTTTGCGCTGGCCAACATTGACTCGGGCCGCGAGCGGTTCGGCTTCTATCCGCTTTACCATGTTCTGCTCATGGGTGTGTGCGGGGCATTTCTCACCGGTGATTTGTTCAACCTGTTCGTCTGGTTCGAGGTCATGCTGATGTCGTCCTTTGTCCTGCTCGCGCTTGGCGGCGAGCGCCCGCAGATCGAGGGCGCGGTGAAATATCTCACGCTCAACTTTATCTCGTCCGGCCTGTTTCTCACCGCGCTCGGCCTGCTCTACGGCGAGTTCGGCACGCTGAACATGGCCGACCTGGCGGTGAAACTCGGTGGGGCGAACTCGGGCGCGGCCCTCTCCTCGGCGCTGCTGCTGCTGGTCGCCTTCGGCATCAAGGCCGGCGTGTTCCCGCTGTTTTTCTGGCTGCCGGCCTCGTATCACACGCCGCCGGTCGCCGTCTCGGCGGTCTTCGCGGGGCTGCTCACGAAGGTCGGCGTTTACGCGATGGTGCGCGTCTTCACACTGATTTTCACCGCTGACATCGCGGTCACACACACGTTGATCGTGGTGATTTCGGTGCTCACCATGGTCACCGGCGTGCTGGGCGCGGCGGCGCAATCCGAGATGCGGCGGGTGCTCTCGTTTCACATCATCAGTCAGATCGGCTACATGACGCTTGGGCTGGGGCTGTTCACTCCAGCGGCGATTGCGGCGTCGGTCTTCTACATCGTCCATCACATCGTCGTGAAAACGAATCTGTTCCTCATCGGCGGCGCGGTGCAGCATGTGCGGGGCACGGGGCAGCTCAAATCACTGGGCGGGCTTTACCGCGATTATCCATGGCTCGCCGTGTTGTTCATGATACCGGCCATGTCGCTGGCCGGGATTCCACCGCTCTCCGGGTTCTTCGCCAAGTTCGCGTTGGTCAAATCCGGCCTTGCCGTTCAAAGCTACCTCGCGGTGACGGCCGCGCTGGCAGTCGGCTTGCTCACGCTTTATTCGATGACGAAAATCTGGGCCGAAGCGTTCTGGAAAGCCGAGCCGGAAGGTGCAGCGGCGGGCGACCGGAAGACCGTGCCGGCGCTGATGCTGTTTCCCATTGTAGCGATGGCGCTGGTTACCGTGTTGATCGGTCTTTTTCCCGAAACGTTGCTGGGTCTCGCGTCGAGGGCCGCTGAACAATTGATGAATCCCAGTGGCTACATCGAGGCCGTGCTAGGAAAAACGCCATGAAGCTCCTGCGCAAACTCCCGTTGTTGGTGCGCTTTCTCGCGTTCTATCTCAAGGAACTGTTGCTCGCCAACCTGCGCGTGGCCCACGACGCGCTGACGCCCACGCATTACATGCGCCCGGCGATGCTGGCAATCCCGCTGGAAGCGAAGACCGATTTCGAGATTCTCCTGCTCGCCAATCTCATCACGATGACGCCGGGCAGCATGAGCATTGATGTCTCGACCGACCGGCGCGTGCTCTACTTCCACGCCATGTATGCGAAAGACCCGGAACAAATCCGCCGCGAAATCAAGACGCAGTTGGAACGCCGCGTCCTCGAACTGTTGCGATAAATCATGAACGCCGTGCTCACCATCGTCTTCGTCCTGCTCGTCGCCGCGCTGCTGCTGGCGTTCCTGCGCCTGGTGCGCGGCCCAAGCCTGCCCGACCGCGTCGTCGCGCTCGATCTCATCAGCGTGATCATCGCCGGCATGATCGCCGCCTACGTCGTCTGGATGCGCCAGCCGGTGCTGCTCGATGCCGTCACCGTGCTAGCCGTCATCAGTTTTTTCGGCACGGTCGCTTTCGCCCGGTATCTGGAAAAAAGGACCACCGATGAAGACTGAACTGTTCACATCCATCTTCCTGCTCGTGGGCGCGGCCTTCATCTTCATCGCGGGGCTGGGCATCGTGCGTTTTCCCGATCTCTTCACCCGGATGCATGCCGTCTCGAAGGCGAGCACGCTCGGCCTCGGCTGCATCCTGGTGGGCGTGGCCATCGCGTTCCCGTCGGCCATCGTGATCGCCAAGAGCCTTGTGGTGCTGCTCTTCATTTTTTTGACCGCGCCGGTTGTGGCCCACATGATCGGCCGCGCCGCCTATCTGCTCAAAGTCCCGTTCTGGAAAGGAACGGTGGCCGACGAATTGAAGGACCGCTACAGCAAGGATCGCAAAACGTTGCGCAGTTAGTCCGTCCGATTGAGCAACGCTGACGCACTCGCAGAGAAGGATCGATTTAATGGCAACGAATATGAAACCAAATTCAAAACTGACGAGAAACCGGCTGCCCCCGGGGGCGCGCCCCGCCAAATCGAAACCCGCGCGCGCCTTGGCCACCGCCCACGACGGTCTCGACCGCTACCTGCGCGCGGTCAACTACCTCGCCGCCGCGCAGGTGTATTTGCAGGCCAATCCGCTGCTGGAGAAACCGCTCCGGCCCGAACATATCCGCGAACGGTTGCTGGGGCACTGGGGCACTTGTCCCGGCATCAATTTCATCTACACGCACCTGAACCGGCTCATCCGCAAAACGGACGCGAGCATGCTGCTGCTCACCGGCCCTGGCCACGGCGCGGCGGCGAATCTGGCCAACGCGTATCTCGAAGGCTCGCTCTCGGAAGTGTATCCCGACCTCACGCTCGACCGCGCCGGGCTGGAACGCTTCGTGAAGCGGTTCTCGTGGCCGGGCGGTTTCGCGAGTCATCTCAATCCCGAACTGCCCGGCGTCATTCACGAAGGCGGCGAGTTGGGATACGCGCTGGCGACCGCGTTCGGCGCGGTGTTCGACAACCCCGACCTCATCGCCGCCTGCATCGTCGGCGACGGCGAAGCGGAGACCGGCCCGACCGCCGGGGCCTGGCACAGCGGAAAATTTCTCAACCCGGCCACCGACGGCGCGGTGCTGCCGGTGCTCCTGCTCAACGGATTCAAAATCGCCAACCCCACGCTCTTCGCCTCAATGACCGATGACGAGTTGCTCGCGTTGTTCACCGGCAACGGCTGGCAGCCCCGCATCGTCTCGACGGATGCCCACGCTCATCGCGATATGACGGCGGCGCTCGATTGGGCTTACGGCGAGATTCGTTCCATTCAGCAAGCGGCGCGCGAAGGCCGCGCGGTGGAACGTCCGCATTGGCCCATGATTATTCTGCGCACGCCCAAGGGCTGGACCGGCCCGGTCGCGGTGGACGGCAAGGCGGTGGAAGGTTCTTACCGGGCGCATCAAGTGCCCGCCAAAGAATGTAAGACCAACCCCGCCCATCTCGAGGTCATCGAACGCTGGCTGCGCTCGTATCGTCCCGAAGAATTGTGGGATGAACAAGGCCGTCCGCACGCCGACCTCGTCGCGCTTTGTCCGAAGGGCGAGCGGCGCATGGCCATGAATCCGCACACCAACGGCGGCAAGCTGCGCCGGGCGCTCGACCTCCCGCCGTTGGAGGACTTCTCCGTGGACGCGCGCGGTCGCGGCGAGGTGCGCGTCAGCGGCATGGAGACGCTGGGTAAATACCTCGCCGAAATCATCCGTCGCAGCGAACCGCGCCGCCACTTCCGCATCGTTTGCCCCGACGAACTGGAGTCGAACAAGCTCGGCGCGGTTTTTCAGACGACGCAGCGCCAGTTCGCCTGGCCCGTGCCGCGCCACTCCGAAAACATCGCCCATTCCGGTGCGGTGCTCGAAGTGTTGAGCGAACACAACTGCCAGGGCTGGCTGCAGGGCTACCTCCTCACGGGCCGGCACGGGCTGTTCCCCTGCTACGAGGCATTCATTTCCATCGTGGACGGAATGATGAACCAGTATGCGAAGTTTCTCAAAGCCGCGGGCGAAGTGCCGTGGCGCGCGCCGGTTTCCTCGTTGAACTATCTCCTCACTTCCGAGACGTGGCGGCAGGAGCACAACGGTTACTCCCATCAAGGTCCGGGCTTCATCAACAATTTGCTCACCAAGAAGGGCCACACTTACCGCATCTATCTGCCGCCTGACGCGAACACGCTGCTCAGCACCGTCCGCCACTGCCTGCGCTCGACGGGCTACATCAACCTCATCATCGCCGCGAAGCATCCGTTGCCCCAATGGCTGAGTCCCGCCGAGGCGGACGAACATTGCCGCGTCGGCGCGTCGGTGTGGCGTTGGGCCAGCACGCACGGCGACGAAGAGCCGGAAGTCGTGCTTGCAGGTTGCGGCGACAACCTCACCGTGGAAGTGATGGCGGCGGCGCAAATTCTCGGCGAAGAAGCGTCCGCCTGGCGCATGCGCGTCGTCAACGTGACCGACCTTCAGGTGATCGGCATCCCGCAGAAGTATCCGCACGGCCTCGACGAAGACCGATTCCAACGCTTGTTCCCGTTAGGCTGCCCTGTCGTCTTCAACTTCCACGGCTACACCGCCGCCATCAAACAACTCCTTTGGGAACGCCCGCAGAACGAACGCTTCGACGTAAACGGCTATCGCGAAGAAGGAACGACCACCACGCCCTTCGACATGCAGGTGCGCAACAAAACCAGTCGTTGGCATCTGGTCATTCAAACGGCGCAGAAGCTCGCCGCGCGCAACCCACGCATGGCCGCGCTCGCGGAAGAATTGATTCGCAAATACGAAGGCAAGCTCACCGAGCACCACGACTATGTGCGCGCGACGAGCATTGATCCGCCGGAAATTCTCGACTGGCGCTGGAAGATCCGCTGAGCCGGACGCATGAACATTCTCGTCATCAACAGCGGCAGTGCGACGCTCAAGCTGGATGTGCTGGAAGTCTCGCCAACCGCCGGTCGAACGCGGCGCATCGCGCAAGCGCGCGTGGAGCAATTCGGCCCTACGGCGCGCGTCCACTTCTCCATCGCTGAAGGGCGCACGTTGAAGGAGCCGAGAGCTGTCTCCGACCACCCCGCCGCTCTTCAGTTGTTCCTCGACTGGCTGCGCCGCGACAATGATGCGACACGGCACATCGCCGCCGTGGGTCATCGCGTGGTGCATGGCGGCGCGAAGTTCAGCGCGCCCACGCTGCTCACGCCTGAAGCGCTGACCGAGTTGGAGTCGTTGAACGCCCTCGCCCCGCTACACAATCCACCGGCTATGGCCGGCATCCGCGCGGCCCGCGTCGTCTTCGGCCCGGACATCCCGATGGTGACCGTGTTCGACACCACTTTTCACCGCACGCTGCCGGAACACGCCGCCACTTACGCGCTGCCGCACGAACTCGTGCGTCGTCACGGCCTTCGCCGCTACGGCTTCCACGGTCTCGCGCACGAATCCATGCTGCGTCGCTACTCGGATTTGGGCGGCGTGCCGATTTCTCAAGCCAACGTCATCACCGTGCAACTGGGCGGCGGCTGCTCGGTCACCGCCATTCGCGAGGGCCGCTCGGTGGATACGTCGATGGGCTTCACTCCGCTCGAAGGATTGATGATGGCCACGCGCGCCGGAGACCTTGACCCGGGTGTGCTGACGGCGCTCATGCGCCACGAGAAACTTTCGCCATCGGCGCTGGAAGAATTGCTGAATCGCCAATGCGGGCTGCTCGGCGTGTCGGGCCGCTCCGCCGACATGCGCGAGCTGCTCGCTGCCGCGCCAGTCGATGCCCGCGCGGCGCTGGCCGTGGAGATGTTTTGCTACCGCGTGAGCAAATACATTGGCGGATATCTCGCCGCGCTGGGCGGCGCGCAAGCCGTCGTCTTCGGCGGCGGCATGGGCGAGAACAGCCCGCTCATTCGCGCGCGTATCTGCGAACGCCTGGAATGGTTCGGCCTATGCCTCGACGCCGCTAAAAATCTCGCCGCAGTCGGCACGGAAGCCCGCATCGCCGACGACACCTCGCGCCTTCATGCCTGGGTCGTCGCCGTGGACGAGTCCGTGTTGGTGGCGGAGCAAACCGCCGCCGCAATCGCGAACCACACGGCGCCTCGGGCGCAAGCGGAGGCACTCGGATGACCACCGCTCCACCGATTGCCGGCCTGACCTGGCTCGAATAAGGCCGAACTGTTGAGCTACATCGTGACCATCTTCGGTTTTCCTTTGGCTCTTGGTGTGTTCCTTTCCGAGCAACGCGAGGCGCGGAGCAGCGAGCGGGAGGAGATTTACCAGCGCCTCTCGGACGAATGTACGGTCCTGGGAAGACTCTATGCGCGAGTGGTGCCGTCGGAAGGATTTCCGGGCGACGCTCCCGGAGTTGTTGCAGGGCGAAGACGAAGACTTCACGGCGCACATCCGCAAAATCGCCGCCGCCGAGGAGACCGAGGGAAAATGAACCGCACCGTGTCGATGAGACGGCGAGGTGGCCTTGCGGCTTTTACCGCCTTGCCGGTTCTGGGGCTCCTTAACCGCGGCGGGCCTCGAGCGTGAGACCCCGTCATGCGAATCGTGCGCTCCGATGAATCTCGTCGAATACATCCTGCTCGCGATCAGCACGCTGTTTGTGATCATCGATCCGCTCGCGCTGGTGCCGCTGTTCTTGGCCATGACGTCACGCGACACGCCCGCCCAGCGCATCCGCACTGCGCGCATGGCCTGCGCGCTCGCCGCAGGAGTGCTCATCGCGTTTGCCCTGATCGGGCAGTGGATCTTCAAGTATCTGGGCATCACCCTGCCTGCCTTTCAGATGGCCGGGAGTGTCGTGCTTTTCCTCATCGCGCTCGACATGCTGCGGGCGCGGCGTTCGCCCGTGCAGGAGACTTCGGAAGAAACCGACGAGGGCCTGGCCAGGGCGGAAATTGCCATCGCCCCGCTCGGCATTCCGATGCTCGCCGGACCGGGTGCGATCTCCACGACCCTCCTGCTTCAAGGCAAGGCGGCGGGCTTTGAGCAACATAGCGCACTGCTGGTTTCCATCGTGGTCGTCTGCGCTGCGAGCTTTCTCATTTTGCGGCTGTCCGCTCACGGCGCGCAATGGCTCAGCCCGCTCGCGATGAGGATTGGCACGCGATTAATGGGACTGCTGCTCACCGCCATCGCCTTCCAGTTTTTCCTGAACGCGCTCCAGGCATTGAAAGTGATTCCGACATGACCGCGAATCGCTGCCGCCTCGAAAAGAAACCTGCCGGGCAGAGTGCGTCCACCGATTTGCCGCCGTTCAAAATCGCCGTGCTCGGCGCGGGCAACATGGGCACGGCGCTGGCTCATGCGCTCGCCGGGAATGGACACGAGGTGACGGTCTGGGATTTCTTTCCGGAAGTGGTCGAGGACATCCGAACGCGCCACGAAAACCGGCGCTTCCTGCCCGGCGTCCGTTTGCACGCGGGCATCCGGGCCGAGAATTCTCCCGTCGAAGGCGTGACGGGCGCGGCACTCGTCGTCGTCAGCGTGCCTTCGCGTTTTGTGAGATCGACGCTTGCGCCCATCCTCCCCGATCTGGGCAAAGGAGCCATCTTGTTGAACGTCGCGAAAGGCTTCGCTCCAGGCACACGGCTGCCACTGCCATTCTTGCTGGAACGATTCGCCCCCGGCAATCCCTGCGTCCATCTTGCGGGGCCAGCCATCGCCAACGAAGTGGCCCGAGGCCAGCCGGCATCCATCGTCCTCGCCTCGGCGGATGCGCGTGCCGCCGAACGCGTGGCGGGCTGGTTTGCCGGCCGATCTTTTCTGCCCTCAACGACCACGGATGTGGCGGGCGCGGCGTTCGGAGGCATTTTGAAGAACGTCTATGGTATCCTGCTCGGGAGCTTGGCAAAGCTCAGTGGCGATTCGCGCAATCTCGAAGCCTCGCTACTCACGGCTTCAGTTCGCGAGATGGCGGCAATCGCCGTCGCGCACGGCGGGCAAGCGGCCACACTTTACGGTTTGTCGGGCTTGGGCGATTTGGTGGCGACCGGATTTTCCCGCGAAAGCCACAACCGCCAATTCGGTGAAATGCTCGCCTCGGGCAGGACCGTCGCGGAGATCGAAAAGGAATTCGGTTGGCTGCCGGAAGGTGTGCGGGCGGCTCCTTTAGTTTGCGCCCTCGCGAAAGCGGCTGGCGTACCGGCACCGTTGGCAGGATGGGTTCGCCGGTCGGTCTCGGGCACGCCGCCGTCGCTCGACGGTCTGTTCCGAGCCTTGCGCGCTGCGGGGCAGTCCGCCGGTCAAACCACTCCCGGCTGATGCCTGCGCTCGATTTCATCCTTGCCGCGCTGCCGGTCGCGCTGCTCGTTTTTTGGATGACGAAGAAGCGGAGCATGCCATCGAACCGCGCTCTGCCCCTCGCGGCGCTGGTGCTTTACGCGCTTCTGCTCGGCTACTTCGCCGTGCGTCCGGTGCTGGTGCATGCGGCGGTGGTCGAGGGATTGCTCACGGCGCTCACGCCGATCCTCATCGTCTGGGGCGCGATCCTTCTTTTCAAAACGATGGAGCACGCGGGCGCGATGGCTACGGTGCGGCAGTGGCTCAACGGCATCACCACAAACCGCGTCGCGCAGCTCATGATTGTCGGTTGGGCTTTCTCCTTTCTGGTCGAGGGAGTGAGCGGATTCGGCACGCCCGCCGCGCTGGCGGCACCGCTCATCGTGGGGCTGGGCTTTGCGCCGCTTCCCGTGGCGGTGCTATGCCTGATGATGAACACCGTGCCTGTTTCCTTCGGGGCAGTGGGAATGCCGACGTGGTTTGGGCTCGGCGGGCTCGGCCTGACTCCGGAGGAACTGCGTGAAGTCGCGTTCAAGACCGCGTTGATTCATGCCGGGGCGGCGTTGGTCATCCCGCTGCTGGCGTTGCGTGTGGTGGTGTCGGCGCGCGAGATCCGGGAAAATCTCGGCTTCATCGCGTTGGTCATTGGTGCGACGATGGCGGCGTATGTCGCGGTGGCGCGGTTCAACATCGAGTTTCCCTCGATTGCCGGAGGCGCCTGCGGTCTGCTCGCGTCCGTGTGGCTGGCACGGCGCCGGATCGGTCTTGCGCCCGCCGACACCGCGCTGCGTGCGGCGATAATCGCCCGGGCCAGCCTGCTCAAAGCCACCTTCCCCCTGTGGGCCCCCGTGCTGATTCTGCTTGTCACCCGCGTGGACGCGCTCGGGCTGAAAGCTTGGCTGACTGCAAGTACTCCCGCGCTGAATCTTCCGCTCGCCGCACTGGGCGAGCTGCGCATCAGCCCGTCGCTGGTCGTCCAGTGGAGGCAAATTCTTGGCACCGAACTGAACTGGTCGCACGCGGTCCTTTACGTGCCGTCGGTGATTCCGTTCTTTCTCGTGTCCGCGCTCACGTTCGCGGTCTTCCGCACTCCCCGAGCGACGGTGTGCGAGGCATGGAGCGGATCGCTGCGACGCGTGGTCAAGCCCATCGGCGCTTTTCTTGGCGCG
>Ga0105048_10009790_pt1 | contig 15207 bp, 11 predicted proteins | sample MAT05_FD_78382 | JGI IMG/M metagenome (GOLD analysis project Ga0105048, IMG submission 78382) | Freshwater microbial communities from Lake Fryxell liftoff mats and glacier meltwater in Antarctica - MAT-05 | ecosystem: Environmental > Aquatic > Freshwater > Ice > Liftoff microbial mat | place... | reverse complement strand
GTTTCGTCGCTGAGCCTGCTGCGCAAGCTGCCGATCGACGAGGTCCGCATCGACCGCACCTCGATCGACACGATCACGGCCCATCCACACGACCGGGCGATCGTGCGCTCCATCATCAGCCTCGTCCGCGAGATCGGGCTGACGGCGACGGCCGACGGCGTCGAGACCGGTGCGCAGGCCGATGTGTTGATCGCGCTCGGTTGCATCCGCCATCAGGGCCATCTGTATTCCCGGGCGCTGCCTGCCTCGGAGTTCGACAGCTACCTCACCGCCTCGATGGTGCAGCGCTACGCCCAGGCCACTGGCATGGTCAATGCCGACAGCATCGACATGCCACAGTGGCCGGGTGGCGGGATTGACTCCGCGTAGGCTCGCTCCGGGTACGTCGCCGACGACTCGTCGACCGCCGGTCGACCCCTCGACCCCTCGACCCCTCGAAGCAGGCTCGATCGAATGCTCTGCCATCACTGCGGCAACAACATGCCACTCGGCCAGCGGGTGTGCCCGAACTGTGGTGCCACCGATGACCTGACGCCACCGGGCGGGGGCCCGGCGGTGTTCACGATCGTCGAGCAGACCGAGATCGATGGCCCCCAGCGAGAGGCCTGGGCGTCGCCCGACCAAGCTGCAGCATGGTACCCGAACTCGCTCCCACCGGTTGGTCCGGTCCCGACCCCCACCCCGATGTCCAGCAAGTCGAGTCAACTCGATCCGGCCAGCCGTCGAATCCCGATCACCAACCGTGACCGACCGCTGGTGAGCCCCACTCCGTTCGCGATCGTCGCCTGCGTCGCAGGGTTGACGACGATCGCTGCCTCGATGCTGCGGATCCTGACGATCCGCTCCGACGCCGCGATCCCGCAATACCTCGGCGACTACACGGTCAGCGACCTCGATGGTGTCGGCACCAACTTCCAGATTGCGTTCCTGATCGCCGGCACGATGATGTTGCTCGGCGGTCTACTGGTCCGCCAGCGAGCGGTCGAACGCTTCGGTGCCGGCCTCGCCGGCGGAGCGGGCGCCGTCATTGTTCCCATGATCGCGTTCGCCGCGACCGGCACCGACTCGCTGGCGGATCGAGCGTTGCAGCAGGCTCAGTACGTGTCGTCCATCGGCGATGGCGGCACGACGTTCGACTACACGCTCCACCTCGGGTTCTTCGTGCTGTTGGTGGCCGCCGCGCTCGGATTGGTGACACTGGTGATTTCATCGCGCTTCGGCCGCGACGACGCCCGTCCGCCGTCGTCGACGTGGCTGTGCGTCGCCGGCTCGATCGGCTGTGTCGTGGCCGGTGCCGGTCAACTCGTTCCCGGCGATGGTGCCCGCTTCGCCGACAACTTCTCCAACCCGTACAGCCTCGGAGCATTCGTCGTCAGCCGGCTGGCGATGATCGGCGCGATGGTGGTGGTTGGTTCGATCGGCTTTCTGGTCGCCAACCGCTACGGCCTCGGCCTCACCCTCGGCGCGCTCAGCATCTACACCTGGCAATGGGCCTCGTCGCTGTTCGAGGTCGGCAACCTGGCGCTGCCACCTGCCATCTTCAACCCTGGCGGTGATGGCAAACCCCACATCATCACCACCGTCGGTGTCGTGCTCGCACTGTCGAGCGCCGCCACCATCGCAATGCTCGCCCGCCGCCCAGAACCCGACTGAACGGGCTCGATCGGCCGAACACGTCGGCGGACTGAACGACCTGGCGTGGAATGCTGACGGCGTCAGTCGTTGTGGGGTTGTTCGAGCAGGTCGGCGCTGGCCGCGAGGGCGACTGCGAAGCGGGCGGCGCGGTCGACGACCGACGCGATGTAGTGACCAGCGACGGTGCTCTTGCCCATCAACGGCGGATCGCCGAGCGATCGCAGTAGCAGCGTTGGATCGCTGGTCTCCGCGATCGGCTCGACATCGGGCAACTGCGGCACGGGGCGCCAGAGATCGACCGGCTTGGCGACGTTGGCGACCTGGTTCGAGCGCTGCTGCTGTTGGCGGCGCTGGTGACCCTGGTTGCCGTTGCGGCGGGGCGCGTTCATCGATCCGACCTCAATCTCGGCCCATCATGTGTCGACACTCTTGGACCATCATGTGTCGTCATCCGTCAACATCGATTCCGGGCGTAGACCGAGCGCAACCCGCAATTGCTGCGCGTTGAGATCCGACAGCGAGCTCGACTTGGGCAGGACGAGATCGGCGATGTGGCGCTTGCCGGCGACGACCTCCTCGACCCGTTCGTCGACCGTTCCGGGACACACCAGGCGGTGCGACACGACGGTCTTGGTCTGGCCGATCCGCCACGCGCGGTCCCGAGCCTGGTCCTCGACGGCCGGGTTCCACCAGCGGTCGTAGAGCACGACATGGCTGGCCGAGGTCAGGTTGAGCCCGGTGCCACCCGCCTTGAGCGACAGCACGAGCGCACCGGGGCCGGTGCCCTCCTGGAACTGTGTGACGAGATGATCGCGAGCACCACGGGCGAGGCTGCCGTCGTAACACTCGATCTGCAGCTTGAATGTGTCGGTCAGGTACTTGGCCAGCTTGCGGCCCCACGCGGCGAAGTGGGTGAAGATCAGGATGCGCTCGCCGGCAGCGAAGACCGACTCAATGATCTCTTCCAACCGGGCGAGCTTGCCGCTGCGGCCGACGAGCGGCAAGCCGTCGTCGTTGTACGCCGCTGGGTGGTTGCAGATCTGCTTCAGCGCCGTAATCGCAGCGAGGATCGCACCCTGCTTCGGTTCGGCACCAAGCTGTTCGGATTCGGCAGTGCTGGCGACGAGACCGTCGAGCACAGCTTGGTAAAGACCGATCTGCTCCGGCGTCATCGAGCAATGGTCGAGCTCGTCGATCTTGTCCGGCAGTTCGGCTGCAACCTCGGGCTCGGTCTTGGTGCGGCGGAAGACGAGGATGCCGTTGAGCGCCCGCAGCGCGGCTTCGCCCTCGCCCTGCATCTGGGCAATGAACGCAGGCCGGGTGCCGACGAGGCCGGGGTTCGTGAAATCGAGGATCGACCACAGGTCGCCGAGCCCGTTCTCGACCGGGGTCCCCGTGAGGGCGATCCGGCTGCGAGCGTTGATCCGGCGCAACTGCTGAGCCGATTCACTGGTCGGGTTCTTGATCGCCTGCGCTTCATCGAGCACGAGGCGATGCCACTGCTGGCGGGACAACAGGTCGATGTCTCGAACGGCCGTTCCGTAGGTGGTGATGACGACGTCGGTCTTGGCCAGCCGTCGCTCGAACTCGGCGTCCTCGTCGCGAGTGGCACCGTGGTGGACCAGCACGAACAATCCTGGCGCGAACCGGGCGGCCTCACGGGCCCAGTTGCCGACGACCGCCGGCGGGGCGACGACCAGCACCGGCCCGTTGCCAGGTGTGCGAGCAAGGTGGGCGAGCACGGTCGGCGTCTTGCCGAGGCCCATGTCGAGGGCCAGGCAGCCGCCGAGTTCGGCGGCATCGAGGAACCCGAGCCAGGCCAGGGCCTGGGCCTGGTAGCTGCGAAGTTCGCCGTCGAAACCCTGAGGGCTGGTGACGGGTTCGGTGGAAACTTCCTTGGCCCGCTGGAACAGATCGGTGGCCCAGCCGCTGCCCTCGACCGAGATGCCACCCGACAGCGGTGAACCTTCGAGACCGATGCCGTGGCGGAGGATCTCCGCACCGGTGAGCTGCTTTTTCGTGGCCCGCTCGGCAAGCGCGGCGGCAGCTTCTTTGAGATCCACCCGGTCGAGTTCGATCCATTGACCGCGCGACCGAACGAGCGGACGAGCTTCTGTCGCGAGGCGAGCGACATCGGCGGCAGTGAGCTCGACATCGTCGAACAACACCGACCAGCGAACATTGGCGAGTTGGTGTGCACCGACGACGGAATCGCCGGCCATGTCGGCGAACAACCGCAGCGAAGGCGACGGCTTGCGCCGCGACAACGCGGGCACTCGCACATCGAATCCGGCCGCCTGCAGCATGGGACCATTGACCGTCATCAGCTCCCAGGCTTCGGACTGCGACAACACGACCCGGCCGCGACGCAGTTCGCCGGCCCGCATCAGCACGGGGTAGGCCCTTTCCAGACGAGCGAGTTCATCGGCCATCTGCTTGGTGTCGCGGCTGTCGCCGAGGGCGACCTCGATTGGCATGGGCTTGCCCTTGGCACCGGGGCCGAACACCTGCAGCAACCACGCGTCGCCGGAGTCAGGTGGCTCGAGTTGCACGATGAGTTGAGGGCGATTGGTCGCGGTGACCGAACCGGACCACTGGCTGATCCGCCGGGAGAGTTCGCTGGCCGGCACGGTGGGCGCCTGGAACACGCTGCCATTCAGGCGAGTGGTGAACGCGTCGGCGAGTTGGGCCGAGTTGTTGATCATCGGTGGTGGTGCCGGCAGTTCGAGTCGGCTGGCCGCTGCGCCGACGATTGCTTCGACCACTGCGGTGACGACCGCGTGGGCGATCGTGCGGGAGTCCGCCGTCGACATCGTGGCCACTGGACCGGGCATCGCGCCGATCAACTGCTTGAGTTTGCCGTCGTCGAGCAATGCCGGCAGCCACTTGACGCCGGCATCGACGAAGCGGCTCTGGGGCTTCTTCTCGAACCGCAGCGCAGGAACGACGGCGCCCGATGCAACGAGGCGGACACCCTCGAGTGCCGCCCGGCCGAGCCACACCACACTCTGGCCGACGCCGCTGCGACCGAGACCGCCGGCGACGGCGATCAGCCACCCGAGCGCACCCTCGACCGGGATGGTCAGCGACTCGGCCTTGATGCCGGACGGAAGAAGGATGCTCGGGCACGGACCCCAGCCGACTTCTGGACCACCGATGTCGTGCAGCCGCTGATGCAGTTCGTCGATCGATGCGGCCGCCGTGCCGGGGCCGGCAGCCCACACGACGATCTTGCCGTTGCTCCACGATCCTTGCAGGCGAACTTCGCCAACGACCTCGCCGACGACATCGGCACCGGCCTCCGAGGACGGCACGAGCGAGACGAGAATCGCCTCGAGCTTGGCCAGCTCCTCTTCGAAATCGGTCACGATCTGATCACGCTCTTCGGCCGGCAACCCGCGTACGGACGCGAGGTTGTCCTCGGTGTCGATGATCAAACGCAACAGCATTCGCTGCGACGAGTCCGGTTCGGCTTGGAACAGAGCGAGTTCGGCTGCGGTGGCGCGGCCTTCCGCGACCGCCCACGTAGCCGACTCGAGCTCCCGTGTCATTTCGAGCATGGTGTGCCATCAACATACCGTGCCGATCAAGGCCGCGTTGCTCGGATCACGCCACCCGCTGACATCGGCGCAGCGCCTATGATTACCTCCTGTCGGACTGAGCTGTGAAAGGTCGGTGTGGTACCGCTGGTGAATGCGACGACTGTGAGTGCACCGGTTCAACCAACGGTCGATTCGATCGTGTCGACATCGGGTCCGAGTGGCGCCGCGCCGTCGAGGACCGCGTTCGGTACATCGACCCCGGCGCGCATTCGGCTGATCAGCACCGGCACCGCAGTGCTCGCCGTCTTGCTGGCCGTGTTCGGTTGGATCAGCATCAGTAGCCGCGACCGATCGCTCGACCGAACCGGCGACGCTGCAGCTCGCCTGATCTCGGTCCAGGAGATCCGCAGCGCAGTCATCGAGGCCGACTCGATCGCGACCACCTCGTTCCTCGTCGGTGGCCTCGAACCCGCCGATCAGCGGGCTCGCTACGAAGAGCGTCTCGCCACAGCGTCATCGAGCCTCGCCCTGTTGTCGAACGGCCTCTCCGGCGAATCCCTCGATCAGCTCACCTCGGCGAGCTCCACGCTCGAGGTCTTCAGCGGTCTCGTCGAACAGGCCAGGGCCAACAACCGTCAGGGGTTCCCGGTCGGAGCGGCCTACCAGCGCCAGGCCTCGGCGCTCGTCCGCGATCAGTTGCTCGTGTCGCTCGATGCGATCGAGCAACAGTCCCGCGCCGACGTCAACGCCGAGATCGAGAGAGCACACCAGATCGGCTGGGTGCTGCCCGTCACGGGCGTGATCGTGATCGGAGCCATGGCGGCCGGCAGCCTGTGGCTGTTCCGTCGAACCCGGCGCCTGATCAACGTGCCGGTCGGCATCGCCGCGGTCCTCACCATCGTGGTCGTGGGCGTCAGCCTGGTGTCGATGGGCGACGCCGTGTCGACCGCCGACGGCGTCGTCACCGGCGACCTGCTCCAGGCCGACCGTCTGTCCCAAGCTCGGGTCGCCGCCTTCGAGGCCCGCTCCGACGAAGCGCTGACCCTGATCAACCGCGGCAACGGCCAGGCCAACGAAGCTGCGTACCTCCAAGCTGCGGCCACGGCGTACGCAATCCTCGATGCACGCGACGGCCGTCAAGATCTCGCCGCCGGCTTCTCCGCCTACGACGACATCCACAACTCGATCCGCCGTCAGGACAACGACGGGGATTGGGACGGCGCGGTCGAGACGCTCATCGGCGAGTCGGCGGAATCGTTCGCGACGTTCAGCGCCGACATCGAAGATGTCGTGCAATCGCGGGCATCGGCGGCCGAGTCGGCGTTGGACGATGCCGGATCGGGACTCGGCACCAGTCGGCTGACGTTGATCATCGCAGCGCTGATCGCGGCTGGACTCGTGACGATTGGTTACGGGCAGCGACTGAAGGAGTACCGATGAGATCCTCTGCCGTCCGCCGCCTCGCCGCGCTCGGTGTCGCTGCGATCGTGTTCGCCGGCTGCTCCGGCGATGCTCGGCTGCCCGATGCCGTCCAGGTCGATGTCCCGAGCACCGAGGCCCCGGTCGTGCCGGTTCCTCCGTCGTGCACCGAAGCCGAAAGACAGGCAATCCCAGCGGTGGCGACATACGAACCCACCGAGGCCCTGCCCGAGCCGGGCGGAGACATGTTGCCCAATTCGACGATGGAGCAGATCAAGGACAACGGACGACTCGTCGTGGGCGTTTCCGGCGACACGCTGCAATTCGGTGCCCGCAACCCGATCACCGGCGACATCGAAGGCTTCGACGTCGACATCCTCAAAGAAGTCGCCAAGGCGATCTTCGGCGATGGCGATATCGACCCGAACACCGAGGGCGTCCAACTGCCGATCGAGTTCAAGATCATCACCTATGCCCAGCGGCTGCCAAGCCTCGAGACGGGTGCCGTCGACCTGGTCGCGCACACGATGACGATCAACTGCAACCGTTGGCTGCGGATCGGATTCAGTAGCGAGTACTTCGCTGCCGGACAGAAGATCCTCGTCAAGCGCGGGTCCGGCATCGAGAGTGTCGCCGAGTTGCCGGAACGGGAATCGCGAGTCTGTGTCCCGAGTGGTAGCACCAACCTCGAAGAGATGCAGAAGAGCATCTACGACGGCATCGTGATCACCGAGAAGGCCGACATCACCGACTGCCTGGTCGCGTTCCAACAGGGGCAGGCCGATGTGGTCACTGGCGACGACACCGTGCTCGTCGGGTTCGCAGCCCAAGATCCGTACGCGGTGGTGGTCGGCGATCAGTTCACCCAGGAGCCGTACGGCATTGGCGGCAACGCAGACAACGTCGACCTGATCCAGTTCGTCAACAGCGTGCTCGATGACATCCGCAGCAACGGGCGCTGGGACGAGATCTACACGACGTGGGTTGGCGGCGAGGTACCACCGCCCCCCGCTGCGGACTACAGCCGGCCGATCCCGGAGGGCTGATCGGGTGATCACACCGGCGATGTCGATCTCTCAGATCGGGTTCCCACCCCGCAACGCGGTGATGCAACGCGCCGAGACTGCAGAGTTCCTCGCCGTCTTGCGGGCCTGGCTGGCCGGGATGACCGACCGGGTGTTCGGTCTCGATGCCCAGTGGCAGACGATCGGCCCCGATGCGTCGCCGGATGAACAAGCCGATGTCGCCGCGGCCTTCCTCGCTCACCAGGCGATCGGCGCTCGGATCGCCGAGATGGGCACACCTGACGGGCAGAAAGTCGCGGTCGAACTGTGCCATCGCACCGTGCTCGCCGACGATGGTTCGCCCGTCGCTGCCAACCTGTCCGACGCGTGCATCCTGCTCGAAGCAGTGATCAGCCGGGCCGAGACCTCGCTCGCCCACACCGCCACCACCGTGCACGAGACCGTGCGGTTGCGCAGTGCGATCAACGCCGACCTCAATGTCGCCGGGCACCTCGCCCAGCGGCTCGGCGATCAGGTCCGACACATCAATGCCCTCAGCACCCGTGCAATGCAGGCAATGGCCCGACTCGAAGCCGACACATCCGCCAAGCCTGACACGGCCGAGGTGACCCAATTGTCGGCCGATATCGCCAAGGTCCGGGCGTCACTCGAGGCAGCCGATGCCGACCGGCAACGGTTGATCACGGCGTGGGCCGGTGTGCCCGCTCGGCTCGATCAGCTCCGTGCCCAGGAGGCAGCGGTGCGAGAACTCCGCGTCCGATGCAACGACAAGGTTCGGCCTCTGCCGAACCTGGCGATCCCGAGCGTCGACGCGCTGGACGCACCGGTGGAGATCAATCAACTGGAGCTGCAACCGTGGCCGGCGATGGAACCCACGTCTCGGGCGTATCTGCACAAGCTCGATCGGGTGCAGGCCGCCCTCGACGAGGTGCAGAAGCGTTACGCCGCGCCGCTGCGCGAACGCGACGAACTGCGCGGCCTGGTGCAGGCCTTCCACGACAAGGCCGGCGAATCGGGACTCGGCGAGCACACCGAACTCGACCCGGCCTATCGGGCTGCGACAGAGGTGCTGTGGTCGGCCCCGTGTGACCTCGTCGTCGCGCGGGAACTGGTGCAGCGCTACGTCGCGATGATCAACGGCATCACCAATGGCGAGACAGCCCGGGCCGTCTTTCCGACGCCTCTCGACAACCCGGCACCCACACCAGCAAACAACGGATCGTGAGCACCATGGAACGCTGCCTTCAACCCGATTGCACCGGCTCGATCGTCGATGGCTATTGCGATCTCTGCGGATTGGCCCCCACGACCAACCGAGCGCCGGCGCCGGTTCCCACTCGCGCCGCGGCAGCAGGTTCGCCGCTGCCGCCACCCGGCTCCACCGCTGCGGTACCGGGCGTCGACGATGCGATGTCGTCCGCGAGCAGCCGCCTGACCTCGACCCCGCTCGGTTCCTCGCGCACCGCTCCGGGGAGCAAGCCGACCCGCAGGCTCGGCACCGGCCCTCGCGGCTCACGCCTCGGGGCCGGCATGACCACCGTGCCGCCCGTTCCGATCCTCGACCCGGTTCGCAGTCTGATGAACCCTCCAGAGGTGCCCGAGGACAAGCGTTACTGCTCAGTTTGCGGCACGGCGGTTGGTCGCTCGCGCCCTGATCGTCCCGGCCGAGCCAAGGGTTTCTGCCCGAAATGCCGCACGCCATACGACTACGCACCCAAACTCAAGGCCGGCATGCTCGTCGGCGGCCAGTACGAAGTCGCCGGCTGCCTGGCTCACGGCGGCATGGGTTGGATCTATCTCGCCCGTGACCGCAACGTCAACGACCGTTGGATCGTGCTCAAGGGTCTGCTCAACGCCGGTGACCCGGATGCCTATCGCGCCGCGGTCGCCGAGAAGCAGTTCCTCGCCGAGGTCGAGCACCCGCTGATCGTCGAGATCTACAACTTCGTCACAGCACCCGACGGCGCCAGCTACATCGTGATGGAATACGTCGGTGGCAAGGCGTTGAACAACATCCTCAAGGACCGGATGTCGGCCAACAGCGGCCGGTTCGACGCGATGCCGCCCGACCAGGCAATCGCATTCATGATCGAGGTGCTCCCTGCGTTCAGCTACCTTCACGGCCTGAATCTGCTGTACTGCGACTTCAAGCCGGCCAACATCATCCAGGCCGGCGATGCCGTGAAGCTGATCGACCTCGGCGGCGTCCGCAAGATCGGCGACGACGTCACCCCGATCTACGGCACCGTTGGATTCCAAGCACCCGAGGTCGCTGCCGATGGCTGCACGATCGCGAGCGACGTCTTCACCATTGCGCGCACCCTTGCGGTGCTGCTGTTCGAGTTCCGCGGCTATCAGAACACGTTCGTCGACACCATGCCCGGGCCGGAGAGCGTGCCACTGTTCGCCCAGCACGACTCGCTGTTCCGGCTGTTGCTCAAGGGCACCGCAACCCGACCCGAAGACCGGTTCCAGTCGGCCGAGGAGATGCGCGAGCAACTGCTCGGTGTGTTGCGCGAAGTGACAGCAGCCATGCAGGGCAACCGCGCCGGAGCGGTCACGCGGTCCACCCCCTCACGGCTGTTCACGACGCCGGCGGTGTCCACCGACGGGCTGACCTGGAGCGACCTGCCGACGTTGCTGCCTGACGAATCCGATCCATCGGCAGGTTGGCTGGCCGGTGTCACCGCCGAAGACCCGCAAGCTCGCCTGACCGCACTCGAAGGTGCACCGGAGCAGACCGCGGCGGTGTGGTTGTCGATGGCATACGCATCGATGGCCCTCGGCGACGCCGCGGCAGCCGACAACTTGGCCCGCCGTGTCCTCGAAGCAGATCCGTGGGACTGGCGCGGCGTCTGGATCATGGGTCTCGCAGCCCTCGCCCGTGGCGATGCCCAGTCGGCGGTCAGCGCGTTCAATGCGGTGTACGGACAGGTGCCCGGTGAACTCGCACCCAAGCTCGCGCTCGCCCGGGCCTGCGAGGAGACCACCGATGCAGCGGTCGCGAGTCGGCTCTACCGGACCTGCGCCATCACCGATGCGGCCTACATCGCCCCGGCCCAATTCGGCCTGGCGCGCATCGCGGCGAAGTCGCTCGACCGGATCGGCGCGCTCCTCGCGCTGGATTCGATCCCGGCGACGAGCCGCGCCTACGGCGATGCACGCCGGACCAAGGCAATCCTGCTCGCCGAGCAACCCGAGCCGGGACGTGAGCTCGATGACCTCGATCGAGCATCGGTCGAGCTCGAACTCGGCAACCTGGAACCGCGGGCCCGCACCGATCTGCGGATCAAGATCCTCACGTCTGCACTCGATCTCGTCCGCACCAACCCGACGCCCGGGCGCAGCGTGGCCGGCGTCGCTGCGACCGAGAACGACCTGCGTACTGCTCTCGAGCGCAACTACCGCGAGGCTGCTCGCCAGACAGCCGACGCAGCCGAGCGGATCCGGCTCGTCGATCAGGCCAACCAGGTCCGGCCGAGGTCGTTGGTATGAGCAACGTTCCCTCCGTTCCCAGCTCCCCGGTCGTCCCCGACGACCTGTCGACTCCTCCTCCGCCTCCGCCTCCGGCAACCAACACCTCGCTCTGCCCGAACTGCGGTGCGGCCGTTGTGCCAGACGACGGGTTCTGCGAAGACTGCGGACACACGCTGCGCACCGATGCGATCGCCGCTGCGGCCGATGCGACACCGCAGCCCAAGCCCGGTGCGACTCAGGTGACTGCGCCCACTGCGACCACGACGCAGCCGAAGACACCGTGCGCGCTGTGCGGACACGAGGTGCTCGACGACGGGTTCTGCAGCAACTGTGGGGCCAAAGCGCTGAGTCGGCGCGACCACTGGACCGAGGTTCCGCGAGCGGATCTCGCCGGGGTCTGCGACAAGGGCATCTCCCACGCTCGCAACGAGGACGGGATGGCGCTCGCCGTCGGCGGGGGTGCCGAGACATTCAGCGACGGGCGAATGGTGATCCTGGTCTGCGACGGAGTGACCACAGCTCCCGAGAGCGACCGGGCCAGTCTCGCGGCATGTATCGACGGATCGACGTCGTTGCTCTCTGCGCCGGTCGCGCCGAAGGCAAACGCAGCAGCCGTCTCGCACTGGACCGAACAGATCCGGATCTGCGCGGTTGCTGCAAACGCGGCAGCGGTGGGGGTCGCGCGCACGCTCGGCAACCCTGTCGAGCCGCCCTCGTGCACGTTCGTCGCAGCCGTCGCGATCGCTGCGCCCGACGCTTTGTCCACGCTGATCGCCGTGGGCTGGTGCGGCGATTCACGCGCCTACTGGTTCGGTGACGACGGCGATGGCCGTCAACTCACCGTCGATCATTCCCTCGGCACCCAGATGATCGCGTCCGGGATGTCACCGGCCGAGGCCGAAGCGCAACCAACGAGCCACACGATCACTCGCTGGCTCGGCGCCGACAGCGTGAATCCGACACCCGAGATCATGACGATGAACCCCACCGGTCCAGGCTGGTTGATGGTCGTGTCCGACGGGATGTGGAACTACGCGTCGAGCCCGCCTGCACTCGCTCTGGTGATGCTGCGCGCTGCCGCTGATCTCGGCAGTGCAGCCACGCCGCTCGCCATCGCTGAATCAATGGCCGCGTGGGCCAACGAACAAGGGGGCCACGACAACATCACCGTCGCCCTCGGCCGGATCAACGATCCGGGCTTCAGCACCTCGTCGACCAGCGCTCCCTAAACGTCGCCTTTCCAAGGAGAACCCGTGGCCAACTTCAGCGTCCAGATCTACCAGAACGAATTCCTCTCCGACAACGCCGCCGACGTGCATGCCGTGGCGTCGGTCGCCTGCACCGGGGCCGGCACCGCCGGGCAGATGGGGGCCGGTACAGCGGCCGAGATCATCATCATCGACACGAGTGGATCGATGGATCTGCCCCCGACCAAGATCACCGCTGCCCGACGAGCTGCCAAGGTCGCCCTCGACGAGATCGTCGACGGCACCCAGTTCGCCGTGGTCGCTGGGTTCAACAACGTCGAGGTCGTCTACCCGAACGGCTTCACGCTGGCGACGATGGACGCCAACACGCGCCAGCAGGCACAGAACGCGATCACCCGGATCCGTGCCGGCGGCACCACCGCGATCGGCCTCTGGGTGAACACCGCGACCGACATGTTCCTGCGTTCGCAGACCACCCAGCGGCACGCGATCCTGCTCACCGACGGACGGGTCGAGGGCGAAGAACCGCACGTCCTCACCCAGGCGATCGCGCGGGCGACCGGCGTGTTCCAGTGTGACTGCCGCGGCATCGGCGAGAACTGGGACGTCGAGCAATTGCGCCGGATCTCCACCGCGTTGCTCGGCACGGTCGACATCATCGCCAACCCCGAAGACCTCGAAGCCGACTTCGAGCAGATGATGCGCGAATCGATGAGCCGTGGCGTGTCCGACGCGCGGCTACGGATCTGGACACCGCAGGGCAGCGAGGTGCTGTTCGTCCGCCAGGTTGCCCCGGAGGTGCAGGATCTCAGCGATCGCGCCGAACGGATCAGCCCCCTGATCGTCGAGTACCCAACCGGCGCCTGGAGCGACGGATCGCGCGACTACCACATCGCCGTCCGGGTGCCGGTCGCTCCGGTCGGCAACGAGCGACTCGCTGCTCGGGCCGAGATTGTGGTCGGTGACGCCGTCGTCGCCAAGGGGTTGATCCGGGCGGTGTGGTCCGGCGACGTCGACCTCACCACGCGGATCGACCCGGCCGTCGCCCACTACACCGGCCAGGCGAACCTCGCCGACGCGATCCAGAAGGGCCTCGCGGCCAAGGCTGCCGGTGACGACCGCACCGCAACGGTGCTGCTCGGCCAGGCCGCAAAGCTCGCCCACGACAGCGGCAACGAGAGCACCACCCGGCTGCTCGCCAAAGTCGTCGACGTGGTCGATGTCGAGGCAGGCACGGTGCGGCTCAAGCGTGAGGTGCAAAAGGCCGACGAGATGGCGCTCGATACGCGCAGCACCAAGACCACTCGGATCCGCCGCACCGAGCCGTCCGCCAGCGCAGCGCTGCCCGCACCCGGCCCAGGCGCTGCGGCTCCGGCTCCGGCTCCGGCTGGTACTGAACCCGGGGCGCCGACATGAGCCAGACCACGTGTCCCAATGGCCACCTGTCCAACGATCCGGACTGGTGCGATACCTGCGGTGCCCGCCTCGGAGCGGTGCCCGCAGCGCCAACCGGCTCTGCCGACTCGTCGCCGTCCGCCGTGCTCGCTCCCTCGCCAGCGCCCTCCACCGGTTCGCCACGGGTGGCATCGCCGATGGACTCGGTGGCGTGCCCTCACTGCTCTGCGCCGAACCTGTCCGACGCGTTGTTCTGCGAGGACTGCGGCTACGACTTCACGACTGGTCAGGCACCCGACCCGGTCCCCACCGGAACCGTGCCGGTCACCGGTTCGACGACAGCTCCTTCGTCGACGGGCAGCGCAGGCCCGGCCGGCGACTCGCCAGGTCTGGCGGTCGCCGCTGGTCCAGCTGGATGGATCGTGATCGTCGAGATCGACCCGACGTGGTTCCAGTTGAAGGGAACACTCGCCGATCGGCCGTGCCCGCAGCCGTCGTCGTCGACGATTCCACTCGCACTCGCCGTGGTTCGGATCGGCCGATCGAGCCAGTCGCGTGGCATCCATCCGGAGATCGCGATGGACTCCGACACCGCCGTGTCACGCCAGCACGCGCAGCTGATCGCTGTTTCGGCGAACGGCGACACCACTGCTGCCCACGACGCGTTCGCTGCGGTGGATCTCGGCTCCACCAACGGAACGTTCGTGGTCAAGGCCGGCGCCGAACCAAACGCCGACATCCAACCAATCGATCCCGGTGTCGCCACCGTGCTCGCCGATGGCGACCGGGTCTACATCGGCGCCTGGAGCCGGCTGACGATCCGCCACACCGGAGCCTGACCAATGGCGATCCGACTCGACTTCTACACGGTGACCAGCGGGCAGCCGTTCGGTCCGACCGGTCCGGATGACGCAGGCTGGCTCGGATTCGTCGCTGCGTCCGACACCGACGAGGGCGAGATGGTCGCGCTGCTCGAGGCGTGTGCATTCGAGGGCGTGTTGATCGGCGCCGTCAATCACGGATCGGGCGCCGATTCTGCTGAGGCCACCGTTCTCGCCGAGGTGCCGGCCTCATCGCCGCTCACACGCACCTGGCTCGATGTGATCAGCTGGTCTGCCGAAACTGCAGCGATGAGCACGGCACGGCTCGGCTGGTTGACGAGATACGACCACGGCGGCAGTCGCGATGACGGCGTGGACGAGTGGAAGACCTCGTGGAGCGATGCCCCAACAGAGGGCTCCGGCCCCGATGCTCCGTGGCCACCCGGCTGATCTGCTCGAGACGTCGCCTGCAGGCTCTTCGCACAACGCTCACACAACGTGGCTCAAGTCGGCCTGCGGTCCGGCCGAAACCTTCTGTAGCTCAGCGAGCTCGGCGGCCAATCGATTCTGCCCACACACGGCCACCCGAGACTTGCCGCAGTCGGCCATCGGCTACACAGAGTGGTCGAGGTTGGTGAGGTGTCTGGGGCCGTGATCTTGCCCATCGGCACTTCGGTGCCGCTCG
>Ga0105048_10009788_pt1 | contig 15209 bp, 14 predicted proteins | sample MAT05_FD_78382 | JGI IMG/M metagenome (GOLD analysis project Ga0105048, IMG submission 78382) | Freshwater microbial communities from Lake Fryxell liftoff mats and glacier meltwater in Antarctica - MAT-05 | ecosystem: Environmental > Aquatic > Freshwater > Ice > Liftoff microbial mat | place... | reverse complement strand
TTCACGAAGGAGCTCGCGCGCCGGCTCGAAGGCACGGGTATCACGACCTATGCGGTGCATCCCGGCGTCGTCGCGACCGATGTGTGGCGCCGGATCCCGCCGCCGTTTCGCTGGCTCGTGAAGCGCTTCATGCTCACACCCGAGCAGGGCGCGCAGTCGACCATCGTCGCGGCGACGGATCCTGCGCTCGCGAGCCACAGTGGTCGCTACTACACGGTCGGCGGCAAGGAGAAGGACCCGAACAAGGTGTCCCTCGACGTCGATCTGCAGAAGACGCTGTGGAACAAGAGCGCCGAGTGGACCGGGCTCCCCGCGTAGTACGATGACGACATGATCGGGCTCCTCGCCGTGCTGTCGACGATGCACTACGAGGGCGACGTCGCCCCCGGTGGTGGTGATTACGCGGAGGTCGCGTTCGCGGTTCCCACCGGTACCGTCGAGATCCAGGTCGCACACACCGACGGATCGGACTTCGTGATTCTCGACTGGGGCGTGTGGTCACCCGAGGGCTTTCGCGGCTGGGGGGGCGGGCTCGAGGACGACGCGGTCATCGGTGTCGCACAGTCGTCACGCAGCTACCTCGCCGGCCCGATCACGCCCGGCACGTGGCGCGTGGTCATCGGCAAGGCGAAGGTCGATCCGGCGACGGGTGGGCATTACTCGATCGACGTCACGTGTCGCGACAAACCGACGCTGGCGGTGGCGCCGACCGCCGCGTACACGCCCGTCGTGCTGTCGACGGAGCGCCGCTGGTACCGCGGCGACTTCCACGTTCACTCCGAGAACAGCGGCGACGCGACGGCGACATTCGCGCAGATCGCCACGCTCGCGCGGATGCGCGGTCTCGACTTCGTGAACCTCAGCGATCACAACACGAGCTCGCACCTGCCGCTGATGGCGGCGTTCCAGGCGACGCAGAGCGACCTGCTGCTGCTCCGCGGCGCGGAGATCACGACGTATCAGGGCCACGGCAACTCCGTCGGGACGAGCGCGTATGTCGATCATCGAATCGGTCTGGCCGGGCGAACGATCGGCGCGGTCCTCGACGACGTCGCCGCGCAGAACGGGATCTTCATCGTCAATCACCCGGCGCTCGATCTCGGCGGCGCATGCATCGGGTGCTCGTGGAAGCACGACATCGACTGGACCAAGGTCGCCGGCATCGAGGTGCTCACCGGCAAGTGGGATCTGACCGAGCGGCTGTTCACGCCCGGCGCGCTCGCGATGTGGGACGCCGCGCTCGACGCCGGCGCGCGAATCGCCGCGATCGGCGGCAGCGATGATCACCGCGCCGGCGCGGGCACAGGCTCGACCGACACGCCGCTCGGTAGCCCGACGACGCTCGTCCTCGCCGACAACCTCAGCGAGGCGGCGATCATGGAAGGGATCAAAGCGGGACGCACGATCGTCCAGCTCCGTGGGCCGGATGATCCGCTCGTCGAGCTCACGCTCGGTGATGCGCAGATCGGCGACACGGTCGAAGGCTCGGTCCAGGCGGCCGAGCTTCGCGTTCACATCATTGGGGGCGCGGGGAACTTCGCGCAGCTCTGGCGCAACGGAACAAAGGCCGATCAGGTCGAGATCACGAGCGACGACTTCACGCACACGTTCGTCGACGACACCGGGGGAGCGCATCGCTTTCGCGTCGAGCTGATCAACGACGCGAACAACCGCATCGTGATCACGAGTCACATCTACGTGACGGTGACACCGGGCGGTTGCGGATGCGCGACGAGCGGGCCGATGGGCAGCGGCGTGCTCGCGCTGCTCGCGGCGCTCACGTGGTGGCGCGCAGGCAGAAGCGCTCGACGAGCTGCACGAGATCGCGCAGGCTCACCGGCTTCTTGACGTGGGCGGCGACCTTCATCTCCTCGGCCGTCTGCGCGACGTCGCGAAACGCGGAGATCACGATGACCGGGATCGGTGACAGCGCAGGGTCGCGCATCTGCTCCTCGCGGAACTGGCGACCGTCCATGATCGGCATCATCAGGTCGAGCAGGATCAGGCACGGCTGCTCGGTCGCGGCCCGCAGCGCGGTCAGCGCCTCGTTGCCGTTCGCGGCGCCGGTAGCAGCGTGCCCGTTCTCCTGGAGGACTTCGATCATCGCCTCGCGTAGATCGGGATCGTCATCGACGACGAGGACACGGTGGGGCACGGGGATCCCTATGATAGCCCCTCGGCCACCGAGGACAACCTTTGTGAGGGACTACCCGGCCTTGAATGTCGTCGCGTCGAGCCCGTGGCGCTGCAGGAGGCGTCGGAAGTTGGTCCGGTCCAGCCCCGCCAGGCGCGCCGCCTCGGAAACCGAGCCCTTGGCGCGCTCCATCGCAGCGACGAGGTATCGCTTCTCGAACGCGGCGCTCGCCTTGCGCTTGGCCTCGGTCAGCGGCTGCAGCTCGCCAATCTCGGAGATCGCGTTCTCCTGCGCGGCGGATGCGGTAGCCGTGCTCGCACGCCGCGCGACCGACGCCGGCAATGAGTCGGGACCGATCACCTCGCCGTGATGCAAGGCGATCGCATGCTCGATGGAGTTCTCGAGCTCGCGAACGTTCCCAGGCCACGCGTAGCCGGTCATCGTCTCGAGCGCATCAGGAGACAGCGCCGGCGGCTTGTCGCCCCCGTGCTTCTTGAGGAAGTGCGCGGCGAGCAGCGGGAGATCATCGAGGCGCTCACGCAACGGCGGCACCTGGATCACGACGACGTTGAGCCGGTAGAACAGATCCTGGCGGAACTTGCCCTGCTCGACCGCGGTCGTCAGATCGACGTGGGTCGCCGCGATCACGCGGACATCGACCTTGCGCTCCCCGCTGCCACCGACCGGGCGAACCTCGCCCTCCTGGAGCACGCGCAGGAGGCGCGACTGCACGCCGAGCGGCATGTCACCGATCTCGTCGAGGAACAGGGTGCCGCCATCGGCCTCGACGAACACACCCGGGCGATCGCCGGTTGCCCCCGTGAACGAGCCCTTCGTGTGACCGAATAGCTCGCTGTCGATCAGCGATTCGGGGATCGCGCCGCAGTTGAGCGCGACGAACCGCTTGGCGCGCCGCGCACCGCGCTCGTGAAGTGCGCGAGCGACGAGCTCCTTGCCGGTGCCGCTCTCGCCCTGGATCAAGATCGAGACGTCCTGGCCCGCGAGGCGATCGAGCGCCGAGCGCATCCGCCGCATCGCGTTCGAGGAGCCGACGAGCATCGACTCCGACGAGTCGCCTCCGCGCCGGGTGGCCGCGAGCTGCCGGCGCATCGTCGAGTAGCGACCCGCCGACTCGATCATCGCGCCCAGCTCGTAGGGCCGGAACGGCTTGGTCAGGTAGTAGAACGCGCCCGCACGCATGCAGGTCGTGGCCGTGGCGGCGCTGTTGTCGCCGGTCAGCATGATGATCGACGCGAGCGAGCCGTGATTGCGGAACCGGTGCAGGACGTCGATCCCGCTCATGCCGGGGAGTCCGACATCGAGGAGAACGACGTCCCAGTCGGACTCGCCGCTCTCCAGACGCGCCAGCACGGGGCGCGGATCGTCGGCCATCTCGAAGTCGTGGCCCTCGCCGCCCAGCTTGCGCGCGATCGCCTTGCTGACCTCGGGGTCGTCCTCGACGACCATCACCTTCACGCGAGTAGCTTCCTCGCCCATCGGCGGAAACAGGCTCGCACGCGTGACGGTGGAACGCCAGCCGATCGGGAGCTAGCTAATGCGAGCTTGTGCCGAGAGGACGGTCTCGCCGGGCCGATCGGCGCAGCGAGAAGCTGCGAGTAACATCGGCGTCGACGGTGGCATCGCGCACGTCCGTTCGAGACTAGGCGTCGCGCTTCATCGCTTCATCGACGATACGCTCGATGAACGCCTTGTAGTTGAGCCCGAGCTTGTGGGCCGCCTCGGCCGAGTCGTGGCCGTAGCTGAGAAACGGGTTGGCGTTGGCCTCGATGAACCAGATCTGATCGTCCGCTGCGAGCCGCACATCGATGCGCGCGTAGTCGCGCAGCCACAGCGCTCGGTACGACGCGTAACAGATCGTGGCGAGCCGTTCCTTCGCGACTTTCGACATCCGGCGCGCGAACACGTTCCTGATGCCTCGGCGCTTGCGGTACGCCAGGTCCCATTTCGCGCTCTGCGTCGCGATCCGATCCTCTGGACGCGGGCCTGCCGCGTCGAAGACCATCTCGACGATCGGTAGGATCTCGACCTTGTCTCCGTTGCCGAGCATGGTCGCGTAGAGCTCGCGGCCATCGATGTACTCTTCGGCCAGCGCGGCCTGCGCGAATCGATCGTGGATAAACGATACGCGCTCGCGGAGCCCCGCGAGGTCGTGCACGATCGACGCCTGCGCGATTCCCTCGGACGCGTCAGTCGACAGCGGCTTGACGATCAGCGGAAACCGCATCTCGACCTCGTCGCCCGGCTTCTCGCCGACTCGATATGACTTGAACGCCGGCACGTTGACGTCGTGATAGGCAAGGACCTTCTTGGCCATCGCCTTGTTGCGCGTGACCAGCAGCGAGAGCGGCGGCGCACCGGTGTACCGGTAGCCCTCGGCCTCGAGTAGAGCCGGCACGAGATAGTCGAGGCTGATGTTGTCGAGGAACGCCTCGGTCGCGTTGAACACGACATCGGGTTTCCAGTCGGCGAGTCGCGAGCTCATGTCGCGGAGATCGTCGTGGATGCCGATCAGCAGGACGTCGTGGCCGTTCTTCTGCAGCGCCTGCGCGACCTGGTACTCCATGTCGGGCTCGACCTTTTTCCAGTTCGCGAGGTCCTTCGCCATCTGCGCGGCGTGCTGCTCCGGAGTCCATCCCTCGTAGGGCGTATCGAAGACAACGGCGACGCGCATGGGGAGAAGGGGACGCTAGGCAAGAGGGGTAGCGAGTGCAAGCGGCACGGGCCGCAGGAACCGCTATTGGCGCGTAGCCTCGTCTAACCAACCGGAATTCTGACGAGCTCTCCGCCCTGGTTCCTGCTCGAGCGCGTGGCACGAGTCGAGCCAGCCGAGCTTGGGGCCGCTCGTGACGCGGGATCGTCGCTCGGGGTGCTACAGGCTCGGGCACACGGCGCGGCCATCGACGACCTCGCAGCAGCAAGGGTCGGCCGTCTCAGTCGAGCTGGCGGTTCCGTCCGCGGCGATCGTGACCTCGCTGCATGCCCACTTGACGATCGCGTTTCCTCCGTCGACGTAATGGACGACGACGGCATAGCGCCCCGGGGGCGGGTGGAGCTCGACCGGCTCTCCGATCGCGCACCCTTGCGCTGGGCACGCACTCATGCACCGCGCATCCCCCCCGCAGTCACACGCTCCACACTCGCAGTCGGCGCATGCCGTGTCGGGGATCGCGTAGGCGAACGCCCGCAACGGCTCGATCGGACACACGAGGTCGGCGACTCCGACGTCGATCGTGCCGGGACTGCAGCCGAGCAGGAGCGCGATCATGGCGACCCGCTTCATGGCGTCACGCGCACGGTCTGCGGTCCTGCGTCGCGGGTGCCGACGTAGACCGCCAGCGCCGCGACCGCGACGGCGATACCGCCACGCAGCCACCAGTTCGGCGGATCGTAGACACCCGCGGCCACCGCGATCCGCCGCGGCGCCAGGTTCGAGCCCTCATTGCGGAGCGCACCGCCCGAGGCGACGCGCAACCGTAGGTACCATTCGAGCTCGTAGGGTGTCGGCGACGACGTCTCTTCGCGACCGAGCTCGAGGCGAACCACCGGACGCGCGTCGAAGATCCTCGTCGCGAAGCCGGGTTGGCCCCGGCGGCGCCACCCGAACAACACCGTCTTGCCCAGATGCTCGGGATCGACGATCGCCACGTCGAGCACGAGCTTGTTCCCGCCACGTGCGGACACCGGCGGGCGCACGTCGAGCTTGATCGCCGCCGCACGCGGACCGAGCTCGCGGCGCAAGCGTGTCTCCTCGTCGACGAGCCACGCCGCGCGGGCAGCCTCGAACGCTGAGCGATACCGCGCCGGGACCTCGTCCGCGAGCTGGTACTCGGAATCGAACGCGAAGATCTCCCGGAATGCTGCCGCCGCCGCCTCGCCGCGACCCTCGAGCACGGTCAGCGCCGACCCCTTGATCCGCAGTGCCTCGATCCGTGCACGACACCCAGTTTTGGCATCAGCGAGCACGGAGTCCGCGAGCTCGATGGCCTGTTCGGCGAGAACGTCGCTGAGTGCAGCCTGCGCTTGCTCGATCCGGGCCTCGCGCACGCCACCCAATGCACACGGAGCGGCCTGTGCGGGCGTGATCGCGGTGAACACGACCAGCACGACGATCATGACCGGCAAGTGCTTCACGAACGCCTCCGCGTCAAACCCCATCCGGTGAGGCGCTTGACCAGGGTGCGGCGAGAGATCCCGAGCGATTTGGCCGCGCGGGTCTGATTGCCATCGTGCTCGTCAAGGACAGCAAGGATCTTCTGCTTCTCGACATCGTCGAGCTCGGCGCGCAGATCGATCGCTCCCGGTCGCGGATCCCGTGACCCCGCTGGCTCGCTGTCGCGTACGTGCTCGGGCTGCAAGGGTCCACGTTCCCAGCGCAACAACGCGCGCGCGAGCACGTTGCGGAGCTCACGAATGTTGCCGGGCCAAGGCCGCTGGCGCAGGGCAGCGACCAGCTCCGGTGACACCGCGGGAGGTATGATGTCTTCGCGCGCTGCTGCGTCGGCGAGCACCGCCTCGATCAACGCGGGGAGCTCATCGAGCCGTTCGCGCAGCGGCGGAACGCGCATCGTGATCCCGTCGATGCGGAACCGTAGATCCTGGCGAAACCGACCGGCCGCGATCTCGATGTCGAGATCGCGATGCGTGGCCGAGATGAAGCGCACATCGATCGACTTCGCGCGCAGCCCGCCGACGCGCAAGACCTCCCGTGCCTCAAGCACGCGCAACAGCTTCGCCTGGACCGCGGGAGACATCTCCGCGACCTCGTCCAGAAACACCGTGCCACCCTCGGCGGACTCGAGCAGTCCGGCCTTGCTCGCGATCGCATTGGTAAACGCACCCTTCTCGTGGCCGAACAGCTCGCTCTCGAGCAGCGTCTCGGGTAGCGCCGCACAGTTGAGCTTGACCAGAGGGCCCCCGGCCCTCCGGCTCCGAGCGTGCAGTTGTTCGGCGAGCACTTCCTTGCCGGCACCGGTCTCGCCGACGATCAGCACGCTGATCATCGAGCGTGCAACACGCTCGACGAGATGATCGCCGTCACCCTGTGCGGTGGTGGGCGTTGACGTCGCGGTCTCGAGCACCACGGTCACATCCCCGAGCTCGAAGATCTGCCCATGACCGAGCGCGATCGGCACGCGTGGTGAGAGCGCGATCCCGCCGACGCGCGTGCCGTTGATGCTCTCGAGATCCTCGAGCATCACCCCGGCACCGATCTCGAGCCGCGCGTGATGGCGGGACACCGACGGATGCTTGATCACAAGATCGGCATCCGGCGAGCGACCGATCGTCCACGCACCACGTGCAGGCAAGTCATGTTGCGAGGTTAGGTCGTCGGCGATCACGGTGACTCGCGAGCGGACCTCGCGGCTCGGCGAGCGCCGCGTTGGTAGTGCCGCGTCGTCGAAGTCGTCGCCCATGTCCCATGATATTCTAACGCACGCGTGTGGCTGGGGAACTACGAGCTCATCCGCAGGGTCGCTGCAGGCGGAATGGGCGAGGTTCACGTCGCTCGCCAGCGTGGGCACGCCGGGTTCGAGCGGCTGGTCGCAGTCAAGCTGGTACTGCCCGAGATCGCCGAAGACCCCGAGCTGATGGCGCTGTTCGCCGACGAAGCGCGGATCGCCGGCCACCTCGCGCATCCCAACATCGTGCGGGTGTACGAGTTCGGCGAGGCCGACGGGCGGCCGTATCTCGCGATGGAGTACGTCCCGGGCCAGACGCTTGGTCGACTGCTGCAACGCATGATCCGCGACAAGCGTCGACTGCCGCGCGAGCTCGCGGTGTACGTGGTGAGCTGCCTCCTCGACGCGCTCGCACACGCCCACGAAGCGCGTGACGATCAAGGTACCCCGCTCGCGATCGTCCATCGCGATATCAGCCCGTCGAATCTGCTCGTGTCGTACGCAGGCGACGTGAAGCTCATGGACTTCGGCATCGCGAAGGCGACGAATCGCCGCACCGTGACGATGGCCGGCAACCTGCGCGGCAAGTTCCCGTACATGTCTCCCGAGCAGGCACGCGGCGATCCACTCGATCGGCGCACTGACGTGTGGTCCTCTGGCGTGGTGCTGTGGGAGACGACGCTGATGCGTCGGTTGTTCCGCGGCGACGACATCGCCGTAATGCGGGAGATCCTCGCCGGAGCGGTGGTGCGGCCGAGCGAGGTCGATCCGGACTATCCTGCCGAGCTCCAGACAATCCTGCTTGGCGCGTTGACCCCTGATCGCGACGCGCGCACCCCGACCGCGAGCGCGATGGCCGCTCAGTTGCGCGTGTGGCTCGATCGCCAGGGTCACGCCGCCGGTCGTGACGAGCTGGCGGCGTTGCTCGCGGAGGTGTTCGCCGAGGAGCAGCGGTCGAGCCAGCTCGCGGACCGCACCCCGCCCGTTCCGGACACGCCGACCGTGCCGACCCCGTTCGCGGAGACGCCGACCGTGCCGACCCCGCTCGCGGAGGCGCCGACCGCCGCCACCCCACGCGAGATGGTGCCGACGGTCGCGACCCCACACGCGCAGCTGCCGACCGCGGCCGCCGAGCACGACCGCCCGCCGCCGACTCGGTCGCGGACGTCGCTGCTCGCACTCGGCGGTGGTGCGCTCGCAGTCGCAGGAATCGCCACCGCCCTCGTGCTCGGATCCCGGCCAGCAGCCCCGGCGATCGCGAACGTGACCGATGCCGCCACCGCCACCCTGGAGCGCGATGCCTCGTCGATCGACTCGGCCCTCGACGCCGCCGTGGTCATTGCGATCCCCGATGATGCGCGTGCACCGCGCGACGCCCCCCCGGCCATCCGTCACGATGCAGCGCCGGAGCGAGTCGTTGCTCCTGTGCGCGATGCAGCGCTGGTGCCCGATGCAGCGGTGACGGCCGCGCTCACAGTCGATGCAGCGGCGCCGGCGCCACAGCTCGGAACCCTGACCATCGCGCCCGATTCCCTGGAGGCCACCATCTTCATCGGCACGCGCACGTGGGACGCGCCGATCCATCGCCTGAAGCTTCCGGTCGGCAACGTGTCTGTGCGCATCGAGCTGTGGAACGACCGCTCACAGCTCACGTTCGTGGCGCCGATCGCGGCGGGGACCGACACGCACTGCACCGTCTCCGGCGGCAAGGTGTCGTGCTAGCGACATCCGTCGGTGAGGCGATCGACGAGCGCTGCCGCGCCGTTCACGGACTCGGGCACCGCGTGCCCCGTGTCGGCGAGAATCACCTCGTGGAGCTCGCCTGCGGTGACGCCCGCGGCGAACAGACGGCCCTGAACAAACGTCGCCATCGGGTCGCCGGCACCGAGCAGGACGTCGAGTCGCATCGCGCCGAGCGACAGATCTGCAGCGGGAGCCAGTGCGCTGTCCTCGAGCAGCTGCATGTGGCGCGCTACCCCGCCGGTCGTACACGGCGTCTCGGGAGTCCACGCCTGATCGATCAAACCATCGAGTCCGTTGTCGGCGTACGTGCAGGCCGGCGTCGTCGCGCTCGGTGCGGACAACGTCGCGCACTCGGAGCGCCACGCTGGATCGGCCGCGCAGCTCTGATCCATTCGAGCGGTCCCAGGACCCGACGACGGCAACGCCTGCGTGACGATGCTGTCCAGGTTCCACCGCGTCAGCGCCATGCCGATTTCAGCCGCGCCGCCGGAGTTCCCCGTGATGCACAGCGGTCCGCTCGCGTACTCGTCGCGAACCCAGTGCGCGAGCGTAGCGTACCGGCACGCCGAGGCCGCGAGCCCTGTACCTTCGGCATTGGCAAGCCAGCCGTCGCCGAGCCAGCCGCGTTGTACTAGCCGGAACCCGCGCGTCACCAGCGCGTCCATCAGCGGCGCCTCGTCGTACGAGAAGCCCTTCCCGCTGCCACCCGATCCGAAGATGACAGTGCCGCGGGCGATGGCCGGTTCGGTCACGCGAACCTCGACGTCGATCGGATCGATGCGTGGACAGCTGACGCGGAGTGTGCGGCAGGTCGTGTTCGGCAGTCGTCCCGGTCCCCGCTGGCACGTGGCCGAGACCGTCGTGACGGTGCCGAGCTGGTCCGGTGTCGGCGCGTCGGGTGACGATGCGGCGTCGGGCTGCGGGTCGCCGTCGCCGGAGGTTGTGGATGACGTGGCATCGCACGCCACGACACTGAATGGGAGGGTGGACATGATCAGGAGGGTGAGGGGACGCATCGGCATGGGGAGTGCCTGTGCAGCCACCGTGCCTCGGCCAACCGGCGATTCTTGCTCGGCGACTGCGCACCTCGAGACTCGGTTGCGAACGATCGCGCGCAGCGGAGCCCTCGGCTCCGGTATGCTCAAAGCCGTGCGCGCCCTGCTGGTGTTACTCGCGGCGTGCAGTCCGAGCGCCACGATAGGTGGGGGCCCGCTGCTCTCGCTTGAGGAAGGCACTGCGGTGGATCTGCTCGTCAGCGGTGATGGAGCGACTGCGGCGAGCTCCTCGCTCGCGGGAGTGACGGCAACCCTCGAAGGTTCGCGGCTGACGATCACCACCGGATGCGATGTCGTTCGCGGCGCCGGCCTGCCTGTCCAGGGTTCGATCTCGATCTCGGATGCCACGACGATCCTCGACGAGCTCCAGCTCGTCGTGCTGCCCTCGTTTGTCAATACGTGCGCGACCCGGGCGATCGCGTGGCTCGAGCCGCGAGGGTCGGCATGCGACGAACCCAACGATCGCGGTTTGCAGCTGAAGAACGGCGCTCTCGGCGACGCCAGGCTCTGCGTCTCGATCGCCAACCCTCCGGAGACCGGGACCGAGCTGGCCGTGATGGTGTCACTGGCCGCCCCGGCGACAGTCGTCGCGCCAACCTCGCAGACTGCGGTCGAGACCGCCGACCGCCCGCCGACGGCGCTGTTCGACGTGCTAAGGAACGCAGCCGTCCGCGGCAAGTTCACGGTCCTGATGTCGATCCTCGAGGACGGGGTCGTCGTCACGACCGACGCGGCCGTGCTCGAGATCGGCAAGCCCTGTGATACCGGGATCGAGGTCGTCGGAGTTCCCCCCGCGTTGCCCGAGCTGGTGGACACGACGCTCGGCGTGCGCGTGTGGCACTTCCCCCAAACGGATCTCACGCCCGCGCCCGAGCGGGTCACGCTATCGGCGCGGCATGACGCCACCGGGGAGACCGGCAAGGACTTCATGCGGCTGCGTTGCGGCGGCGTGCTCGCGCCGGCCAGCATCGAGTGCGGTGTCGCAGACTTCGAGCTCGTGGTGTCTCCGAGGATCCAGTCGATGGCGACCGAGTCGGTCGCGCTGTCGGTCGCACCGATCTGCAACGTGCCACCCGCCGCGGAGAGGATCGTCGACCTCCCGATCAAGAACACCGTCGATGAGTGGTCGTTCGGCTCCCAGGCTCCGGTCGCGTGCTGGAACGAAGGTGCGACGGATTACGTCGCGACGAGCTCGATGACTGGCTGGCAGCTGTGGGCAAGGACCCCGCCGGCCGAGTTCGCGGTCACGCCCACGGCGAGCATGGCGATCGGCGCCCAGCTGCTCGCGCTCGGCCTCGGCGCGACGGGACAGCGCTTCGTGCTCGTGAAAGCGGGCGCGGGCGCGTTGCAGACGATCGCGATGGGGACGCTCGATCCCGCACCGTTGCCGACTTGGATCAGCACCGCGACCGACTACGATCTGAAGACCGTGGCGGCGTTCCCCGACCTCGACCACGTCGAGCGGCTCTACCTCCAGCGCGGGACCAACCTCGTCGAGCTCGACTTCGCGACGCAGACGGAGCGTATCGTGATCACGAACGTCAACGCCCGCGCGCTCTCGATCGCGAAGCTCGGCGTGGGTACCGCGGATGCGATCCTTGTCTACGCCACAGCGTCTGGGCCCGCCCAGCTGTCGCTGCAGACATGCAGATGCCTTGGGGCCACCTGTGTCTCGTGCGTGCCGGGCCCGTCAGCGACGATCCTCGACGCGAATGAGGTCCTGCTCGCACCATCGCCTCAGCTCGGTGCAACCGCGACCAACTCGATCGACTCCATGGTCGTGGTCGTACGCGATGCTGCAATGGAGAGCTCGCGCGCGTCGATCATCAAGGATCTCCCAGCCTCGGGCACTCTTGTGCTCCGAGCGATCGAAGCTTCGAGCACGAACGTCGCCGTGCTCGCTCCATCGTTCGGTGCGGAACACGTCGAGCCGATCGCCGGTAGCGGCACCGGAATCTGGCGCCTCCAGGCCGAGTCCTCGACGCTCAGCTGGGTCCAGGTCGATCCCGATCTCCGCGAGCTTCCGAACGAGGTCGTGGTCACGCGCGACAGTTTTGGCACCCAGCTCGTCGCGTGTCGCGGCCAGCCGGGCACCGTCGTGTACCTCTCCAGGCGCGCAAGTGGAACGTCCACGGTGCGGCGCGTCGAGACGATGCAAGCGGTCTCGGGAGCGTGGCTTCCGTAGCAGTGCTCTAACCCCAGAGATCACCTCGGTTGATACGAGCCCGATCAACACAACCGGACTCTGGGGTTAGGCAGCGCGGGCGCGAAGCGCGAGCATCGCGGCCAGCAAGCGCTGGCGAAGCTCGGACGGAGTCGTCGGCTTCGCGATCACATCGTCGGCACCGGCGGCATAGCAGCTCGCACTGGTGCCCTCGTCATCTTCACCGCTGAGCACGACGCAGCAGACGCCCGTGCCGTAGCGACCTTTGTAGTGCTGTATGACCTCGACCCCGCCGACCGTCGGCATGTTGAGGTCGGCGATCACGATATCGAACGCACGCGTCGAGGACATCGCGATCGCAGGAGCGCCGTCGTCGACCATCGTGACATCGAACCCAGCACGTATGAGGGAGTTACCGATGGCGCGGCGAACGAACTGGTCATCCTCCGCGAGGAGTACGCGGGCTATCACGCTGCAGCCTCGATCTCGACGGCGACGCCGAGGTGGCCGCGGAGGCGCTCGACCGCGCGCCAGAGAAGCTGGCACACGCGCGACGGCGTGATGCTGAGGGTCTTCGCGATCTGCTGGTACGTCAGGTCCTCGATGTAGTGGAGGCCGAGGACCGTGACGTCGCGCGGCTCGAGCTTGTCGAGCGCGGCCTTGACCTGCGCGAGCTCCTGGCTGCGCGATGCCTGCTCGTCCGGCGCCATCGAGGCGTCCGCGGTGAGCGTGCAGGTCTTGTCGTCGATCGGGTCGACGCCGACGTTGACGAGGTGCGCGAGGCCGGTGCGGTAGTGGTCGACCGTGACACCGAGTGCGCTCGCGACGTTCTCGTCGGTCGCCTGCTTGCCGCTGCTCTCGAGCTCGCGAACCGCGGTCGAGACCTTGCGCGCCTGCTGGCGAACGCGGCGGGGGAGCAGGTCACCGCGGCGGAGCTCGTCCATGACGGCGCCACGGATGCGGAACTCGGCGAACGCGATGAACGGCTCGGCGCGCGTATCGTCGTAGCGGTCCGCGGCCTCGATGAGACCGACCATGCCGGCCGCCACGAGGTCTTCACGACCGACGTGGTCGGGGCAGCGGCGCGCCATCTTCAGCGCGATGCGGCGGGCGACATCCGTGTGCGCGAGAATGAGCTGGTTCCGCGAGGCCGTCTGGTTCGAGTTGGTCTGCACGGGGGAACGCTTGTGCGTCCGTCGCGCCAACCAGCCGGGGATTTTTCCTCAGTAGATCCGAAACCTTATCGGAGTCGCACCTGGGTAATCAGCTACTCACCCGGGTCTTGGTTTACCCCCGGGAACGTACCCAGGCTCTCGATGAATCGACCTTCGCTGTGATCCATTGAGGGCCTTTTCGTACCCCGGATCACATTTCTTCTACTGCGGCGCGATCACCCACCGTTCGAGCTGCCGATGATCGAGTGCACCGGCGCGCTGACGCACGAGGCGACCGCCAGTGAACACGGCGAAGTTCGGGATGCTCTGCACCTGGAACCGCTGCGAGAGATCCGGCAGCAGCTCGGTGTCGACCTTGAGTACGAGTGCTCGACCCGCGAGGTTGTGCGCTGCCTTCTTCACTTCGGGCGCGACCGTCCGACACGGACCGCACCACGTGGCCCAGAAGTCGACGACGATCGGGACGCGCGCCGAGGCGACGATCTCGTCGAACTGCGCTTCCGACGTGACCTCGATCGGCATTCCGTGCGGAGGCAGCGCCGTCTGGCACTTGCCACACTTGCCGCTATCCGCGAGGTGACGCACCGGGATCCGGTTGATGGCCTTGCACTCCGAGCACACGCGCCGCATGTGCTGATGTTACCGTGCCGGCCGTGGCGAAGACCAAGGGTGCGGTGAAGAAGCCTGCGCACATGACAACCGCGCCGAAGCAGACGAAGGCGCCGAAGGTGGCAAAGCGTCCTGCGTTGCCCACACGTGCCCCGGCGATCAAAGCCCCGGCGAAGCTCCCCACGGTGGCGCTGAAGCCGAAGAAGGCGTCCGCACCGTCGATGCCGCTCCCTCCGCCGCCGCCACCACCGCCCGCGCAGCGCGACGAGCTGATCGCCGCCCGCGACATTGGACGCCTGCTCCGCTACGGCGAGCAGTTCGGCGCGCACAAGATCGATGTGCGCATGCTGCCGCTCCAGCTCGGCGTCGCGTCGGGCGGGCTCGCCGTGTTCGATCCCAGCGCGGCGAAGAGCTTTCGCGCGTTCGATCGCCCCGTCGGCGCCGGCCAGTTCCGCGTGATGCTGAGCGTCGCGCGCACCGGCGACAAGGAGCGGCTCGCGGCGATCGTGATCCATGTTGGTCGCCCGCCGATCGCGAAGTGGACCGTCGCTCACTACAAGAATCAGAAGAAGCCGAAGTCCGCGGACGAGCTCCCGCGCGTCAACGTGACGAGTGGCTGGCTCGTGCTGCTCGACGCACGCGATGGCGCACCGGGTGCGGTCACCGTGCCGGCAGCGAACGGTGTCACGCCGATCGAGATCCCATTGACCGACGGTCGCCGCGCGCTCGCCCTGCCCTGCGGCAACGGCGAGTTCGCCGCGTACTGGGCGGTCGACGCGGCCGACAAGCCCGTGTGCCTCGTCGTCGACTTCGACGTGTTGACCCAGAAGGACTGGAAGTCGAAAGCTACTTGAGCGTGCCGCCCAGGGCCTTGATCGCAGCTTCTGCGTCGGCCTTGAGGCAGTAGTT
>Ga0105048_10009787_pt1 | contig 15210 bp, 16 predicted proteins | sample MAT05_FD_78382 | JGI IMG/M metagenome (GOLD analysis project Ga0105048, IMG submission 78382) | Freshwater microbial communities from Lake Fryxell liftoff mats and glacier meltwater in Antarctica - MAT-05 | ecosystem: Environmental > Aquatic > Freshwater > Ice > Liftoff microbial mat | place... | reverse complement strand
CATAAGCAAAGAGCCCAGAAAGGGGCCCAGCCAAGGAAGACCAGCGTATAAGCCAATGCGGCAAACGGGGTAAGTAAGACTGATACTTCGCCCATCCCAGTTCATGTAATCGTGAAACATGTTACGGATTAAGCCTTCCGCTTGTATTTTGGCCATAAGGCAAAAATCATCGGCAGCAAACCATGTATAAACGGGTTGAATGAAATAGACGACTACGGCTAAAATTATTAGCAAAATTGTCCATTTTGAAAATTGCGTATTTTTCATTAAATATTGTTTAATACCTAAGACAAATTTAAAAATCTATACGATAGCTTTTTAAATAGGGTAACATTAAAACTTAGAAATACTTTTAGGGTGAGAAAATGAAAGTATTTCTGCAACGGATTGACCATAAAACTTAATATTCTATCCCTGTCTTTTAAAGTCAAAATCTCTATGTTGTGCACCAAATATTTATTCAAGCGAGCCATTATTTGCACATTTCTTTCTTTTTTCGAAATTTTATTAAAACTTACAAGGTATTGTGCTTTTACCGAGAGCAACAATGCTGTTGACTCGGATTGAGACGTTTGCCCCGCATGAATTCTGTATCGAACCAGCACTTCCATCAAACCAGAAAACAAAAATCCACGATCACACAAGTCAAGCCATAGATTAAAATCCTCCGCTATTTCAGGTGTTTCATTAAAACCTCCTGCACTTTTAAAAACCGTTTTCTTTATAAGGACAGAACTTAAAACCACAGGATTTTCGCCGATTTGCAATTTCCAAAAAAGGGATGCATTGTCATAAACCCCCTCATTTACTTCGGCTGTTTTTTCATCTTTACCACCAAAATATTCCGCAGAAGTAAATAAAACATCCGCATTGGTTGCATTCAATGCCTCTATTTGCTTTTCAAGTTTCGCAGGAAGCCAAATATCATCAGCATCTATAAAAGCAATTAAATCGCCTTTGGCTATGGATACACCCCTATTTCTGGCTTTCCCTTGCTTTCCATTGCTCTGCCAATAATATTGAATCCTCTTGTCAAAATTAAATAAATCTACAGCACGTTTCGTGTTATCTGTGGAACCGTCATCAATAATAATCAATTCCCAATTGCTGTAATTCTGTGAACGCACTGATTCTATGGCCTCAGAAATAAACGCATCCGCGTTGTATGCACACATTACCACGGATACTAGCGGCAATTTCATATCCTCAGCCATTCATCACAAATTACATCTGAATAATCTAGCTTTGCATTGTTGAACCATTTGGAAGGCGCAATTACGATTTTTTCGGCATGCGTATTTAACCATGCTCCCCACCAGCTAAAAGTACTATTTGCAATTATATTGTGTTTGCATTTAGACATTAATAATAAATCTTCCCAAGCTGTATTTACATTATTGTGGTCTACAAAATATGTTTCACAACCCAGCTCTACGTTTAATTTAGCCCATTCAATATCGTCAGAAAATACAAAAAATGTTGGTTCGTTTATTTTTCCCAATATTAATTGAGACGCATGTCTATAGTATTCTAGGGAACAAGTGCCATGAAAATCATTTGTAGACTTATTTAGCACATAATCTCCTCTACGAATATGCACTGAAATTGAACTTCTTTTTTCGATTTCATTTAATATTTTTGTCGTTTTATCACTCACTTTATGAGCAGGTGAAAAATCTTTCAGTAAAATATTCCTTATATCCGCAAAATATTTTTCAGTTTGCCAATATCCATTTATATAGGTATTCCTTGAAGTTTGCTTAAATATCTCAGGATGGTAGTTAAATTCCTTTTCAAAAATATCTGATACTGGAAATATTCTTCTTTTAATTCTCAACCACAAAGGGTTTCCAAAATCCGGAATTTTTCCAAAATACGCCAAATCCAAATTCTTTGCGAGTTTAAACGGTGCATTAAAATTATTCAAACCAAAAGGGTGAACCCCAGCATTGGAATAATCCTCTAAATCCAGTTTCACAATTGTTTTATGTTCTAACGCCAATTTCCTTGCAATGGCATATTGAAACATTTGATTGCCTAAACCCCCGTTTAACCTAGAAATAATCATTGAATTTATTACCTCTCCCAAACATCGCGTTTCACAAAAATGGTGTTGATATTGGTATCCGCAAAATTCAGATATCCATTGCTTTCCATCAGTGAAATTATTTCCATGTTTTTTACCCCTCTGCCCTTCGTAGAAAAAGTAATTGTTTCTATACAAACAACAAGCGGTGCGTTGTTTTTAAAATCAATAGACTTCAAAATTAATTCATCTATTCCTTCGGCATCTATGGTTAAAAACTCAGGGAATTTGCTATTGCAATGTGTTTTTACCACATTCTCAATCGTATCGGCTTTTACCTTTATTACATCTTGTATGGTATAATTTCCTTGCAACTGGTAAGTCTCTGCCTCTGCTTTAGAAAATGTATTCAAAGTAGGGACAGAAATTACATAAAAATCAAATTCACCAGGCGTCTCTGCAATACCTATATTGAGGTTAATATCCTGTTTTCGGTGCTTCGTAAATTCTTTAAATAAAACAGGATCTGGTTCAATATTGATTCCACGGATTCCGTTTTCATAGAACAAAGCTGTATTGTTTATATAAAAAGGATGATGCGCCCCTATATCTAGATAGGTAAAGTTCCTGATTTCAAGTCCATCCAATAAATGCTTGATAATCCGATCCTCCCCACTTTGCGAATACGAGACTTGTTTGTATTTATTAGTCTTGTTTAAAAACATGATGGTATCTTAGTAAATAGGTGAGACAGTACATAAAAAATGGCACCTTTTGATCTCTTTTGAAGGCATCTAACTGAGCAGGGCTAAATACCCCGAAGTTGCGAAAAACCTTTATAAATCTCACTATCATTCTTATCGAGGGAAATAGGCTTTTGAAATGCTTATTGTAAAAATACAAATGTTCAAATATTTCTACATCAGGGTTTTCTATACATTCATTCGTGACATTGTGATTGGCATTGTTAATACTGGTTACAAGTGGTATGTTAATATATTCCCATTTTTTGAACTTTTCAAATATTCTAAAATAATACTCCATATCCACGAGCCATTTCATTCTAGAATCAAAACGAATCTTATTTCGTCTTAGCATAAATACCGAAGGTGGCCCTATAAGATTTGCATAAAATATTCTTTTGAAATCGTTTTTTAAAATGTTCAGATTGTGATTGTCTAGTCTAGTAATTGTTAATTCACCCGTGGCAGCATTTTTACTATAAACTTCACTTGCAAATATATTTATCCCCGGATTTTTTAAGGCCCTATCTACAAACAACTGCAACGAATCTGGGTTGCTATAAAAATCATCATGATGCATAAGTTGCACCAAGTCCCCTGTGGCTTTATCCAACGAATAATTCCAATTGCCCGGACTACCATGTGGCTTTTCATTGTGATAATATTTTAGTCTATCGCCGAAAATATCTTTATAATTCTGAACCAAATTGGCAACAATATCTCCTGATGTATCGTCCGTAACAATCAACTCGTAATTACTATAGGTCTGATTGGCAATAGAATCCAAACACTCCTTTAGAAATTCGGTTTGTTTATATGCAGGAACGCAAATGGATACTTTCATCATTTTTTAATTGCTATTTTAACAGTTTTATAGTATTTTTTTATAACATTGTTGTCATTCACACTTGCATAGTATGTTTTTACAACATCAATAGGGTGGGGTACTATTCTGAGGATGCTTTTCCAACTAAAATTGATTTTTTCAACCACACTATGGGTGCCCTTAATTCCAGATTTGAACCATAATTTCAAATAATTCTTTCTAGAAATTAATCCATTATTATACAAATTTTCTAGTGTATTAAAATAAGGATTTCGATGGTTCATTTTCCACAATAAGCCTGCTTGCTCAGCAAGTCTTTGGTCATATAAAGTGTTCTCAAATTCAATAGGAGCTAGAGAATCAGTTCTTGTCCAATTGGATTCATTAAAATGCATTAAGCTATCCCAATAGGCGTCTGAGCAGTAGTACTTTATATTTTCTTGCATATGCCCAACAGCCAATTTATATTCAGGATTTTCGAGGTTTTCTAATGATACTTGTATTTTATCCAAGTATATTCTTTTATCTGCTGGATGTTTTACCTCATTATTGACGTATAACTCAGAATCCATTTGCATATTGGGATGATAAGGACCCCAAATTAAAAAGGGATAACAGCCGGCATATATAGCATCCATAAGTGCAGTTAGAGAATTGCTTGGCATTCCCTCCATGTAATAATCTGCCACTGATAAATATACCGAAGTGTCTGGCTGAACTCCAACGCACTCAACACGAGCAGGTACTTTGCCACCCGAAAATCTTTCATAATCTGCACCCGTAACTCCAACCAAAATAAAACGCACTTTGGCGTTAAACGCGAGTACTTTTTCAATTATTTCAAATAAATTATAATTTCGATCTGGAAATATCTTCCATATGGCGCTTACTAAGGTGATAACGATATCATCATCCGAAATGGAAAGTATTTTTCTTGAACTCGATTTTGAAAGGTACTTTTGCTGAGTATTAAGCCTAACTGGGAGAATAAAAGTATTTAGATTAACGCTGCGCCTTTCACTTGTAACAAGGTTGGAATAGGGTCTCAAATTAATTAAGGCATCAGAAGAAGATATCCCAAGCCAAAAAATATGATCTGCATGGTTTATATAATAAGTATACGGTCTGGTGTTTGAATTTAAAGCTGCAACCAATAAAGTATCGTCGGGGTGTTGAAAGTTAAACACCCGAAATGCAGTGTTTACGTTTTGTCTAATTATTTTTATGGCATCTGCTATTTGCGTACCACCTAAATATTCAATTCGATCAAATAATTTTTTATTTTCACTTACAATTCTTAGTGGCGATTCTTTTACATTTTGTCTGGTGATTATTAGAGTGATTTTATATCCCCTTTTTTTAAGATAATCTGCATAATTCTCTAACAGGCGGGTATGCCCTCCTGTTTCATACAATTCCGTAGATAACAATACCATTCGATCCGACTCAATATTCTCCCCAAATGAATCAGGGAAGAATTTTGATATGTCCTTTAATTCGTTTTCAATAAAAGCAGAAGTAAAACGACCGGTATGCCAATTCCAACAATAATTTGCTAGGTGTCTTAAATAATTTATTTTGTGCTCAGATTCTGTAATACTCGATTTGTAATGTCCTATTAAATCCAAATAAAATGCATTTGCATTTGACACTTGTTTTTTAAAATCTATATTATTAATTTCCAACATTAATTCAGACCAAAGTGAAATATTCCTTAATTTTGTCAACAACATATTTCAGTTGCTCTTTTGATATCCCCGGCCAAATGGGCAAACTCAAACATTCATTAGCCAATTTTTCTGCAATAGGAAAATCCCCTTCATTATAATTTAAATGCGCATATGCTTTTTGTAAATGCGGCGGAACTGGATAGTGAATCAAAACTCCAATTCCGTTCTTTTCTAAATATTGCAATAGCGAATTTCTATATTTGGTAAGAATAACGAATTGATGAAAAACATGGGTTACATTTTCTGCAATGGTAGGCAATTTTAAATCCGCCAATCCTTGTAATTCTGTTTGGTAGTAAAATGCAATTTTCTTCCTTTCCTCAGTCCATGCATCTAAATATTCCAACTTTACATTTAAAAATGCTGCCTGCAATTCATCAAGGCGCATATTATGTCCAATAATCTCATTGTAATATTTCTTTTCAGAACCATAATTTCTCAATAATTTTGCTTGTTTGGCTAATGCCTCGTTATCTGTAGTGACAGCACCAGCATCGCCCAATGCACCCAAGTTTTTGCCAGGGTAGAAACTTGTAGCATTTATTTGGCCCCATGTTCCAGTATATTTGGTCAAACATTTTGCACCTTGGGATTGTGCATTGTCTTCTACAATGAAAATATTGTTTTCTGCCGCAATTTCGGATATTAGATCCATTCTGCAGGATTGTCCAAAAAGATGAACTGGTAAAATGGCCTTAGTTTTCTTAGTTATTTTTTCAGCAATCCGAGCAGGGTCTATATTAAAAGTATTTGGATCTGGTTCTACAAATACTGGAATTGCGCCAACTTGGGTAATGGCCAAAACTGTAGCAATATAAGTATTTGATGGCACAATAACCTCATCACCAAATCCAACATTGATTGTTTTTAAAGCTATGACAAGCGCGTCCAAACCATTGCTCACACCAACAGTATAATTCGTTCCGAACTTCTTGGAATAGTGATTTTCAAATTCTGATAATTCAGAACCCATAATAAAATAATTTGAATCTAATACCTTTGTAAAAGCATTAACCAAGCCGCTTTTTGCAGCCGTAGTGCTTGGTTCCAAATTTAAAAAGGGAACGACAATTTTATGCATAGTTCAAATGATGTAATAATTTATCTTTAGATGCGGGTAATATAGAATAGAAATAATGAATGCATGCCCGTCCTCCAAAACCTTCTTTCCAATCAAGCAAACCTTGGTTAAAATTTCTCCCATTTTCTTCATTGCAAATCCCAAGGTCAAATACGTTTTTTATTTGGAGTTCATTTTTAATTAAATAGTCAAATAAATAGTCCAAATGGCCTTCTGCCCTTCCCAGTGGACTTCCACTTATATATTGAGCATGCGAAACATAGTCCGTGGAATAAATGGTTGCACCTGCCATAATTTTTCCATTTACATACACGTTGTATTGGCGAATATTTTCGGGAAAATAGTTATAAAGACATAGGATTTCCTCTAAAGTATGCACAGGCTTTACTCCATATCTATCCATCAAATTGGGTTCTAGAATATTTTCCCAAAATACTTCGAATTCCTTATGACCAGTAGATTTTATTTCTGGATTCATTTTTTTTGATTTATTTATGCTCCTTTTCCTTCTTTCTTGGTAATTCAATTCCTGCCCTTTAAACACAGACATGGCCGTATCCATTCTGTAATTCTCTGCATCTAACATCCATAAAATGTATTTGATGTCATCCGCTGGCATTGTGGTATAAAAGTCGGGAAGCAATTTCAAATTTAATTTTTCAATTCCATTCTCTTCCAAATACTTTAACACTGAATAAACACATTCCATCGCTTCTTTGATTCTTATATTTTTACCAAATACAAAACCACCATATGTTAATCCTTGATGGCTGTATACTTCAGTCTCAACAATATTTAACGGAAGCAAAGCTATAAGTTCATTGCCATTATAAACCATTAAAGAATAATCGGCAAATCTATGCTTATGATAATCCATGTAATTACGATCTAGCAAAAAGGTTGCATTTTTTGATTCCTTAATGAAAGAATTCCAATAACCCAGTAATTCTGAATTATATCTTTTTACTGAATAATTTACCATTTAATTAATTCTGCGAAACCAAAACCTGTTTCTCCATGATTATTTCCATTATAAAACATGTATGTTTTATTTTTTACTCTAATTACTGCACCATAACAAATCATGGAACTATCCCATCCAACATCAGATTTTTCAATGCCAACTTCAGCGTCTTTTCGTGACCAATTTATTCCGTCTAAAGACTCAGCATATCCCATGCAATATGGCTTACTTCGACTCCTCACAGAATACCACATTCTATAAATGTCGCCCTCCTTGTAAACCCAAGGACGCCCAAATCCAAATTCATCCTCACCTAAAAATGGAATGCAGGGTTCTTCCAATGAAACCCAATGAATGGAATCAATTGAACTTGCGAAACGAATTGTGTGTACTGGCATTTTTTTATTCTGAAATAATTCAGAATTTATAGTTTCCCATTTCACACCTGAAACGTACCAACATTTGTAAATTCCTTCATCAAATATTACCGCATGGCCAGCCCGGTCAAAATATTCCATCGATGTTCTGTCCATAAAAGGTACTTTGCTGATTTTCTCAAAATTCAAATGATCTTCAGAAATTGCAATTCCAGAAAAAATATGATATGGAGTCTGAAATGACCTACAAAATCCACTATAATAAAGTTGCAATTTGCCGTCCTTTTGAATCACACTTGCAGGCGTAGCACCACAATCATCGAATGTCCCATTTTCGCCGATGTCGAGAATATATTCATTGGGATTGTACATTATTATTTCAGGATGATCTGCATTAAGATCAACATACGAAGTGCGGCCAAAGAAATTATCATCCACTGTTCCAAAAAAAACACGAATAATATTTTTTTTCTCAATAAGAAATGGCGTTGGGTACATTGCATATTTTTTATTCCACCAATTTTTTGCATTGGGTGAATAAACCAAACCCTTTTTAAGCCATTCCATTTGAAGTGGAATTATTCAATGGTTAGAAAATTGCGATCTGGGGTAAATTGCGATCTTTCAATTTTAAATTTACTCAAACCAATTACTTCCATTAATGCAGCAGTTTCGCCTGGCATTTCAGGGCAGTTTATTTCATCGAAAACAAGAACTGAACCTTTTACCAATCTAGGCATCAAGTGTTCAAGTGTTTTTTTTGTTGCGTCATAAATTCCAAGATCTAGAAAAGCCATAGCAACAATTGTTTCAGGATGCTCTTGAAAATAATTCGGTAGCGTAACTGTCACATCCCCTTTTACCAAATCAAACTTTTTTTTATGTGGCAATGGATTTTCTTTTTCATGGTAAGATAATACTTGACTTAAATAATCTACATAATCTTCTGGAACAGCATAATTTCCTGTTTTTAACCATGGGGAGTCACGGTCTTTTTCCATTAGAATGTCAGGGTAACCTGTAAACGTATCGAATCCTATTACTTTCCTGCTGTAATTGTAAGGTTCGTATACACCTCTTAAATTGTTAAAAATAGCCAGGTTACTTCCCCACCATGTTCCAAATTCCATAATAACACCGGGTAAGTGTAATATTTTTTGATATATTTCGTTCATGCATAATACATTCGCCAAATAAGAACTGCGCATGTACAACCCAAAATTAACGAAAATATCCTCAATAGGAATTGGGCTGTTGGTAAACATTTCCCTAAATTGCTTTCTTGCCTCTAGTTGATCCTGTGAAGCTCTAGTCCATTCGATTTGTGCCATATGTTTTTTTGTTTTGCTTTTATTATTTAGAATTCTACCTCAGCGTAACCAAAGCCGGTTGCCCCAAATTTATTTCCATTATAGAAAAGGTAATTTTTATTTTGAATGCTTATTAAGGAGGAGTAACAAATCATTTCATTATCCCAAGCATCCAAACTTGGCTCTATTTTCAATTTTTCATCATCACGCGTCCAAACAATACCGTCAGTTGAAGATGCAAATCCCAGTTGATATAAATCATTGTTTCGCATCCTTCGCGAAAATAACATATTCCACTTATCATTTTGTTTAAATACAAACGCCCGGGAAAGGGAAAATTCATCCTCATTAGGCTCCAAACATGTGACTATTTTCTCTTTATCAAAATGCATTCCATCGGCAGACTCAGTATATCTGATATTTCCAACGGGCAATTCTTTCCCTAAAATTTGGGTCCATTCATTTACACCTGAATACCACACTTTCCATGTTTTTTCAGTTTTAATTACATGGGGCAAAGACCTGACATATAAATCCACATTGTTTCGGTCTAATACGGGTACATTTTCAAATCTAAGAAATGTTTTTCCTTCATCCTCACTGATTGCCAGTCCACTAAAAATCAAGAAACGAATGTCTTTTACCAATTGAAATCCGTAATAATATAAATATTTTCGCGAACCATCTACGACAATTGATGAAGGAACCATACCATTGTGATCGAATGTTCCCTTAAGACCAGTTTGAAGAATAGGTTCTTTTGTTAAATATAGAATTTCTTTGGGATTGTTTGCATTTAAATCTACATATCCAATTCTGCCGACATTATTTTCATCTAAAGATGAAAAATAAACACGTATAACATTATCACTGACAATTTCAACTGTAGGGTTCATTGCGTGCGTTTTTGCCCATGGTAAAGTTCCATCTGGACAATAAATCAACCCCTTTCTGAAAATTTTCATGCGGGTCCCTTGCTAGATCTACTGTAACGTCTCATACGCCAATTTACGACATTGTCGTCCGTATCACTGTCGTAACCTAAGAACTTGTTTAAAAAGGGATCTTCGCTGTATTTTCCATTCAATTGTTTTGGAAAACTAATTGGCTGTTTTATATAGGGATGAACGTACATATTGTTAATCCCTATGCGGTCAATCTCAGAATTATTTTGACCCGCACGATGGTATAACATAGAATCAAATACAATAACAGAGCCTTTGGGCGCATTCACGCACACTTCATTTGCCATAATATATTCATTGGATGGGAATGCTTCGGTTTTCTGGCTAGCAGGTAAAATCCAAGTGCCACCGGTTAATTCGGTAAACTCTTCTAGACAGAACAAAGCACTCACAGCAAATGGCCTTGAATACGTAAAATGTTGATACATTAAATCTCTGTGCCATCTCAATTGATAATTTTCAGATTTTGCTCTGTTTATTATCGCATTTTGTTCTCGTAAAATAAAATACTCACCTAATACTTTGGCAACAATTGACTGAACCGTAGAATTTAATGTGATTTTATGTAGGAAGAAATCATCGTAAACCAGCAAAGACCTAGCTATATTTTTATCACCTAAGGCTTCCATTACTTCCTCTCCAACTTCCTTCAATTGTGTATTATAAACAGTCTCTAATTTTTCTTTCGCCGTGACGATAAGGGCATCATTCAATATATTTGGCACAATAGTATACCCCTTTAAAAGTATTTCTTCGGCATGGAATGCAATATTGTCTCCAGATGTTGTAAATTCACTAATCCCATAATGCGCAATATTCTGCTTTGATTTTTCTGAATTTTCCATTATTATATTATTTATATATTTTGGTTAATTTTGAATTTTTCGTATACCGACAATCCATCTGCAACTGCAGGAATGCCCTTAAATAACCTGCCATCTCCAGTATCTTTTACTATTAAACAACCTGCTCCAATTAAACAATCTACACCAATATTAATATTATTCCCAACAGTAGAATTAACACCCATAAAAGTAAAATTGCCAATAGTACAAAATCCACTGATAACAACATGGGATGAAATAAATAAGTGATCACCCAAAACAGAATGATGGCCTATATGATTTCCACTCCATAAAACTATATTTGAACCCAATTTAACAAAAGGTTGAACTGTATTGTCTTCAAAAACAAATACATTATCCCCCATAACAACATTCGGCCATACAAAGGCTTTCGAACTAATATAGTTTGCAAGTTTATACCCAAGTTGTTTTGCTTTGGAATAAAAATCTGCGCGAACCCTATTCAAAGTATTATACACCAAAGCAACATGCATTTCGCAATCACCTGGGGGAAATAATGTAAAAACCGTTTCGAACGATACAATTGGCAGCCCAAAAAGTTCTGTTCTTTTCAAAAACTCTTCAGACACTGTGAAAGCAACAACTTCGTAGTCAGAATCATGCGTAAAATATTCATAGGCAACCTCGGCAAAAGCAGAATCTCCGAAAATAATTAATTTTTTACTTTTTTTCATCTTTTTTTAATAATGATATCCTCACGTCGGTTACCAAATGGCAATTTTGGATTTTGGGGTAATAAATAAGTTTCACAGTTAAATGACCTAAATCTTGACATTATTGCAAATAAAATACTGTCGTCCATTCTTTCATAATTTTCATGCTGTATAATTCCAGTTGAATTTTCGCTGTTTTTCATAAATTCCAATCCGGCATCACTTTTTAAGAATCTTTCTCGTACGGAGATATTTGGAATATCACCAATCAATAACAATCCACCGGGTTTTAAAAGATCCACACAAGAATGAATAAATGAAAATATACTCGATTCCAAAAAAACATATTGTATAACACTGTAAACAAGAATTGCATCAAAACTATTCTTTTCTGTTTGAATAAATGAACTCAGTTCTTCAGGAAATCTCCCTGGAACCAGTTTAATTTTATTGTTATTAATAACTATAGGATCATCAATGTTTGATAACATTTCTGCTGAATCTACGAGTACAAGTTCGTTGTTCATAGCTTCCGAATGTTTAGCCAAAATGGTGACTAAATCTCCACATCCGCAGCCTATATCCAATATTCTTTTGTTCTCTCTTTCCAAATCAAGTTTGTTAGAAATATCTAAAAATATATCGTATTCTCTGCCTTTTCTATACTCATCCGGGAATCCAATTTTCTCCCATTTGGTAAGATTTGGATCTACTGCCCGATTTTTAAACGAATTAAATTTAAATTCCATTTTTTAGTTTTTCAAAATCAAAATAATCACGAATATAATCAGATTCATCATAAAGTTCTGAAGCCAAAACAAGCTGAACCGCATTGTGAGAATATTTCATTCTATGCCAACATAATTTTGGCAAAAACAGTCCCTGATCGGGTTGATTTAAAATAAATGAGTCTTTTTTGCCTTCAATGGTTTCCGTTTCGACCTCAATAATACCAGAGGTTGCCAAAAGCACCATTTCAGTTTGAAAATGTGCGTGGTTGCCACGGATAACGTGATGAGGGGTATAATACGCCCAAAAAACTCTTTTCACGTTAAACGGAATGTCTTTTTGATTTTCTGATACAGAAATATAGCCAATTGCAGATTCGCCTATGGTTAAGAATGTAAAAATTTCAGGGTTTTTATTCATGATTTGCTCAGGTATTTAAATACACAGCCTTAAATTCAAGTGGCAATCGAAGTATTCCTGGAATGCTATTTAAATTCACTCCAGAAGCTTCATTAGATATTTCAAAATTAATAATTTCAGGCACATGGCATAAAACAAATGTAGAGTTTTCGCCAAAAATTATACTGAATTTGTACATTCCTGCATTCAACAAAAAGGGTTCAACATATCCAGAAACACGGTATTTTCCTGCATGTGAATCTCTGTTAGAGCTAACCACTATTCCATTATGAAACACGGTAATATCATCAATGGTGCGCAGTTCAAATGTCACATCCAGATTAATATTCGCTTTGTAATTTATAAACTCGACAGTAAAGTTAAATCCTGAACTCACCTCAATCATTTCTGCTTTTGGCGGATTTACTGAAAAAGAAATAACCCTAATGTTCTCATTTCCTATGGCAAATTGAGGATCCCCTGTATGAAAATATTCGGAATTACTTGAATGCAAAGAATGATAGGTTCTAACAGCTTCAGATTGAGTACCTTCATAAACCAAAGCACCATTATTCAGCACGATTCCTTTATTGCACAAGCTTTTGACCGCCGCAATATTGTGACTGACAAACAATACGGTTCTGCCCTCCTTACTGGTAACGTCATTCATTTTTCCAAGGCACTTTTTTTGAAACTCCATATCCCCTACAGCCAGCACTTCATCTACAATCATGATTTCACTTTCTAAGTGTGCAGCAACCGCAAATGCCAGTCGCACATACATACCACTGCTGTATCTTTTTACTGGAGTATCTATGTAGCGTTCAACGCCGCTAAAAGCAATAATTTCATCCATTTTTCTTGAGATTTCATTTTTTCGCATCCCAAGAATTGCACCGTTCAAATATATATTTTCTCTACCCGTAAGCTCTGGATGAAAGCCTGTACCCACTTCTAATAAACTGGCAACCCTGCCCTTTAACTTTACTACGCCAGTGGTAGGTGCTGTAATTCTACTCAATATTTTTAATAAGGTACTTTTGCCGGCACCATTTTTTCCAATAATCCCTACCGCATCCCCTTTTTCAATATCAAAATTAATATCTTTTAAACTATAAACAACTTCACTAGACCCCTTTACAGATCGATCATTTGCCTCTCCAATTTTCAGAAATGGATCTTCTTGTCTTAAAATTTTGGTTTTCCACCAGCGGCTTATATCATTCTTTAAAGTGCCAGTGCCAATCTCACCGAGGCGATAAACTTTTGATAAATTTTCTACTTTAATTACCTTGGACATTATACAGTATCAACAAAATTTTTCTCAGCAATATTAAAAGACAAAACACCAGCAATTAAAATAAAAATAGAAAATCCAATAGAATACGCAAGCATATTCCAAGATAGTGCTCCTTGACCAAAAAACGATTGCCTGAAAGTTTCGATGACACCCGTCATGGGATTCAATAAAATAAAAGTTTTAAATTTTTCTGGAACTACACTCAGTGGATAAATAACAGGAGTGGCGTACATTAAAAGTTGCACACCAAAACCAATTAAGAACGCCATATCCCTGTATTTTGTGGTCATAGCCGTCACTATTAATCCAAAGCCCAAACCCATCATTGCGAGCAAACAAACTACCAGTGGGAATAACGCCAGGCTCCATGTTATATGAAACCCGTAGGATGTAAATCCATAATAAACCAACAATGCAATAAATAAAACCATTTGTACACCTAATTTTATAAGATTACTCACGACAACACTAATAGGAATAATTAATCTTGGAAAATATACTTTACTAAAAATGGATGCATTGGATGTAAATACAGTACTTGTAGTCGTAAGACAGCCCGCGAAATAATTCCAGGCAGTAATGCCCGCCAAATAAAACAGCGGTTTCGGCAATCCGTCTGTACTAATTTCCGCCAGGTTTCCAAATACGATGGTGAACGTAATGGTTGTGAATAGGGGTTGTAAAAGCATCCACCATGGGCCCAACAAAGTTTGCTTATAAACGCTTACAAAATCTCTGCGTATAAGCATTATTAAAAGATCTCGATAATGCCATAAATCCTTAAAATTTATATCAAACAATCCACTTTTGGATTGAATTACCATATCCCACTTTTCTTCCGTTTGAACTATATTTTCTGCAGTATGCATTATAAAGTAATGGGTTTTACGAACCGGTATGTGTTGCTTTAAGTGTAGATGTAACAATTCCCGCAATCCCTAGCTGATCTTCTTTTGTAAGTCCTACGTAAAACGGCAATCTTAACAAACAATCGCTATATTTATCCGTATATTCAAGATTACGGCCGTCATGTTTTTGGTGATAAAACGGGCTTTTGTGCAAACTTAAATAGTGGAAAACAGTATCTATTCCTTCCGCTTTTTCCTTGGCAATTACTGCTGATCGTTGGTCTATATTGTTAAATACCAAGTAAAACATGTGGGCGTTGTTGCTTGCAAAATCAGGAATATTGGGCAAAACAACATTGCCTTCAAATTCTGGTTTTTTAAAACAATCCAAAT
>Ga0105048_10009786_pt1 | contig 15211 bp, 18 predicted proteins | sample MAT05_FD_78382 | JGI IMG/M metagenome (GOLD analysis project Ga0105048, IMG submission 78382) | Freshwater microbial communities from Lake Fryxell liftoff mats and glacier meltwater in Antarctica - MAT-05 | ecosystem: Environmental > Aquatic > Freshwater > Ice > Liftoff microbial mat | place... | reverse complement strand
TTCACCACAGAGTGCAACACAAAATGGCCGTAATTGGACATTATTTGGCAAAAATCCGAGGTTTCGGGTGGGTGCGAACTGGCTAAATAGACATTACTAGACAGGCGAGCGAGAGGCAGTTAAATGGTTCTAGACAGTGAATAAAAGTGCAGGCAGGCGAATAAAAGTGCAGGCTCTCATTTTGCAATGAGAAAGCATTTTGGAATCGGATATGCGTGGTAACAGTTGCCCGAAGCAGGGCAACTACTGACCTTCACCAGCAACCACAAGAGGGGGTATTCTCACCTCTCCAGGATGGAAGCTGTAACGGGAACAAGAACATGAGTGGACTTTACAAGACGAATCAGATTTGTGGTCTTTGCTGCGAACCTATGGGCGGGCAAGCTGGACCCTTCCATTCTCGATGTGCAGACTACGAAAATTTCCTTGGCCAATCTTTTGAACCAGACGTAATGTGTGGAAGAACAATTATCGGGAGAGACGATGAGCGCATCGCCCAAGCTTCAACGGCCCGCCCCCTATGTGTGGGTCACTTGGATCACCAAACTGTTAGCGGGTGAAACACATTGCACATGGTCTGTGTGGTTGCGAGCGAATTATAAAACAGCCCCAATGCCGAGTGATTTCGACTCCGCCTCTTGGAAAATCGGCCATACTGCATTGCTACGAAAAACCATCGGCGAGATGACCACAGATGGTTTTTTTGTTCAACGGAGGACCAAAACTCTTTTACGATGATGGGGAATGTCGGGACGCTGGCCGGTAAGCCGGACCTAATCGCAAGCAGCGAAAAAGGCTATTGGATTGTCGATGTCAAAACAGGTCAGCCAAGAGTTTCAGATAAAGTTCAAGTGATGATTTACATGTGGGCAATTCCGTTGGTTCGGACCAAGTTCAAGGGTAAAAAATTCGACGGCAAGGTGCAGTACGCGAACAATTTCCAAATCATTATGGCCGACGAAGTGGACCGCACATTCATCAAAAATGTCGGCGAGTTGATGAAAGAGGTTTGCAGCGATAAGCCGCCTTCTTCTGTTCCGAGTTTTGCCGAATGTCGGTACTGTCCCATAACTCCTGAAGATTGCTCTGAGCGTGTCGAGGTTGAGGACAAGTACGTTGGAGAAACCGACGAGTTTTGAAAATGCGATGCCAATCATTACCACGGTAACTCGTCGCCATCTTCCCTCTCTGTGCTGCTTGAACTCCACGCCGATTCCCAACGCGAACATCTCGTAAACGCACACGACGATGTTATGGCAGACCAATTTTGCCAGCACTTCGTTGCTCGTGCGGCACGCAAAAGAAAATAAACCTGAACATTTGACAACCTCGATTGATAAGGGAGTGTCCTTGCGGTTCACCGCCGAAGAGCGCGATCGTCGCTTTGCGAAGGAGTGGGAAGATGAAGCCAGACAAGATGAGCGTGGTGGACCGACAACTGGCGATCGCGTGGCGGAACCCGGATGCATTTTTGACACTTTGCTTCCGCACGCCGACGGGGGAGGTTCTACGCCAAGCACCGATTCATACGGAACTACAAGCGTTTTTGACGGAACACCGAAAGGCGCTGATCGAGTTGCCGCGCGATCACGGCAAGAGTACGCAGGTCTGCGCGCGGATCGTTTGGGAACTGGGGAAGAATCCGGGGCTGCGCGTGAAACTCGTCTGCGCGACCGATGCGCTGGCCACCGAACGGACGCGATTTCTGCGCGAGGCGATCGAGTCGAACGAGCGCGTTCGCCGTGTATTTCCGCAACTTCTGCCGGCGGAACCGTGGTCGGCGGAGGCGTTCACCATCGTGCGGCCCGCATCGACGATCGGCCCGAGTGTGGCCGCGTTCGGCGTCGGTTCGGGGTCGACGGGCGCACGCGCGGACTTGCTCGTTTGCGATGACATCGTCGATGTCCGCGCGATCCATAGCCGCGCCGAACGCGAACGGGTGAAGGCGTACTTTCACGATAATTTACTGAACTTGCTCGAACCCGATGGGCGGTTTTGGAACCTATTTACGCCGTGGCACGGTAACGATTTGAATAACGTTTTGAAGCAAAATCCGGCATTCGCAAAGTTCCGCCGTGCGATCGGGCCAGACCTCGAACCGGTGTGGGAAGCGAAGTGGCCGCGGGAGGCGCTGGCGACGCGGAAGCGCGAGATCGGCTCGGCGTCGTTCGCACGCGGTTACCTCCTGACGCCGATCTCCGAAGACGAAGTCGCGATCCGCCCGGAGTGGGTGAAGTTCTCCACTGACATACCGGTGACATACGACCGCATCGTGCTGTCGATCGACCCGGCCGTGACGGCCAAAGCGACCGCCGATGCGAGCGGGTTCGCGGTCCTCGGGCAGTGCGGCACGCGGATCGATTGCCTTGCCGCGAGTGCGCGGCGACTGGCCGCACCGGAGTTGGTGACGATGATCGCGGAGTTCGACCGGCAGTGGCAGCCCGATGTCATTCTCTTCGAATCGAACGCGGCATTCACCGCGCTGAAAGACTTGCTCGTTCGCCATGCGTCGTTCGGTGCGAAGGTGAAAGGCGTCGTGCAAACTCGCGAGAAAGCGGCACGGGTGAACGTCTTCGCGGTCGCCGTCGAGAACGGAAACTTCCGGCTCAAAGGCGACGGCACGCAACGCGAATTGTTCGACGAAATGACGACCTTCCCGTTCGGCGAACACGACGATTTACTCGACGCCGTCAGTACCGGAACCGCATACATGTTGGCAAACAACCACGAACCGCGCGTGTGGATTTTCGATTGAAGATTGCAGAATGTCGATTGTAGATTGACCGTTGAAAGCTCTTACCAAGGAGAATCGCCATGTTATCGCCGATTACGATTCGCTATCCGTTTCGCCCCGTGTGCCGAAGCCTGATTACGGGGCAGGTGGCAGACTTGTTCGGCCTTGCCGATACGGAACCTCCGCATGTGGTTGCGGAAAATGTGACTCTCGATATTCGCCCGACAGACCTCGTTTTGTTCGTGGGGCCATCGGGGTCGGGGAAGTCGTCGCTGTTGCGTGCGGCGGGTTTGCAACTGGCGGCAGTCGATGCGGCAACGCTGGTTTTTCCGGATCGGCCGCTCGTCGAAGCGCTGCCGGGGACGGTGCCAGAACGGCTGGCGATTCTTGCGGGGTGCGGACTGTCCGAGGCGCGATTATTGCTTCGCACGCCGTCCGAACTGAGCGACGGGCAGCGTTACCGGTTCCGCATGGCGTACGCCTTCTCGTTGCAATCTCAGCCGATCTTGCTCGATGAATTCGCGGCAATCCTCGACCGCAATCTAGCCAAAGTGCTCGCGTTCAATTTGCGAAAACTCGTCGCGCGGAGTGGTATCGGTGCGCTCGTGGCGACCACGCACGAAGACCTCATCGACGATCTCAACCCCGATGTGATCGTGCGCTGTCACGGCGACGGCGCGATCGATGTCGAACGCTACATTCTAAAAAAAAACGGATCGCCTTTCACGACGAGTTTTGGCTCTCGGACGGCACCCGTGCCGACTGGCCGTACTTCGCGCGGTGGCATTACCGCAGCCACCACCTTGCATTCGTTCGCCAGGTGACATTGCTATGGCACCTTCAAGCCCCCATCGGCATCTGTATCTTTTCGGCACCGGTGGCTTCATTGACATTGCGATCGCAATTCTTCGGGTTAAAGAACCCGCGCTCGGCGGTGGCGCTCGGCGCGCTCAACGAGCAATTGTGGTTGTTGCAGCGCGTGGTATTGCACCCGACGTATCGCGGCGCGGGGATCGCGTCCGCCTTCGTCCGTCGCGCCTGCGAGGCGTGCCCCGTCCCGTGGATCGAGACACTTTCGGCAATGGGGCAGATCAATCCGTTCTTCGAGCACGCCGGTTTCGCACGAGTGGGCACGATCCGCAAAACGCGCGATTCGCGACAGGGAGCCTACGGGAAGCGCGTCTCAGCGGAGAAGCAGACCAAGAGCGCGAACAGCGAGCCGGTGTACTACGTATTCGACAATCGAGATGTACACGTTTAGGCTGACCCACGATACGCACCCAGTTCGCCCAGTTTCCGGAACGAATTTTGGGAAAAGCAAATCGTCTCAGAAAGATTTTGCCAACTGTCGGCAATTCCGGCTATCAATGGCAGCAGCAAAATGTAAACATTTCGCAACATTTCGCGAATAACAGAATCGACCAAAACAGCGCAAGTCTAATCACATAATGAGTTTGCGCGGCATTAGCCGCTTTGTATTTGAACTTCGGAATGAATAATGCCGATTAAGCGTATTGTGCGGATGCGGTGAAATTGCAGGATATAGCGGAATTTTTGAGTTGAATCGAAAATGCATTCCGGTTATCTTGCCACTCAGCCGCATCACGACCGCCTCAGACGGAACCCTCCGTCAGCGTGCGACCGGATTCTGGAATTGGCCGGTGCATGTGCCCGGACAGCCACTCATTCGTTGGTTAAGGAGTTTCAACGTGAATTTTCTTCGTAGCTTGAGTCTGCGCCGGGCTGTCGTAGCCGTGGCAGTACTCGCGTTGTCGGTTGCTACCGCGAAAGCGGACATCATCATCGACGACTTCAGCAGCCCGGCACCAGCAACGGCTTACGCCATCGCACCCGATGTGAATCCACTCGTTATCGCCAACAACATCGGTGGCGGCCTGACTCGTACCGTAACGCTGACCGTCACGAACCCAGCCGTAGCGGGTACAAACGCACTCACCGGCAGCGTCGGTGATGGCCTGTTCGCCGCATCGTTCAACGTGTTCAGCAGCGGTACGGCACAAATCGCCTATACTTACGCAGCACCCGCAAACTTCATCCCGAACGTGCCAGAGGGCGGCGCTGTCGGTGACCTCGTGTTCTCCGGATCCGGTGACTCGGGCTTCGCAGCGAACATCCCACTAACGATCACAATTGCCACCACAACCGGCAACCTGATGTTCAATGGCACCCTGCCACTGACGCCAGCGATCTCGACCGTCAGCGTCGGCCTCGCCGGCTTCACCGGCACAGGCGACCTCGCTTCGGTTACCGGCGTAACGGTCGACCTCACCGGTGGCCAGGCCGCCGATCTGATCTTCGACTCGATCGGCGTCACCACTCCAGATGTACCTTCGACCAACCCCATTCCTGCACCAGCCGGCGTCCTCCTCGCACTGGCCGCACTGCCAGTTCTGGGCCTGCGTCGCGCTCTTCGCAAAAAGGCGTAAGTAACGAATCGCGATTCACTCGCAAGCAAACCCCGGCCACGCCGGGGTTTGTTGCGTTTGGGGTGTGCCGGTCCAATTCGCGTTAAGAAATCGCGTCTGTGCGGGTAGAATCTTCTGGGTTCGTGCCCTTTATAAAATCTGGGGAATTCCGATGCGCCGATCTCTTATGTTGGGTGTCTCCGTTGCCGCTTTCGCGCTGACGAGTTGTAGCGAAGCACCCAAGCCCGCCACCGTCACGGTTGAGGCGACGAAGCCGACAGTCACTGTTGTGCCAGTTGTGGAAGCGAAAATCGAGGTGCGGACCGTAAATTTTGCGGGCCTCGAAAAGGAGATTCAGTCGTACAAAGGCAAAGTCGTGCTCGTCGATGTCTGGTCTTTGGGGTGAACGAGTTGCTTGAAGAAATTCCCGCATCTGGTTCAGATGCACCGCGATTGGTCTGCAAAGGGTTTGGTCGTCCTCGGCGTCACGACTGACGAACCCGAAGATACGAGCAAAGTACTCGAGTTCCTCACGCTCAAAGGCGCGGCGTTTCCAAACGTCTTGCTGAAAGACACCGACGCGAACGCCAAGAAACACGAAGACACCTACCCGACATTTCCGCAACCGATGCTCTGGGTGTACGATCGAACCGGCAAGAAAGTGTTGCACGACGAAGGCAAAATGAAGCCCGATCAAGTCGATGAGATCGTGAAGAAGTTGCTGTAATATCGGTGCATTACCGTGCATTTCCCAGGTGCGCGGATGCGACCCTGGGCACCAATCGAACCAGGCTACCGAGTTATTGAGACACGTTCTCAGCGAATGTGCACTGTTCCGGTGCGATTCTCGCGCCTATAAATGGAATAGAACTAGTGCGGATTCAGTCGTTTGGAATATTCCACGGAGGACGCGATGTCGCTATTAAGCCGCAAGGCCGATTACGCGCTCCTGATTTTGGGGTTCCTGCACCACAAATCCGGCAGTAGCAATGCTCGCGAGATTTCGGAGAAGTACGGCCTCAGCCGGTCCTTTGTGGCGAATATTCTGAAGGAACTTTGCCAAAAGGGTTACGTCGTCAGCCATCGCGGCGTGAAGGGCGGCTATGCACTATTGCGAGCGTCGAAAGATGTGACGTTGGCCGAGCTACTCGAGTCCATGGAAGAAGGCTTCAAGCTTACGGTTTGCAACAGTCACGGGCAGGTCGATCCTGCTGTCGAGCCGGAACTGTGTTCCGTGGAACACGTCTGCCCGATGAAAGGGCCAATTGCCGAAATCCACCGGCGGCTAATGGTCGTTCTCACCGGCGTCACGCTCCACGAGTTGTTTGCACCGGGCGAAATGCGGTCGCAGTTATATGAGGAATTGACAGTCTTACCTGTTGGCCGACTTGCGATACCAATGGTATCGCCGACCACTGCATAACAGACATTCATGCAACGAGAAGAGACATAATATGGTGAATCTGCCGATCTATATGGATAACAACTCGACCACGCAGACCGATCCGCGTGTGGTCGATGCGATGTTGCCGTACTTCACGCAGAAGTTTGGCAATGCCGCGAGCCGAAACCACCCGTACGGTTGGGAAGCTGAAACTGCGGTCGAAGAAGCCCGCGAACAGATTGCCAACCTCATCGGGGCGAGCGCGAAGGAGATCATCTTCACGAGCGGTGCCACCGAGAGCAATAACCTCGCCATCAAGGGCGTGGCGGCGATGTACAAGAAGAAGGGCAACCACATTATCACCGCGCCGACCGAGCACAAATGCGTGCTCGATACGTGCAAGCGGCTCGAACGCGATGGCTATCAGGTGACGTACCTGCCCGTCGATGTGTACGGCCGCGTCAGCGCCCAGCAAGTGCGCGATGCGATCACCGACAAGACGATCCTCGTGAGCCTGATGTTCGCCAACAACGAAATCGGCACGATCAACCCGATGAAGGAAATCGGCAAGGTCTGCAAGGAAAAGGGCGTATTGTTCCACACGGACGGCGTACAGGCGGTCGGCAAGGTTCCCGTGAATGTCCAAGAACTCGGCATCGACCTGATGAGCCTGACCGCACACAAACTTTACGGCCCGAAGGGCATCGGTGCGTTGTACGTTCGCAAGAAAGACCCGCGCGTCCGCCTCGAGCCGATCATCGATGGCGGTGGCCACGAACGCGGTATGCGTTCGGGCACGCTGCCCGTCCCGCTGATCGTCGCGTTCGGCGAAGCGTGTGCGATTGCCCAAAAAGAGATGCCCGAAGAGAGCAAACGCACCTTCGCCCTCCGCGAACGGCTCCGCAAGGGGATCATGGATCAGTTGACGGAAACGTACCTCAACGGCCACCCGACCGAGCGACTGCCGGGCAACGCGAACATCAGTTTCGCGTACGTCGAAGGCGAAGGTATGATGATGGGCATCAAGGATGTCGCGGTATCCAGCGGTTCCGCCTGCACGAGTGCGAGCCTCGAACCGAGCTACGTGCTGCGTGCGCTCGGCGTCGGCGACGAACTCGCACACAGCAGCATCCGCTTCGGCATCGGCCGTTTCACCACCGTGGACGAAGTGGATTACGTCATCGACCTCGTCGTGCGCGAAGTGGAACGCCTCCGCGAAATGTCGCCCCTGTACGAGATGGCCCAAGCCGGCATCGACCTGAAGAGCATCGAATGGGCGGCGCACTAAACCGGTCAAAGCCCACAGACGATTTGCGATACTGATACTTTCACCCCGAGGCGACCATGCCATACAGCGACAAGATTCTCGAACACTATAGCAACCCGCGGAACGTCGGGAGCTTGGACGTTAAGGACGCCAGCGTGGGCACGGGCCTCGTCGGCGCGCCGGAGTGCGGAGACGTACTCAAGCTGCAAATCAAGGTGAACCCGTTGACGGGAGTCATCGAAGACGCGCGATTCAAGACCTTCGGTTGCGGCTCCGCGATTGCCTCTAGCAGCCTCGCTACGGAGTGGCTCAAGGGCAAGACCGTCGACGAGGCGCTCGGCATCAAGAACACGCAGATCGTCGAAGAACTCGCGCTACCGCCAGTGAAGGTTCACTGCTCGGTGCTCGCGGAGGATGCGATCAAGGCTGCGGTCAAGAATTACCAGGAAAAACAGGATCAGGTCCCCGAGAAAGCAGAACTGGCTACCGTAGCCGGGTAATAGCGTGTATAATCCCCTAACGGTCACACCACTCAGAAGGAAGTTTTCACGATGTCCACGAGTACACTCGAACAGCCTACACCCACGCTGCAAATGAACGATGCCGCCCCTAAGGCCGCACCAATCACCGTCACGGATCGCGCCGCGTCCGAAGTGAAGCGAATCGTCGCCGAGCAAGGCACCCCCGGTAAGCTCTACCTTCGCCTCCGCGTCGTCGGCGGCGGTTGTAGCGGCTTCCAGCACAAGCTCGACCTCGACGAGATCGTCAACGAAAAGCTCGACGACACCTTCAACATTCACGGCGTCGATATCGTCGTCGACAAGCGCAGTTCGCTGTACCTCGATGGCGTCACCGTCGATTTCCACGACGACCTGAACAAGCGCGGCTTCAGCGTGTCGAACGCATCTGCGAAGACGACCTGCGGTTGCGGTAGCTCGTTCTCCATGTAGCAGTAGTGACGAGTGGTGAGTGACGAGTAGTTAGGAGTCTTCGACTCGCCACTTGCTACTCGACTTCTGAATCTCACCACTCGACACTCATCACTCGCCACTTCTGGGATTTATGACTGATTACTTCGAGCGCCTCGGTTTACCGAGGCGCTTTTCTGTTGACCCTGCCACGGTGGAGCGCGAATACCTGGCGAGGTCGCGCGAACTGCACCCGGATTTCCACCATCTCGGTGGGGATTTGGAACAGCGCGCGAGTTTGGAACTGACGGCGGCGCTGAACGAAGGTTACGTCACGCTGCGCGACCCGTTTCGCCGTGGCGAATATCTGCTGACGTTGCTCGGTGGGCCATCGGCGCGCGAGGAAAAGAACCTCGACCAGAGTTTCCTCATGGAGATGATGGAACTTCGCGAACGGATCGAAGAGGCCCGCGACGAGCCGGAACAGTTGCAAGAAGTCGAAGCCGAACTAACAGAACAGTTAGCCGGGTTTGCCGCGGAGATTGGCAATCACTTTACGAAGTTGGAAGCGGGGCCGGATCAGCCGCCGAAGCGGCTGAGTATCCGCAAAACGTTGAACGCCGCGAAGACAATTCAGAGCCTGCTCCGCGACCTCCGCGCGGAGTGAATCCCGAGCGAGGCCGCGATGAACGACATAGCTGACGGCGAAACCGTAGAGATGCAAGGGTCCGGCTCGAAGCCGTACTTGCTGAAAAACATCGGCGGCGTCTATTCCTGTTCGTGCCCCGCGTGGCGCAATCAATCGACGGCAATCGAGCGCCGAACCTGCAAGCATTTACGCAAGTATCGTGGTGACGCGGCCGAGGAAACGCGCATCGGTGGGGCACTGCCGCAGAAGCCGGTGACAGATAGCGAAGCAACTTCGGGGCCGCCAATCTTGCTCGCCGAGAGTTGGGACAACGCGCAAGATCTCAGCGGGTGGTGGCTCAGCGAAAAGCTCGACGGCGTGCGTGCGTACTGGGACGGCAAACAATTCCTGTCGCGCCAAGGGAACCTCTATCACGCGCCGGCGTGGTTTACGACCGGGCTACCGGCGGTGCCGCTCGATGGCGAACTTTGGATCGCGCGTAAGGCATTTCAGCGCACCGTCAGCATCGTTCGCCGACAAGATCAGAGCGAGCATTGGAAGGATGTCAAGTTCCTCGTGTTCGATGCCCCTGCCATTGTAGGGCCGTTCGAGGATCGCATTACCTATCTCGAAGCACAGATCGCGACGTGGAACTCGACGTATATATCGTTGCTCGATCAACAACTTTGCACGAGCGTCGAACAGTTGCGAACGGAACTGGCGCGGGTCGAACAACTCGGCGGCGAAGGGTTGATGTTGCGGCAACCGGGTTCTAAGTACGTCGCGGGGCGGTCGAGTACGCTGCTGAAGGTGAAACGATTTCACGATGCCGAAGCGGTCGTGGTCGGGCACGAGCCAGGCAAAGGTAAGCACAAGGGGCGACTCGGTGCGCTCGCCGTGCAGTTGCCCAATGGCAAACGCTTCAGCGTCGGAACGGGTTTCAAAGACAAAGAACGCGGGAACCCGCCCGCCATCGGCACGACGATCACCTTCCGTTACCAGGAACTCACCGACGGCGGCATCCCGCGCTTTCCGAGTTTCGTACGGTTGTTCAAGTAACTGCTAACCCACTTGTAACTCTTAACGACTTGTCACGGATCGATTCATTCCCCAATTTCTCCGCTACGAAAGATATTTACGATTCGGTTGAAAATCGTATTGCATTTTGTGTCAGACCAACTTAACATCTCAATAACTCCCCATCGAGCGGTAACACTCTCCCTTTACCTGCCGCTCAAAAATTCTGTTTCCTCATTCGCGAGGTGTCGTCATGTTTTCTCGTTTCCTCCGGCAGCGCAGGGCGTTTACGCTCATCGAGCTTCTCGTCGTCATCGCGATCATCGCGATTCTTATCGGGTTATTGCTTCCCGCCGTGCAAAAGGTTCGCGAAGCAGCGGCCCGCACGCAATGCGTCAACAACCTGAAGCAGATGGGCCTCGCCATCCACAACTTCGAGGGCGTGAACGGCTTTCTGCCGCCCGCTCTGGTAAACTCGGGGCGATTTGGCTGTAGTCCGTGCCCGCAAGCTGCGTCCTATTACCCAACTGACGCACAGTGGTACGTCTACAACCATAGTGGTTTCATTTTCCTGCTGCCCGGCCTCGAACAGGAAAACCTGTTTCGCCAGTACAACCAGACCGTACCCGGTTCGCTGTCGAACCCGTACGGCGTAGCGATGGCACCGAACTTTGGCCTTCTGACGGCCACGCACCCGAATGCCTTCGTTCAAAGCCAAAAGCTGAAAGTGTTCACGTGCCCGTCCGACCGCGATCCGGAAGTGATCTCGAACGCATTCAGCCAAGGCGATTTCTATCAGCGCCCCAACACCGCTCGCAGCAACTATCTATTCAGCGCCGGCCCACAAACCGACTACAGCAGCCCCACGGCCGGTAATGACGGAGCCAATTCCGGTGCGTTCGGCCACAACACGAAAGTCAAATTCTCCGGCATCAACGACGGAACGAGCAATACGATCGCGATCGGCGAATCGGTTCAGGTGAAAAGCGGTGCTGGTACGGCTTCGGTTTTCGGCCCGTACTGGGGTTCGGGTACGCACACCGCGACGATGGGTTACACGCCAGCCGGTGATCCGCGATTCAACGTCAATGCCGCGTTCGACTCGACCTGCACGCCCAGAGGACCGCAATGCGTTTACGCATGGGTGTTCAGCAGTTACCACACTGGTGGTGCGAACTTCGTGTTGTGCGATGGTTCCGTGAAATTCATCCGCCAAACGATCAACTACAACGACTTCTACGCGATGAACACTCGCGCCGGTGGCGAAGTGGTTCCCGATAATTGACCATTACCTTTTTCAGCGTTGCCGAACGGTCATTCCGACCGTTCGGCTTTTCGTATTCCTACACATATTTGAGGATGACATCTCATGCGACTTCTTGTCGGTAGAGTTTCGTATCTGTGTGCCGCCTGTATGCTGGCGTTCGCAACCGGCTGCGGTGGAGGCGAGGACAAACGAGATAAAGTCGTCGTCAAAGGCACCGTCAATGTCGATGGTGTGCCGATGGGTGGCGTGCTCCTCGGTTTCTTTTCGCCCGGAGAAAAAGTCGCGGTGGGTGCGGTCCGGACGCAGGACGATGGCACCTACGAAGTGATGTTCAAAGCCCATGCTGGCGAAGGAAACTACAAGGTAACGGCCACGAAACTGATCCCCAAACCGGGTGCGAAAGTGTCGACGCCGAGTGAAGGCATCGACGACTTTCAGTTGGGACTGGGACAAGGGGCCAGTGCTCCGGTGAATCTGTTGCCGGACAAGTATTCCAAAGTCGACAAATCCGACCTCAGTACGGTGATTCAAAAAGGCACGAATGAGGGCAAGAATTTCGCGATCAAGACGAAGTAGCAAGATTGACCCCACGGTTCCGCTTCGCTCCATCTCGCCGTGCTTCACTTCTTCGGTAGCACGGGAGGGACGTTCTTTCGCCCGGAGATGATGTCGATCGCGTTACCGGCCATCGACTTCAACAACTCTTCCTTGCTGTCTTTCTTGATCTTTTCCAGTTCAGGCAACGCGGGCATCGCGACCGTTTGCATCGAGGCGAGGCACTGAATCGCTTCGGCGATCAGTGCGGGGTCGTCGGACTTGACGATCTCGATCAGTTTTGGCAATGCCGGTTTGGCGCGGTCGCCGAGCATCCCGAGGGCACGGATCGCGGCCAACTTCGCGTTGTAATCGGTGCCGACGATGTTGTCCGCAATCTTGCCGATTGTCGCATCGGTCAACTGCGTCCCGTCGTATAGCATAATCAGCACGTGCAGCCAAACGACGATCGCTTTGTCTTTTTCGAGTTTCAGTTGATCGTTAACGGATGTCAGATATGGCTTGATCGCAAGGGGATAATCGGCACTTGTCCGGTATCCCGGCGGGCCGAGCAAGATCATCGACTGCACGATCTCCAACCGCACCGCCACGGTTTTTTCTTTGCTTAGGCGGTCACTGAGAGTGGCGAGCGCCGTCGCGTTCGGCCCTTTGCGTTCGACGAGGCTCGGCGCGGGTGGCTTCTTCGGGTCGATCGGTTTTTCCTCTACGCGACCGACTTGGCCGAGTGCCGATGCGACGGCCCGGCGAATCTCCCACGATGGGTCTGCAACGATCGACTTGAGTTCGGGGACCGCACTCGCACCGAACGCGCCGTAGTTGATCATCGCGCGTGTCGCATGGAGCCGATACGGGCTGCCGAGGCCCGCATTCGCAATGATTAGCCGCAACCCTTCGGTAATCTCGCGGGCTTCTTCGGGTGTCTCGGCCCCGATCGTCCCGATCACCATGAGCAAATGCACCTTCACGCCGGGATCGTTTTCCTGACGGAGTGCGGACAGAAGCGGCTTGATCGATTCGCGCCGGGCGGGCGGGCCGAACTGCGGAATCACCTTGATCGCGTATTCGCGCACCGAGCCATCGGTCGATTCTTTCAATTCCGTCAGCCAGCCTTTTAAGTCTTTCCCACTAATTTCTTTCGGCCATTCGGGAAGTTTCTCCACAACCTTCGGCACCACCGGTGGTGTCGGCGGCGCGGGTACCTGACCCTGCAATGCCATCGCTCCGGTTGCCAAACCGAGTGCGATCATCGCGGAAATTCGTGTCATTCGCATCCTGTTACTCCTTCGCGTTCCCCATTCCAACGATACCAGATGCACGCGGCGGCGTATAGGGATAAAGAAGTGATGAGTTGCGAGTGGCGAGTGGCGAGATTCAAAAGTCATGGATGGCGAGTCGAAGACTCCTGACTACTCGCCACTCACCACTACTCACTCAGTCGTCCACCGAGAAAAACACCGGTGGGCCGACGATGCTCGTCAATTTCCCGACGGCGGCGGCGGCGGTGCGGAACTGGCCCGTTTCGGAGTAGTGCGTCATAATTACGAGCGGGACGGTCTTCTCCGGATGGCCGTCCTGGGCTTCGTGCTGAATGACCGACGAGATGCTAATTTGCTGATCCGCCAGGCAACGGCAGACATCCGCGAGCGTGCCGGGTTCGTCTTTCACATTCAGACGCAGGTAGAATCGGCTACGCACTTTCTCCGATGGCGCAATCTGGAAAGCGGGTCGTTCGCCGGGTGCGGACCAGAGTTTTGCCGCTGCGAACGTGTTTTGTGCGCGGCCCACTGCCAAATCCACGAGGTCGCCGACGACCGAACTCGCCGTCGGCATCATCCCCGCGCCCGGCCCCTGGTACAGCGTTTCGCCGACGATGTCGCCAACCACGAGGATCGCGTTGTACGCCCCGCGCACCTGCGCCAGCATGTCGGTATGTCGCAATAACACCGGGGCCACGTGCAACGCCACCGTCGATGGTCCGGGGCCACTTTCGGACGCCCACGCTTCCGCCAACAGCTTGATCGTGTAGCCGAGTTCGTCCGCGAACCGGATGTCCATCGCCTGAATCCCAGCGATGCCCTGACGTTCGATATCCGTTGCCTTCGGCGTCACTCCGAAGGCGATCTGTGCCAGCACCGCCAGCTTGTGTGCGGCATCCGAACCATCGACGTCGAGCGTCGGGTCGGCTTCGGCGTAACCCAGCCGCTGTGCTTCCTTCAACGCGTCGTCGTAGCTTGTGCCGCCTTCGGCCATGCTCGTGAGAATGAAGTTCGACGTGCCGTTGAGAATGCCTTGAATCGCCGTGATCTGGTTCGCCGAAAGGCTTTCGGCGAGTGTGCGGATGATCGGCACGCCACCCGCCACGGCGGCTTCGAAGCAGACTGCAACGCCGTACTTGCGTGCCGCAGTGAAGATCTCCGTGCCGTGTGCCGCGAGTAGTGCTTTGTTCGCCGTCACCACGTGTTTGCCCGCCGCAATCGCATCGAGAACGACCCGTTTCGCGTGGGTCGTTCCGCCGATCAACTCGACGACGACATGCACCGCCGGGTCCGAAGTCGCCGCGGTGTGATCGGTGGCGATCAGCCCCGGTGGCACTTCGCATTCGCGCGGTTTGTCGGCATCGCGGACAATCACGCGCCGTAGCACGATGGGCCGCCCGCCCGTTCGGCCCGTCAGCCGATCCGCATGGCGCGACAGGATCTTCGCGACCCCGGTGCCCACGGTTCCACAGCCAACGAGTGCCACCCCGAGCGGTTCGGACATTATCTTCCCCTACGATTCGTGCGCGACTCTTTTGTCTTATCGGCATCGGGTTCGGAGGAAAGATAATCGACGTAAGTCCGAATTACGGAAGCTCAAAAACCGTCTTTTCGTGTGTTTTTTCGGTTTGGGCGTCTCAAAATGCCTATTTGAGATCGTAAATTACGAATATGTCGGCCGCCTCGTTTTCGTATCTTTAACTTACATCGCGGTTTACGTCGATTGGCATCGATTCGAGACTCGCCGTAAGTACCGACAAAAGCACGAC
>Ga0105048_10009785_pt1 | contig 15211 bp, 16 predicted proteins | sample MAT05_FD_78382 | JGI IMG/M metagenome (GOLD analysis project Ga0105048, IMG submission 78382) | Freshwater microbial communities from Lake Fryxell liftoff mats and glacier meltwater in Antarctica - MAT-05 | ecosystem: Environmental > Aquatic > Freshwater > Ice > Liftoff microbial mat | place... | reverse complement strand
TATGTTCTTTTCCATCTTAGGTATATGTTATTGATAATATAATTATCAAATAATTGGCAATAAAAATAGCAAAAAGAAATGACAAGGGCAAGATTTGTGGGTAATTTTTTAGAAAGGGGAGGGGAATGGGAGGATTACGCAAGGAAGAGAAGTGAGACCAAAATTTGCAATTTCGCGGTATTACTTTCTTTGTCCCTGCCTTCCTGCGTCGGCAGGCAGGTTGATGCAAAGCATGAACAAAGAAAAAATGACAATTCTTTATTGGTTTTTTCGGATAATTAGGATTTAAATTCGACTTTATATTTATAAAAACCCTTTAAAAACATTTAGGACACTATTGGTCCTCAATATACTTTAGCCCTTACCAAGAATAGATCTTTGCAATTCTATTCACAATTATATGCTGAAAAATTGCAACCGGTTGCCGTTTTGGATGCCAAAACATTATTGCAAATGGAGATCAAGTTGTAGAAAAAGGTCCTATATACGCTTTTACTTTGGGCTTACGATATGTATTTCTTAAAAAGAAGTGAAAATGCAACAATTTTACACCTGATTGGTCCAATAGCAATTGGCCTTAGCCAACGATTCTCGAAGAATAAGGACTCATTTCTGCCTAGACCATCCGGAATGAACGGTTGGTCTCAGTTTGCTTTTGATTTTCTACAGGATAGGATTTTTTCAAGCAAACAAAAGGCCAACCACGAGAGCAAACCAATTCTGAGAATGTTGTAAAACACAGACTTGGTGGGCTTTGTGAACCCTTTGTGGCCTTGGTGGGCTATTGGGTTATGGATTTAAGCCTTGTTGAAAGGTCAATGCATCACGGAAACCTAAACCCGTTCAAATACATTTCTTGTGCATTGTACCATGGGTATTCATTGTAACGGCTTAGATACAATATGCCAATATGCGTGGGTGTTACCCAACCTTTGATTTTGTATTGCACTGCCGCATCGTTTGTCCAGTAATCTACAATTCCCTTGGCCTGTGCATTGGATTCCAGTTTATGTCCTTTTCCATAACCCGCACCCCGTACAATTTGAAATTGTTTTTTTAAATAATCCATGTATTGGGTTAGGATTTTTTCGGTTTCAGATTCTTCAAGGGGCACAATAAACTTTACCGCAATGCAGCCATAACTGAATGAATCTATGGTGGTTTGGGATGTATACACTTCCGAACTGTCTTCGCTAAACGCCAAATCGAAATTGCCCATTCCCTCTGGCAAATAAGCACTGCAACCAGAGGTGAAAATGGCTATTTTACTTAGTTGAGGCGGTGCAATTGTTTTGGGTGCAGTGGGACTTGCAGGATTCGCAGGGGTAGTAGCATCTACAGGTGCAACCGGAGCCATATCAGTTGGAGGCGTCATTGGGTCAAGCGGAGACACGATGCGCCCTTCTGGTGTAGGTGGAATGGAATCTTTTGGGGCTTGCATAACCACACCCGCAGGCGGATTGGCCGTGGTCTTTTCGGCACTCTTTTTTACTTTACAGGCCGTGGTATAAATGACACCCAATGCAATTGCCATTCTAAGGATTGTGCTCAATTTAATCTGTGTTGCCATCCACTGCAAACATCGTAAATCTAAGTTGAATATTAAGCTATGGGTCTTTATTTGTTTGCTTCTGGCAAATGCAGTTTCTTTGCAAGCATTATAGAAGCCATGTCGCAAATTTTAAATATTGATTCTCCCCGCCAAAAAGTGGTGAATGTTACGGTGGGTAAAGATGTACGCATTTTTGATTTTGTAAATATATATGGTTGCAAGCTAGGAGACGGAACCAAAATAGGTCCATTTACCGAAATTCAAAGCGGGGTTGAAATTGGCAAAAATTGTAAAATCTCCAGTCATAGTTTTATTTGTGAAGGTGTGGAGTTGGAAGATGAGGTTTTTATTGGCCATGGGGTTATGTTTATCAATGACATTTATCCGCGCAGCACCAATGCTGATGGTTCTATGAAAAATGCGGATGATTGGAAATTGGAAAAAACGCTGTTGAAGAAAAGGGTTTCCATAGGCAGCAATGCCACCATTTTGGCTGGCATTGAAATTGGTGAAGGCGCCATAGTAGGCGCTGGCAGTGTAGTTACCAAAAATGTAGAACCTTTTACCATTGTGGCTGGCAATCCAGCACGCAAACTAGGTCCAGTAAAGCCAGAGGCGCTTTAAATATTTTATGAAAACCTGGACCATAGGCATTATGTGTTATAACGAATCGGGCAACATTGCGCGGGTTCTGCAAGATGTATATGCTGTGGTTCCTGCTTTAAGCGCTGAACATGAAGTTTTGGTTGTAGACGACGGAAGCGCGGATGATTCGGTAGAAATTGTCCATAAATTAAAAGAATCCCTATACCCAAATTTAAGAATTATCGACCAAAAAGTAAACCAAGGTATAGGAGCAACACTGCGTGCCATATATACAAATGCGAAAATGGATTTGGTGGTTGCAGTCCCCGGCGACGGGCAGTTTGATATTAAAGAATTGTTGCAAATTCCGCAACCTGGCGACCGTGAAATATTGAATTTTTACCGCGTAGAAAATACTTCTTATTCCATATTTAGAAACGGATTGAGCTGGATTAACCAAAAGTTAAATCGCTGGTTTTTGCGCTTTGATTTGCCCGATGTGAATTGGATTTTGGTTTTTCCGTCTAAAGAAATTCAAAGATTGTCGCTGTCCATACAAAGCAGTTTGGTAGGCAGTGAAATTTGCGGAAAATTAAGCGTGCAAGGATTTCATTTTAGAACCCTAAAATCGCACTATTTACCCCGAATAGCTGGCAAGAGCAGGGGAGCATCCTTTAAAATAGTGTTTAACGCCGCCAGCGAAATGTTAAAATTGATTTGGGTAATTACTGTTTTTCGTTACCGCAACAAACGTTGATTTTGTATCTTCGCGGCAACAATGAAAGTTCCATTTTTTGACTTAGGCAGACAATACGATCAAATTAAAACACCTGTGCATGCTGCATTAAATGCGGTGATGGCTAAAACTGCTTTTAGCGGTGGACCTTTTGTAGACGATTTAGAAAAAAACCTTGCCCAGTGGTCGGGCAGCGAATATGCAGTTTGTTTAAACAGCGGAACCAGTGCTTTGCATTTGGCCATGTTGGTTTTGGGCATTGGTCCAGGTGATGAGGTAATTATTCCCACAAATACTTTTATAGCCAGTGCCTGGGGCGTAAGTTATGTGGGTGCTACGCCCGTTTTTGTAGATTGCGACCCCAATACTTGGAATATAGATCCGCAAGCTGCTGAAAAGGCAATTACCGCTAAAACAAAAGCCATTATCGGCGTGCATTTGTATGGCCAACCTTGCAATATGGATGCTATCGATGCCATTTGTAAGAAACACAATATCCATTTTGTGGAAGACAATGCCCAAGGCATAGGTGCAACTTACCATGGCAATAAAGTTGGGTCAGTAGGTATCCTTAGCTGCACTAGTTTTTATCCTGGAAAAAATCTGGGAAGTTATGGAGAAGGGGGGGCACTTTTTACCAACGACAAAGCCATTGCCGACCATGCAAAGTCCTTGCGCAGCCACGGTGCAACTGTTCGCTATTATCATGATGAGGTAGGTTTCAATTACCGCATGGAAGGTTTTCAAGGTGCGGTTTTGAATGTAAAATTGGGCTTCATCGACGGGTGGAACCAACGCAGACAAAGCATTGCCAAACGTTATTTTTCTGAGATAAACAATACAAAAATTACTTTCCAAGCATTAGAACCAAGCGCAGAAAGCGTTTACCATTTGGCAGTAGTAACGGTCGCAGACAAAGAAGCCTTTACCCAATTTTTGGATAACCACGAAGTTGGATACGCCTTTCATTACCCAGTGCCCTGCCATTTGCAAAAAGCCTATGCTAACTTGGGTTATAAAGTGGGCGATTTCCCGCATTCAGAATACCTCGCGAGCCATTGCGTTTCATTGCCTATGTTCCCAGAAATGACAGAGGATGAAGTGAATAGGGTGATAGAGGTGATAGGAAAATATTAAAAGTTATTTCACGTCACATTTTATTCTTCAATAATGACATCCAAATTTATAGGGCTAGCTTCGAAATAATACGTTGAACTGGTGCTGGCTGTGTAATTGTTTACCCTGATAATTCCCCGTTTCCCTTTCACTGTTTTAAAAAAGTAGATGGGAATTGGCACTAGGGTATCATGGAAAGAAATCTGTGCCGCGTAGTCAATAATGCCTGTTGGCGGATAGTATTTGTCTAAGGCAGATTTGGTTTTGACGGTTGCAATACTGTCGAAATTGATGTTTTTTACGGCGCCATAAATAAGGGTTTTATTTCTAACCATCCAAGAGGTGAAAAAAATATCTGCAAAGGTTGAAAATGGTTGCAAAAAGGTTCTTTCGTAAACAAAAGGCGAGCCCCAGCGAACGTAACAATAGGCAATATCCACATCCGAATCGTGCAATTTTCCGTCTGTAGTATTGTACAGAATACCGTTGGACAAATCGATGGCACCACTGCCGCTGTTGTAGCCAATGTTCAGAACTCCATTGAGACTATACGTTTTTAAGGTTTTGGGCTCTGCATCTTTATGAACGTTGTCTTTCTTTTTGGCACAAGATATAGCTTGGGTAAGACAGAAAATGAAACCGATAAATATTAAAAGGGAAAATTTGAAGTGCATTTTCATTTTACAATTATAAAGGATTTCAAGGTTAAATACAAAGCATATCAGGTTAGTGTAAACCCGCACTAGCATGTCAATGCGTTTGGTATGAATTGCCAACATTTGAATTTTATTACTCAAGACTATATAAACGTCGGTTATTGGGTGAATGAAATAATTGCAGTTTCGAAAATAAATAAATTTACATTTAGGTTTCTTTTGCTTTAAGTGAAATGTACAATTTATTGTATCTTCGTATTTCACTCTATGCAATTGCCAAAAATATTTTCACTTGCTGTCGCTTTGCTGGTAAAGGTTTGCAGTGTTTTTGGCACGCATGTAGTGGGTGGGGAAATCACCTATCAATACATAAGCGGCAACAATTACAAAATCCGTTTGGATTTGTATATAGATTGTTTGAATGGAAATCCGCAAGCCATTGCGCAGGATGCAACTGCATTTATTGGTGTTTTTGATGGTGTAAATGGCAATATATTAAACGGCTATCCTGTAGAGATTCCCAGAAGTGGCCCTCAAAAGGTTGTAAAACTCAATTATAATTGCATAAAAACATACCCCAATGCATGTGTAAACCACTATTGGTATGAAACTACCTTAAATTTACCTGCTAGAACTGGGGGGTATATTTTGTCGTTTCAACGTTGTTGCAGAAACAATTCCATAACCAATCTTGTAAATCCGCAATCTACAGGTGCGAATTATTGGACCAAGATTCCAGATTCTCGCACATTGCCAGATAAAAAACCCAATAGCAGTGCTGTTTTTAAAGAATTACCGGCCAATTTTTTATGCACCAATTATGAGTTAAAATTTGACCATGGTGCCAAAGATGCCGATGGAGACAGTTTGGCTTACGATTTTTTTCAACCCTTTGACGGTGCGGGTCAAAACCAACCCAGGCCAGACAACAAAGGAAATGGAACTTTAGCCAACCCACCTTTTGCCAATGTGGTTTATAGCGGGTCTTATAATGCACAAATTCCAATTGATGGAAATCCAATATTAAAAATCGATGCTGAAACAGGTTTGTTGACGCTTACCCCCACCAAGTCTGGTCAATTCGTGGTTGGTATTAGGGTAAGGGAGTACAGAAAAGGTGTTTTGATAAGCGAAACCAAAAGAGACTACCAGTTTAATGTGGATTTATGTGTGATTGATGTAGTTGCCAGTTATTATGCCCCCAAATTTATTTGTGGTTTTACGTATAAATTCGACAATAAAAGTACGGGTGCAACCAGATATCATTGGGATTTTGGCTTGCCGGGAAATGCAGATACTTCCAATCAAACTTATCCAACCGTAACCTATCCAGGTCCAGGTAAATATAGGGTGAGCCTGATAGCGTACAAAAACAATTGTTTGGATAGTTTCGCAAACTGGGTAACCGTTGTGTCGCCCAATGTTCCAAAACTGCCTGCCGATAGCACCATTTGCACCGGTAGATCTATAAAATATTCAAGCTCTGTAATTGGCGATTCGTATCTGTGGAGTAATGGCAGTTCTTTCAATTCCATTACTGTAAATAAGCCAGGAACCTATTGGCTTCAAGTAACAATAAGCACTTGTGCATGGCGCGATACCGTAAAATTGAATGTTGATACGAGTCGGGTTTGGATTGCGGGGGATACAACATTTTGTAGCGATGCTGTTTTTAGTAGAAAACTAACAGCTACACAAGGTATGGCTTTATATGCTTGGAATACTGGGAATACTACCAACCAAATTACAGTTTCGAGTGCAGGTAAATATTTTGTAAGTGTACTTACTAAATATGGCTGCGCATCCAGCGATTCTGCTTTGATCCAGCGATTTTCTCCAGTGGTTGTTTCGTTATTGGATACGGTCGTTTGTCCCAATGCTTTGGTGACAGTGAATGCATTGAACAAAGATGCGAGAAAACTATGGAGCAACGGAGATACAAATTCCATAACCAAAGTGGTCAATACAGGAAATTACTGGGTTAAAGTAACCAGAGGTACCTGCTCCAGTTACGATACGTTCAATTTGTCAAATTTTGGGTACGAATTTGAATTGGGTCAGGGTTTGCGTTTCTGCAGTACTATTGATACGAGTCTAAATATTATAGATACAAGATTTTCGCAAATTGTATGGAACAAGGAAATTAATGGCAGAACTTATAATTTAAAGAAAGAAGGAAAAGTGATCGTTTCACTTATAAATAGCCACAATTGTCCAGAACTGGATTCAATCAATGTTTTGTTGTTCCCGAATCCTTCCTTAGATTTGGGTTCTGATACTACAGTTTGCCTTTCTATCAATCCCATGCTCACAGCCCCAGCAGGCATGCGCAGTTATCTGTGGCAAGACAAAACGACAGAAAGGGTAAAAGTTGCTGTGGAAAAAGGATTGTATTGGGTTGAAGTAACCGACATGGAAGGTTGCAGGAGCAAAGACTCTGTCATGATATTAAAAGATCCAACTCTTTTTCCGTCGATTGTGTATATGCCAAATGCGTTTACCCCAGACGGAAACGGTAGAAATGACCTTTATCCTTCTAATAAATATGTGAATATTGGTTCTTTGTACAAAGTTAAATTGTACAACCGTTGGGGAGAGAAAATAGCGGATTTTGATTCGCCAGACATCAATTGGGATGGGAAAATAGGCGGAATTGAAGCCCAAGAGGGAGTGTACGTTTACAGGGTTAGTTGGATAGGTTGCGACAATGAATTTTATTCAATGAGTGGAAGTTTTCATTTGCTAAGGTAAAATTTCTTGGCATCTTTTAAATTCCTTTTATCAGGACTTCCATCTGCGCGGGGTGAGTCGAATAAAAGATTTAGCTAAACGGCTTTACTGGGTATATGGAAACTTACTGTATCCCTTACCAAAGCTATTGGGCGTTATGAAATTTAATAGGAGAGATACAATTGCCTAGACTCTCTGAAGTCAATAACAACTTGGCAAAGAATTGCCAAATCGTAGATGTAAAAAATTAAATAAAAAATCAAATTTGCACCTGATCCTCAATGCCATTGAAAGAATCCAATTCCAATTCTTTTTCGATGAGTTTGTTGTTCGAAACACGCCTTATCCCATCTTTTAACAATGTGGTGTTAAAATTCACCAATAGGCCCAATTTAAAATTACCCAAACGCAGTATACGAAGTAGTTTTTGTACCTGATATTCTGTAATATTTTCGCTAGATTCTATCATTACTACCACCTTCTCTGCTACCAATATATCAATGCAGATGCCATCGTTAATTTCTAGGGTTTTATAGTTTAATACAATCGGGTAGGATTCTTGTGAATTTAGATCGGCATTTTTAAATTCATACGCCAAGCATTTTTTATATACGTTTGTATTTAATCCAGGTCCAATACTTTTATGGATTTCTATCGCAAATCCAATGATTCGATGCGCGAGTTCGTTTTCTAATGTTAATGGCACAGCTTAAAATATTAAACGAGTCAAATGTAACCAAAATTTTCATAAAACAGTGTAACTTTCGTCATTTATTTGCATATTGTTCATTGAATATCAATAACTTGTAGTATTATTATTACAAATGCTGTTGGAATTGAAAAACTAAAATGATTGGGAAATTTTGCGGGGCAAATTTTTAAATGAATTTTTAGAATTATTATTGTAAAGTGAAATCGGACAGAATTCTAATAAAAAATGCCACGATTATTAATGATGGGATAAATTGGGTTGGCGATGTGCTTATAGAAGGCGAGTATATTTCGCAAATAGGACAGGGCTTAAGTGGCGAAAATGCCAAAATCATACCCGCAGATGGTTTGCTGTTGATGCCCGGTGTAATTGACGATCAAGTGCATTTTAGAGAGCCTGGGTTAACACATAAGGCGGATATTGCCACTGAAAGTATGGCTGCTTTGGCCGGCGGAATCACCAGTTTTATGGAAATGCCCAATGTAATTCCACAAACCACTACCATCAAGCACCTTGAAGAAAAAATGACAATCGGTGCTGCAAAATCTGTGGTAAATTATTCGTTTTTTCTAGGCGCTACAAATAACAATTTGGATGAATTGCGCCATATAAACCCTGAAACAACTTGTGGCGTAAAAATTTTTATGGGCAGCAGTACAGGCGACATGTTGGTAGACGACGATAATATTTTGGATAATATTTTCTCCCAAGTTCCTGCCTTAATTGCTACCCATTGCGAGTATGAGCCCCGGGTAAAGGAAAGATATGCAGATGCACTAAAACAGTTCGGAGACAATATCCCTCCAGAAATGCACCCATTTATACGAGATGAAGAAGCTTGTTATCGTTCTTCTTCCCATGCTATTGAATTGGCAAAAAAACACAATACCCGCTTGCATGTTTTACACATTACAACCGCTGCTGAAACCAATCTGTTTACCAATCAAATTCCCCTAAAACAAAAGCACATTACATCCGAAGTTTGTGTCCATCATTTGCACTTTACTTCTAATGATTACGCAAAATTGGGAAATCAAATCAAATGCAACCCAGCGATAAAAGCACCTACAAATAGAGATGCTCTTTGGAAAGCATTGTTGGATGATAGGCTGGACATTGTTGCAACCGACCATGCTCCACACACCTGGGAAGAAAAGCAAAACCCTTATCCCAAAAGCCCTTCAGGGCTGCCCTTGGTGCAGCATGCCTTGCCGCTAATGCTTGAATATGTCCGCAAAGGTGTAATTTCCTATGAAAAAGTAGTGGAAAAAATGTGTCATGCTCCAGCCGATTGTTTTAAAATCAAAGACCGTGGCTATATCCGCGAAGGTTATAAAGCAGATTTGGTTTTGGTGGATCCCAATGACAAATGGACGGTTAAAAAAGAAAATTTATTGTACAAATGTGGATGGAGTCCAATGGAAGGCAATACTTTTAATCATACCATCCATACTGTTTTTGTGAACGGTTGCATCAGTTGGAATCACGGATTTACAAATCAAACCAAAGCCCAACGATTGTCCTTTTTTATATGAACAACTTTTTTAAAAATTGGCATACGCAAAAATTGGGATTGTATTTCGTCATCCTGTTTAATTTGGCCTTGTTGGGTGAATATTTGTACGACCCAGGTAACGCAAAATATATTGTAGGAATTTTTTGGATCCAAAGCGTGTTGCTGGGGTTCGAAAATGTATTTAAAATTTTATTTGCAAAAACCGGCGAAATAATTAATGTAAACAATGTGCCCACACCTACCAATATGCGTTTGAACGCGGTTATTGCTTTTTTCTTCTGCATTCATTTTGGCGTTTTTATCCTGATTTTTGGTTTGATGGGTATTTTCAGCAAAAATATTCCTACCAGCAATATAGATAAAATTCATTTGATTTGGCCCACACTAATTGTCATGTTTATTGGTGTAATTATAGAAATTCCAGGAAAAATTATGGCAGTACGTAAAGAATCTCCGGGCTTTGCCAGGCTTATGTTTTTGCCCTACTTAAGGTTATTGCCTTTTGTGGTTCTTATTTTTGTGAAAGACATTTCACCCAACATAATGTTTCTTCTTTTTTTGGCTGTTAAAATGGGAATGGATGTAATACATTATTATTTGGCAGAAAAACCAACACATCAGCATTTATTGGACGCAATTTAATCAAACCATCCGCATCCTTTTCACATAAAAGGGCATCAGCACTTGGTGAAAATCTTGGCTCACGTCTACCGGATAAAAGTCAATTTTATACTGCATGCAACGTGTTTTTAATTCTTTGTCAAATGCATTAATTTTATCGGTATAATAGTCGCGAATTTCTGCTGGATTTAGCATTAATTTTTCTCCCGATTCTAGGTCTACAAAGCGCATAGGTCTGTTAGGGAAATCCAAGGCTGTTTCTTCGGGTGCATGGCGCACGTGAAAAAGAATTACCTCGTGCTTGTTAAACCGCAATTGTTGCAATGCTTGCCATATTTCCGCATCATTTTCAGAACTGTCAAACATGTCTGAAAAAACCACAATCAAACTGCGGCGGTGGGTAGTTTGGGCTATGTATTTTAACACGTTGCCTACATTGGTTTTGTTTCTAATTTGGGGCAAAGCAAGGTTGTCCCACAAGGGTTGCAGGTTGCGTAATATCTCATTAAAGTGTGATGGATTGCTTCGCATTTCCCCTTGGTATTGCACTTTATCATCAAAAGTGGTAATGCCATAAGCGTCGCGCTGTTTTTTTAACAAATTGCAAATGGATGCAGCGGCCAAAACAGAAAATCGGAGTTTTGCATTGCTTCCTTCTGGATAATGCATACTGGGGGATAAGTCCAACAGAATTCTACAGCGTAAATTGGTCTCTTCATCGTACCTTTTTACATACAATTTGTCGGTTCTTGCAAACAATTTCCAATCTAAATTGCGTGTATTTTCACCCGGATTGTATTGCCTATGCTCTGCAAATTCCACCGAAAAACCGTGGAATGGACTTTTGTGCATTCCAGTTATGAAGCCTTCTACAACTTGCTTTGCTAATAATTCTAGGTTTCCGTAAGACTCAACTTCTTGTAAAAGCATTTAATTTTTTGCAGCCGTAAAGTTAATACGGATTCCCAAACTTACGAATGATTTTTGATAAGGATAAGTAGTTTTCGATTTACCGATGTTTAGCAAACTAGATTGCCCTAACCCCAGTTGAAGTTTAATATTAGAAGTACCACCAGAAATATAGATGCCAGGTTCAATAGCAATATGGGTTCGATTGTCATTGAGTGCATCAAAAATGGGAATACTTGAATATTTGCTATTTTTATATTCCGTCACCTCAGTTTGAGAAACATAGGCGCCCCGCAAACAAAATGCAAAAGTGAAATATTTACTACGATACCCAATGTTACCTTGAATATAAGGTTTAATGAATTTGTTGTTGATGTAGCTGCCACTGTCGTAAGCGTTGTGCACATTGCCACCCCCAAAGCCAGCGATGGCCTCATAGCGCCATTTAGATGCTTTGAAAGCGCCGAAATACCCTAAACCCAAATCCATATAGTTTCCATTGCCCAATGGATTGTCTTTGTTGTTGTGTTTTGCAGAATAGTATTGGCCATAGATTCCAACTTTATTGCCAATTCCATAGGCCAAATTCACGTTGGCAAAATTGGTCTGATCGGCGGATCCTATTCCAGCATTTACTACAATTTCATTTTTTTTCTCTAAAAGTGCGGCATGATGCACGGTAGGTGCATAAAAAAAATGATTGCAAGAACCGAAGAAGAAAATCAACAAAATACCTGAAGATATAAGTATTGTCGACTTGGTTTTGGAAGCTATATTGTTTTTCATGGCATACGAAAGTATAAAAAAAACCGGACAAAGCCGGTTTTTTAAAGTATTTAAGGAAATAAATTATCCAATTTGCTCTTCCAATTTCTTGGTGATGTTGGGTTTTGGAACGGCACCTACAATTTTGTCTACTACCTGTCCGCCTTTGAAAATAAGCAAGGTAGGGATGTTACGCACGCCATAAGTCATGGCAATATCGCCGTTTTCATCCACGTTCAATTTGCCTACAACGGCTTTACCCTCGTATTCTTTTGCAATTTCTTCTACCAATGGGCCTATCATGCGGCAAGGACCGCACCATTCTGCCCAAAAATCTACCAATACAGGTTTATCTGAATCCAGGACCATTTCCTGAAAGTTGCTGGTTGTAAATGTATTTGCCATATTTTGTTTTCTCTATTTTAATTGTTTCTTCTAAACTTCAAATAACGTTCCAAATCCTCAAACTGACAAGTTGCCGTTTATTGGAGTTTTCCACCCTCAATACCCATCCCAAAAAGGGCAAAATCGTATTTAACAGGGTCATGTTTGTCGAGTTTTTTCAATGCGGCAGTGAGTTCTAAGCAGGCTTGCCAATCGCTTTGTTTCCGATGGAGTAAACCAAGATGGGTGGCGGTTCTTTGCACATGCACATCCAAGGGGCACAGCAACTGTGCGGGAGAAATGCGTTTCCAAAGGCCAAAATCCACACCCTTATCGTCATTTCGCACCATCCATCGAAGGTATAAATTCAGCCGTTTGCAGGCACTTTTTCTTTCTGGCGTTTGCAGGTGCTTTTCTGTTCTGCGCATATGTGGCAGAGCAAAAAATGCTTTGTGAAAATGGATTAAACCCGGTCCAACGTGAAGGTCTTTTTCTGTCATTCCGTCAGCAAATAGTGTTTCTAAACTGTCATTTTGTAGGTAATGAAATTGTAAAAACTCCAGAAAATAGAGAAGATCATCGGGCTGAAAAGTGCGGTGTACAAATTTTACAAACTTTTTTCGTTCAATGGTTTGGTGGTTTACCATAAAATCATACGGTGCGCCGTCCATCAAATCCATCAATCGGTTGGCATTGTTAATAATAGTGGTTCTTTGTCCCCAGGCAAGCAAAGCAGCAAACAAACCCGCAATTTCTATATCCTGTTTTTTTGTAAAACGGTGTGGAACAGAAATGGGGTCGGGGGCGATGAAATTTGAATTGTTGTAGATTCTGTAATTCTCTTCAAGAATGGATTTAGTGGCATTGTATTTCAAAGTCTTATTTTAAATAGGCCAACTGAGTGGCTTTGTATATTTACCAGTTTTAAAAGGATTACATGCGGTCTTAAAAATGCTTTTTCCCCAATTGACATGGGGTATTGCAATTGCGTATTTTTTAATGTTATCTGATCCATAAATAGTTTGATTTGTTGGAAGTATATAATTTCCGAGATCCAATAAGTGGATATAGAAATCCTTAACTGCCGTATCGGATGCTTTATGCGGGTGGGATATATTGTAAATAAGTTCACCCCAAGTCCATGTGCACGCAATACAATCAGAATTCCAACCTTTTCCCCAGATGTATAAATGATAACCCACTGAAGAATTATAAATATGACCAAATTCATTAAAAGAACATCCACAATTGATTTCAAATAGAGGGGTTGATTTTGTTTCTTTTTTTATGGTTTTATGAATTGATATTGAAGCATCTTTTTTTAATTCAATAGACGCTTTGGCTTTAATTATTGGATTTGTATGATTGCAACTCAGAATAAAAATTATACTTATAAAGATAATTAAATTATGCATGTTAATTCAACATATTCTTAGAAGTGTAGCAATTTTAAATGTCTAATCCACAGCAGGCATTTCTGATAATCTTTCAAGCAATTCGGCTGCTAAAAATCGAAAAAAAATCCATGCAAATATAAAACTAAATTTTCATATTGCATGGATAAATTTGTCAAACTTTCGCTAAAGCTTGGTCCAAATCTGCAACCAAATCATCGATATTTTCTAGGCCCACACTTAGCCTTACTAGGCTATCCAAAAGACCAGAAGCTATGCGCAATTCGCGGGGAATGGAAGCATGTGTCATGCTTGCGGGGTGACCCACTAGGCTTTCTACTCCACCCAAGCTTTCGGCCAAGGTAAACAAATGCGTATTTCTTAAAAATGTAAAAGCGGATTCTAGGCTGTCGTTTTTCAAGGTAAATGAAATCATACCCCCAAAATCTTTCATTTGCTTTTTGGCAATGGCATGTCCAGCATGGTCTTCAAAACCGGGCCAATATACTACGCCTACTTTCGGGTGTTGGCGCAACCAATGGGCAATTTTTGCCCCGTTTTCGCAATGTCGTTGCATGCGTATATGCAAGGTTTTTATGCCGCGCAAAACCAAAAAGCAATCCTGTGGACCGGGAGTGGCGCCGCAACTGTTTTGGATAAAAGCCAATCGATCGCGCAATTCTGTACTGTTCATGCAAAGTGCACCCATTACCACATCGCTATGCCCGTTGATGTATTTTGTTACGCTGTGCATGATACAATCTGCACCCAGCAATATGGGGTTTTGCAAATAAGGCGAAGCAAAAGTATTGTCTACAAAAACCAAAGCCTTGTGCTTTTTGCCTATGGCGGCAACCGCTTCAATATCTACAATTCGCACCATGGGATTGGTAGGTGTTTCTATCCATACCATTTTTGTGTTTGGGGTCATGGCCGCTTCTACATTAGCCGTAACCGTCATATCCACAAAAGTGAATTTGATTCCCAAGGGTTCAAAAATTTTGGTAAAAAGCCTGAAGGTGCCACCGTACAAATCATTGGTACTTACAACATGGTCGCCAGGCTGCAGTAATTTTATACATGCATCGATGGAACCCATGCCAGTGCTAAAACAAAGCGCATGATTGCATTGTTCCAAAGCCGCCAAGTTGTTTTGCAAAACATCTCTTGTTGGATTGTGGGTGCGGGAATATTCAAATCCTTTATGGTCGCCAGGTGCCGCTTGGGCATAGGTACTGGTTTGGAAAATTGGCGTCATGATGGCGCCTGTAGATGGATCTGGCTCTATGCCTGCGTGCAATACTTTGGTTTCAAAATGCATGGCGCAAAGATAATGGAAAGTTGATCCGCCGCGGCAGAGAGAGTTAATCCGCTGCGGCAGAAAAAGTGTAAAAAAGTGACTTTTTGAAATTCAATCGGCTCCGCCTCGGATAAATCCACAAACGCCTTTCGGCTGTTCATTGGCTGCCTATTAGCTGCTAACCGTCTGTCCATCGGCTGTTCCAACTATTCCGCGCCATCAGCCATCGCCTTTG
>Ga0105048_10009783_pt1 | contig 15212 bp, 15 predicted proteins | sample MAT05_FD_78382 | JGI IMG/M metagenome (GOLD analysis project Ga0105048, IMG submission 78382) | Freshwater microbial communities from Lake Fryxell liftoff mats and glacier meltwater in Antarctica - MAT-05 | ecosystem: Environmental > Aquatic > Freshwater > Ice > Liftoff microbial mat | place... | reverse complement strand
GTGCGCGCCAGTCGGGCGCACCGCTATTAAGATTTGCCGATATCGAACGCGACGTTGATCTGCTCGAGTCAGCGCGCGATGCGGCAGCGTGGATGCTCGAACACGACGCGGCCAACGCTGACAAGCATCTCGCACGCTGGCTCGGCTCGCGTCAACATTACTTGAAGGCTTAGCCGCGTGCGGACGGTAAAACTTACCCAGCCGGATGCGTGGCAACAAATACCACCGACCGGACGCCTGCGCCGGTGGATCACCGATCGCAACTCGCTGACCGCACGAATCATTCAACACTTTCCGGACTTCAATCTGGTGCGTGTCGGGCAGCAGCTCGCCGTTCCGCTGGCCGATGAACGGCGGATTCTCAACTTGCGGGCGGGGCAGCTTGCCGTGGTGCGCGAGGTGATTCTGCGATCCGGCAACAAGCCGCTGGTATTTGCACATACCGCCGTCAATCCGCGCGATCTGTCAGGCGCATGGCGTGGTCTATCGCGGCTGGGCTCGCGCCCGCTGGCGGAGATGTTGTTTCACGATCCACTCGTCTCGCGCATGCCCATCGAGTATCGCAAGCTGCCGCGCGGCCATGCATTGTTGCGTGCCGCAGGCATTGGCACCGTGGCCTGGGCGCGAAGAAGTGTGTTCCTGAAGCGCCGGCAGCCACTACTGGTGACGGAAGTCTTCTTGCCGGCCATCATGCGCGTCACGTAGTCAGCCGCGTGCGCCGCACGACCCCGTCTAAAATGGCGTTATGCAATCCGCAGCCCCACCGTCGCGCCTCACGCTTTACCTAAAGCTCATCCGCTTTGATCGGCCCATCGGCACACTGCTGCTGCTATGGCCGACCCTTGGGGGCCTGTGGATCGCCTCCAGCGGCGTTCCTGACACAACGCTTTTGGTCGTCTTCATCCTCGGCACATTTCTGATGCGCTCGGCCGGATGCGCCATCAACGACGTTGCCGATCGCGATTTTGACCGCCACGTCGCGCGCACTGCACAGCGTCCGCTTGCCGCCGATCTGATCCGGCCGCGAGAAGCTGTCGGCGTCGCGGTCGCGCTTTCGTTGATTGCGCTGTTGATGACAGCGGTGTTTCTCAACGCACTGACGCTGCAATTGAGTGTCGTCGCGGCGTTGCTTGCCGCCAGCTATCCATTCACCAAACGCTTCTTCGCCATGCCACAGGCGTACCTTGGCTTGGCGTTTGGCTTTGGTATTCCGATGGCCTTCGCTGCAGCAACGAACAGCGTACCGGCAATTGCATGGTGGCTGCTTCTGGCTAATCTGTTTTGGACGATCGCCTACGATACTGAATATGCAATGGTCGACCGAGACGATGACGTGAAGATCGGCATCAAGACCTCGGCCATTCTGTTTGGCAAACACGACGTCGCTGCGGTGATGCTTTGCTACCTGCTGACGTTGCTACTGTTGACAGGTGTCGGCAAGGTGGTTGGGCTGGGCTGGCCGTACTGGCTTGGTCTGACCGCGGCCGCTGCAATCGCGCTTTATCACTACCATCTGATCCGCCACCGAAATCGCGAGCATTGCTTTCGCGCCTTTTTGCATAACAACTGGTTTGGAGCGGCGGTATTTTCAGGCGTCGCGGCGTCCTACGCCGTCAACTAGTCAATGTTGGCGCTCAAACTTCTGTTGGTGCCAGTGTTTCTGGGTTTGATCTCACTCGCGGGGAAACGCTTTGGCCCGAGTATCGCGGGTTGGTTGGCCGGTCTGCCGGTCGTGGTCGGTCCGATACTGTTGCTACTGTCACTCGAAAACGGTGTTGCGTTCGCCGGCGAGGCGGCACGCTACACGCTGGCATCGGTGTTTACCGCGATTGCCTACGGCGTGGCGTATGCGTGGGCCGCGCGCCGTCATTCCTGGATCGTGTCACTGCTGTGTGGTTTCGCCGCGTGGCTGGTCGCCGCCGCGCTCGTTGCCACTTTGCCGTTTACGCTCGCCAGTGCCGCACTGCTGGCACTTGCAACCCTATTGGTTGCACCAAGTCTGTATCCGCGCGTCGTCATTGTCGAAACAGCGGCAGCATTGCCCGGCAGCGAGCTCTTGTTGCGCATGTTTCTTGGCGCGTTGCTTACCTTTGCGGTTACCACGCTCTCCCAGTCAGTCGGAACAACATGGAGCGGGATCGCGTCTCTTGCGCCCATTCTTACGCCGGTCATTTCGGTGTTCATGCATCGCCGCTCGGGCGGCGTCTATGCCATCGTCATGCTCATTGCGTTGGCGCGTGGCCTGTACTCGCTGGCCGCATTTTGCTTCATCGTGGCATGGCAACTCGAGGCGCTTGGCACGGCCCGGACATTCGCCCTCGCGGCCGCGACGGCGCTGATACTTCAGGGCGGGACGCTGCTATTGCAGCGCCGACGCACTAGGCTGGCCAATTCTTGATGTATTGCTTCAATAGCTGGTTTTCAAATGCGACATCCTTAATTGCGCTTCGCGCGATGTCGTAGAACGACAAAATGCCGACCAGTTTGTCGGCGTCCATCACCGGCACGTGTGTAATGTGCAGCTCCGTCATCAGACCACGCAGATGGTCGACGCTGTCAGTCGGCTTTGCCGTCGGCGGGTTGGCTTTCATCACGTCGCCGCACTTGGCCTCGGCGATCGCACCACCGCGCGCATTCAGTGCTGCAAGGATCTCGCGCAAGGTGATGAGCCCCAGCATCTGCCCGGCCTCGGCGACGATTACCGAGCTGATCGCCTTGTCGGTCATCAGCGTGACCGCTTGCGCGACCCCGACGCCGGCCCCGATGGTGTACAAAGTTGCGTCTGGAGCCTGTCTGGCTTTATCCGCTAGCAGTTCAGATACGAGCATGCTCATTGGTCACTCCGCAGTCAGATACGCTTAAAAGCATCACAAATCCCGGGTGCTGCTGTCACGTAAACGCGGCCTCGGGCAATGGCAAGCACCGGCTATTTGATCACGCGAAGGTTGCCACGTGGCGGGCCTTTGGGCTTTTCCGGGTCGTCTGCGCTTTCATCGTGTGTCGAAACATCATCGCCGTCAGCCATGTTGGCACTGACAGCGCCGACCTCTGACAATCGTGGCACCGCCTGCAGCGTCGGTGTCGTGTTGTGTGAGTGGGCGCCGACTTGTGCTGAGTTGGTGGCAGAATCGGTGGCAGAATCAGTGGCAGAATCGGGCGTCGGCTCAGGTTCGAAGAACATCCCGCGGCCATTCTCGCGCGCGAAGATTGCCTGCACCGCGTAAATCGGAATCGAGATCTCCCGCGAGACGCCGTTGAAACGTGCCGAGAACTGGATGAGATCGTTGCCGATGGTCAGATTGCGTGTCGCCTGTTGCGAAACCGACAGCACAATCTCGCCATTCTTGACGTACTCCATCGGCACGCGCACGTTCTGATCGACCTTGATGTTCAGATACGGCGTGCAGCTGGCATCGGCACACCATTCATAAATTGCACGGATCAGATACGGCTTGGTGGAGATCTCAGACACGCTAACGCCCGCGTCCAGAATCTACTTACGCATCGCCTTTTCGGAGGCGGTCATCGAATCGATGAACGCCTGCCGGGAGAACAGACGTTCCGCATACTTAAGCAGCGCTGCCGCCGTCTTTGGAATTTCGACCTGGTATTGGCCCAAACGCCAAAGCAGCGGGGCAATGGCAACATCGAGCATCGAAAACTCATCGCCCAGCATGTGCTTTTGCTTGACGAAAATCGGTGCCAGCTGAATCAGACTTTCGCGGATGTAGAGGCGGGCTTTTTCGTGTCCCGTCTGCTTGCCACGTTCGAGTGTGTCGACGTGATTGAAAATCTCGTTTTCCATGCGATACAGGATCAGCCTCGCGCGGGCGCGCATGACCGGATCAGCCGGCATCAATTGCGGATGTGGAAAACGCTCATCAATGTACTCATTGATGATGTTTGACTCATACAGAATTAAATCGCGCTCAACCAGCACCGGCGTGCGGTTGTAAGGATTCATAACCGCGAGGTCTTCCGGCTTGTTCATCAGATCGACATCAAGAATCTGAAAATCCATGCCTTTTTCGTAGAGCACAATACGGCAGCGGTGGCTGAACGGGCAGGTGGTGCCAGAGTACAAGGTCATCATGATACGTACCTTTTTCTTTTCAAAAGTGTTGCATGGGCGAAGCGTCGCAGGATGCGCCGCGTTGCCCGGGGTTAAACGAGATGCGCTGGCCTACCTGACGTCTTTCCAGTATTCGCGCTTGACGATCAACGCCGCAAAGAATGCAACCACTAGGAACAGCAACACCACAACGCCCATTTGGGTGCGTTTTACGCGCACCGGCTCTGCCATGAACGTCAGGTAATTGACGAGGTCTCGCACGTAGAGGTCGTACTGCTGCGGGCTCATGGTGCCGGCGCGTTCCATGACGAGCTTGGTGACGACCTCTTTCTTGCCGTGCGATTCCTTCTCGCCGACCACCACCTTGGCCATTGCGCCCTGCAAATCATGCAGCACGTGTGGCATGGCGGTATTCAGAAACACTGCATTGTTCCAGCCGGATGGTGCCAACGGATCCACGTAATACGAACGCAGAAATGTGTACAGCCAGTCTGAACCGCGGACACGCGCGACGAGCGTCAGGTCCGGCGGCACATTGCCCAGCCACGCCTTGGCATCCTTGGCGTCAAGGCTGCTGGTCATGTAGTCGCTGAACTTGGCGTCCGGATTGAACATCAAATTGGCTTTGATTTGGTCTTCGGTCAAACCGATCTGTGTCAGATGTCCCCAGCGCATGAACTGCGCCTGATGGCAGTTCAGGCAGTTGGTGACAAAGGTCCGCGCACCGCGCTGCAACGAAGCCTCGTCCTTCAGGTTGATGTGCGGATTGTCGAGGTGCACCTTGGTGCCACCGGCAGCCAACGTGCCGCCGGATACGAGTGCACCGAGGCAAACGCCGGTTGCCACAAGAATTGAACGGATCATGGTTCTCATCAGTACGTCACCCTCGTTGGCTCGGGCTTCTCATTCGGAATATCTTTTTTGGTGTACCAGGGCATCAAGACGAAGAACGAGAAGTACACAATCGTCAATACGCGTGCGACCCAAGTTGCAAGGTCGTCGCCGCCGATGAGAGGCAATGCTTTTGGTAGCTGCCCCCAAACCGTCGTCGGCACAACACCGAGATAGCCGAGCACAAGAAAGCTGATGACGAACGCGGCCAGAAAACGCTTGTGGAGCGGCCCACGATAGCGGATCGAACGCACGTTGCCGCGATCCAGCCATGGCAGCGCGAACAGGATCAAGGTCGCCGCGCCCATCACCGCCACACCCCAGAACTGCGAACCGAGGAATGACGGCACCGCGCGCAACATCGCGTAGAACGGTGTGAAGTACCAGACCGGCGCGATATGAGCAGGCGTTTGCAGCGGATCAGCCTGCACAAAGTTTTGCGCCTCAAGAAAGTAGCCACCCATTTCCGGCGCAAAAAACACAATCGCGGAGAACAGCGCCAGAAACACCACCACACCGACGATATCCTTCACCGTGTAATAAGGGTGAAACGGGATGCCGTCTCGCGGTGTGCCGGTGGTGGGATCAATGTTCTTCTTTATTTCGATACCGTCCGGATTATTGGAGCCGACTTCATGCAATGCCATGATGTGCGCAGCGACAAGTCCGAGCAACACCAGGGGGATGGCAATGACGTGGAACGCGAAGAATCGGTTCAGGGTGGCATCGCCGATATTGAAGTCGCCACGAATCCAAACGGCCAGATCCTCGCCGATGATCGGCACGGCGGCGAACAGGTTGATAATTACCTGCGCGCCCCAGTACGACATCTGGCCCCATGGGAGCAGATAGCCAAAGAAGGCTTCCGCCATCAAGGCAAGGTAGATCATGCAACCGAAAACCCACAGCAGCTCGCGCGGTTTGCGGTACGAGCCGTACAACAGCCCGCGCATCATATGCAGATAGACGACCAGAAAGAACAGCGAAGCGCCGGTCGAGTGCATGTAGCGAATCAACCAACCCCACTGCACGTCGCGCATGATGTATTCGACCGAGGCAAAGGCGGTCTTTGCATCCGGCTTGTAGTTCATGGTCAGAAAGATACCGGTGACGATCTGCATGACCAATACCAGCATCGACAGCGCGCCGAAGTAGTACCAGAAATTGAAATTTTTTGGCGCGTAGTATTCGGACAGGTGGTCTTTCCAGAGCGACATCAGCGGGAAACGCGCGTCAACCCAGACGATCAACTTACCGGCGGGGCCCGGAATCGGCGGCGCTATTGGCTCTTTAATGGCATTCGACATGTGGCTTAAGCTCCTTTGACGTCGGCGTCGATGACAACGTTGTCACCGTCAAACCGATAGGCCGTCACTTCGAGATTGGTCGGCGCAGGCATGCCCTTGAAGACGCGACCCGACATGTCGAACTTGGACTGGTGGCACGGACAAAAGAAACCGCCCGGCCAATCAGCGCCCAAATCATCTGCGGGAACGACTTTCTTGCGCAACGAAGGCACACAACCCAAATGTGTACAGACAGCCCTCAGGACAAGGATGTCAGGTCGAATCGAACGGTTCGCGTTCTTGGCCGAGGCGGGTTGTTTCGAACCCTCTGACTTCGGATCGGCCAGCAGCGCATCGTTCTTACCCAACTGCGCAATCATCTCCGGTGTACGGTTCATGATCCAGTGCGGCGCGCCGCGATACTCGATTGTCACCATTTGCCCCGGTTCGATCTTGTCGACGGCATATGAAACCGGCCCGCCGGCCGCTTTTGCACGTTCCGACGGAAACATGCTGCCGATAAACGGCACCGCAACCGCAACGCCGACAACCGCACCGACGACGGATCCACCGATCACCAACGTGCGGCGTTTTTTGGGGTCAACATCATTCAGGACAATGGCACTCATGTGGGTTTGACAATCTAGGCTAATGAAGGGAGTGAACCGCAGATTTGTGTTGCAACAACCAAGCCGCTTTTGATAGCGTGTGACAGCTTCGTTTGGACGTGGCGTATTTTAGTCTATCGAGGGGGGCTACTTAAAGCCCCCCGACGCCGGATACAGGCGTTTTTCGGTCGGAACTCTTTGTTTTTATTGAATTTTCCGAAGCCGAACTTTTTTCGCATAGATTTAATTGACACCCTCACTGAGCCAACTTACAGTACTCTGGACGCACGGCGAAGCCGTCGCGCGAGCGCCTCTACAGTACGCTGCCAACCAATTGGCGCACTTCCAAAGGAAATGACATGGCAGTAATGCAGGAGTTCAAAGACTTCGCCATCAAGGGCAACGTGGTCGATCTGGCGGTTGGCGTAATCATTGGCGCGGCGTTCGGCAAGATCGTTAGTTCGGTGGTCGACGATTTGATCATGCCGTTGATTGGCCAGGCACTCGGAAACATCAACTTTGCCGATATGTTCATCGCCCTCAAAGACATCCCGGCTGGCACCTCCATGACGCTCGAGGCCGTCAAAAAAGCTGGCGTGCCGGTATTTGCTTACGGCAACTTTATGACGATCTGCTTGAACTTCGCCATCCTCGCCTTCATTATCTTCGTGATGGTCAAGCAAATTAACCGCCTGAAAGCCGAGGCTCATGCCGCGCCACCGGTGGCAACGCCGGAAGATGTGATGTTATTGCGTGAAATTCGCGATTCGCTGAAGAAGTAGCCGCCGAGGCAGGCAGGGATGGCAGGCGTAGCATCCGTGCCATCCCTACTGCGGCCGCGCTGTGCGGTGTTTCCAACCCCTATTTGAGATAAGTGGTACCTAAATGCGTCGCTTCTGGTTAATTTTTGCGGAATTCGTCACCGTCACCCTGGCGATTATTTTTGTCATCACCCTGATCCGTCCGGACTGGAATCCGTGGCGCAAGAATATCGTTGAGATTCGCGAAAGCGACGCAGCGGGAGGCTTGGTCAGCGTCGGCTCACCGCTGTCAGGACGCCCCTCTTACGCAGAAGCCGCCGCGCGCGCCAAGGTGTCGGTGGTGAATGTCTCGACCTCACGCGCTGCGGTGTTGCCGAAAGGACACCCGCTCGCGGGCGACCCGTTGTTGCGCCGCTTCTTCGGCGTGCCCGAAGAAAATGAAGACGGCCAAGGCCAACCGAACGATGCATCAAGTCTCGGCTCGGGCGTGATTGTCAACGCGGATGATACCGGCGGCTACGTGTTGACCAACGACCATGTCGTGGCGAACGCCAAGGAAATCCAGCTTTCTTTCGGCGACGGCCGTGTGCTACCCGCCAAATTGGTCGGCACCGATCCCGACACCGATTTGGCGGTGCTGCGTGTCAACGGTAAGGGATTGAAGCCTGTCACATTTGGCCAGTCCGACAAAGCGCAGGTCGGCGATGTGGTGCTGGCGATTGGCGACCCGTTCGGTGTCGGGCAAACCGTCACAATGGGCATCATCAGCGCGCTAGGACGCAACCGGCTCGGCGTGAATCGCTATGAGAATTTCATTCAGACTGACGCTGCGATCAACCCGGGCAACTCGGGTGGCGCGTTAGTGGATATCAACGGCAACCTGCTTGGGATCAACAGCGTGATCTACTCGCGCACCGGCGGCTCGCTGGGAATTGGCTTTGCCATACCGGTGTCGATGGCCAAAGACGTGATGGAACAGATCATCAAGGATGGTTCGGTCACGCGCGGCTTTATCGGTATTTCGCCGCAGGACGTCACGGCTGAATTGGCGGAGTCGCTCAAACTCGGTGCCGCCCGTGGGTCGGTTGTTTCGTCGGTCAACCGCGGCAGTCCGGCGGACAAAAGCGGCATGAAATCCGGCGACGTGATTGTCAGCATCGACGGCAAGCCGATCCAGGATAGCGTCGCCGCAATGGCCGCCATCGCGGCGCTCAAGCCGGGCAAGACCGCGCCGTTCGGCATCATCCGCAACCAGAAAGAATCGATCGTTAGCGTCGAGATCGGTAAGCGGCCCCGGCCGCAACGTGATCGATAGCCAACAATTCGGCCAGCCCGCCGTGCTTCGTCGTCAATTGCTGGTTGCCATCGGCGCCATGCCCATTGCAGCGCTTGCGTCGAGCGCACGGGCGAGTCGCTACCCGGCGCGTCCCGTGCGTATCGTGGTCGGTTTCGCACCAGGCGGGACGGCCGATGCATTTGCGCGCCTGCTTGCCGAATTCGCCACCAAGCAGTTGCGGACTGCGGTCATCGTCGAAAATAAAGCTGGTGCGGCCGCCATTGTGGGTGCCGAGCACGTCGCCAAGTCTAGCGCCGACGGCTATACCCTGTTGCTAACCTTTGCTGATGCCATGGTCGGCAATCCAGCCCTCTACCGGCAATTGCCGTACAAGCCGGCCAGCGACTTTGTGCCGGTTGGACTGCTGGCGCAGGGCCCGTTGGTGGTGTCGATTGGCAAGTCGGTGCCGGCAAGCAACTTGCGCGAATTCGTTGCCCATGCGCGTAAGGCCAGCATCAGTTGGGGCTCGTGGGGTGCCGGTTCGCACGGCCACCTGCTCTGCGAAGCAATGAACAAAGCCTACCAACTCACCATGCAGCACGTGCCGTACAAAGGAGAAGCGCCGACCGTGCAGGGCTTGCTCGGTGGCGAGATCCAGATTGCCGCCGGCAGCATCGGCGTGATGGCGCCGCACCTCAAGAGTGGCGCCCTAAAGGCGCTCGGCACCAACGGCGTTCAACCCAGTCTCACGTTGCCGCAGGTGCCGACGCTGGCCGAGCAAGGCGCCAGCGGCGAGGCGTTCACCAAGCTCGGCTGGGTCGGGTTGGTCGCGCCGGCCAACACACCGGCCGACATCGTCGCACAGTGGGGCACTCTGGTTCGCGACTTCCTCGCGCTGGAGAGTACCCGAACAAGATTCCTCGCTTATGGATTCGAGCCGAGCTTTCTCGATAGCACGGCGTTGCGAAAGCGCATGGAAGACGACGCGCGGGTCTGGGCTCGGCTCATTGCCGAGGCCGGTGTCAGGCTGGACTGAGCGACACGATCGCCAAGCAAAACTCGCCTGTTGGCGGACACTTCGAGCAACAATTGTCCGAAACTACCCGCCGTTGCTCGACGTTGGCGTTTGCCGTTGAAGCCCGCACCGAACACTGATGCACGCATTGACACCTGCATTGACACTGATTCGATTTCTAATTCATTAATACATTAGCGAGTCAAATTCAACACCAGTAGCCTGCACCAAGCGGCCTTTGGCCCCGGCATGCTTAACGCGGGGGCTATTGCACGGCGGGCACCAGACAAGCACCGTCCCGCATCGCGCTCCGCTTTATGGTGGGCGGCTCCGTCAATAAATGATTAATGGTTTGGAAACGGAATGACATCGCAGCCGCTGCTGCATTCCCACAGCCTGTTGTTACGACGCTGCGAACGCGTGCGCAGCAAGCGTGCCCTGACTCGTTGAAACGATTAGGTGGGGATTTCCACACTTCAAGTATTTTGATCAAGCCCGATGGCGAACATTGCCGAGAGACGCGCAACAAGGGCAGCGGCCAAACCAACCCGCGCCGCGCCGCAAACCTTCGCCGTCTTGGCCCCGTTGCTGACGGCAAGCAACCTAGGGAAGCTCTGATTAAGTTCAGTTCTAAGCCAGACTGCGCCGCAGTTGCCAAACTCGCTTGGCAGGGCTGTTCAACCACCAAAATCAAAAACGACGCAGAGTGAATTAATGAAGCCAAGCGCGACGTCAGCAAACAAGCGCGTCGTGCGCAGTCGGCCGAATGGATCGCCGAAGGCAAGTTACGCCACTGGCATTGGTAACGGCCCAAACCGCTCACTTGGCATCAGGCCTTGCCCGCAGCAACGCATCGGCGAGCGAGGCGGCGATATTTTCCGCGCCAAGCGCATCGACAAAGTAGCTGCGTTTGATCAGCGATAGCGGCTGCTCATTCAGACTCGCAAGAATCAGTCGGCCGCCGTTACGAACCGCCAGTTTGTGCAAACTCTCAAGCGCTTCGAGGCCGGTCGTGTCAAGGTTGATGAGCTGATGCATTTCCAGTATCAGCACATCGGGCAGTCGGCGTTGCGGGTCGAGCAATTGCGACAGTTTGGTCACACTGCCGAAGAACAGCGAGCCAAACAGTGCGTAAGCGCCGACCGTCCTGCCATCCGCGCCGCACGCAACGTCGGCCGGGAGCACGATTTCTTCGACCTTGGTCAGCGACGAAATGCGATAGATAAAGAACAGGCTCGACAACACCAGCCCGACTTCGACCGCCACCACGATATCAAACACGACGGTGAGCAGAAACGTCGAGAGCAGCGTCGCGCGATAGAACATCGAGTACTGCCGCAGTTCCCTGAACGCCGACCAGTCGGCCATCGAATACGCAACCCACAGCAAGATTGCCGCCAGCGCCGCGAGCGGAATGTGGCTCGCCAGTGGAGCGGCAACAAGCACAATAACCAACAACACGAGCGCGTGGATGATGCCGGCCACCGGGGTGCGCGCTCCGGAGCGGACGTTGGTGACGGTGCGAGCGATGGTGCCGGAAGCGGCAATGCCGCCAAACCACGGCACGACAAAGTTGGCAACGCCCTGTGCCATCAATTCCTGATTCGGGTCGTGCCGGTCTTGAATCAGCCCGTCCGCCATGCGCGCGCACAACAGCGACTCGATCGCGCAGAGCAATGCAATGGCAATGCTTGGTGCCACCAGATTCTGTGCCGTCTGCCAATCAAATGTCGGGATCGCCGGCATCGGCAGGCCGCCGGGTAATTCACCAAACTTGCTGCCGATGGTTTCTACCGGCAAGTGAAATGCAGCGACGAGAATCGACCACACTACCAACACAATCAGCGTCGACGGAAGCTTCGCGGTAATTCTTTTGAGACGCGAGGCGTTGTCTTTGTAGCCGACCGGCCAGAGCAGTATCAACAGGATCGAAGTGACGCTGATAACGATCGCCATCCAGCTGGTGGTATGGATCGCACTGGCAATCTCCGACAGTTGTGAGAAAAAATTCGACGGCGCTTTCTCCATCGTCAGGCCGAGCAGATCCTTTACCTGTGAAATGGCAATGATGACCGCGATACCGGCAGTGAAGCCGGTGATGATCGGCACCGGAATGAAGCGCACCAGGTTGCCGAGCTTGAAGGCACCCATCGCAAACAGCATGACGCCGGCCATCATGGTGGCGATCAGCAAGTTGGCGACGCCATACTTCTCGACGATGGCGTACAACAGCGCAACGAACGCTCCTGCCGGACCACCGATCTGCACGCGTGAGCCACCCAACGCGGAAATGATGAAGCCGGCAACAATTGCGGTGACCAAGCCTTGATCGGGACGAACGCCCGAGGCGATGCCAAACGCCAGCGCCAATGGTAGTGCGACCACACCAACCGTCAACCCGGCACTCAAATCCCCGGCGAAATCCTGCCGCGAATAATTTCGCAGATGCGCCAGAAGGCGCGGGCGAAACACGAAACGGGGAATAAGGGCTTTCACATTCTTTTTACAGCGCCAGCAATAACACTAATCGCTGTGACCTGTCGTCATTATCGGCGATTTGGCCGTCAGACGTAAGGCTGCCAAGGTCAGAGCGCGTTGGCAACCGGAGGCGGCGGTCCGTTCAACACCGGATTGCGCGCATACACCCACTGCAACAACGCATCTTGCGCCAATTGGCTGAGGATTGCGTTGGGGTGATTGACCATCATCACCAATAGATAACGCTTACCATCATTGGCAAGCATGTAGCCCGCAATCGCTCTGACGTCATTCAACGTTCCACTTTTAAGGTGCGCGATGCCGGCCGCCACCTCGGTTCGGGCACGCCGACGGAAGGTGCCGTCAAGACCATTCAGCGACATCGACGAGACAAACTCAGGCATCACCGATGAGCGAAACGCCGCGTCCAGCATCTGCGCAAGCGAATTTGCCGAGATACGCTCGGCGCGGGACAAGCCAGAACCATTTTCGATCACCAGCTCGGGCACGTTGATGCCTTTTCGCACCAGCCATGCCTTCACAATTTCCGCCGAACGGGCAGCCGTGGCGGGCTGCTTGTCGATTTCGCCGGAGAGCGTAAGAAACAATTGGCGCGCCATGACGTTATTTGAAAATTTGTTGATGTCTCGTACCATTTCGCTCAGTGGCGCCGACTCCGTTGAGGCAATCAACTTTGCGTCCGCCGGCGCGGCGGCCACCCGCACTGCACCCTTCCAAACGCCTCCCACATCGCCCCATAGATTTGCAAACACGCCGCCGACAAAACGGGCATGGTCGAGTAGCGATACATTCCAGCTCGCCTCGCCGCAGCTCTTCGGATAGTTGCCGCTGAAGGCGACACGGATTTCGGTCGGTGTGGCCTGCTGAACATCGAGTTTGATGCGTTCGCGCCAGTCACCGCAAGGGCCTTCAATCAGTCGTGTGCGGTTTGCAATCGACAATTGTGCTGGCTTCACATCCGGTGAGATCGACACGCTGCGTTCATCAACCGACGGCGCGAACTGGAATCGCACGGTCTTGAAGTTCATCAGCAACGCGTCGGGGCCGACGTTGTAGGCGCGCATGGCTTCGCCGTCGAACTTCGACGGATCGGCGTCCACCGCGCCGAAAAACGACTTATCCAGAATCAGGTCGCCGCTGATGCTGCGCAGCCCCCGCTCTCGCAGGTGTCGTAACAGCAGCCAGAATCGTTCCACCGTCAGCTTGGGGTCGCCGCTGCCGCGCAACACTAAATCGCCATTGAGCGTGCCACCGCGCAATTCGCCTGCGATCAACACGTCAGTCTTCCAGGTGTAGGTGGGGCCCAACAACTCCAGCGCGGCGTAAGTGGTGACGAGTTTCATCACTGACGCAGGGTTCATTGATCGATCAATGTTCTGCGCGAGGATCGCTTCCTTCGCGCCGACTTCTTTGACCAATACCGCAACGCCATCGGGCGGGACTTGGGCGCGATTCAGTGCCTCAATGACGGCGGCCGGCAGCGCCGGTTTGGCCTGGCTGGGCGATTGCGGCTGCGGCCGCGGTTGCGACAGTGCCGGTTGTGCGAGCGACAACAGCGCTGTAGCGCACAGCAGCTTCCAAAACTGACTCGCGGTCACGCGAGCACCTCATCGATCGCGGCCAGCGTCTCGCGCACCAGCATCGCAAACGATTCATCATCGATCACATAAGGCGGCATGAAGTAAACGGTGTTGCCAATGGGCCGCAGTAGCACACCGCGCGCAAGCCCTGCCGCAAACAGTTTTTTCGCGAAATTCTCGGCGGCGGTATCGACCGCGAACGCCCAGATCATGCCCAGATGCCGCAACGCGTTCACACGCGGATGTTGTGTTAGCGGCAGCATCAGTCTGGTGAAACGAACCGCTTTCTCGCGGTTGTCCGCGATGACGTCGTCAGCGGCAAAAATATCCAACGTCGCCAACGCCGCGCGACACGCCAGCGCCGAGCCCGTATAAGAATGGGAATGCAGGAAACCGCGAGCGACGCTGTCATCAAAAAACGCTGCGTAGATCCGGTCGGTCGTGAGTACGCACGACAGCGGCAGATAGCCGCCGGTGATACCTTTTGACAGACACATTAAATCCGGCTTCATGTCTGGCGCCGTGGACACCTGCTCCCAAGCGAACATGCTGCCGGTGCGACCGAAGCCAGTCATGATTTCGTCAGCGATCAGGTGTACGCCGTACTTCGTGCAGAGCTCACGCGCGCGCCGCAGATAGACCGGGTGATAGATGCGCATGCCCGCCGCCCCTTGCACCAACGGCTCGACGATGAAGGCCGCGATTTCGTGGTGTCGCGCCGCGAGCAATACCTCAAGCGCGGCGGCAGCCGCATCCGCACACTCGATGCAACATGGAAACGCATCGTCGCCGATCGGCCCGCCCGCACCGGACGGAAACGGCACGAGAATATTGTTATTCAACAGCGGTGCGTACGCATCCCGAAAAATCGCCACGTCGGTTACCGAAAGCGCGCCCAGCGTTTCGCCGTGATAGCTACCCTCTAGCGAAACGAATTTTGTTTTGGACGGCTGACCGGTGTTGCGCCAATAGTGAAAGCTCATCTTCAGCGCGATCTCGACCGCCGATGCACCGTCGCTGGCGAAGAAAGCGTGACCGAGACCAGTCAGCGCGCCCAACCGTTCGGCGAGTTGCACGGCGGGCTCGTGCGTGAAGCCAGCAAGCATGGCGTGCTCGAGCGTATCCAGCTGTTGCTGGATCGCAGCATTGATACGCGGATTGGCGTGACCAAACAGATTCACCCACCAGCTCGATACTGCATCGAGATAGCGCTTGCCTTCGACG
>Ga0105048_10009782_pt1 | contig 15213 bp, 5 predicted proteins | sample MAT05_FD_78382 | JGI IMG/M metagenome (GOLD analysis project Ga0105048, IMG submission 78382) | Freshwater microbial communities from Lake Fryxell liftoff mats and glacier meltwater in Antarctica - MAT-05 | ecosystem: Environmental > Aquatic > Freshwater > Ice > Liftoff microbial mat | place... | reverse complement strand
TCCGGCAGTTGGCCGTGCGCAGCGTAGAACTCGGCGAGTTCCTTTTCGCGCTCTTCGCGCGGCGAACTGTTGCCGCTGCCGAAGCTCGCCGCCTTACCTATGCTGCCCTCAAGCGCCTCGATGCCCAGCTTCTCGGCCACAGCCTCGGCCAGCAGCGCGGTCGTCCACACGTCGGCCATGGCCCGGTGGAACGTGGTCGAGAGGACGCCATGCTCCGCCGCGGCCTCCCCGAGCTTTCCAGAGACCCCCGGCAAGGCCTTTACGTCGAGCACCTGGGCAAACTCCGTCCCGCTCAGGCCGTAGCGTTCACTTTGCTTCACGACCACCACGCAATCGAAGGCCAGGCAGTTGTAACCGACGACCAGGTGGTTCGCGGCGATCTCGTGGAACCGCTCCTTCCACACGTCCCAGGTGGGCTGGCCCCGGACGTCCTTGTTCGTTATGCCAGTGAGCTCACGCACGAACGGAGGGATGTTTCTTTCCGGATCGACGAAGGCAGAGGTCTCTTCGAGCCGTCCGTCAGGCTGGATGGTCAGGAGGCCCACCTCTGTGACCCCCATCCACGCGACGTATGGAATGTTGGTGGTCGTTTCGAGATCGAAAACGGTGATTGGCTGCGCGCGGCGACGGGCGAGTTCGCGGAGTCTGGGTAGTGCGGCGTGCGTCAAGACGCCCTCACGCCCCCTTGACCAGCATCTGACCATCGAGCCGCCAGCCGAAACGGTTGGCGATCTGACCGATGTGGACGCGCTCGGGAGCATCGCCGTAAATTGCGGCGATGCGCTCCTGAACGGCCTGCAGACTGACCCGATCAGTGGCCTTCTCGAGCGCCTGGAGGACGAGGCCGCTGCGACTGGGCACCCGTGTGTCTTCCCAGCCATCGAGGCCCACCGTGCCGGAGATTGAAAGACGGAAGCGAGGGTCACCGCGCACCACCGAAAGACACATCTCTTCCGTCCATTCGGCGTGCTGCGCTGAAAGCTTGATGATCTCCTTCTGCACGAAGCAAGCGGAAAGACCGCGTTGACGCCGTACGAGTACCCCCTCGAGTTCGTCCAGGGCTTCAGACATGGCCGCAACTCCACCCGGAAGGTCGCGCGACATGAGCCCCCAGCGCTCCTTGTCGAGCCTGACGAACATGGGCCGACTGAGCACACCCACCAAAGCCAAATCGGCGACATCCAGCTTCTGGCGGAGCCGAGCGACGATCTGGTCGCGTACCAGAGGCATGCCCGCGTCTCTAAGGATTTTCTCGACAGCCACGTGTGCGTGAATGCGAGTCGACGCTTCGATCACTCCTGGCAGGGCGACTCGCAGGCGGCCTAGATACTCGATGCCCTCACTTCGCCTCAGTGCCTCGGCCAGATGCCAGTGCCCTAGCCAGTCGGGAACTTCGAGCTCTTCGCGGACGCCGGGAAGCAGGTCCTTGCACGACCATTGTCGTTCGGGTCCACCCTCTTGAATAAGCCGGATGATGACTGGCGTTAGCGTGGCCTGCCAGCTGCGGAAGTCTGGAAAATGTCGCTCGAGGCCCACCAAGCCGTGCCCGAGAATGAGTACCTCGTCTGGAAGGCTCCCTACCCTACCGAGCGCCTGATTCAGCGCGGCGACAGGAACGGCATGGCTCTGCTTCTGAAGGAAAGCGAGGATCTGGGCGGTCTTCGTCATGCCATAGGCCAGGGCTCGAGCGCCCTCCCCTTCGCCATCCACGGAGACGAGCTCCTCGACATTGGACCCGATCAGACGCGCAAGCCCTGCAGGGAGTTGTGCCGCGAGCTGCATGACGGCGTCTCTCAGTCCGGAAAGAGGTTGCGGGTACTGCATGTTGCGCGCGAGTCGCTTCGCAGACGCCAGCACGGCATCGAGATCTTTTTGGGGCGCACGGGCCAGGACTCGCTTTTCGCCCATCTTCAGAACGCGCCACGTGTCATCGAGCAGGCACTCGCAAAAGTAGTCTAGAGCATCGGGCTCATCGGCCAAGGCTCCCCACCAGAGGTGCTGCTCGAGATCCTGGAACTCGACCGCGCCTTCCGGCGCCAGCTCACGGCAGCGCGCGTCCACATACTCAACCCACCCATGTGTTTTCTGCAGACGCTCCCAAGTCTTCTTCTCGATCTGACGGATGCGTTCGCGAGTCACACCGAGAGTGGAGCCGATTTCTTCGAGGGTCTCGGCCTGACCACCGAGGCCAGCGCGGCGAGTCACAATCATGCGCGGAACGGTCTCCAGCTCGACGAACAAGCCCTTGAGCACGGCAAAAAAACCCTGCCCATAGAGCCTCTCGCGTTCTTCACGTTCCGACGTCAGGCGCCGCTGCAATGCCTCCTCAGCTTCCGCCCGCCGCTCTTCGACGCTCAGCTGCGGCCCGCCGACGCCGGCTTCGAGCGCGCGTTGGATCTCTTCCCAGCGCCGCCCGACCTGACCCTCGAGGAGCTCCCGCGCAGCACCCACGGTAGTCCGGCCCATGTTCTCGGCTTGCATGACGTCGAGGGGGCGCCACCGCGCCAGGTCGCCCAGCGTCACCAGACCGACCTGGTTGGCCCATGTGAAAAAGCGCACGGGAAGCGTGAACGAATCGAGCGGGCGCTCCAAGATGTTCGCGAGGTCTTCCGGAACCGACTGCGGCGGCTCGGGTTCGACGCTGGCCTCGGCAGCCCCCGTACGCAGCGCTACCCACTCCGCCCCCAGGCGAGCCACAATGAGCGCCTTGGTGTCGGCAATCGATTTGCGCCCCAAGTTCTTGGCTTCCGCCAGCGCCACTGGATCCAGAGCAATCAGTTCGCCGACGGCGTGGACGCCGTTTTGCCTGAGCCAGTTGGCCATGCGGGTTGGGAGCGGCCAGCTGGAGAGCGGTGTGGGGTCGCTCGAGACGGCGAGCGATGCTGCGGCAGTCGAGGACTCGACGGTTGAAGGCGACGCCGCAGGCAGTGGTAACTCGACGACCGGCTTTGGCAAGCGCGGTGGGGCCTTGGGTTCCGGCGCAACTTCCAGTCCGACGAGGTACGGGCTCTGCCGTTCGTAACTGGTCACGAAGAGCTGGTCGCGAGCGCGAGAGGCCGCCACGTAGAGAAGGCATCGTTCCCTTTGATCGGCCAGTGCTGCAACGAGTGGGTCATCGGAGCTGAGCTCCGCCGTCGCCAAGGGGACCAGACCGTCGTTGACCGCTGCCACGAACATGACGGGGTATTCGAGGCCCTTCACCCGATGCATGGTCGCAAGGCGTACGCTCGAAGTGCGTGGCTGCTGTTGCTCGAGGATCTCGAAATCGATACCCGCCGCGCTGAATGCAGGTCCGTACCCGCCAGTGAGGGAGTTCTTGGTGCGAGCAACGACGCAGATTTCCTCGGGCAGAAGTCCGCTCTGCAGCAGCTGCTTCACCTCACCGACGACGAACTTGCGCTCGTCTGCCTTCGTTTCGAAGTGCCGAACGACCGGCGGCGCGCCCTTACGGAGCGATACGTAGCCCTTGGTGCTCGACGTGCCACCGTCAAGGTCGTCGTACTCGGCGTTACCGAGCGTGCGCAGCGACCAGCGGCAGATGGCAGCTGTCGTCCGGTAGTTGAGCCGCAGCTCGCGGGAGCGGCGACCGCGGATGTTGATACCCGACTGACTCAGCGGTGCGGGTCGGCCGTAGATGCGTTGGTGAGCATCACCCACTAGAAGCAAGTCGTTGGCGTGCTCAGGCCCAGCGATCACGCGGACGAGCCTCAATGCCTCGCCACTGAAATCCTGCACTTCATCGACAACGACGGAGCAGTAGCGCGGCGCCTCCCCGTTGCCCTCGAGGCGAATACGGGCAGCGCGGACGATGTCCACATATTCGGCGACACCCGCAGAGGCGAGGCCACTGCGGTACTCGTTGAACAGCGACCAAAGTTTGCGGCGATCTGCTCGCGAGACGGGCGCGCCGCGATGGTGACGTACTGCTCGAACGTAACCCTGTTCGTCCGTCAGACCCTGAGCCTGAATGACCGCATCCCACTCAGTCTTGCAGAAGTTGAGATCGTAGCCGTCGACGCCGAATAGGTCGTAGGCGCCTTGCCAGGCCTCCTGACGGTGGTGCTCCGTGGCAGGGCGCATCGGGTGTCCCACCGCCTTGAGATAGTCAGCCGCCCAGGCATCGACGCTGGTCACCTCGACGCGGGTGAGATCTTCGGGCTCGAGGAGCTTCTCCAGACTGCTCTTGATGTCGCTCGCAAGGTTGCGCGTGAACGTCGTAACCAGGACACGATCGTCCGGCGCGGTGAAGACCTCCCGCAGTAAGAACGCGGTCCGGTGCATAGCCACGACCGTCTTGCCCGTGCCGGCACCGCCGGTGATACGCATCGGGCCCTTCGTCAGGGCGCGCACAATCTTGCGCTGGGACGGGTGCAGGTAGACGCGCCAAGCATCGAGCGGGTAGGCGAGCGCCTTGTCGAGGTCGAAGCTTTCGTCGATCAGCCGAAATTGCGCCTGAGTGCTCGCCTTTCCAAGCGAGGCTTGGATGTCGGTCGGATCGATGGGGGGTTGGGCCGCAGGCGACCGAACGGCCCTGGGCTTCCTTTCGGAAGGCGGCTGAATGGGCTCCTCTGGGCGCGGCGCGTCCTCGTCGGAACCAGGCAGCTCGATGAGCGCCGGAGAGCGCGGATCAGGGGCGGGAGGTGGCACCTCGAGGATCGACTCGACGACAACGTCGTACTCGTAGCCTGCTGCCAGACCGGTGAGCAGGTCGGCGGCCTCCCGCGGAAGATGAGGCGTAAGCTTGTCGAGATCGTCCTCGGTGTACAGGGCCCGCACCGCTGGCAAGAGAGCGCGCGGAACCCCGCCCACGAACAGTTGCTCGTCGTTGAAGGCTGAAAACAGCCGCTTCTCTTCGAATTCGGCCTCCGCCTCTGCTCCCGAGAGTGGCTCGGCTGTATCGAGCGAGCTGAGAGCCGCCGAGGCCTCATCGACGTCGAAGAACTGGAGCGTTCCGGTCGAAGGATGGACCTGAAGCTGCTTGCCCTCCGCCCAGCGATACGCCTCGTCGTGGTGGTCGATGTAGAGCAGGATGAAGATGTCGCCTGACAGCGGGGCGTGAATGATAGCGCGGTAGTCGTCGCCTACTCGCACCGAGCGGAGCTGCCGATCGACGGCGTTGCCGATGGGTTCGTAGTGGATCGACGGCTGCTTCGGATCGTGTTGGAACTTGCGGATAAACTCGTCCGCCTTGCGCTGGGCTTTACGCGGAATGCGGGCGTAAGCCGGAAAGTAGGCCGAGGCTATGGCTACGCGAGCACTCATGCTTCATCTCCTGCGCCGAGCGCCTCTAACAGATCACCAACGTGTGGAGCCGATTCAAGCTGGTAGAGCGTCCAACCTTGGCCGAGCAGGTGGTCGGCGACATGGCGTTGATCGTCGAGGTAGGCGCCGACCTTCCGGGCTGGCCAGGCGAGTTCGATGTCGCCCGAACAGGCGTTGGTCCGCACCTCGTGAGGGAGAACGAGCCGCCGATGCCCAGCCAGCATGACTTGTCGCACCGCCACGGCCCATTCAGGAGCAGTGCTATGAAGCTCGCTGAGCAAGGCCTCGGCGTCTGACGACAGCTCCCCTGGGACTTCGAGCCGAACCAGGGGCACCACGACGCTCGGCGAAGGTCGTTCCACCAACTCCGCCTCCACGCCAGTAAGCTGTTCCTCGGTCACGACCTGAACGTTGGGGAGGAACTGCAGCAGGTTGTAGGCGCGCAAGAACATGCGCCAGCTGCTGGTGTAGTTCTTCTTGGCGCGGTGCGCGTGAGAGTCGGCGAGACGAAGAACGCCGCGGACTGCACCGGGATTTTTGTGCAGCGCTCCAGCTTCGGTCCTCGGACTCGTGAGGAGCAGGGCGCCTTCGCCTTCGCCTCCGAACGACAGCCGCGCCCAGAGGTGATCAGAGCCTGGCACCGATTCCGTCAGTTTCATGAGCGGTTCTTCGGCGTGGAGCAGCTGCAGCAGCTCCCATTCCACCGCGCCCTCCGACGCCTGCTTTCCGCCGGCGTGGAGGGCGGCCGCGGCCATACAACCTGCCAGGGCGGGCCACTCACGGGGCGCCGTAAGGTAGCCAAGGAGGGCCCGCACTGGGTCCGCCATCGCGACGCTGCCCACCTTGAGTCCCAGCGCGTTGATCAAGCGCTCGAGGCTCTTGAGAACGTTGCCCTCCGCCCAACTGCCCAGCTGATCCGAGCCACTGAACGCGTCCAAATCGTCCCAGCCAAAGGACCAGGCAACGAACTTCCCGGAGCCCACGATTCCGGCCCTTTTCTTGAAGTCGTCGTGAATGCGACCAACCGGCGACTTGGGTTGGACGTGGTAGGCGACGCCGTCCGCAAAGCCGGCCACCGGCCTGACGTCGTCTTCTTGCCCCTCCGGATAGAGCATGAAATCGGGGCGGCATTTGTGGAGCACCTGGTCCTCGGCAAGGGTGACCTGAGGCTGGTAGCGCCACACGCGGGCGCCGACGGTCAAGCGGAGCTGCTCTGCGTCGAGCTCCTCGACGTCGATCCCGGGTTGCGCTCCCCAGCTCTTCACCAGCTCACGGAAGCGGTGTTCGAGCTCGCTCTCCAAAATGGAGTCGATCTGGAGATTGCCGACGGTGTCGACCTTCTTCAGCTGCTCGCAGGCCTCCCGCATCTTCTCGAGCTGCTCGATGGCCACCTTGCGATCGAGCAGGTGCAGCACTCGCTGCTCGCGGTAAGCGTAGATGCAGCGGTAACAACCCTTCACCGCTGGCAACCGCTGTCGGCACGGGCACGAGTTCATCGCCTCAACGGCGTGCTGGAAGACGGCCCTGAGCTTTTGACCCTTGTCCTCAGTCAGCTCAGCCAACAGACCCGTGCCGCCAGGCACCATGTCTTGGATGAGAAGGAAGTTGCGCCGCCCCTCTTCGCCGGCGGGCTCGTCATAAGTGTCGACGCCCAAATGCTCCGGGTCCCCCCCATAGAATTCGCGCAGGCCCAGCCGCAGCGCCGCCCGGATATTGGCGACACGCTCTTCGCGCGCCTCTTGCGAGACGGGCAGAACGAGGCGGATGGCCTCTGAAGACAGCTCGCGAAAGAGGTGAACCTGTCGCCATCGCTGCTTCGCCTCAGGCTTGTTGCGGCCCGCGCAGGAGCCGCGGTGAGCGATCACCTTCTTACCTGACTTGAGCTTGCGCGCCTCAGGAGGCCGAACTTGGCCGCATTCTTCGCACACGACGTGCGAGACATCGGAAACCGGGCGTCCACCCACGAGGGAGTTATCTACTCGCGCGTCGCGCTCGCCAAAGTTGATGCGCCGCAGCTTGACGACCGGTAGGAGCTCGAAGCCAAATCCAGCTGACTCATTCGACCAGGCGTTCTTGGCCGCAGCCCCAGTCACGTCGTAAAAATTGTGGAGTTCGTAAAAGGCGCGGTCGCGGTCTTCGCTCTCGTCGCTGACAACTGAGTCGCGCTGCCGGGTGAACGCGCGCACGTGATTCAGCTTCACCAAGAAGCGGCGACGTCCCTTTTCTTGCCAGCCCATGGCGTTGCACGCCGGACAGTGCTGCTGCTCAGCGTCGAGTTCCGCGACCGGCTCGCTGTGGTGACACTCGGCGCAGAACTGCCATTCAGCAGCCTGGCCATCCTTGGTGTCGACAGCAACGTTGTCGATCTGCACCTTATGGCCGCTGCCGTAGAAGGTGTTGTACGGGGCAAGCTCTGAGATAGCCGTGGCTGGGGCGCGTACCCACGAAAACTCGCGCGACTTCTCGTCTGCGGCATCGGGCGTCGAGCGCTCGCTCCGCACAAAGGCCTGAAGCTTCACCCCCGCTTCGGGGAAGGCGTAGTTGGGAAGGAGGCTAGCGTCACAAAGGAAGCCCCAAATATCCCCGTCGAGCAAACCAGTCAGCTCGGCCTTCAGATAGCCGAGCTCGCTCCGTAGATCCGCCAGCTCCCCCTCGGGGTCGTCCAGCTTCTTGGCCAGTGCCTCATCGGTTTCGAGCTTCTTCTTACGCTCGCTGGATTTCTTGAAAAGGAGCTTCAGGCTGTCACGACGATGCCGGGCCGCGTCAATCTGCGAGAAGAGCCGCTGCTCCATGCGCGACGTGCCGGGTCCGCCTCCCGCGAGGAATGCCCGCAGCTTGTCGTGCGATTCTTTGCGCAAGACGCGTCGATCGAACAGGTCGAAGAAGCTACTAATGAGCTCCTCGCGGCGTTCGGCCACGAACGCAAAGAGGCTTTGCGGAAAGGCGTCCGGACCCGTCTCCGCCAGGAGCTCCCGCACGCGACCGGGTATCTTCTTGCCGGTCTGAGCAAAATGGTCGAAGCAGAAGGCCAAGGCCTGCCGCTCCAGAACGACCGGAGCATCCAGGTAACAGCCCGGCGGACGAATGGCTCCGTCCATGACGGCCATCGGGTCGTCGTAGAAATGCAGATCGTGCTGCTGGCTGCCAGCAAAGGTGAGAATGAGCGCGTTGCCCGTCGATCGACCGGCGCGTCCGACGCGCTGCAGATAGCTGGCAGTGCTGGGCGGCACGGAGCACAGCATCGTGGCTGAGAGATCACCAATATCGATGCCCATCTCGAGCGTGGGCGTGCACGAGAGCATATTGGGGGCGTCCGGGCGGGGCCGCTCCTTGAACGCCAGCTCGAGGTCCTCGCGATCGCTGCGCTCCAAGAGCCCCGTGTGCTCGCTGGCCCACACCCGGCCAAGCGCCTTTCTCTCGTAAAAGCGTCGGTAGTAGCCCTGCGCACGACTCTCGCGCTCATCGCTGCGTGTCTGCAGGTAGCCCGCGCAGCGAAACCGCAAGCACGGGCCACCGAGCGGATCGCTGGCGCTGCCGCTCACCGTCGGCTGCTCGTAGCCGCAGACATCGCAGATGCGAAAGGCATGCCGCCGCGAGACCACGAGCGCCTCGGGGCGCAGGCCCCAGTATTTCTTGTTGCCGCCGTCGTAGTGCGTGAGCAGCTGCGCTTTGACGAGCAGCGGTAACACCTCCGCGTACAAATCGCGGGCCTCGCTCAAACTCAGAGGCACACCCAAGGCCCGGCTGGCCCAATCGCTGTACCAATTGGTGCGCTCACGGGGCGCTACGTTGTCAAACTTTCCCAGAGCAGAATTGCCAAGAAAAATAGGACGAGTCGTTCGCGGGCCAAAGGGCGAGAGCAGCGCCTGGACGTTCTTGCTCAGCTGATAGCTGTTACCGCCCGACTCAAAGAACGGTTGGAGAAGCTCGTCGTGAACGCCGCCGCGCACCCGCAACCGGTTCAAGAGGCCGGCCACAAACTGCCGCAACGCTGGCTCCCCCGCGCCCCGAGCCGCGCCAAGCCGCTCAGGCACGCGCTCGACCACCAGTCTCACCGCCTCGTCAAAAGGCTTTTTTGCGATGGCGATGCTGGCTGCACCTGACCGCTCGAGGGTTCGACCGATCCGGGCGGCGACGCCGAACTCGCGGGTCACCTCCCAGCGCATGCGCACGCGCAGGTCCTTCAGCAGCTTGGCACTGGGCTCGGGGACCGGCTCATCGAAGGACACCTCCCCTTCTTCAGCTTCCTTCTGGCGCCGCGCACGGTCAGCGATGCGTTCGATGTAGTCCTGGTAGTCAGGCAGGTATTCGAGATCGTGCGGCATGAAGGCCGCCAGCATCGCGGCCTCGGGGCTGGCATCCTGCGTGGTCCCAGCGCGGGTCCTCCAGTACTCGAACATGGCCGGCGCCACCGCAGACAAGGGCATTTCGCCGTCATCAGGCACGACCGCCAGCATGCCGCTTCGAATCGAGAAGCGGTACGTGCGCCCTGAGAAGAAGCCCGCGCGGTGGGACGCGTCCTGAACCGAGTCGCTAAACGCGAGAAGCTTGCGGTCGGTATTGAGCGGCGTGGTGTAGAGATGCCCTACGGAAACGCTGGCCAAGCTTGCCGAACGGGAGGCCAGGAACGACAGCGCCCCGTCGGTGCCGCAGGAGGGGCAGGTCTGCTGGTCGCGAGGCGGCGACCCTTGGCTGCGCTTGGACCACAGGTGCACCGGAACGAGGTGCGCCTCACCGTCGGACTTGGCTTCAAGGCGCCGCGTCTTGGTGTCGAAGAAGCGCTGCAGCAACGGCGAATCGTCATCGCCCGCAGCGTGCTGGTCCTGGTGGAGGTAGAGCACATCCTCGCTGCGACTCAGCGACGCCTGGGCCACCTTTGAGTAGTCGACAACCAACTCGTCGGAGAGGCCGAATTTGGCCCACTGCGTGAGCCAGCCGGAGTGCCCGCACTCGCGGCAGTAGTACATGGGCAGGGCCGGCCTCTCACCGTTTTCTGGGTGCTCGTCACCCCAGACAAAGCCGTGCTCATCCCCAACCACGCGCAGCAAACGGCGCACTTCGCGGATCCAAAGCTGCACCTGCACTTGGAGCAACGGCATGACGCGCGAGCCCACCTTGCGTTGCGACCAGGAAAGCAACGTGAGCATGGCCACGACGTACTTGTGACGCTCCTCGGGAGCTTTCTTTGCGAGCTCTGGCAAGCGACGACACAGGCCCTCGTCGAGCTCGCCCTCATCGACGATCTTCCGACTGGCCTCCTGGATCAGTGCCCGAGCCAGAGGATGCCGCACCACAGCCTGACCCAGCGCCAAGCGGAACTGCTCGGGGTCGTGCGTCTTCAGCCCCTCTACCTGCGGGAACCACACGCTTGCCACAGCGCGCGTGTGCGCCTCGACCTCTTGCCCCGCCTCGGGCTCAAAAACATCTGGATCTGCGGGGTATCCTTCGGCAAGCGGCCCCTGAAAGAGCCCAAAGAACTCGTCTGGCGTGCGACGGCTCTCCCCAATGATCGCGTCATCCGCAAAAGGCTGATCAAAAACAGCCGAGGCGAACTCGAGCAGCTTCTGCATCGCGTCTCCCGCGTCAGAAGCAACAGTCGCCGAGGTGCCCACCGGGCACAGTGAGTCCTGTCCACCCAGGCGCGCCGTGAGCCGACGAATCAGGCAAGCAACGTCGGTACCCTGAGCGCCGTCATAGGTGTGCAGCTCATCCAGCACGAGGTAACGAAGAGTACCGGGCTTGTTGAACTGCCAAAGAGTCTGGTCGTTCGGCCGCAGCAGAAGCAGGTCGAGCATCCTGTAGTTGGTGAGCAGGATGTCCGGCGGGTTCTTTCGCAGGATGTCCTTGTGGTCGATGACACCGTCAGGCGTCATCTCACGACTCCGGCCGTTGCCGCCCACGTACATACCAACCCGCAACTTGCCGCTGGTTCGCGGATCGCCGTGAATGACCTCGGCAAAGCGGCGCGCCTGGTCGGCAGCAAGGGCGTTCATCGGATACAGAACAATGGCCTTGATCCCTCCCTCACCCCGCTCGCGTGCCCGGTGGCAGTGGTCCAGCAAGGGATAGAGAAAGCACTCGGTTTTGCCCGACCCCGTGCCCGTGGTCACCAACGTCGCCTGGGGCTCTGCCCCATCACGCGAAGACAGCCGCTGCCAGGCCTGTAGCTGATGCAGGTAAGGATCGTAGGGCGGATGGATGTCCAGCGGGACGGGCGCGTCAGCCGACTTGGGTGAGAATGGCAAGCGCAGACGCAAGTACGGTCCCCGGAAGATGCTTGTGGCGGGGTCGCCAGCCTTGCCTTCGAGGAACTGAAAGAGACTTTGCTCGAGTTTGCGATCCGCCAGCGCCCACGTGGTGCGCAGGTAGTCGAGGATCGTCTCGCGGATCTCTTGGGCGACGAGGGCGGGGATCACTTGACTTCGACTTTCGGAAGCCAGGGGCCGGGGGCCCTGAAGGAGGCAACTCTTTCCAAAATGGAAAGAGTTGGTCCGTGGGGGCTCGACTCTATGCCCAGCTCGCGGGTGAAAAATGAGTAGGCGTGGCGCATGTCGGCGTCGGGACCTAGCCCTCGGCGAGAGGCACAGCGCCTTCGAGCAATAGAATGTCCCACCGGGACGTCGCATCGAGAGCTGACACGCGAGCGCGAATGTGTCCCATCGCGGCCGGCACGGTCGGGTTCTTACCCTGGTAGGCCCAAGCCACCACACGATCCTTGGGCCTATACTTCTTTGGCCGTCGAGGGGCGCTCATGTATGCCTCACCACTGAGAGAGAGGATGCGGGCCTTGTCGTCGTCGTTGGGCAAGCGACTCGTCCCTCTTACAAATGGGGTCACCAAAGAAAGCGGCGTGGCTCTCAAAAGTGACGACCAGATCTCGTCGTGGTGGCCTGTCTCCGAGCCGTGGTGCGCCACTTTGAATATCTCTGCTTGGGACCGCGGCCGGACGGTTGATGCCAAAATTGCCGACCATCCACAGTCAGTCGCGGCTCTTGAGCTTGCGTTTGACCTTCGCTCTTCTAGGTCGGAACCGAGAAGCAGGATGCGTTCTCCGACTTTGATCCAGAGCACCACAGCCGTGTCATTGGGCTTGGGCGGCCGGACCACGGGCTTCGCCTTATTCATGGGACTGTCGTTCAACATCCTGGCGAACTCACGGAGCGACAGCTCGATCTCGGCGCTTGAGGGCGAGAGCGCCCAAACTTCGCAGCTGGGTGGGCCCTCTTCCAGAACGATGCGTTTGTTTGCTGTCGCGAATTCGACGCCCAATCCGACCGTCTTCGAGACCCCGTTGGATTTGCGGCGCTTGAGCTCGGCAACCAAACGCCGAATCTCGTCCACGCCGGAACTATGCGCTTGGAGGGGCTGCGCGGCATCCTCGAACAACGCGATGAGTTCCTTTGAAAGTAACGCGCTCGAGCAAACCAAAGTGGCAGCCGCGCAGTGCTCGAGTGTTTCACCCAAGCCTCGGACATGGTCGTCATGCCAATGCGTTGCGACGACGTGCGTCACTGCTTGCCCAGGATCGACGTCGATTTGACGCAGCCACTCGATGGCAGCTGGAGACGCGTTGCTGCTCTTCTTGCAAGAATCGACAATAATCCACCTGTTCTGGCCCAGGTGAACGAGAAGACTTTCCCCATACCCGGGGCCGAAGACATGGACCTCCACGTCCTCCGGATGAGGCGCCCTAGGGGGCGAGTCCGAGCTCATGGAGGACCTCGTCTGCGCGTCTACGTGCTGCAGCCACATCAGCGACCCTGCGGCTAGGGAGACGTCGGAATACCAGGTCCGCAACGCGCGACCGCTGGCCAGACGGACTCACCGAGTAGCCGACGTTCCAGTAGAACACAGCACCCGGTTTGAGAAGGCGCCGCCCGTCCTCTGACAGGTCCTGAAACGAAAAGGTCGCCGTAACCTCTGGTTCGTCAGCCAATATATCGATGAGTCGGGCCTCAAATTCGCCTTCGCCTATTTCGAGCACGATGCCTTCTCGCTTCTCCAAAACAATGAAGTGCGTTCGCGGCTCAACGGAGCGCCTGGGAAGGAAGACGGGCGGGGCCGTCGGTAGGAGTTTGCGAGCCGTGGAGCTTTCGGCCAAGTGAGGAAGAGAGGAGTCCTCTTGATCATCCGACGTGCGTGCGATCGAAGGAGCAACCAGGCGTCCCTCGGCGGCCTGGGTGTTCGTCGACTCCTGAAAGGGGCCAGCGGCGTCTAGCTCGTAGGCGTTGGCGGTATTCATCGGGCCAATTCCGTAGCAATTCGACGGCTCTCAGCAATGGACGACCGCCAATTCTTTTCGATGCACGCCTGCGCTTCGGAAGCCTCCGGTTGCCCGAGCTCGTAGTGATCATTGATGAAAACTCGGAGCACTTGAGGACTCAGCGGTCCCACGGTGATGTTCCGGTAGCCTTCTTTGCGTTCGTTGTCGCGCATGGTGAGGCTCACGAGTCCGGGCTTGTTGGTGAACCCAGCCCATGGCTCCTTCGGTCCCAACTGATGCCCTTTATCATGCCAGCTGTCGACGCTGGGCAGCTTGAAATGTGCCTCGTAGTTGAGGCCCACCATCGTCGCGGGAGTATGCCGCAGCAGCCCCAAGATCCCGACGGCAAGATCACGCATCGCTTCCTCGAAGCGCGTGTCCGAAGTGGTCAACGTCAGCCGATCGCGGCGAAGCTGCAGGTTCTTCTCGCCGATAGAAAAATCAGACACGTCGGGATGAATGAGCTTCAGCGTCGAAGCGGCGACCTCTTCCGGCGATGCAAGTTGCTCGCGCTCCAGCCACAAGGGCGTGACGATGGCCGGATTGAACTGGCCCACCACGACAATGGAGACGAGCTCTGCAGAAGGTGTCGGATCCATAGGCGAAACCGGAACGAGGGAGGGTGCATCGAACGGGAGGCCGTGTCTATAGGCGCACAAACCCACGTTTCAAGTCGCAGGTTCCAGGCACGAGCGAAAGACCGACGCAGATGGACTCAATTGCTTCACCCACTCCAGCTCCTCGATGCCCAGCTCGCGGGCGAAAAATGTATAGGCGTGACGCATATCGGCCTCGCGGTCACGGACATCGAAGGGGGGACGAGACGGGTCGCCAAAGGGAGTGATGCGCTTCTCGGCGATTTCGGTGCGGAGGTCGTCCGGGAGTGGGCCGGGGTTCGACCCTTCGCGGACGGCGAGCAGGTGGGCGCGACAGGCGAAAAAGTCCTCGCGTCTGGCAATGCCGACCCCCGTGAGGCCGCGGTTGTTGGTGAAAGCGATGCGACCGTTTGCGTCGTAGTGGGTGTCACCCTCGTAGTCGCGGAGCACCGGGAACTGGGTGCGGTAGATGGTGCAGAGCTCGTCGATAGTGAGCTTCAGTTCCAGCGCGGCCAGCGCGTCGAGTTCGACGAGGGCCCAGCGGCGCTCAAAAGCGTTGCGCACGGCAGATTGGCGGGACCATTTCGCATCGGCGTTCGGCCACAGTGACAGCCGCGGATCGTCGGAGGACCAGCCGATGCCGGGCTGCCAGTTGCGGTTCCAGAGGTCGGCGTAGTGGGTGGTGAGGCAGTTGAGGCGGAGAGCGCGATCAACGGCGCGGCAACCGAGCGGGCTACGCTCAACGTAGACGGGCAGAATATTGGCCGTGTCGGCGCGGAGATGGCCCTTGCCAGTTGTTCGAACAAAAAAGTCTAAGGGCAGTGACGCGGCGGCCGCCGAAAAGCGAAGCAGTTCGGTCTCGTTTGAGAACGGCATGGAATAGACCAAGTCCACGTGACCACATCCCGGCGGCGCAATGGCCGCAGCAACAGTGCGCTCACCCGTGATGGCTAGCATCGTCCTGTTCACGTGCCGATAAAATTCCGTGACCGGGCGCCCTTGGAATTTGGGGGTGCGCTTCAGGTACTCGGCGGGGGAGCAGGCGGGGACGTAGTTGGTGCGGGGGAGGTAGTCGTCCGGGATCTGCGTCAG
>Ga0105048_10009781_pt1 | contig 15215 bp, 14 predicted proteins | sample MAT05_FD_78382 | JGI IMG/M metagenome (GOLD analysis project Ga0105048, IMG submission 78382) | Freshwater microbial communities from Lake Fryxell liftoff mats and glacier meltwater in Antarctica - MAT-05 | ecosystem: Environmental > Aquatic > Freshwater > Ice > Liftoff microbial mat | place... | reverse complement strand
TACAGCCGTGAAGCCTAGCAGGCCAGCCAGTAGTAATTGCCGAACTGGCCGGCCAAGCAGGTGGCCCGCTATCGTGAGCCGAGGCGAAGAAACCTGCAGTGGGCGGCAGTTGGCGGCAGTAAACGAAAGGGTATTACTCATGGCGATTGACGGCATCTCATGGTTTTATGGCTCACGCGAGCCAAACAAGGTTTCGATTTACCCACATTCCCTTGCTTTTAAATTGATGAAAAGAGGCACAAACGCAAATTTTGTGAAGTAGTCCATACATGGATGCTTTTCTTCCACAGAGAGGCTGTACGACTTGTCGTCGCATCACAACAAACCTTCAGCCTCTCATGGTTAACCCGAGTTCCGGCTTTTTGCTGGCATGAAACTCGCTTTGAACCCTAGAATAAGTTGACCAACTGGTTAGTTTCTTGCTGCCCAAGCTGCTTTTTGGTGCAACGCATCCCTTTTCCAGTGCCCATGAACCACCCCGAAGATTCACCCCTCTTGTCCAAGTTGCAACCGCCTGCCGGGGGCAGGCTGGCTGTTGAAATTCGCAACGCCAGCGTGGTCTACCAGACCGCTGACACGCCAGTGCACGCGCTGGCCAACATCGATTTCAACATCCATGAAGGCGAATTTGTCTCGCTGATTGGCCCCTCAGGCTGTGGCAAAACCACCCTGATGCGCGTCATTGCCGACCTGGAGCCGATCAGCGGCGGGCAGGTGCTGGTCAACGGCGTTTCCCCGCATGAAGCTCGGCTGGCCCGCGCCTATGGCTATGTGTTTCAGGCGCCAGCGCTGTTTCCGTGGCGCAATGTGCTGGCCAATGTGACCTTGCCGCTGCAGATTCAGGGCCGCACCAAGGCAGACGCCAGAATCATTGCCCAGGAACACCTGGAGCGCGTGGGTTTGAAAGGCTTTGAGAACAAATACCCGTGGCAGCTCTCAGGTGGCATGCAGCAGCGCGTGTCGATTGCCCGTGCCTTGTCGTTTGAGCCCAAAATTTTGATGATGGACGAGCCGTTTGGCGCGCTTGACGAGATCACCCGCGACCGGCTCAACGAGCAGTTGCAGCAACTCTGGCAGCGCGAGCGCCGCACGGTGGTGTTTGTCACGCACTCGATTGCCGAGGCGGTGTATTTGTCGACCAAGATCGTGGTGATGTCGCCGCGCCCGGGGCGCATTGTGAAAATCATCGACTCGCCACTGCCCAACGACCGGCACCTGGGCCTGCGTGACACGCCTGAATTCAACGCCCTGGCGCATGAAGTGCGCGAAGCCTTAGCCGATGGTCACCATGACTAAACCCGCCAGCCTTATGCAGCAAATGCAGCACAGGGCCTTGCCGGTATTGGTGATAGCGCTATTTATTTTGATAGCCTGGTATCTGGGTGCCATCTGGATGAACGCAGCGGGGGCCATTGAGCGGGTGCTGCCGTCGGACGCGCCGTGGACCTGGCAGCAACTGGTGGCCGCCACGATGGAGATGCAGCGCCCGGTGCTGCCCGCGCCGCATCAGGTAGCACTTGATTTCTGGAGCAGCCTGGTGGACTGGCCTATTGATTCACCGCGCAACCTGTTGTTTCATGTGGCGGTAACGGCTGAATCGACGCTGTGGGGTTTTGTGCTGGGCACCTTGCTGGGGCTGGTGTTGGCGGTGCTGATCGTGCATTCACGCACGCTGGACCGCGCCTTGCTGCCGTGGATCGTGGCCTCGCAAACCGTGCCGGTGCTGGCAATAGCGCCGATCGTGCTGGTGATTTTGGGTAGCCTGGGTTTTTCTGGCGTGGCACCCAAGGCGGTGATTGCCATGTATTTGTGCTTTTTCCCGGTGACGGTGGCGATGGTGCAAGGCCTGCGTTCGCCGCAAAAGATCGAGACCGAAATGCTGCACACCTACGCCGCCAGCCGCTGGCAGGCGCTGTGGCTGCTGCGGCTGCCGGCTTCGCTGCCGTTTTTGTTCCCCGCGCTTCGGGTCGGTATCGCCGCCGGGCTGGTGGGCGCGATGGTGGCTGAATTGCCCACCGGCGCGGTGGCCGGGCTGGGCGCACGGCTGCTCACCGGCTCGTATTACGGCAACACGGTGCAGATCTGGTCGGCGCTGGTGATGTCGGCCCTGTTGGGCCTGGCGCTTACCATGGCAGTAGCGGGTGTGGAGAAACTGGTGCTGAGCCGCCGCGGGGGGCAGGCATGAAAGCGCCGCTGCTGAAAACGCCCTTGTTCGCGCTTTTGTTTGCGCTGGTGAGCCTGGGCGCTGCTTCTTTGTTGTTTATGCACCCGGCTGCGCAAGGCACTTTGCCTGAGGGCAGCACGCCCGGGGCGCTGTTCTGGGCAGGCACGCTGCTGATGGCGGTGCTGGCGACGCAGTCGGTGCGGCTGTTGGCGGCGCTGGACGGCAGCCGCTGGCTTGGCGTGGCTACGGCAGCGCTGTTTGGCATCTGGATCGTTTACTTCTGGCAACTGCTGGTGGTGGCGTTTGAGGTGCCGCGCGTGCTGCTGCCGCCACCAAGCCTGATTCTGCAATCCATCGCGCAGCACAGCGACATTCTTTGGGGCGACTTTGTGCAGACGGTGCTGAAAGCGGTGCTGGTGGGCTGGGCGGTGGGCTCCGGGCTTGGTTTTGCGGTGGCCGTGGCCATCGACCGCCAGCCGTTTTTGCAGCGCGGGCTGCTGCCCTTGGCGTCTCTCACCAGCACCGTGCCGCTGGTGGCCGTGGCACCGATTGCGGTGATGTGGTTTGGCTTTGAGTGGCAGTCCAAAGCCGCGGTGGTGGTGCTGATGACGTTTTTCCCGATGATGGTCTCTACCCTGGCCGGGCTGAAAGCGTCGGGCAAGCTGGAGCGGGAGTTGATGGTCAGCTACGCCGCCAGCTACACCCGCACGCTGCTGGCGCTGCGTCTGCCGTCGGCCATGCCGTTCATCTTTGGCGCGCTCAAAATCAATGCCACGCTGGCGCTGATTGGGGCCATCGTGGCCGAGTTTTTTGGCTCACCCACGTCAGGGCTGGGTTTCAGGATTTCGACCGAGGCGTCGCGCATGAACATGCCGCTGGTCTGGAGCGCCATTGTGGTGGCGGCCGTTACCGGCTCGCTGGCGTACGCGGCGCTTGTACAGTTTGAACGGCGTGTGGCGTTTTGGCACCCGTCAGTGCGCGGTGTTTGAGCAGTTTGATGTGTTTTTCCCCCAACCCCCAAGGAGCTATTCCCATGACCCGTTCTTCTCTTTTATCCAGCGGCCTGATGGCTGCGGTGCTGGCCGTCTGCGGTGTCACTGCCAGCATGAGCGCCGTTGCTGCCGACAAGGTTACCGTGCAGCTGAAATGGCTGCCGCAAGCGCAGTTTGCCGGCTACTACGTGGCGCAAAGCAAAGGCTACTACAAGGCCGAGGGGCTGGACGTGACCATCAAACCCGGTGGCCCCGACATCTCCCCGGTGCAGGTGATTGCCGGTAACGGTGCCGACGTGGTGGTGAACTGGATGCCCGACGCCCTGGCCGCACGTGAAGCCGGTGTGCCGCTGGTGAACATCGCCCAGGTGTTCAATCAGTCCGGCCTGATGCTGACCTGCAAGAAATCCAGCGGTGTGAAGAGCCCGAAAGACTTCAAGGGCAAGACGCTGGGCGTGTGGTACGGCGGCAATGAGTACCCGTTCCTGAACTGGATGGCCAAGCTCGGTTACAAGCCCGGCACCGACATCAAGATCCTGAAGCAGGGCTTCAACGTGGATCCACTGCTACAAAACCAGGCGGCCTGTATTTCCACCATGAATTACAACGAATATTTGCAGGTGGTTGACGCAGGCGTCAAGGAAAGTGATCTGGTCACCTTCTTCTACGAAAAAGAAGGCGTGGCCTCGCTGGAAGACGGTTTGTATGTGATGCAAGACAAGCTCAAAGACCCGGCTTTTGTCGCGCGCATGGCCAAATTCGTCAAGGCCTCGCTCAAGGGCTGGAACGACGCGGTGAAGAACCCGACTGAAGCCGCCAAGATCGTCGTGGCCAACGACATGTCGGGCAGTGCCAGCGAGAAAGTGCAGCAGCGCCAGATGGAGAATGTGGCCACGCTGATCACCAACGCCAACACCGCCAAGATGGGTTACCTGGATCCGGCGGCGTATGAACGCACCGTCAAGGTCTTGCTGGCTGCTGGCAGCTCGCCGGTGATCAAAAAAGACCCGGGCAAGGCTGCTTACAGCCATGCCGTGTGGGAAGCCGCTCAGAAATAAGCTTTGCCAGGCAGCGCCTCGGGGGTCTTGTCCGCGCGGGTAAGACCCCCTTTTTTAGCATGACACCACTCATCCGCAGCCACATCGGCCCAGCTGACGACGAGGCCAGCAAAGGCCAAATCCGCCAAGTCAACGAGGCGCGCATTCTGGCGGCTGCCGAGCGCGTTTTTGCCGGCGCGGGTTTTAGCGGTGCCACCATGGCGGCGATTGCGCAAGAAGCCGACCTGCCCAAGGCCAACCTGCACTATTACTTTGGCGCCAAACAGGATTTGTACCGTGCCGTGCTGGCCCAGACGCTGCAAGACTGGCTGGCGCCCACTGATGTCATCACGCCAGAGGCCGACCCCAAAACCGCCATTGAGGCCTACATCCGCGCCAAGATGGCGCTGTCGGCCCAGCGGCCACACGCTTCGCGCGTGTTTGCCAACGAGTTGTTGCATGGCGCGCCGGTGGTCAAGACGCTGCTCGCCACAGAGCTGCGTGACCTGGTGCTGGCCAAAGCCGGTGTGATTGCGCAATGGGTAGCCCAGGGCCGCATGGCCCCGGTGGAGCCGGTGCACCTGTTTTTCAGCATTTGGGCCGCCACCCAAACCTACGCCGACTTTGAGGTGCAGGTCTGCGCGGTGCTGGGCCGCGACGAGCTCACCGCGCAAGACCAGACACGCGCCACCGAACATGTGGTGAGCCTGCTACTACGCGGCTGCGGTTTGTGAGCCGACTGCAGGCGGCTCAGTCGAAACATGGCGTAAAGTCCCGGTTTGTGCCGCCCGGCACCTGATGGCACTTTTTCATGGACGAGACACAACATGCACCTACCCAAACCCATACAACTCGGCGGCAAGCCAATCGCCGGCGGTAAATTCCCGCTGATCTGCACCCCGCTGGTGGGACGCACCTTTGACAGACTCATGTCCGAACTTGATGAGGTGCTGTCCATGAAGCCTGATGTACTGGAATGGCGCGTCGATTTCTTTGAACACATTGGCGACGCAGTCGCCGTCATTGCTGCGGCAACAGCTATCAAAAACAAAGCAGGCAAGATTCCGCTGTTGTTCACCCGCCGCTCCGTCATCGAGGGCGGCGAAAAGATCGCCTTATCCGAAGCGCAAGTCATCTCCTTGTACAAAACCGTGTGCGCCAGCAATTGCATCGACCTGATCGACTACGAGCTGGCCAACGGCCCGGCCAACATCGCCCAGGTGCGCGCCAGCGCGTGCGACAACGGCATCGTGCTGGTGCTGTCGTCCCACAATTTCTCTTTTACGTCGGGACTGGAAACGCTGACTGAGAAGTTTTTGCTGGCTGACCAGTTGGGCGCCGACGTGGCCAAGGTGGCCGTCATGCCGCGCGACTTGGACGACGTGCTGACGCTGCTCAGTGCCACCCACGAGGCGAGCAAAAAACTGCGCATCCCGCTCATCAGTATGTCCATGGGGCCGCTGGGCGCGATCACCCGCATGTCAGCCGGCGTGTTTGGCTCGGCCATGAGTTTCGCCGTCGGTGCCGCCAGTTCAGCGCCGGGTCAAATACCGATTGAAGACCTGAACACTGTTCTGCGTATTTTGGATACGTCGATGGGTGGCTTGTAGAATTTTTGGTGTTTTGGAGGGCTAGCCTTCGTAACGAAAGAGCTGGTCGCTACATTAGTAGTCGCACAAAAACTCAGGCAAATCTTGTGATCGGGCTTCTTCCAGCAGCCAGGCCCGAAAAGTCTTGACGGCGGGCCGGTCGGCAATGGCCTCGGGGATCACCAGGTAGTAGGCGAAGCCCTGCGCCACAGCCAGGTCAAACGGCGCCACCAGCCTACCTTGCGCCACTGCCGTGGCCACCAGCGGCTTGGAGACCAAGGCCGCGCCCAGGCCGTCCAGCGCTGCCTCATAGACCAGACCGGCATCACTGAAATGTGGCCCGGCCATTGCATCGACACCCGTCACGCCGGCCAGCCTGAACCACTCTTCCCACCCTGGGAAAACATGGTCGCTGGCGATGGCGTCGTCGTGCAGGCGCACCAGGTGCCGCATATCGTCGGGCGTACGCAGCGCCGGACCAAACTCCAGCAGCTTCGGGCTGCACACCGCAATGTAGTCCGAGCCAAACATGCGGTCCACCTGACAAGCGGGGTACACGCCGGTGCCAAAGCGGATGACCACCATAGCGTCTTCCTCACGCGGATCCACCTGCGCCAGCAGGGCTGAGCAGGGTGTGCTGTCGCTGTCGATGGTTTTCAGCGAGCGTATGATCTGCAGGTTCAGCGCGGGTTCTGCCAGTGCAAAGCGTTTGAGCCGAGGCACCAGCCAGCGGGTGGCAAAAGAGGGCGGTAGCACCACAATCAGCTTGCCACGGGTCACAGGCTCCTGAGCGCTTTCGACAGCCGCAGCAAAACACGCCAAACCTGCGCGAACATTGGGCAGCATTGCCTCGCCCCGCGGCGTAAGTTCCAGCGCACGGGTCAGGCGGCGAAACAGCGCATACCCAAGAAAGTCTTCCAGCAGCTTGATTTGGTGGCTGATAGCCGTGGGCGTGACGAATAGCTCGACCGCCGCATTCTTGAAGCTCAGGTGGCGGGCGGCGGCTTCAAAAGCCCGCAGCGCATTGAGAGGGGGCAAGCGATAGGACATGGATGAGTTTTTTAGATCTATCGGCTGAGAATTGATCGTTTGCCGCGCTGCACGACTGTAGTTATCGTAGCACCGTGCTCTCACAAGGGGCTTGTACAAACTAAGGACCTGTCATCATGGAAAACAGTTATATCAATACCGAGGCTTTCGTTCGTCGGGCCCGTCAACAGCGCTCGCAGGCAATGGCGGATATTCTTACACTCGGTTGGAGACACCTCACCCAGTGGGTGGCCCACCCGCTGCATCATCAGCCGCAGCACAACAGGCATGTGACAAACCACTAAAGCGCCTTGGCGCGCTTGTGCCGCGGATAGCACGGGCTTTGATACGTTTGTCCGTCTCGTGACGGTATCAAAAAGTAGAGCTGTCAGCCCGTTATCAATAAGGGCGAACGCCGAATTTTCTTGAAAACAACCCCTCTGAAAAGTGGCGTGTGACGGCACAGCATCACTGACTGCCGCAACGCCTGACGCATGCGTGCGTTGCGCGTGACGCGTAAACATCTCCAGCACCATAACATCTCAAGTCCGCGTCAAGCACGCTCAGGGCTTGCGCCTGCATGAGATCGTTGTGACATCTATTGGCATCGAGCTGGTTTACAACGCTTGCCGATGCTGAAAATCGACCAGAGTTTTTGCGCGACATGCGCGGTGGACGCGGACGATTTGACTATTTAACGGGGCAGCATCGGTCTGGCCAAGGCGTTGCGCCGCGAGGCGATTGCCGAGGAGGCGGCAACCGCGGCCCACGGCCAGCGCCTGTTGCAACTGGGTTGCGAGTTGGACCAGGGCTACGGCATAGTCCGTCGCATGCCCGCTGGCGACGTGATGGGCTGGGCCAACAAACGCTGGCGCGCCAATCCGTTTTGGCCTGCGCATGCTGAGCCAGCGGCCTGAAACTGCCCGCTGCGGGCTAACCCCTAGAGACAGCATGGCACGTGGCTTGCTAGCATAAATCCTGAACCTGACCAAACGGTCAGATTTACCAAAAGGAGCTGCTAGCGTGTCTTTGTCCCTTGCCCCTGATATTCGCCCTGGCCGCCTGGAAGCGGCTGACTACGCCCAGCGCTTTGCCGACGCCACGCCGCGCCTGACCCGCGCCCAGGCCGTGCTGGAAGCCGAGCGCTGCCTGTACTGCTTTGACGCGCCGTGCGCCACCGCCTGCCCAACGCACATTGATGTGCCGTCGTTCATCAAACGCATTGGCGACAGCAACCTGCGCGGCGCAGCCCGGGCCATTCTGGAGGCCAACCCGCTGGGCGGCATGTGTGCCCGCGTCTGCCCCACCGAAAACCTGTGTGAAGCCGTGTGCGTGCGCAACACCCAAGAAGGCAAGCCGGTGGCCATTGGCAGGCTGCAGCGCCACGCGGTCGATGCGCTGATGGACAGCGCGCAACCGCAAATCTTCGGCCGTGCACCAAGCACCGGCAAGAAGATTGCCGTGGTCGGCGCCGGCCCAGCCGGGCTGGCCTGCGCCCACACGCTGGCCAAACTGGGCCACAACGTGGTCATTTTTGATGCCAAACCGAAAGCCGGTGGCCTCAACGAATACGGCCTGGCCAGCTACAAAACGCCCGACAACTTTGCCCAGGCCGAGGTGCAATGGCTGCTGGGCATTGGCGGCATCGAGTTTCACCATGGCTGGAAGCTGCAAACGGTGGTGCAACTGAACGCACTACGGCAAGACTTTGACGCCCTGTTCCTGGGCATGGGCCTGCCCAACACGCACCAGCTTGGCGTGCCGGGTGAGGGGCTTTACGGTGTGCAGGACGCGGTGGACTTCATTGCGACGCTGCGCCAGGCGGAAGATTTGTCTACCCTGCCGGTGGGCCGCCAGGTGGTGGTGATTGGCGGCGGCATGACTGCGGTGGACGCTGCGGTGCAGGCCAAGCTGCTGGGCGCGCAAGAGGTGCACATGGTTTACCGGCGCGGGCCGCAGGCGATGAGTGCCTCCAAGGCCGAGCAGGAGTGGGCGCAGATCAATGGCGTGGTCATCCACCACTGGCTTTCCCCGGTGGAGGTCATGCCCAATACTTTCGACCCCAAATACGCCGGTGGCGTGCGCTTTGCCCGGCAAAAAATGGCGGGCGGCAAGCTGGTAGCCACTGGCGAAGTGCTGGTGATCGAAGCCGATATGGTGCTCAAAGCCATCGGCCAGACGCTGGGCAACGCGCTGCTGGCGAAGGCCGACTTTGACTTGCAGGACGGGCGCATCGCCACCGATGCCAACGGCCAGACCAGCCAGCGCGGCGTGTGGGCCGGTGGCGACTGCCGTGCCGCCGGGTTGGACCTGACGGTGGAAGCGGTGCAGCACGGAAAGCTGTCCGCGCAGGCGATTCACGCCCAGCTCAGTGCGTGAGCCCGGCTGGTGCCGCCTAAACTGACCACCAGTTATAGATAAAAACAGGCTCTAGCCCTTATGTAACAAGCGCAAGACGCTATGCATAGTGCAGCAATCAGATTTGAAAGCAGACCATGGCCAATTTAACAACCCACTTCATCGGCATCTCCAGCCCCAACCCGTTTTGGTTGGCCAGCGCCCCGCCCACCGACAAGGCCACCAACGTCAACCGCGCATTTGAAGCCGGTTGGGGTGGCGTGGTCTGGAAGACGCTGGGCGAGGAAGGCCCACCCATCGTCAATGTGAACGGCCCGCGTTATGGCGCGCTGCTCACACCAGACCGCCGGTTGACCGGCTTTAACAACATCGAGCTCATCACCGACCGCGATCTGGCGCTGAATCTGAAAGAGATCACCGAAGTCAAGCGCCTGTGGCCCGACCGCGCGATGGTGGTCTCGCTGATGGTGCCCTGCAATGAAGACGCCTGGCGTGCCATCCTGCCACGTGTGGAAGACACCGGCTGTGACGGCATTGAGCTCAACTTTGGCTGCCCGCACGGCATGAGTGAGCGCGGCATGGGTGCTGCCGTGGGCCAGGTGCCCGAATACATCCAGATGGTGACGCACTGGTGCAAGCAGTACAGCCGCCTGCCCGTCATCGTCAAACTCACGCCCAACATCACCGACATCCGTCTGCCTGCGCGCGCCGCCAAACACGGTGGGGCCGATGCAGTGAGCCTGATCAACACCATCAACTCCATCATGGGCGTAGACCCTTACAGTCTGACCATGGAGCCATCTACCGGCGGCAAAGGCTCGCACGGCGGTTACTGCGGCCCGGCGGTGAAACCAATTGCGCTGAACATGGTGGCTGAGATCGCGCGTGACCCGCAGACCGCCGGTTTGCCCATCTCAGGCATCGGCGGCGTCACCACCTGGCGCGATGCGTTTGATTACATCGCACTGGGCGCGGGCAATGTGCAGGTCTGCACCGCCGCCATGGTGTATGGCTTCAAAATTGTGCAGGAGATGACCGACGGCTTGTCTAACTACATGGACGAGATGGGGTTCGCCAGCATTGACGATTTCAAGGGCAAAGCCATCCCGAGCGTGTCGGACTGGAAGTACCTCAACCTCAACCACATCAGCAAGGCCGTCATCAACCAGGACACTTGCATTGAGTGCGGGCGCTGCCACATTGCCTGCGAAGACACCAGCCACCAGGCCATCACCTTTGAGAAAGACGGCAAGCGTCACTTTGAGGTGAAAGAGGACGAATGCGTGGGCTGCAACCTGTGCACGCTGGTGTGCCCGGTGCCTGACTGCATCACCCTGCGCACCTTGGCACCCGATGAAACAGATTTGCGCACCGGCAAAACCGTGCTGGCCAGCCATGCCGACTGGACCACCCACGCCAACAACCCGGGGCGTGTGGCGGCGTAATATCGCACGCCTGTGGCCGAGCTACAACGCGGGTTGATGCGTTTCCTGGCTTGCCAAACATTTATGTCAAATCAGCCTCTAGCCCTTGTCAGTTATGCGCTAGTAGCTATTTATTAAGGAGCATTCAATGAGCAGTATCCTGATCCGTGGTGGCACCGTGGTCAACGCCGACCAGGCCTTCAAAGCCGATGTCTTGACGCAAGACGGCAGAATAGTCGCGGTTGGCCCCGACCTGCAGGCACCCGCGGGCGCGCAGGTGGTGGACGCTGGTGGCCAGTACGTCATGCCCGGTGGCATCGACCCGCACACCCATATGCAGCTGCCGTTCATGGGCACCACCACCATGGACGACTTCTTCACCGGCACCGCTGCGGGACTAGCCGGTGGCACCACCAGCATCATCGATTTCGTTATACCCAACCCGCAGCAATCCTTGATGGAGGCGTATCAGACCTGGCGCGGCTGGGCTGAAAAATCAGCGTCTGACTACGGCTTTCACGTCGCCGTGACCTGGTGGGACGAATCGGTCAAACGCGACATGGGCACGCTGGTGCAGCAGGAAGGCGTGAACAGCTTCAAACACTTCATGGCCTACAAAAACGCCATCATGTGTGACGACGAAACGCTGGTGAACAGCTTCAGCCGCGCCCTGGAGCTGGGTGCCATGCCCACCGTGCACGCCGAAAACGGCGAACTCGTGTTCCTGCTGCAGCAGCAGGTGCTGGACCGTGGCATCACCGGGCCTGAGGGCCACCCGCTGTCGCGTCCGCCGGTGGTCGAGGGCGAAGCCGCCAACCGCGCCATTGCCATTGCCGAGGTGCTCAATGTGCCAATCTACATCGTGCATGTGTCGTGCATCGAATCCGCCGAAGCCATTTCCCGCGCCCGCGCCCGGGGTCAACGCGTCTATGGTGAGGTGCTCGCTGGGCACCTGACGATTGACGACAGCGTCTACCGCCACCCCGACTTTGCGACCGCCGCCGCCCATGTGATGAGCCCGCCGTTTCGACCGAAGGCGCATCAGGAAGCGCTGTGGCGCGGCCTGCAGAGTGGCAACCTGCACACCACCGCCACCGACCACTGCACCTTTTGCGCCAGCCAAAAAGGCGCTGGGCAAGACAATTTCGCCAAAATCCCCAACGGCTGTGGCGGTGTCGAAGAACGAATGGCCGTGGTCTGGGATGAAGGCGTCAACACCGGGCGCCTGACACCCAGCGAGTTCGTCGCCGTGACCTCGGCCAACACCGCCAAACTGTTCAACATCTACCCGCAAAAAGGCAGCGTGAGCATGGGCGCCGATGCTGATATCGTGGTCTGGGACCCGGCCGGCAGCAAAACCCTGTCCGCCAAGACGCAGTTCAGCAAGGGCGACTACAACATCTTTGAAGGCCGCACCGTCACCGGCATCCCCAGCCACACCCTAAGCCAAGGCAAGCTGGTGTTTGTGCAAGGCGATTTGCGGGCGGAACGCGGTGTGGGGCGCTATATCAAGCGGCCTGCGTTCAGCGCCAACTTCACGGCGAGCAAGTTGCGCGCAGATGTGACGGCACAGACGGCGGTGAAGCGCTGAACATCGGTCAAAAGTCAAATAGAAACCCAAGCTTTTTAGGTTTCTGACAGAATGCCAACTCTACTGCTGATCTTCGGTTTGCGGGTGGTGATCTATCCCAATGATCACCGCCCAGCGCATGTCCATGTTCAAGGCAAGGGGTGTGAAGCGGTATTCAACTTGGCTTGTCCTGATGGGTCGGTGCAGCTGCGCGAAAACTATGGCTTTTCTCGAAGCGAACTGAACCGGATCTTTAGCGCTTTGCAAGACCAGATCAGGCCACTGTGTGATGCATGGAGAAAGCTACATGGATTTGACTGATACTGACATCGACGCCGCCAACCAGCGCGGCAAAGCCCGCCAGGGCGCGTTTCCCACCGCGCTTTCGGTGCGCTATGACCGTCGCATCGCGCGCGTCGTGATATCGCTTAGCACCGGGTTGGATGTGGCGTTTGCGCCGCGTGACGCCCAAGGCCTGGAGCACGCGCGTCCGGCCGACCTGTTGGATGCGCAGATCAGCCCCTCGGGCTTGGGCGTGTACTTTCCTAAACTCGACGCAGACATCTCCATTCCCGGGCTGCTCGAGGGCTTTCTCGGCTCAAGAAACTGGATGGCAGCCCGAATGGGTCAACGCGGTGGACAAGCCACCTCCGAGGCCAAGACCACAGCGGCCCGGGCCAATGGCCGCCTCGGTGGCCGGCCCCGAAAAGCCAGCCCCACAGATGTGGCCTGACCCGGGCAGTAGAAAACTTTCCGTGGATCAATGAACCGCGCCCCTCTTTTTGCGCCCACCATGGTCCGCATGCCACACCCCTCTTCGCACATTGGCTACGCGCTTGCCGGAAAAAGCGTGGCTGGGGACCTTTCAGGCGGCTGCAGCCCAGTTCTCAACCACCAAACCGGGGTAGCCTTTGAGGCCGGCTTCGTTGTTGGTGATCAGCGTCGCGCCCACGCTGAAGGCATGGGCGGTGATCAGGCGGTCCATGGCGTTGCGGTTGTGCTCGCGCACAGCAGCGCGCAGCAGGCCATAACTTTCCGCAGCGGCTGCCTCAAACGGCAGCACCGGGATGCGCTGCGTCAGCAGCGACAGCACGCGCTCGTCCTGCGCCCGGTGGCTGGTTTGCGTCTCCAGACCTGCACGCAATTCCGCATAGGTCACCACCGACATCACCGCGGAGCCGACTGTCAGCGACTCCAGACGGCGCAGCACTTGGGGCGGGTGGCTCTTGATCAGATAAATGCAAATGTTGGTATCGAGCATGTAACGCATGGTTTAGCCTTGCTTGGAAACGCTCGGGTTGTTGACAGGCCAGTCGCGCTCAAGCTCTGGATGAACCTCCCGGCCTTTGGCCATGAAGCTGGGGCTGAACGACGCAAAAATCTCGCCCAGATCCGACAAGGTTTGCTGCACCACCGGGCGCACCACCAGCGTATTGCCCACCCGCTCGACCTCCACGTCTTGCGCCCCATCCACAAAACCGAGTTCCCGCGGAATGCGCATGGCCAGCGAGTTACCACTTTTGAACACACGGGTCAGCATGGTGACCTCCTTGATAAAACACTCAGTGCATACAGGATATACACCATTGACTATTGGCATCCAAATCATGTGTGGTCCATCTGTCTTCGACTGTCAAATAAGGCACGAGCGAAGCAACGTGCCGCCAGCTCCACCGCTGTTGAGGCCGGGCTGAGCAGCGCAAGGTATCGCGTAGCGGCCCGGCCGTCGGCTCGCTTTCTCTTTGCTTACTTTCTCTTGGCGAAGCAAGAGAAAGTAAGTGGCCGCCGGGCCATCCCGGCTTATCCCGAACACCCATCCATCGGAGAAAACTGACATGCAAACCACCACCGACATCTCCACCCTGCGCATCAACAGCCCCCGCCTGTGGGACAGCCTGATGGAACTCGCCAAAATCGGCGCAACAGAAAAAGGTGGTGTTTGCAGACTGACCCTTACCGACCTCGACAAACAGGGCCGCGACCTGGTCACCCAGTGGGCGCGCGAGGCCGGCCTGGCCGTGACCATCGACAAAATCGGCAACGGCTTCATGCGCCGCGCTGGCCGCAACAACAGCCTGCCGCCGATCGTCACCGGCAGCCACATCGACACCCAGCCTACTGGCGGCAAGTTTGACGGCAACTACGGCGTACTGGCCGGGCTGGAAGTCATGCGCACCTTGAACGACCACAACATCGAAACCGAAGCCCCGGTTGAGGTGAGCTTCTGGACCAACGAGGAAGGCTCGCGCTTTGTGCCGGTGATGATGGGCTCGGGCGTGTTCGCCAAAGCCTTCACGCTGGAACACGCCTACGCAGCCAAAGACATTGACGGCAAATCAGTCGGTGACGAACTGGCGCGCATTGGCTACATCGGCGAGCAGGAACCTGGCGACCACCCGATTGGCGCGTTTTTTGAGACCCACATCGAACAAGGCCCGGTGCTCGAAGACAACGACGTGACCATCGGCGTGGTGCAAGGCGTGCTGGGCATTCGCTGGTTTGACTGCACCGTCACTGGCATGGAAGCCCACGCCGGCCCAACGCCGATGGCGCTGCGCAAAGACGCCATGCAGGTCGCCACGCACATCATGCAAGAGGTGGTGGCTACCGCCATGCGCCACCAGCCCCACGGCCGTGGCACGGTGGGCATGGTGCAGGTGTTTCCGAACAGCCGCAACGTGATTCCCGGCACGGTCAAATTCAGCATCGACCTGCGCAACGCCACCGACGCGCTGGTGGACACCATGGCCGACGAGGTAAAAGCCTATGCCGCCAGCCTGAGCACCAAAACCAGTCTGCCGGTAAAGATCGAGCTGGTGTCAAGCTACCCGGCGCAGGCCTTTCATGACGACTGCAAAGGCGCGGTGGCACGCGCTGCCGCCAAGCTGGGCTACAGCAACATGCCAGTGGTGTCAGGTGCCGGGCACGACGCGGTGTACATGGCCAGGCTGGCACCCACCGGCATGATCTTTATCCCGTGCCTGAACGGCATCAGCCACAACGAGATCGAGAGCGCCACGCCGCAGCACATCACCGCAGGCTGCAATGTGCT
>Ga0105048_10009780_pt1 | contig 15215 bp, 9 predicted proteins | sample MAT05_FD_78382 | JGI IMG/M metagenome (GOLD analysis project Ga0105048, IMG submission 78382) | Freshwater microbial communities from Lake Fryxell liftoff mats and glacier meltwater in Antarctica - MAT-05 | ecosystem: Environmental > Aquatic > Freshwater > Ice > Liftoff microbial mat | place... | reverse complement strand
CCGGGTTGAGCCAGACGACGTCGTGGCCGGTGGCAAAGCTCGCCGGGCGCAGGACCGGCAGGGCTCGGCGCAGGAGCAACAGACGACGGACAAAAGCGTGCAGCCGTTCGCCAACCAGGTCGACGCCGGCCCAGTTCACCCAGCTCGTCTCGTTGTCCTGGCAGTAGGCATTATTGTTACCGTGCTGGCTGCGCCCCATTTCGTCTCCGGCGAGCAGCATTGGCGTGCCGTGGGAAAAAATCAGCGTCGCCAGCAGGTTGCGTTTCTGGCGCTCGCGCAACTCGCAGATCTCGACGTCCTCGGTTGGACCTTCGACGCCGCAATTCCACGAGCGGCTTTCGCCGTGCCCGTCGCGGTTCTCCTCGCCGTTCGCCTCGTTGTGCTTGCTGTCGTAGGAGACGAGATCGTGCAGCGTGAAACCGTCGTGCGCGGTGATGAAGTTGACGCTGGCCCACGGACGCCGGCCGTGGTGGTTGAAGTGGTCGGCCGACGCCGTGATGCGCGTCGCAAGCGACGCTGCCTGGGCTTCGTCGCCGCGCCAGAAGGAACGCACGTTGTCACGGAAACGATCGTTCCATTCGCCCCAGCCGGGCGGAAAAGCGCCGACCTGATAGCCGCCCGGTCCGCAATCCCACGGCTCGGCGATCAGCTTGACGCGATTGAGAATCGGGTCCTGGCAACACGCATTGAGAAATCCCGAGCTGCCGTTAAAGCCGTTGTCTTCGCGCCCGAGTATGGTCGCCAGATCGAAGCGGAAACCGTCGACGCCCATTTGCGTTACCCAGTAGCGCAGGCTGTCGAGAATCAGCTGGACGACGCGCGGATGACTGGCATTGAGCGTATTGCCGGTGCCGGTGTCGTTGATGTAGAAACGTCGGTCGGCAGGATTGAGGCGGTAGTACGAGGCGTTGTCAAAACCCTTGAACGAGAGCGTCGGGCCGAGTTCGTTGCCCTCGGCGGTGTGGTTGTATACCACGTCGAGAATGACCTCAAGCCCGGCGTCGTGCAGTCGCGCGACCATGTCGCGGAACTCGCTGCGATTGCCGCCCGAAAGGTAGCGCGACTCGAGCGCAAAGAAGGCGATCGAGTTGTAGCCCCAATAGTTGCGCAAGCCCTTGTCAGTGAGATAGTCGTCGTCGACGAAGGCATGGACGGGAAGCAATTCAACCGACGTGATGCCGAGCGCTTTCAAGTGCGCGATGACGGCGGGTGTCGCAAGACCGGCGAAGCTGCCGCGCAGCTGCGCCGGCACGCCTGGGTGCTGACGCGTAAAGCCGCGCACGTGCAGTTCGTAGATCACCGTCTGCGCCCACGGCACCTTGGGCCCCGGTCGTGGCAATGGCCGCACGATCGGCACATTGACGCGCGCCTTCATGACGCTGGACGCGCTGTCAGACCGGCTGAAACCGCGCTTCTTGCTATTTAGTTCATAGCCGAAGATTGACGGACGCCATTTCAGGCGACCGACCAGTTCGGTCGCATAGGGATCGAGCAACAGTTTGTTGGGGTTGAAGCGATGACCCTCTTCGGGAAGATAGGGACCATGAACGCGATAGCCATAAACCAGCCCCGGTTCGCCGCCCGGCAGATACCCATGCCAGACCTCGTCGGTGAACTCAGGGAGATCGACGCGCGAGAGTTCATTGCGGCCGCTGCTATCGAAAAGGCATAATTCGACGCGCGTCGCATGCGCCGAAAAAACGGCGAAATTGACGCCGTCGCCGGTCCACGTCGCGCCGAGCGGATAAGGTTCGCCGGCTTCGAGGCGAAGGACGCTTGAGCCGATGGCGTCGTCAGGTCGCATGATGTTGTTCCTTTTCAGGTCCGGCAGCGTGCAGCGGCGGTGGTTCACCTGCGTCCTCAGCGGCCTTCGTCCTGACGCCGGCATCGACATCGCTGACGTTGACCGCCGCCCGGGTTAGCGGCAGCATGGCAGGATACGCTTCTTGCAGATAGGCAATCATCTGTTCACGAACCTTGCAGCGCAGGTCAAAGTTGAGCGACGCGTCGGCCGAACTGACGAGGATGCGCAATTGCATCGCGCGCTCGGAAACTTCGGTCACCTGCAGCCCGCAGACGCGCTTGTCCCACTCGGGCGCCGCAGCGACGAGTTCACTGAGCTTATCGCGCAGCGCTTGCAACGGCATCCTGAAATCGACCCAGAGGAAGACCGTTCCGATCAATTGCGACGAATGCCGCGTCCAGTTCTGAAACGGCCTTTGCATGAAGTACTCGAGCGGAATGATCAGCCGGCGCTCGTCCCAGATGCAAATGACAACGTAGGTTTCGGTGATTTCCTCGACCCGGCCCCACTCATTCTCGACGATCAGCACGTCGTCTATGCGGATCGGTTGAGTCAGCGCGATCTGCAGCCCGGCGATCAGATTGCCGAGCACCGGGCGCGCGGCAAAGCCGGCGACGATGCCGACGAGCCCGGCCGAGGCGAGCAGGCTGGCGCCGATCTGACGAACGTTGGGGAAGGTCATCAGCACCGAGCCGACCCCGAGCACGCCGACGACGAACATCGCGGCGCGCGCAAGGACCTGTATTTTGGTCTGCACGGCACGCGCGTGCAGATTGTCGGCGCTTGTCGTCGGGTTGCGATAGGCGACTATGTCGGCGATTGCGGCGATCAGGCGAATGACGAATCCGGTGACGCAGAGAATGATCAAAATCGACAGCGTCTGACGCAAGAGGCCGAGAATTGCCGCCGGCTGCACGGCGTCGGCCAGCGCGAGATAGACCATCAGCAGGATGATCAGCCATTGTGCCGGACGGCGCGTAAACCGCATGATCCGCTCGGCGAAAACATAGTGCTGCGCGGCACGCCGCGCGATCCAGTCGACGACGGCGTGTACGGCAGCGCCGATCAGCGCGCCGGACAGGCATTTGAGCAACAGACCGAGCCAGGGGTTGGCGGTCATCCAGGCGTCGAATTCACTCATTGCATCCCTTTGTCGGAATCGTTCTAATCCGCGCCCTGCTGCATTTGCCGTGCCTGCTGAGTCCGCGCAGGAGACGAGGTGCCGGATTCGCAGTCGTGGAAGCGTAGTTGGGTCGTCGAGGTGATTTCGCTGCGGCGAGTATATTTATCGGCAAACCTTCCGCCGCTTTTCGGGCCAGTATATAGCACCATTTACACCCACCGGACCACGGCACGCATATTGCTCCACAGAGCCCTGCTAACTATCTTCCACAACAAGGAGTCATCATGACCAGCGCGCAAGCAGCAACTGTGCAGCCAGCCCGGCGCCATAAGTGCGAGCGCCTGACGGTCTCCTGATGGACCGATGCGAGCATTCTTTCGCCGAGCCGCTCACCGCTCGCACGCCAAGCGCCAGCGAGCCGTCCGACGCCGCCCACGAACTCTTCCGCGTCGGTCGCAATTGTTTCGCGCTGGCCCGCGCCGAGCGCGTTGCCCTGCTCGTCGACGGCGAGTCCTACTTTTGCAACGTCATGCGGGCCGCCGAGCGGGCGACGCACTCGATCGCGATCCTCTCGTGGGAATTTAACAGCGCGATGCGCTTGTGCTTCGACGAGGTTCCCGGCGGCCCGCCCGATCGCCTCGGCGATTTTCTTAACTGGCTGGTGCGGCGCCGGCGCGGCCTGCACATTTACGTTCTCGACTGGGATTTCCCGCTGGTTTTTGGTACCGACCGGGAATTCAGGTCGTTACCATTCCTTGGCTGGCGACCGCGTCGGCGAGTCCATACGGCCTACGACAACACGCAACCGCTCACCGGCTCGCACCATCAAAAGGTGGTCGTGATCGACGACGCCATGGCGTTTATCGGCGGCTTGGATCTCACCGTGCGACGCTGGGATACGTGTTCGCATTTGGCCGAAGAAAAACACCGAATGTGCGCCGAAATGGCCTATCCGCCGTTCCACGACGTCATGATGGCCGTCGAGGGTGAGCCGGCGCGCCAACTCGGCGACCTCGCCCGCCAGCGCTGGAAAGCGGCGACCGGCCGGCGCATGCGGCCAGCCAGCGCCCTTCCCTCGCCCTGGCCGGAAAGCCTCAAGGCCGACTTTTTCGGCGTCGATGTGGCGCTCTCGCGCACGCTGCCCGAACTGCCCGGCCGCTCCGGCGTTTCCGAGGTCGAGGCGCTCTACCTCGACATGATCGCGTCGGCGCGCCAGCGTATCTACATCGAGAACCAGTATTTCACCGCGCACCGCATCGGCGAGGCGCTTGCCGCGCGCCTGCGGCAGCCCGACGGGCCGGAGATCGTCGTCGTCGTCCGCCTGTTCAGCCATGGCTGGCTAGAGGAGCACACCATGCACGTGCTGCGTACCCGGCTTATCGAGCGCCTGCGCGCGGCCGACACGCAGGGCCGCTTCCATATCTATTACCCGCACGTCGACGGTCTGGCCGAAGGCCTGTGCATCGATCTGCACTCGAAGTTGATGATCGTAGACGACGAAGTGCTGCGCGTCGGTTCGGCGAATTTTTCGAACCGCTCGATGGGCATGGATACCGAGTGCGACGCGGCGATTGCCGCGCGCGGTGATGCGCGCATTGCCGCGGTTATCCGAGACTTCCGTAACCGCTTGCTCGGCGAGCATCTCGACGTCGAACCGGCTCGCGTTGACGAGGCGGTGTGCCATCACGGCAGCCTGCACCAGGCGATCGACGTACTGGGCGGAAGAAGTCGAACGCTACGCCGCCTCGATCATCTCCCTGAATGGTCAAACGCGGTGGTCGAGCTGGCCGGCCTGGCCGACCCTGCACGACCCCTGGCGATCGAACAACTGGTCGACGAAATCAGTCCGGAGCGCTTTATGGACCCCAGTACGTCCGCCGAAGACCTGCATAGCCACCCGCTGCGCCGGCGTATGACCTACCTTGCCGGGTTCGTCGCGGTGCTCGCCACCTTGGCTGTTATGTGGCGTTACACGCCGCTTGCGCACTGGCTGGACCCCGGGCGGGTCAGCGATTGGGCGCGGGCGTTCGCCGACCGCCCGTGGGCGCCGCTAGTCATCCTGCTGGCTTACACGCCGGCCTGCCTGCTGATGTTCCCACGCCCGCTGATCACGCTCGCGGCAATCGTTGCCTTCGGTCCGCAGCTCGGCTTCGTCTACGCCATTTCCGGCATTCTGATCGCGGCAGCGGCCAGCTATGTCGTCGGCCTGACGATTCCTCGACGCCAGGTATACAAACTCGGTGGCAAGCGCCTGATGCACTTGGCCGACATTCTGCGCCGACGCAGTCTGATCGCCATGAGTGCGGTGCGCCTGGTGCCGATAGCGCCTTTCGCCGTGGTCGGCCTGGCCGCCGCCGCGATCGGTGTTCGCCTGCTGCCCTTCATGTTCGGTACGCTCATCGGCGTTCTGCCGGGCACGCTGGCGACGACTATCTTTGGCGACCAGATCGACGTCGTTCTCGACGATCCATCGAAAATCAACTATGGCATTCTGGCCGCCGCCATCGTCTGCGTCGTTCTCATTTCGTTCGCCGTGCGTCGCTGGCTCGTCAAGCAGCAGCCGCGCCACCCCGCCACCCCGTCCACCGATCATGCGCATAAACAGCCTCGCTAACTGGCGCAGCCTCGATCAGACGCTCGGCGCCGACTGCCTGCGTATCGCGTCATACAACGTCCACGGCTGCGTCGGCCGCGACGGCGCCGCCGACGTCTCGCGTATTGCCGGGGTCATTCGCGAGACTGCCTGCGCGGTGGTCGGCCTGCAGGAAGTGGGAACGCTGAGCGATCACCGCCACGATCGGCTGCAGCTCGACGCCCTCGAGCACGCTACCGGAATGACGGCAATCGCCGGTAATACCATCGTTCGCGAAGGCGCGTCGTTCGGCAACGCCTTGCTCACCAGCCATCCGGTCATCGCCGTTCGTCGCCACGATTTCAGTTATAACCGGTGCGAGCCGCGCGGCGCCCTCGAGGTCGATGTGGACGTCGTCGGAACCTCGGTGCGCGTCTTCGTGACGCACCTTGGACTGTGGCCCAGCGAGCGCCGTTTCCAGGTCGGCCAGATGCTCAAGCTTCTGCGCGATATCCCGGCCGACCACCTGGTCGTCGTCCTCGGCGATATCAACGAATGGCTACCCCTCGGACGCCCGCTGCGCTGGCTGCACGGCGTACTCGGCCACGTACCGGCCGAGCGCTCGTTCCCGGCCTGGCTACCCCTCTTTGCGCTCGACCGCGTCTGGGTGCGTCCGCGCCACGCCCTGCTCGCCTTCGCTGCACACCGCACCGTCGCCGCCCGCGAAGCATCCGATCATCTGCCGGTGAAAGCGCTGATCGCCACCCGGTTACCGCCGGCCGGGAGCAAGACGGCAACCGGCTAAGGCGAGAAGCGGATCAAGCCGCAGGCGGTAAGCTTGCCCTCAGTCAGCAAAGGTCGCGCGCCGTGCCGCCGAAAACCCAGTACGAGAAGATCGTTTATCCGACAATCATCGACCGGCAGGCGCGATGCCACGAGTCGAGTGACAGCGGGCGATCAATCTACGGTCAGAAAACGAGTTGCCCGAGGAGCACGCCGAAGACGAGCACGATAAGGAAAATGACCAGAGCGATATAGAAAATGAATTTGGCAATACCGGCAGCGCCCGCAGCGATTTTGGTGAAGCCGAGCAGACCGGCTACAAGCGAGACGATGAAGAGGATGATGGCGAGTTTGATCATGATTTTTTTCCTGTCGCTGTGAGCATTGATTGGTTATGTGCACCGGCCTGCTGCGCAACCCGCCCGAGGCCACCCACGCACCGTCAGCGCCGGCACCGGGGACGGTGTGCCCGTTGGCGGTGACAAAGGCGCCAGGCCCCCCGTGATTTTTAGCAACCGACGTGCCCGATCGAGGCGCGCGGCTCGCTCTAGAGCAGGTAGGCCCAGCGCCGCGCCAGCCACTCGAGCAGCCGCGTGCCGACGCTGCGCTCGCGCCATTCGCTTTCGCGAACCTCATGAGACGCCGCAAGGTCGAGCGTGAAAAGGTCTTCCATCTCGCCGGCGAAACGGCTATCGAGAACGATCAGGTCGGCCTCGTAGTTGTGCACGAAACTGCGCCAGTCGAGGTTGGTCGAGCCGACGCTCGACCAGACACCGTCGATGACCGCAGTCTTCGCGTGCAGCAGCGCGTCACGTCGTTCGAAGAGCCGGATGCCGGCGTCCAGGAGATCGGCGTAGTGCGAGCGTCCGGCGTGGAAAGGCGCCCAGAAATCACTGAACCCCGGCAACATCAGGCGCACATCGACGCCGCGCCGGGCGGCGTCACGCAAGGCGCCGAGGATGCGCTCGTCGGGGACGAAATACCCGTAGGTCAACCACACGTACTGGCTTGCGTGTTCGAGCGCCGAGAGTAGCGCGACGTACAACTCGCTGCGCTGGGCAAGCGGATCGGCGGCGACCAAACGCACCGCCATAGCGCCAGCGCGCCGAGCCTGCGGGCGCGTGGTGACGGTTTGCGCCAGAGGCTCCTCGCTGCAGCTCTGGCTGCGCCACATCTCGTCGAACAGCGTGCCGAATTGTTCGGCGACCGGGCCACGAACGACAACGTGCGTATCACGCCAGCCCGGTTCGCGATCGGACGTTTTGCGCCGCTTGCTGCCGAACGACGAGCTGCCGTAGACGTTGCTGATGTTGATGCCGCCGGTGAACGCCGCCTGATTGTCGACGATCAGTAATTTGCGATGATCGCGATTGTTGAGCGTCAGACGCTCGTCGCGCTGCAGGCGCAGCGGATTGACCGGGTTGAACTCGCAGACGGCGATGCCGGCGGCGCGCAGGCGGTCGAAGAACGCCGCCGGCGTCGCTAGCGAACCAACGCTGTCGTAAAGGACGCGGGTCTTGACGCCTTGCGCTTGCTTGCGCACCAGCAGCTCGGCGAGGCGTTCGCCGAACCCGGCCGGTTCGAGGATGTAGCTTTCCAGATCAATGCTGTAACGCGCCTCGCGCACGGCGCGCACCATCGCCTCCTGCGTCTGCGGACCGTCGATCAGGAGATGCGCGTCGTTGCCGAGGGTCAGCGGCGCGCTGAGGGCGTTCTCAACGTGACGCAGGTGCAGGGTCAGCAAGCCGTCGGCGCCCTGCGGATCGAGTCGGCGCACGGCGGCTGCAGCGCGCTTGGGATCAAGCGGTCCGCGTGCGTCCTCGACGCTGATCGGTGTGTGCGGCGGGATCGTCGGCGCTTCGCGCGGCACGACCGACGCGCACGCCGTCGCGAGCAGGCTCAAAACCATGATCCCAGCCGCCAGTGAGGTCTGGGCCGCGGCGCGCCGAAACGCCTCGCCCCACCCTCGCCTTGGCCCACGGCTCATCGTCGCCACGTACCACCGCCGGCCATTCGCCATGGCGCCGCCCAACTCCGGCTCCCTGAGCGCGCGGCCGCGGACCTTCGGCCCACTCATCGTCGAGCGGCTGCAGCCGATTCCCGGGAATTGTGCTGGTGCTTGCACGACGACCATCATTGTGAGTGAGGCCGGAGAGCGACGCCGCTGAGCGGTGGCTTAGCCACCGGCTTTAGCGCGCTTTGGCCGCCGCGTCGTGGTATCGGCATTTTTCTTTGGCTCGCGGGCTTTGGCGGCGGCTTTCGCTTCGTCGGATTTTCTGCCGAGACTGCGCTTGAGCAGGTCGGCAAGACTGATGATTTTTGCGCCGCCGTCTTCGCTTGCCGGCTCGAGCGGGCCGACATCCTCGAGTTTGCCCTGCTGCGCCTTGCGTTCGACGAGCTCCATGATCTGCTTTGTAAAGCGGTCTTCATAGTGCGCCGGGTCCCAGTCTTCGCTCATGTCCGCAATCAGGCGTTCGGCCATTTCGATTTCGCGCTGGCCCAGCCGCGCGTGCACGACTTCATCGTTAAGTTGCAACTCGTCGAGGCTGCGCACCTCGTTGCCCCAACGCAGCGTGTCGAGCACCAGCGCGTCGCCGAACGGAACCACCGCGGCGAGGTGCTGCTTGTTGTGCAGGACGACATTGGCCAACGCCAGGCGGCCGCTTTTTACGAGCGCCTCGCGCAAAAGCGCGTAAGCTTTTTCACCGCGCTTTTCCGGAGCCAGATAGTAAGGCGTGTCGATGTACAGCAGCGGAATCTGTTCGGCGCGGACGAAGGCGACGATGTCGACGGTTTGCGTCGACTCCGGATACGCGGCGCGAATCTCTTCGTCGCTGAGGACAACGTAACGGTTTTTCTCGAACTTGACGCCGCGCACAATATTTTCGCTGCTGATCGCTTCGCCAGTTGCCTTGTTGATGCGTTTGTAGCCGACCGGATCCATGCTCCGCTTGTCGAGCCAGTCAAAATCGATTCCGCGCGGAATCGTTGCTGGTATCAGGGACACTGGAATATGTACCAGGCCAAAACTTATCGCACCTTTCCAGACAACACGGGCCATGTTATTCCCCGATTCGGATCGTCAATATGCAGGTCGCTCGCGCGCCAGCGGGCCTGATTAACGCAGCAAACGGCATTCCTTGGACGATCGGCCCGCCGTCCACGAGATTAGAGAAAATAATCAAAGTCGCGCTCGCTGCGCAGACGCTGGCGAACGCGAAAAACGTGGACCGGCATGTGCTGCGGGTCGAGCCGGATGAAATTGCGCGCGTCGCTCCACAGATAGCGGATACCGGTGAGCAGGTCGTGCATCTGGAACGACGTCCCGGCGGCCACGCCGATAACGCTAAGATCAAGTTCGAGCCAGCCGGAATGGGCATTGTGCGGATCGAGATTGACGACGACAACAATGACGTTGGCGCCATCGTCCGAGCGCTTGGTGTAGGCGATCAATTGCTCGTTATCGACGGCCAGAAAGGCGAGCGAATGATTGCTGTGCAAGGCGGAATTGTCGCGACGGATGCGGTTGAAGCGACCGATCAAACCGCTAAGACTATCGGGACTGTTACGCGACCAACGACGCAACTGGTACTTTTCCGAGTCGAGATACTCCTCGCTGCCCGGCTCGCGCGGCTGATCGTCCATGAGTTCAAAGGCCGGTCCGTAAATACCGTAGTTCGCCGCCAGCGTTGCGGCCAGCGCGAGACGGACGATAAACGCCGGTCGTCCACCCATCTGGAGGTACTCGGGCAGGATGTCCGGCGTGTTCGGCCAGACATTCGGGCGAAAATACTCGCGCTCCGGGCCGTGCGCCAGCTCTTCGAAATAGGTGCTCAGTTCGGCCTTTGTGTTGCGCCAGGTAAAGTAGGTGTACGACTGGCTGAATCCGAGCTTGGCCAGACGATGCATGATGCGCGGCCGGGTAAAAGCTTCAGCGAGGAAGATCGTCTCCGGATGCTCGCTGCGGATGCTGGCGATCACCCATTCCCAGAATGGAAACGCCTTGGTGTGCGGGTTGTCGACGCGGAAGATGCGAACGCCCTCGCCGATCCAGTGCCGGAAGATTCCGGCGAGCGCCTGCCAGAGGGCGCGCCAGTCGTCGGTCGCGAAATCGAAGGGGTAAATATCCTGATACTTCTTTGGCGGATTCTCGGCGTACTGAACACTGCCGTCGGGACGTCGGCGAAACCAGTCCGGGTGCTCTGTGACCCAGGGATGATCGGGAGCGCACTGAAAGGCGATGTCGAGCGCGATTTCAATATCATGCTCGGCGGCGCACGCGACGAGCTCACGAAAATCCCCGGCGCTGCCAAGCTGCGGGTGGATCGCGAGATGGCCGCCCGCGCCCGCGCCGATCGCCCACGGACTGCCGACATCGTCGGGTCCGGCCAGCAGTCCGCCGTTGAGCCCCTTGCGTCGCTCGCTGCCGACCGGGTGGATCGGCGGCAGATAGAGGACGTCAAAACCCATCGCGGCAATCGCTGGCAGGCGGGCGATGCAATCGGCAAAGTTGCCGTGCGCGGCGCTCGTTCCAGCCGAGCGCGGAAACATCTCGTACCAGGCGCCAAAGCCGGCACGCACGCGTTCGACGTCGAGCGGCAAGGGCGGGTGGAAGGCGGCAAAGCGCCGATCGGGGCAGCCAGCGACGAGTTCAGCCAGTTCCTCGTTGAGCGCGAGCGCCTTGGCATCGGCGGTTGTTCCGTTACTGCTTTGCTCGCGCAAGCGCCTGGCCCAGTTCAGCAGGCGTTCGCGCGCGCTGTCGGCGAGGCCCGCCGGGGCGCGCCCGGCGGTCGCCTCGACGAGCGCCGCGCCAGCCACTACGGCGCTGCGGATATCGGCGGCGTCCGTGCGGCGCACGAGTTCGCCGCGCCAGGACAGGAAGTCATCGACCCAGGCGGTGACGCTGTAGGACCATCGCCCGATCGCACCGACGCATAGCGTTCCGCGCCAGCGGTCGTTGCCCAGAGGGGTCATCGGCACGGTTTGCCAGCCGTCGTGGTCGCCAGCAGCGGCGTGGGCGCCGGCCCGCCAGCAGAGCAGCACACGGATTGCATCGTGACCGTCGGTAAAGCAATCCGCCTCGACGACGAGCGCTTCGCCGACGAGGCGCTTGACAGCAAAACGACCGCCGTCGACTTGCGGCGTCAGCGCCTCGATTTGCGCGCGTAGCCGTCCTTCGGGGGGAAGGTCACAAGGTGCCGTGGTCATCATCGTCCTCAGCAACAAAAAACAGAATGCCGTGCGGCGGCAAGGTCAAGGCCAGCGAGGCGGGCTGTCCCTGCGCCGGGACCGGCATCGCCTCGACGGCGCCAAAATTACCCGCGCCACTACCGCCGTAAAGCTGCGCGTCGCTGTTGAGCGCCTCGCGCCAGACCCCATTGCGCGGCGCGCCGACAACGTAGTTCGTGCGCAAGACCGGCGTAAAGTTGCAAACGACCAGAACCGGGCGGCTGGCCGGTGCGCGGCGGACAAAGGATAGCACGCTGCTCTCACAATCGTTGGCGTCGACGAGGCAAAACCCCGACGCGTCAAAGTCGAGCGCGTGCAGGGCCGGCTCGGCACGGTAAAAACGGTTGAGGTCGCCGACCCAGCGGCGCAATCCGCCAGGCTCGGGCGCGTCCAGCGCCGTCCAATCGAGTTCGCCGTAGTCGCCACGCTGGCCAAACTCGCCGCCCATGTACAGCAGCTTTTTGCCCGGGTACGCCCACAGATAGCCGTACAGGCAGCGCAAGCCGGCAAAGCGCTGCCACTCGTCGCCAGGCAGTTGCTCGAGCAGCGCGCCCCTGGCGCGTGTCATCTCATCCTCGGCCAGCGGCAGGATGAAATTCTCGGCAAACGCGTTTGCCAGCCCAGCGCGAAGATCATCATGGTGAAACTTGCGGTAGAGCGGGTCATGGCGAAAGTAGGCGAGCGTTGTGCGCGTCCAATCACCGTTCCAAGCCATGGCAAAGCCGAGCCCGCCGAGATGGACCGGGCGCGAGACCATCGGCCAGACCGATGCCTCTTCGGCGATGGTAAACGCGTGCGGGTACTGGCTGGCAACGGTTTCGTTGAGGCGGCGCAGAAAAGCGATGGCTTCGAGATTTTCCTTGCCGCCGTCGCGGTTGGGGAGCCACTGCCCGGGGCCGCGCCCGTAATCCAGATAAAGCATGCTGGCCAGCGCGCCGACGCGCAGGCCGTCGATATGGTAGTGGGCGAGCCAGAACAGCGCGCTCGAGACGAGGAAAGAGCAGACTTCGGGGCGCGCGAAGTCGAAACTCCGCGCACCGGGCGCGAAGGAATGCCCGGCAAACGGTTCGGCTTCGTACAAAGGTTCGCCGTCGAACTCGCGCAAGCCATGGTCGTCGGCCGCGAAGCGCGCCGGGAACCAGGCGAGGATGACGCCGATCCCGGCGCGATGCAGGGTGTCGACGAGAAACATGAAGTCCTCGGGCGATCCGTAGCGCGCGACGGGTGCGAAATAACGGTTGCCGCTGTAACCTGCCCCGCCGCTCGCCGGCTGTTCGTCGGGCGGCAAAATTTCGACGTGGCTGAAACCGTTTTCAACGACATAGGCCGAGAGTTGCGGCGCGAGGTCGCGGGTGTTCGGCGGACCGCCGTCGAGTGGCCGCCGCCAGGAATCCAGTTGCACTTGGTAGATGCTGAACGGCCGTTCCGGCGCGTCGGCTGCCCGCTGGCCGCGACGCTGCGCAATCCACGCGGCGTCTGCCCAGGCGTAAGCGCAGCGCCAGGCGCGCGATGCGCTCCCCGGGGGCGGCTCGCTGGCCAGAGCAAAGGGATCGGCCTTGTCGCCGACGGTTCCGTCGCGATGAACGATACGGTATTTGTACAACGCACCATGCGTCACGCCGCGAACGTAGCCGGTCCACAAGCCGGAATCGTTGTCGCGCGGCGCCAGGGGATGGGCGTCGCTGCTCCAGCCGTTGAAGTCACCGGTCAGCGAAACCGCGCTGGCGTGCGGAGCGTAGACGGCAAAACGCGCGCCCCGGTCGTCGAGATGGCAACCGAGCAGTGCATGCAGGCGGTTGTGCAAACCTTGGCCAAAGAGCGTGACATCGTTATCCGCGATCGCGCACCGATCGGGACGTGGGTCAGCGGCACGAGGGCCAGCGCCCTCGCTCATTGCGCCTGCTGCCCGGGCCCACCGTCGTGGCCCGCCTCGGCGTTCGTTTGCCGGCGCACGGCGAGCAGCAGCATGCGCCTTTCTTCCTCGATTTCGTCGACCGTGCGCACCCCCAGCCGGCGCAGGATGGGCAACGGCGGACACCAGCCTTGCAGGGCGTGCTGCAGGAGAAAGGCGCCGACGATCGCCGGGACGACGAGGAAGCGGCGGTCCAGCGCAAAACCGAGCACGGAACTGACGACGACGAGCGATGCGGCATTGGCTTCCAGAACGCGCTCGACGTCCCATTCGCGATCGAGCTCGGCGAGCCGGCGATGGATGCCCGCTTCGCCGTCGCGCAAGGCTCGTCCGACGCTGCGGCGAGTGTTCTCGTGTAGTCGCTCATTAATGTGCGGAGCCGTATGGAGCGGCACCCGGTCTATGGTCGATGGCAGCATGGTTTCTCCTTTGGCAAGCCGTGGACTGGCGGCCGGTGCGGCCGCTTGGCTTGGCCTGTGCAAGCGACATGCCCATTGCCGGTCGTCGAGCCGGCGCCGTACCGATGTTCGTGCTCGGCCACCAGCGCGTGGCTGAACGGTATCGCCCGCACCTTAAGTTCGGATTTCTTGGCGAGGCCGTGCCGGTCGGTGCCGTTCGCCGCGCAAACACTGGGCACAAGGCTTGCTCGCTGTGTTAGTTTTGGCCGTTCCCGCCGCGATGACTGGGCTGGTGGCGGCCCGTCAGCGAAACGAAACTTCAATGTTCGCAATCCTGCAACCCTCGATGCCTTCGGAGAAGTGACGATGAGCTTTGCCCTATGGACGCTGGTCGTCGGCGCGCTGATGATCACCGTGGCCCTGGCCGGAACCCTGCTCAAGCGCCTGCCACTCAGCGCGTCGATGCTCTACCTCGCCGTCGGTTACGGCATCGGCGTTTCCGGCCTGTGGCCGGTTACGCCCAATCCGCGCGACTATGCGTACATCCTCGAGATCGTCTCGGAAGTCGCGCTCCTCATTTCGCTGTTCTCGGTCGGCCTCAAGATTGGCTTGCCGCTCTGGGGTCGGCAATGGGACTTGCCGCTGCGCCTGGCGTTCATTTCGATGAGCGTCACCGTTGCGCTGATCACGGCGATCGCCGTTTTCGCCTTTGACTTGCCGCTCGGCGCGGCGATCGTTCTCGGCGGTATCCTGGCGCCGACCGACCCGGTACTCGCCTCGGATGTTCAGGTCGACGATCCGAGCGACCGCGACCGATTGCGCTTTAGCCTGACCGGCGAGGGTGGGCTCAACGACGGTTCGGCTTTTCCCTTCGTCTATCTCGGCCTCGGGCTGCTTGGCCTGCGCGAACTCGGGATGTTGGGCTGGCGCTGGCTGGCGGTCGATTTTTTATGGGGACTGGCCGGTGGTCTGCTGATCGGCATGGCACTCGGCACGGTGATTGGCAAACTGGTGTTCTACCTGCGCACCGCGCATAGCGAAGCGGTCGGGCTCGACGAATTCGTCTCGCTCGGACTCATCGCGCTGAGCTACGGCACAGCCCAGGCGCTCGAGGCGTCCGGTTTTCTCGCCGTCTTCGCCGCCGGCTTGGCGTTTCAGCGCGTACGAAAGACGCCGGGCAGCGCGGCAACAATCACCGCCGAACCAAGCTGGCTCGAAAACGATGACGGCCACGCGGCGATGGCCACACATCCGGAGCTCGCCGGTGCCTACATGACCCAGGCGGCGCGCAGTTTTACCGAGCAACTCGAGCGCATTGCCGAATTGCTGCTCGTCCTCGGCGTCGGCTTCATGTTGCCTTATGCGCGCATCGACGCCGTATCGGTCGGCTTCCT
>Ga0105048_10009779_pt1 | contig 15217 bp, 13 predicted proteins | sample MAT05_FD_78382 | JGI IMG/M metagenome (GOLD analysis project Ga0105048, IMG submission 78382) | Freshwater microbial communities from Lake Fryxell liftoff mats and glacier meltwater in Antarctica - MAT-05 | ecosystem: Environmental > Aquatic > Freshwater > Ice > Liftoff microbial mat | place... | reverse complement strand
GTTGCTGTCGTAGATGAGGATGTCCGCCGCCATCAGCACCGGGTAGGCGAAGAGCCCGTGCGAGGGCGACTTTTCCTTGGCGACGTGATCCTTGTAGGCGTGGCAATTTTCCAGCATCGGCATCGGCGTCTGGCAGCTCAGCAGCCAGGCCAGTTCGGTGTGCTCGGGCACGTCGCTCTGGCGAAAGAGCACGGCTTTCGCGGGGTCGAGCCCGCAGGCGAGGAAGTCGAGCGCCACGCCGCGCACGTATTCGCGCAGCTTCACCGGATCGAAGACGCTGGTCAGCGCGTGGTAGTCCGCGATGAAGTAAAACGACTCACCGCGATCCTGCCACTCGATGGCCGGGCGCATCATACCGAAGTAATTGCCGATGTGCGGCTGGCCGGTCGGCTTGATGCCGGAGAGGATGCGGGGCGTGGACATACGAAAAGGATGCGCACCTTCCGCGACCGCGCTGGCGGCTGTCAATTGCCGGAGCAGCGACGCGAATCGTCCGCGCTCCATCCGGTGAGGAAGGTGATGAGGAAACGGGCGAGCGCCTCGCGAGCTGGGCGCAGGCCGTGGACGAAACGGGCGAAGGCGCGAATCCGGCCGGGGTGGCGGGCGAGGAAGGTCAGTAGCGGGAGGATGCGTGGGCGCTGGCGGGTGAGATCGAACCACACGGAAAAAGGCACGGGCAGCGGTTCGTCGGCGCGGTCGCTGATCACGCGGATGGCGAGCAGCGGCACGTCGGCTCGGGTGCAGGCGGCGGCCAGCGGGGCGGTTTCCATGTCCACGGCGATCGCGCCCGAGGAAGCGGCGAGGGTACGCTTCGCGGCGATCGTTTCCACGGGGTGCTCGACGGTAACCAAGGCGCCGGGCCGGGCCGCGGTTTCCATTTTCAACGTCCGCTGGAGGATGGCGGGCGTGCTGAAATTCGTCGCGAGGACGAGGTCGCCGATCGCCAAATCCGGCGCGAGTGCGCCGGCAAATCCGGCGACGACCAGCAGTTCCAATGGCTCGCGGGCGAGCAACGCCGCCGCCGCGTGCGCCGCTGCTGCCGGGCCCACTCCGCAGTGTTCGACCCGGACGCACCGCCCCGAGACCTGGCCCATCCACCCGCCGTGCTGCCGCACCGCGCCGATCGCGCGGCGGAATTTACGGCTCTCCTCCGGAAGGGCGAAAACGACAACGATCATGCGACAGGCGGTGACGATGCCGGCCGGCGGGTCGCTTGTCGCGTCTCTTCCCGCGAACGCCGCCCGCGGGAAAAAAAACTGCATTTCCCGACGGTTTCCACCGAAAAGGGGTGGTCAGCGAAAAGTCGGTTCGATATGTTTCCGGCCCCGCTCCGGAACTCCTCCCTATGAATTTGCCCAGTCGCCATCCTATTGCCGCGATCGTGTGCTTTGCCAGCGCCAGCGTGGCGGTCTCGCCCGCTTTCGCCCAGGCACCCGCGCCCGGCCAGCCCTTGACGCTCGACTTCCAGGCGCTGGAGCGAGGCAAGGCGGCGATCGATGCCGGTAACTTTCCCGAGGCTGTGAAGGCGCTGGAGGAATTGGTGAAAGTGTATCCGCAATCGCCCGCGGTGCCCGAGGGGCTCTTCCGGCTCGGCTACGCGTTTTACCTCGGCGGGGATTATGACAAGAGCGTGGCGACCTTTCAAAAGGTGCCCATGGCGAAAGGGGCGCCGGCCGAGATCGTGGAGCTGGCGCTGAGCCTCACGCCGCAGGTGCTCTCGACCAAGGCGGGCAAGCTGGAGCCGGGCGATCCGACGCGGGCGAAGACCTTCGACGAGGCGATCAAGGGCTTCGACGCCTTCCTGCAAAAGTATCCGGCGAGTGAGGAAGTCGAGAATGCGAACTACGGCAAGGCGCTGGCTTTTTTCCAGATCCAGAAGCTGGACGAGGCGCAGGTGCCGCTGCGGACGAATCTGCAAAAGTTTCCGCAGAGCGAATCGGCTCAGGACAGTCAGTTCACACTCGCGCTGGTGCTCGGGACGCAGGCGGTGAATACGCTGCAAAAAGACCCCGGTGATCCGACGGTGAAGGGGAAGTTTGACGAAGGCGAGAAGCTGCTGCGCGACATCGTGGTCAAGCGGCTGAACGTGGCGATGGTGAATGACGCACAGTTCCAGCTCGGGGAGATGCTCTCGGCGCAGGCGTCGTTTCTCTCGGCGGAAACGGAGAAGGAACGGCGCGATGCGACGTTTCAAAAAGCGCTCGATGCTTATCGCGCGGTGATCAGCAAGGAGCAGGTGATCGTGGCGCAGAAACAGCGGATCGAGTTGATCAAACAGCGGAAGATGGAGTTCCTGAAGGCGCAAAACAACCCGATGAGGGTCAAGGCCGAGCGCATCCAGGGGAAGGAGCAGGAAAAGCTGGCGATGTTTGAAGGGCGCGCCGACGACACGGTGGTCTCGAAGCTCAAGACGGGGCAGATCTTTTTCCAGCTCGGCAAGCTCGACGAATCCCGCGTGCTGCTGAGCTACCTCGAGCCGCAGGCGGAGGCGCCGGACGTGAAGAAGGAGATCGCCTATTACCTCACGATGACCTACGCGCTGCAGGGGCTGATGGAGTCGGCGGAGAAGCGCTACCAGGAGTTTCAGACGGCCTACAAGGGCGACAAGATCGGGGAGAATCTCCAGCTCGTGATGGCGGCGGGTTTCCTCACGGCAAAGGACCCATCGAAACAGAATCCGGAGAAGGCGATCGACTACTGCAAGCAGGGTCTCGAAATCTATCCGAAGGGGCGTTTCGTGTCCGACCTGCTCAATGTCGAGGCGAGCGCGTTGATCGGGTTGAAGCGCTTCGATGAAGCGATGGATCTGCTGAAGAAATTCGTGGCTTCCAATCCGCCGAAGGAACTGGCGGCCGACGCGGAGTTCAACCTCGCGATCATCTTCAAGGACACGAACCGGATCGACGAATCGCTGAAGACCTTCCGGACGGTGCGCGAGAAGTACAAGGGGAGCCGGCAGGCGGAGCAGGCCTCGTTTTGGGTGGGTCAGCTCAGCCTCGGCACGGACCCGAAGGTGGCGGTGACGGAGTTGAAGGACTTCGTGAAGAACCACGCGACGAGTGAGTTGCTGCCGCAGGCGCTCTTCGCGCTCGGTCAGGCGCAGGCGGCGACGAATGAGGGCGACGAAGCGCTGAAGACGTTTACCGAGGTGCAGCAGAAGTTTCCGAAAGGTGAAGTGGCGCCGTTTTCTTACTTCGAGCGGGCGAAGATCATGGCGGGGCGGCAGGCTTTCGATGAATGCCTCGCGATCATGAAGGACTTCATCGCGCAGTATCCGGAGAATGCGTCGCTGTTTCAGGCCTACGACTTCATGGCCCAGATCCTCGGCAGCCAGAGCAGGGGCAACGAGGCGATCGCGGCCTACAGCGAGTATCTGGAGAAGCGGCCCGATGAGCCGACGGCGGCGGATGCCTTGCTCAAGCTGAACAGCCTGTGGAAAGGCTACGCGGAAGCGCAGGGCCCGGTGCTGGCCCAGGATGAAAAGAAGCGCGCGGAGTGGACCAAGGGCATCGAAAACTCGATCGCGGCGGGGGAGCAAATTCTTGAGAGATTCCCGGACAGCGCACCGGTGGCCATCGCGCTGACTAATCTGCTCGAAGTGCAGAAGACGAAACTGCGCGCGCGGCTCACCACGGAGCAGGGGATCGAAGATTATTTTAACAACCTCGCCACCAAGGCCGAAGGCAAGGCATCGGCGCAGAGCAAGATCCGCTTTACGCTCTCCAGCTTCGTCTTCCTGAAGGACAAGGCGAAGGCGATCACGATGCTGAACGGCGCCTATAACCCGGAGCTGAAGTACGCGCCGGACGACATGGATTTGTATGGCAAGGCGTTGATCGACTCGAAGGAGTACGACAAGGCGATCTCGGTTTACCAAAAGCTCGCCAAGGACTATCCCGTGCCGGAGCCGGGCAAGGGCGCGAAGCAGCTCCAGGAGGCCCAGGCGATCGCGCTCGCTGGCGAGGGCAATGCGCTGCTCGGTAAATCGGATACCGAGGCGGCGGGGGCGAAGTTCAAGGAACTCGAAACGCATTACCCGTGGTCGCCGAAGATGATGGAGGTGAACTACGGCATCGCCCGCGACCTGCACACGAAGAAGCAGGACGAGGAGGCCCTGAAGCGACTGCTCGAGGTGGTGAAGAACTCGAATGCCTCCTCTTCGCTCCGCGCCAACTCGATGCTGCTCCTCGGCATCATCCACGAGGAAGCCGGGCGCTTCGACGCCGCGATCGATAACTACATTAAGATCGCCACCTTCTATAATGGCGTGCCGGAAGCGGCCTCCGAAGGCCTCTGGCGCGGGGCCAAGCTGCTCGAACGCCAGGCGCGCGGCGAGATCCCGCGTCCCACGCCTCCACCCAAAGCCAGCACCGCTCCGAAGGCGGCGGCTGCTGAGAAAAAAGGCTGATCATTCTCCCCACCCATGTTCAAGCACATCGCCGGGCTCCTGCTCCTCCTCGCCCTCGGCCTCAGCCCTCTTGGCTGCAAAAAGAAGCCAGACGCCGCAGCCCTCCAAGCCAAGGATGACGCCACGTGGCGGGAAAAGCAGCGCGTGCAGGCTGCGAAGTATTACGGTGACCTGATCAAGAACTTCCCGGATTCCGCGAACGTGGACGAAGCGAAACGCCGGCTCGAAGCTCTCGGGCCGGTGGCGACTCCGGCGAAGAAGTGACCCGCAGCGGGCACGCTGCTGTCCGCAGCGAACGCGCTGCCGTCGTTGGCGAACGCGCTGCCGCCCTCGTCGAGCGCTTGCCGCGCATCTATCCCGAGGCGCATTGCGAGCTGGATTACTCTAATCCGCTCGAGCTGCTCGTAGCCACGATCCTTTCCGCGCAGTGTACGGACAAGCGCGTGAACATCGTGACCCGGGAGCTCTTCTGCGTGTGTCGCACGGCGGCGGATTACGTGGCGCTGCCGCCGGAGCAGCTCGAGGAGCTCGTCAAAACGACCGGTTTTTTCCGGGCGAAGGCGAAAAACATTCGTGCGTGCTGCGCCGCGCTCGTAGCCCGGCATGGCGGTGAGGTGCCGCGCGAGATGGAGGCGCTTACGGCGCTCGCCGGCGTAGGGCGAAAGACGGCGAACGTCGTGCTCGGCAATGCCTTCGGGATCAATGTGGGCGTGGTGGTGGACACCCACGTGCAACGCCTCTCCACCCGGCTCGGGCTGACCAAACAGACCGATCCCGTGAAGATCGAGCAGGACCTGATCAAGCTCGTGCCGCGCGAACTTTGGACGCTCTTTTCCCACTGGCTGATCTGGCACGGCCGGCGCCGCTGTGCCGCCCGCAAGCCGGACTGCCCCGCCTGCGAGGTGCGCGAGCTGTGCCCGAGTGCCGGTCGGGCGAATCGGTAGCGTTACGTTCCTACTTGTCCAACGCCGCTCTTTCGGGCAACAGATCGTACCGCCCTCTTCACGGCACTGATGCCCAAACACGAGACCGAGGTTATTCTCCGGCACGATGGCGCTGAACTCGCGCACGTGACGCTGGCGGAAGGTGAGTACATCATCGGCCGGGATGCGTCGGCGCATATCTCGGTGGATCTGCCCCGCATCGCCGATCAGCACGCGCGGTTGACCATCGGGTCGCGCGAGGTGCTCGTGGAGGATCTGGGCAGTCCGGATGGCACCTATGTCGGCGGCGAGCAGGTCAGGGAAGCCACCCGCGTTCCGCCGAATCAGCCGGTGCGACTGGGTGACGTGGAAATCGAGATCCGCCGCCCGGGCAAGACGGCGCAGATCCAGCCCGAGCCGGAGACGATCGCCCCCGGCGCGCAGCGGGCGATCCAGCGCTTTCTCACCGATGAACTCGCCGCGCACCACCGCTACCGCGTGGGCGAGACGGTGGCGCTCGGCGGCATGGGCGCGATCCTCAGCGCCCACGAGGCGCCCACCAAGCGGACGGTGGCGATGAAGGTCATGCTCGGGGCGAGCAGCGAGCGCTCCGTCTTGCGCTTCATCTCGGAGGCGCAGGTCACCGCGCAGCTCGAGCATCCGAATATCGTCCCCGTCCACGAAGTGGGCGTGGATGACCGCGGCCAGCTCTACTACACCATGAAGATGGTGCGGGGCATCACCTTGAAGAAGATGCTCGACCTCATGTCGGACGGAGTGACCGCGACGATCGAGAAATACCCGCTGGCGACCCTGCTCATCATTTTCCAGAAGGTGTGCGACGCCATCGCGTTCGCGCATGACCGCGGCGTGCTGCACCGCGACCTCAAGCCGGAGAACATCATGCTCGATGATTTCGGCGTGGTCCTCGTCATGGACTGGGGTCTGGCGAAAGTGCTCGGGCGCGAGGAGATCACCGACTTTTCCGATGGCTCGGGCGCCACGCCGCCCCCCAGCGTCCGCTCCTCACGGGATCGGCCCGGCTCCAGCGGCTCGGGCTCGTCGCCCTCCACGCTCTTGACCCTCGCTGGCACCGTGCTCGGGACGCCGAAATACATGTCCCCCGAGCAGGCCCGCGGCGAGATCAAGACGCTCGACTCCCGCTGCGACATCTACTCGCTAGGCGTCATCCTCTTCCAGATGCTCTACCTCAGCCCGCCGATCAATGGGCGGAAATCCGACGACGTGCTGCTGAAAGTGCAGCGCGGCGCGATCGAATGGCCGGGCAGCTCCTTTGCCAGTCCGCATCTGCCGGGGCGCCGCGTGCCGGAGTCCCTGCTCGCCGTCTGCCGCAAGGCGCTCGCCCTCGAACGCGAGCGGCGTTACGCCACCGTCGGGGGGCTGCAGCAGGACATCGCGGCCTATCAGGCGGGCTTTGCCACCACGGCGGAGAAAGCGGGCGCCTGGAAGCAGGTCCGGCTCCTCGTGGCACGGCACAAAGCGCTGGCCTCCGCCCTCGCCGGCACGCTGCTGCTCTCGGTCTTTTTCAGCGTGAATCTGCTCCGCGAACGTAATCGCGCGACCGTGGAAGCCCAGCGCGCGAATCACGCCCTCGCCGAGCTCCAGAAAAGCGCGCCCGCCCTCCGCCAGCTCGCCGATGCCGAAGCCACCGTGCTCCATTTTGCGCCCGCCGTCGCCCAGCTCGATGCGGCGATGTCGCTCGATCCCAGCAAGCCGGCCGACCTCTGGCGTCGTGCCCACCTGCTCATCGGGCTGGAGCATTTTGCCGAAGCGGCGGCGGCCCTGCGCGCCGCGGCGAACCTGGACCCGGCGAACCGGCGGAGGGCCGAGATCGCGCCGCTGCTCGATCGCATGGAGGCAGCGCGCCCCTCCGAACGCTACGCGGCCGAGCTCTCGTGGCCGGTTTACGACGAGGTCTTCGCCGCCGGGCACAATGGCGAGGCGCTCGCGCTCAGTGGGCACCTCCACTTCGATGCGGAAAAACGCCTGCCCCTGGTGCAGAAGCTCGTCGCCGCAGCCTACCCGCCCGCGGTAGTTACCGTCTCCAAGACCCGCATCGGCCGGATCGCCGTGGAGTTCATCAATCGCGTCGCCAATCTCGATGGGCTGCGCAACGTGCCCTTCGACATCCTCGTCGTGCAATCGAGCGGCTTAAAGGACATCGAGCCCGTGCGCGGACTCCGCCCGATCGAGCTGAACTTCATCGACAATCCCATCGCCAGCCTCGAACCGCTCCGTGGCATGCCGCTCGATTCTCTCCGCCTCTCCTGCACCGTCCTCCGGGACCTCGAGCCCCTGCGCGGTCTCCCGCTACGCAAGCTCCAACTCGAATTCTGCCCGAAGCATCTCGACCTGTCGCCCCTGCTCGACTGCCCGAAACTCGAGACGCTCATCGTCACCGGATCGCCGCAGAATCTCGACACCCTGCGCAAGCACCCGCGGATCGAAAAAATCGGCGACCGCGGCGTCGGCCAGAGCAACTGGGATCTCGGCGTGGTGACCGACGCCTTCGAGTTTTGGCAAAAGCGCGACCGCCCGAAATAATCGGTCTCAGCCCGCGGAAGGCAGCGGCGCGACCGGGTCGGCCTCCGCTTCGTAATCGACGCCGGGCAGGCCGAAGCCGAACAGCTTCAGAAACTCCGCGCGGTAGCCGGCGATGTCTGAGAGCGCGTCCAGATTTTCCGTCGTGACCTCCTGCCAGAGCGCGGCCACGGCCTGCTGGATTTCGGGGCGCATCTCCCAGTCGTCGATCCGGATGCGGCCCTCGGCATCGAGCTGCGGGGTGGCGCCCGGCGCGAGGCGTTCGGCAAAGAGCCGCTCGATCTGCTCGATGCAGCCCTCGTGCAGGCCGTGCGCCTTCATCACCTTGTAGAGCAGTGCGATGTAGAGCGGCACCACCGGGATCGCGCTGCTCGCCTGGGTGACCAGCGCTTTGTTTACGGAAACGAAGGCCCGGCCGCGGCTCGCGCCGAGCTTTTGCTGGAGGCGTTTGGCCGTGGCTTCGAGGTGATTTTTCGCCGCGCCGATCGTCCCCGCGCGATAGACGGCGTGAGTGATCTCCGGCCCGATGTAGCTGTAAGCCACGGTCACCGCGCCCTCCGCGAGCACGCCGGCGGCTTGCAGCGCATCGATCCACATCTCCCAATCCTCGCCGCCCATCACGGCGACGGTATTCACCACCTCCTCCTCGGTCGCGGGCTCGATGCTCACGTCGAGGACGGTGCCCTTGTCGGTGTTGACCGTCTTGGCGGTAAAGGTGGGGCCGATCGGCTTGAGCACGGAGGCAAAGGTCACGCCGCTTTTCGGATGCGTGCGGCGAGGCGAGGCGAGGCTGTAAACCACGGCGTCCACGGTGCCGAGATCCGCCTTGATCAGGTCGATCACCTGCTGCTTCACCGGGTCGGAAAAGGCGTCGCCATTGATGCTCTTGGCATACAGCCCCGCGGCGTGGGCGGCGCGTTCGAAGGCCACCGAGTTATACCACCCGGCGCTGGCCGGGCGGCCTTCCTCCCCAGATCTTTCGTAAAAGACCCCGATCGTCGCCGCCCCGCTGCCAAAGGCCGGCACGATGCGACTCGCCAGCCCGTATCCGGTCGAGGCGCCGATCACCAGCACCCGCTGCGGGCCGCCCGCGATCGGGCCCTTGCCGCGCACGTAGGCGATCTGTTCCTCCACATGCGCTGCGCAGCCGGCGGGGTGGGCCGTGGTGCAGATGAACCCGCGAATCTTTGGCTTGATGATCATGCCGCCGACTGTGCGAAAGCGGCGGCGAATCGGTAAAGACATTCCTCCCCGTCCGCTGGCGTCTTCGATTCGCCGCCAGAGTTCGCTTGGAAATGGCCGTCGCGTGACTACAGTGCTGACTAAAGCTATGCGCTCGACGATTCTCGTTCTATCCGTCCTCGCCGCCGGCACCGCCGGTCTCCATGCGCAGGGTGCCACCAGCGCCCTCGGCGCGCTGAAGCTCATCCCCAAGGCCGACGCCAAGCGGGTCGCGCGCATCGAAGCCCGCGAGGGCAATCCCACGCCCGATCGCTGGTATATCCTCGTCCACAATCCTTCCAACGAAGCCGGCCTGCACGAATACGTGGTCGCGGGCGGCGAAGTCGTCGCCTCGCGTTCGCTCTCCCAGTTTGCCGAAGCCGTGAAGGCCGACGAGGTCATCACCGGCGAACCGCTCCGGATCGATTCCGACCGCGCTGGCAAAGTCGCCCAGCAGTATGCCCTCGCGAACAACACCGTCCCGGCTACCCTGAACTACCAGCTCCGCAAGGATACCGACGACGGCACGCCGGTCTGGAACGTCACTTGCATCGACGTGATGGGGAAAGCCCTCGGCGGCGTGGTCGTAGCGGCCGACAAGGGCACCGTACTCTCCCACAATGGCTTCCCGTTGGAACCCGCCCCGTCCAAGCTGAAAGGGGAGGAGGGCGAATCCGAGCCGGCCCGTCCAGTCAAAAAACGCTACGTCGGCCGGCGCCCGGAGCCCGCGCGGCAGGCTCCCGCCGAGAAGCCGAACTTCTTCCAGCGCGTCTTTGGCGGCGGCCGCTGATGTCGCCCAGCCGCCAGCCTCTCCCACTCGCCCGCGCTCTCGGCCGCCTCCTCGGTCCGGACCTCGTCAGCACGGATGCCGCCACCCTCACCGCCCACGCCGGCGATAAGTGGTTCGCCAGCCACCCGCCCGAGGCCGTCGTCTTCGCCCGCACCACGGACGACGTCAGCCGGCTCCTGAAATACGCCCATCGCCGCGACATCCCTGTCACGGCGCGTGGCGCGGGCTACGGCTACGTGGGCGGCTGCGTGCCCTCGCGCGGCGGCATCGTGCTTTCCCTCGCCCGAATGACGCGGATCAAGGAAATCCACGTCGCCGATGCCGTGGCCGTGGTGGAACCCGGCGTGATCACCGGCGTGCTCCAGGCCGAGGCCCGGAAACGGAGGCTTTTTTACCCGCCCGACCCCGCCAGCCTGAAGGATTGCACCCTGGGCGGGAACATCGCCACCAATGCCGGGGGCCCGCGCTGTCTGAAGTACGGCGTCACCCGCCACTACGTCCTGGGCCTCGAGGTCGTCCTCGCCGATGGCCGCGTGCTCCGCACCGGCGGGCGCACGCACAAAAACAAAACCGGCTTCGACCTCATCGGCATATTCGTCGGCTCCGAGGGGCTGCTCGGCGTGGTCACCGAGGCCACCCTGCGCCTGCTCCCGCTGCCGCCGGCGCGCGCCACCCTCTCGGCGAGCTTCCGCACCTTTCGCCAGGCGGCTCATGCCGTGCAGGAGATCTTCGCCGCGGGCTTCCTCCCCTGCGCCCTGGAGATCGCGGATGCGTTCACCCTCGCCGCCGCCGGCGAGTATCTCGGGACAATGCTCGCCCCGCGCGGCAGCGCCCACCTGCTCCTGGATCTCGACGGCCAGCCGGAATCCGTGGCTGCCGAGGCGCGCACCCTCTTCCAGCTCCTCCAGAAGCTGAAGGCCGTGAACCCGAAAACCGCCGTGGGCGAAGCCGCCTGCGAGGAGCTCTGGAATCTGCGCCGCGCCTTTTCGCAATCCCTCAAAGCCACCGGCCTGATCAAGCTCAACGAGGACATCGCCGTCCCGCGCGGCCGGCTCACGGATCTCGCCACCTTCGCCGAGACTCTGCGCCAGAAGTACGGTTACCCCATCGCCTGCTTCGGCCATGCCGGCGATGGCAATATCCACGTCAATATCATGGCCGCCGACTATCACACCGACCCCGTGGTGAAGAAAAAAGTGGGCGCCGCGCTCGATGACCTCTTCGCGCAGGTCCTGGCCTGGGGCGGCGTCATCACCGGCGAGCACGGGATCGGCCTCGCCAAGCAGCGCTGGTTTGCCGATGCCACTTCCCCCGTGAGCCGGCAGGTCCACGCCGAGCTGAAGGCCGCGCTCGATCCCAAGGGCATCCTGAACCCCGGGAAGTTCGTCCGCTGAGCGGCGCCTCTCGATCGATCTCGACATCGATGCGACCGTCACGGGCAGCGGGAGTGCCTATGATGTCACTGTCTCCGGCCTGCCCGGGAATGGCGATGTGCGGCTGGGTCCGTGGATCACGATTCGATCGTCGCGGGAACCCAGGCCCTCGGTGGGACCGGCGCGGGCAACGGCAGCTTCACAGGCGAGATTAACCATCTGCTCCAGGCGGGGCCGAAAGTCGCCTCGATCAACCGCCTCACCACGAGCCCGACCGAGGCGAATGCCGTGTCGTGGATGGGATTAAACATGACGCTGAAGGATTGATCGCCCGAATTCATCATGACGATGTCCGCCCGACCGTCCCCATCGAAGTCCGCCACGGACGCCTCGCGCAACTGAGTGGCGTGTATCTCGATAGCATCACCGGGATCTGGGCGCCGCAGCAGCGCGACGCGTTGGTCTTTCTAAACGCGCGCTACCACTACGAGGACAATGGACAGTTCATCAGCAGCACCGGCCTCGGCTTTCGCAAGCTGCTGCCCGGGCACTACGTGATCTTCGGCGTGCTGGTCGAGCGTTCGCATCGCATCCAGACCACCGCCTCCGGCGACCGCCTCCCGCGAGACCCAGACGACCACTTTTTCCGGCACCCGAGTCTTTGGTGGTGCCATTAGCGGTGGCGGCGGTTTCTCAAGGTATGTATCGAAACTCAATTTGGCCGCGGATGGACGCGGATTTTCGCGGATGAGGAAACCTTCACACTCTCTGGATCCGCGTTTCATCCGCGTCCATCCGCGGCTCAAATTCAGCTCTTTGGCCGGACTCCCAATACACTCTCTCAGGAGCCCACGAGTAAGAGCTGCCGGGCGCCCGGCGACGAATCCACAGCACTCGAGCTTTACGGCGGAGTTGTCGGCCGATCGGTTGATTCATGGATGGTCAGCGCTTGATCGAAGGCGCGCCAGGCGAGCATCGCGCACTTCACCCGCTGGGGAAACTTGCGGACGCCCTCCATCACCTGGAGATCGCCGAGCGCCCGATCCGGCGCGGCATTGCCCCCGGTGATCAGGGTGTGAAAGGCCTCCGCGAGCGCGGTGGCCTCCAGTCGGCTTCGACCCTTGAGTTTCAGCGTCATCATCGAAGCCGAGGCCATGCAGATCGCGCAGCCCTGACCGGTGAACCGGATGTCTTCCACCGCGCCCTCCGGGCCAAAGCACACGGAGAGGTCGATCTCGTCGCCGCAGGAAGGATTGTCGCCGTGGACCTGCACCGCGCCGTCGGTGAGCGCACCGAAGTTTCGCGGCCGCTTCGAATGATCGAGCAGCACTTGCTGGTAGAGATCTTCCAGTTCGGGGTTCATGCGAAGAAGCGGCGGGCCGCGTCGAGGATCTCTGCCATGCGGTCGATTTCGGCAGTCGTATTGTAAAAATAGAAACTGGCTCGCGTCGTGCCGGGCAGGCGGAATTTTTTCATCAGCGGCTGGTTGCAGTGATGCCCGCCGCGGAGCGCGAGCCCGGCCCGATCGGCGTAGGTGGTGAGATCGTGCGGATGGGCGCCGGCCAGCACGAAGCCGACCAGCCCGCCGCGGTGGTCCCGCGGGCCCAGGATCCGCAGGCCGGGGATGGCCGAGAGCCGCTCGATGGCATGGCGGGCGAGCGCGAGATCATGCGCGAACAGGTGCTCACGGCCGATCGCGTCGACGTAATCGAGGGCCGCGCCGAGGCCGATCGCGTCCGCGATATTCGGCGTCCCGGCTTCAAAGCGATGCGGCGGCTCCTTGTAGCTTGCACCTTCCAGCGAGACCGTGGTGATCATCTCGCCACCACCCTGCCAGGGAGGCATCTCGGCAAGCCGCTCAGCGCGACCGTAGAGCGCACCGATCCCCGTAGGTCCACACGTCTTGTGCCCGGAAAAGGCGAGGAAATCGCAGCCGAGCTCCTGCACATCGATTGGCAGATGCCCGGCGCTCTGCGCGGCATCGATGACCGTCACCGCGCCCACCGCGCGCGCCGCGCGGCAGAGTTCGGCGGCAGGATTGATCGTGCCCAGCGAATTCGAGATGTGGGTAAAGGCGAAGAGTTTCACCTCGGGGGTGAGCAGCGCGTCCAGTCCCTCGAGCGCGAGCGTGCCGTCCTCCTCCACCGGCACGAAGCGCAGCCGCGCGCCCACCCGCCGGGCGAGGAGCTGCCACGGCACGAGATTGCTGTGATGCTCCATCTCCGTGAGCAGGATCACGTCGCCGCTGCGGATGAACTCTCCACCCCACGCCGCCGCCACCAGATTGATCGACTCCGTGGTCCCGCGAGTGAAGACCACCTCGTCCGCACGCGCGGCGCCGAGATACCGCGCGACCTTCGCCCGCGCCTCCTCGTAGGCCGCCGTGGCCCGCGAGCTCAGCTCGTGCAAACCGCGATGCACATTCGCGTGGTCGTGCTCGTAGTAGTGCCGCAGCGTGTCGATGACCTGCCGCGGCTTCTGCGAACTCGCGGCATTATCGAAATAAATCAGCGGCTTGCCGTGAACCTGCTGATCGAGGATCGGAAAATCAGCCCGCAGCGCGCCCCAATCGGGATCGGGACTGGCAGGGGTTTTCTTCATTGCGGCGTAGAATATTTGGGCAGCAGCACCCGTTTTCGGAGGCCGGCGAACAGTTTGGGAATCGCCGAGCGGCTGCCCGCATTCACGATCGCCGTGGGCACGGATCCCTCCGGGTCGCTAAAGATCTGATAGATTGCACGGGTCGCGCGCCCTCCTTCGGCGGGCTCGAGCTGCCATGATCCCTGGGTGACGATCACGCGGGTGATCCCCTTGCGAACCGGGGGACCGACATCGTTCGCCGCCTGCCAGCGGCTCGAGTAGAACGAGCCCTCCGGCGTCCGCCGGGTATCAAACGTGACCCGCACCGTATAGTCCCGATCCCCGATGAGCGGCGGCGAAACCCGCTGATAACTTACCCGCGACTTAGCGTCCCGGGAAAGCACCCGCACCTCTTTAAGATAGGGCATGAATTGCGGGTGAGCTTCGACGTCTTCGAGCACCCGCTTCACCGCATCCGTCGGCGCCTGAATCACCCCTACGGCCTTGAATTCCTGAAGGTCCGAGCCCGGGTGCGGCCGCTGGTAGATCGTCAGTCCGCCATCCTGTGCCACGACCGCCCATGCAGGCTCCTCCGCGTGGCTGGGATTCACCCAGCCGAGCAGCAGCAGCGCCGCCATCACGCCGAGCACCCCCCGAGATGAGTGGTGGAGCGGCGCCGCGGACATGGACGGAATAAGGGGGCCTGCCGGGCCAAAGGTCAATGCCGTCAGGACGGCTGCGACCCTCCGTTTCCCGTGCCACGAGAATGCCCCACCGCGCAGAACGAACTTGCCGCACCTGCGCCCGCATGCGAATACCCGACCTGAGTTCCGTGAGGAATCACGCCGGCGTAGCTCAGTTGGTAGAGCAGCTGATTTGTAATGAGTTGGGGCGTTTTTTTCTCATTTGCGCTCACCTGCTCTGATTGTATCAAATCCTTATTGGTAAAGGAATTGCAGACGATCGGAGTGTTTCCCAAGTGGTCTCACATACGCCCATTTCTGAAGCACGAGTGGATAAAGAAGTGGATAAAGGAATCGGCCCCCAGACCGACACCGTGAACCACGGCTCAGTCTTCGGCGCGGTCGCCGCCTGGGCACATCTTCACGAGCTTCGGATCGAACTGGCCGAGGACTTCGACCAGATCGGTCTGCGCGGACATGACGGCGTGGATGTCCTTATAGACACCCGGCGCTTTCGCCGAGAAGGCGGCTTTGAACGTGCGTCGGGGCAGAGACTGTCTCCAATTCGTCAAAAAACGGCCATAATTAATTAGGGGATGCATTAGCTGCCGGCCGGCCTCGCGGCCCGCCCCAACCCGCATCCCTTCCACATCCAACCACCGGAGGAAACCTCGTTG
>Ga0105048_10009778_pt1 | contig 15217 bp, 8 predicted proteins | sample MAT05_FD_78382 | JGI IMG/M metagenome (GOLD analysis project Ga0105048, IMG submission 78382) | Freshwater microbial communities from Lake Fryxell liftoff mats and glacier meltwater in Antarctica - MAT-05 | ecosystem: Environmental > Aquatic > Freshwater > Ice > Liftoff microbial mat | place... | reverse complement strand
CTGGCGCGGCTGGCGCGACTGGCGCGGTCTCGGGGTCGGGCGAGGCCGGTGGGCGGAGCGGTCGGCGGGGACGGCGCGGGCGCGAGGAGCCGGCCGGGCTGCCGGTCGCGGTCGTCGACGGCTCCGACCCCAGCCGCGCCAACGCCCGCACCCTGACCACCACGCTCGACGTGCGCGGCCAGCGCGCCGACGAGTCGCTGAGCAACCTCGATCGCTTCCTCGACGAGGCGCTCCTGCTCGGACATGACGCGATCTTCGTGCTGCACGGCCACGGCACCGGCGCGCTGCGCACCGCGATCCGCCACCATTTGCAGGGTCACCCCGCGGTGAAGTCGTTCCGGCCTGGCGAGGGCCCCGAGGGCGGCGACGGCGTGACGGTGGTGTTCCTCAAAGACTGACGTTGTGGGCGGACGCCGCTTGCCGCTCGGCCATCGCGCGCGCCGGACGTCGCCTCGAACGCTCCGCGCCGGCGCGGGTGCGACGTCCGGCGGGTCGCATGGTCCTGTCCCGGGTCACGGCGGCAAGGCTGCCAAAATCGGCAGGGGAGGCCAGGGCCACCTGCAACCCCGCGATCGTTCTAACGATTCGTCGACGGCGCGGGTTGGTCCGCTTGTTGAAATACGTCCGGCCATGACCACCGACAACGGATTCGACCTGATCGTTCGCCGCCAGCGCAGCCGCAGCAAGCGTGACGTCGTCTTCGGCTTCGCGCTCGTCGTCCTGGCGACCTTCGGCCTCGGCACGCTCACCGCCTCGGCCCGCACCGCCGACTTCCGTAGCGCCGCTCCCATCACCACGACCGCGCGCTGATCGTCACGTCACCAGGGGCTGACCGAGGGTGTCGGCGAGGTTGGTGACGAGGGCTCGCAGCGCCGGCGCCGACAGGCCGCGCGCGATGAAGACCAGGCGGGTCCGCCGATCGTCGTCGGGCCACGCCGCGAGTCGCCGCGGTGGGTACACCACGTGCTGCACCGCGTGGATCACCGTGGGCGCGTCGTCACCGTCGACCGCGACCAGCCCCTTGACGCGCAAGAGCGACCCGCCGTGCATGCCGGTCATGAGCGTCAGCCACAGCACGAGCGGCCCCAGCCGCACCGGCGCCGCGAAGCTCGCCACCGCGGTGACGATGTCGTCGTGGCGATCGCGCTCGCCGCCGAGGGTGAGCGCCGGCGTGGTGGTCGAGGCGCGCAGCCAGGCCGCCAGCCCGCCACCGTCGCGATCGTGGACCGCGGCCGGCGCCAGGAGCCACGCGGGGTCGACCACACCGTCCGAAACCCGGACCACCGGTGCGCCCCGGTTGCGCCGGGTCAGCGCGGCGGCGAGCGCGGCCAGGCCGTCGTCGGTGGCGCGATCGAGCTTGGTCACCACCAGCCGATCGGCCAGCGCCACCTGCGCGCCGGCCTCGCGATGGCGGGCCAGGGTCGCGACGCCGTGCTCGCCGTCGACGACCGTGACGATCGCGTCGGGCCGATACACCCGCGCCACCAGCGGGTGCTGGACCAGGGTCGCGATCACGCCGGTGGGGTCGGCCAGGCCGGTGGTCTCGACGAGCACGCGCTCGAACTGGGGCACCTCGCCGCGCTGGGCCTGGGCCCACAGCTCGGCCAGCGCGCGCACCAGATCGCCGGCGATCGTGCAGCAGATGCAGCCCGAGCCCAGCACGATCGCGTCGCCCTTCACGTCGCGCACGAGGTGGTGATCGATGGCCACCGCGCCGACCTCGTTGATCAGCACCGCCGTCCGCGCCAGCTCGGGCCGTCGCAACAGCCCGTTCAAGAGGGTCGTCTTGCCGGCCCCCAGAAACCCGGTGAGCACCGTCACCGGCACGCGGCCCTCGCTCATCGCGACTTCGTCGGCGTCGGCGTGAAGGCGTAGACCTGCTGGGCGGCGTCGAGGACGAGGGTGGTCTGGCCGTCGACCAGCGTGGGGACCAGCTCGAGGCCGAGGTAGGGCGGCTCGGTGGTGATGAGCTTGACGGTGCCGTCGCGGTCGGTCTTCTTGACGACGCGGGTGGTCCACTCGCCAGCATCGAGCTCGAACGCGGTGGCGACCGGGCCGGGGGCCTTGCCCATCGTGACCTTGCGCAGCTCGAGGTGACCGAGCGCGGGGTTGTCGTAGCCGCCCAGCATCGGCGCGATCCACGCGTCGAAGTTGACCTCGTGGAGCGCCAGCTCCTCGGCCAGATCCTTGTGGCTACGCTCGATCGAGGTGGCCAGGTTCTCGCGCGCCAGCGGCTTGCCGTCGTAGACGATCTCGAGGAAGCCGCGCCGCACCGCGCTGCGGAACGAGTTGGCCGCGCCGCCGTTGGCCAGCACCACCACGCCGACGTCGGCGTCGGGCAGGAGGAACAGGTCGCTCGTGAAGCCGAGCATGTTGCCGCCGTGGTGGATGATCCGCACGCCGTGATCGCTGGTGAGAAACAGGCCCAGACCGTAGGCGTTGTCGGCGTCGATCTTCACCTGTGGCGCGCGCCGGCGCTCGAGGTTCTCGACCGAGACCAGCTGCTTGCCGTTGGGCGTCTTGCCGTCGGCCAGCTCGAGCATCATGAAGCGCGCCAGGTCGCGCACGTTGGACCACGCCGCGCCGGCCGGCTCCACCGACGACACCGCGCGCTCGTACCCGAGCGGGATCTCCTGGTAGGTGTCCTGAAGATCGCGGCCGTGCGACGACGCGTGGTCGGCGCGCGCGGCCTGCTTGAAGTCGAACGTGGTCGCGGTCATGCCGAGCGGCTTGAAGACCAGCGCGCTCATCGCCTGGTGGTAGGCCGGGCCCAGCTTGGCTTTGGGCGCGAAGGCGTGGGCGCCGAGCCAGCCGCCGGTCGCGACCATCACGTTCGAATACTGGAAGGTCTCGCCGAAGCCGGTGGTGGGCTTCATCGTCGCCAGGCTGGCCAGGCGGCGCTCGGCGTTCCACCCGGCGTACTCGAACAGGAACTCGAGATCCTGGCGCGGCATGCCGGTGCACGCGCACACCGTGTGCTTGACCAGCACCTGCTTGCTGATCGCCGGGTCGGCGAGCGCGAAGCTCGGCAGCACGTCGACGACCGGGGTCTCCCAGGTGAACTTCTGCTGGTCGATGAGCCGGGCCAGCATGAGCGTGGTGAGCGACTTGGTGGTCGAGCCGATGAGGAACAAGGTCGCCGGCGAGACCGGCTTGCGCTGGCCGGCGGTGCGGACGCCGTGGCCGGCCTCGAGCACGATCTCGCCGCCGTGGACGATCGCGATCGCGACCCCGGGCACCCCGGCCAGGGTGCGGGCCTCCTCGACGAACGCGTCGAAGCGGGCCAGGTGCGCGGCGTCGAGGTTGGGCGTCTGGCCGGCGAAGGACTCCTGGTCGATGCCGGGGACCTTCATGTCGAGGATGAGCGCGTTGATCTGGGCGCCGCGCCGCCCCAGCGCCGCGGTCTTGGCGTCGATGGTGGTGACGTGCCAAGTGTCGCCCTGCTGGCGCGCCAGCGCGACCACGGCCCGCGACTCCTCGGTCTTGGTGACGTATGCGGTCTGGGTCATGGCGTCCCAGCCATCGCGACCGGGCAGGTCGTCGCTGTCGGCGATCGCCAGCGCGAAGCCGGGCTGGACCCGCTGCCAGGCCGCGGCGATGGCGGCGGCGCTGTCGGCGGCCTGCACCGTCGTGAAGTGCAAGGTGGCCTCGCGCTCGGGATCCTGGATCTCGACCTCATCGGCACGCTCGGCGATCCAGAACGACGCCGGCACCGTGAGGGTCGCGCCCCACGCGGTGGTGATCGCGGCCTCGGCGTCGAGCTGGCGGAGCGGGGTCGCGGTCGGCGGCGCCGGCACGCCGGTGGGCGGCGCGGCCGGGTCGTCGACGACCGGTGATGGCGGCGCGGCCGGCCCCCGCACCGACGAACCACCACACGCCGCTACCAGCGCCGCGACGAGCATCATGGGGAACCTGATCATGGCGAGGTCGTCGCGCGGATCGTGGTGGCGGTCAAGCGTCGCGGCCTACTCGAGCGGCGCGGCGGCGACCGCGTACTGGTACAGCGCGCGCAGATCGTCGGCGGCGAGGTGGGTCACGCCGCCGTCGCGCAGGGCCGCGGCGGTGAGGCGGCGCTTGTCGTCCTGCAACGCGCAGATCGCGTCCTCGACGGTGCCGCGGGCCACCAGCTTGTAGACCACGACCGGCTGGTCCTGGCCGATGCGATGGGCGCGGTCGGTGGCCTGGGCCTCGGCCGCCGGGTTCCACCACGGGTCGTAGTGGATCACGGTGTCGGCCGCGGTGAGGTTGAGGCCGACGCCACCGGCCTTGAGGCTGACCAGGAAGATCCGGGCCGCGCCGGTTTGAAATCGGCGGATCACGTCCTCGCGGTCGCGGGTCTGGCCGGTGAGCTTGAGCGTGGGCAGGTCGGCGGCGGCGCAGGCCCGCTCGATGAGCGCCAGCATCGACGTGAACTGCGAGAACACCAGCGTGGTGCGGCCGGCCTCGTGCAGCTCCTCGAGCTTGCCCATCAGGCGCTCGAGCTTGGCCGAGCCCTCGACCCGGCGGGCCTCGGGCAGCTTGATGAGGCGAGGATCGCAGCAGCACTGCCGCAGCTTGAGCAGGGCGTCGAGGATCTTCATCGCCGCGCTTGGCAGGTGGGCGTCGTCGAGGGCCTTGCGCACGCCGGCGTCGAGGCTGAGCCGCAGGCTCTCGTACAGATCGCGCTGGGCGACGTCGAGCTCGACCCGCTCGATGATCTCGGTGCGGGGCGGCAGGTCGAGCTCGACGTGCTGCTTGCTGCGGCGCAGCAGGAACGGGCGGATGCGTTGGCGCAGGTGGTCGAGCACCGGCTGCGCGGCGTGGCGCTCGATGGGCTTGCGGAAGATCGCGTCGAACGAGCGGCGCCGGCCCAGCAACCCGGGCACCGCGAGATCGAGCTGCGACCACAGCTCGCCGAGGTGGTTCTCGATCGGCGTGCCGGTGACGCAGAAGCGGCTGTGCGCGCCCAGCGCGGCGGCGGCGCTGCGCAGCTGGGTCTCGGGGTTCTTCACCGCCTGGGCCTCGTCGAAGAAGATGGTCGTCCACGGCACCGCGCGCAGCTGCTCGAGATCGCGGGCCAAGGTCTGGTACGACGTGATCACCAGCGGCGCGCGCGCGATGTCGGTCGCGTGGGTCGGCCGATCGGCGCCCAGGTGGATCGCCGGCCGCAGCGAGGGCGCGAAGCGGCGGGCCTCGGCGGCCCAGTTGCCGACCACGCTGCGCGGCGCGACCACCAGCGCCGGGTGGGCGTCGTCGAGGCGCAGCCCGTCGAGGAACGCCAGCACCTGGACGGTCTTGCCCAGGCCCATGTCGTCGGCGAGGAGCCCGCCGAGGCCAGCCTCGTGCAGCACGCGCAGCCAGGCCAGGCCGAGGCGCTGATAGGGCCGCAGCGTGCCGACAAAGCCCGGGCCGGGATCGGCGGGCGTGAGCGCGAGCAGCCCGTCGAGCTGGGCCCGCACCGGCGCGAGCGCGGGATGATCGAGCTCGGGCTGCAACGCGACGATCGGCGTCGGCAGCTTCAGCAGCCCCTCGGCGTCGAGGCCAGCCAGCTCGAGCTCGACCAGCGGACGCAGCCAGCGGGCCAGGCGATCGCCGGGCAGGTAGACCAGCTCGCCCTCGGGCAGGCGCAGGTTGAGGCCGGCGCCGCCGTCGAGCGTGCCGCCGGGCTCGAGGACGATCTGGCCGCTGCGGATGGCCTGCAGCAAGATCGGCAGGAGCGGGACGGTGCGGCCCTCGATCGTGACGCCCAGCTCGAGGGAGAACCACTTGCTGCCGTCGCCGACCGCGCGCAGTTGCTCGACGAACTGGGCGTCGACGGCCGGCGCGTCGAGCGGGAAGCTGTCGTCGAGCACGCAGTGCCAGCCCTCGCTGCGCAGCGTGGGCACGACGGCGTGGGCGATCGTGCGCGCGTTGGCGAGCAGCTGGAGGCTGGTCGCGGCGGCCAGCGGGTGGGGCAGGCTCTCGAGGAGGCGGTCGAGGCGGGCCCGGGCGCGCCCCTCGCCGACCAGATCGCGAGCCGCCGGACGGTCGGCCTCCCACACCGCGAGCCGGTAGCGCTCGTCGCCGTAGCTGGCCTCGGCCGCCAGCGCGAGCCGGTTGCGGTCGTCGGGGTCGAGGCCAGCGCTGAGCCGGGCCCGCCACACCTCGGCGGCCGGCACGCCATCGCCGATCGTCGCGGCGGCCGGCAACAGCGGACGCAGGCTGCGCTCGACGGTGGCCCGCATCGGGCCCGGCACCGGCGGGCTGGTCACCAAGCGCTGCACCAACTCGGCGGGCAGGCCCAGCTCGAGCCGGCCGATCGCGTGGGCCACCGGGTCGACGTAGTGCAAGGTTCGCGCGGCCGCGACCAGCCGCGGCGGCGCGAGGGCGAGGCGGAACGCATCGCCGACCGGCTGCCAGCCCAGGCTCTCGACGCGCGCCGGGCCCCACGCCAGCGGCGCGCCGTCGGTGCGCTCCCAGTACAGCCGCCCGGTCGCGGCCAGCTCCTCGACCAGCTCGCCATGGATGCGATCGAAGCGCAGGCGCGCCACCTGCGGCATCGCGCGGGTCACGGCGCGCAGCATCGCGATGCGGCGCAGGTCGTCGACCTCGACCCAGCGCGGCGCGCCCCGTTGCGGATCGGTCAGCGCGGCCATCGGCAGGCCGGGCGCGAGCAGCCCGCTGCGCAGCCGCGCGCACTGCACGACGGTGAGGCCGACGTCGCCGTCGCGGCCGTCGAGCACATACCCGATGGCCTGGGTGCTCCCTGGCGCCGCCGCGGCCTCGGGCTCGAGCTCGAGGCGGCCCAGCTCGGCGAGCCACTCGCCGACCACGGCCTGACGCGCGGCCTCGACCTGCGCCGCGGCGTAGACCCGCTCGCGCGCCAGCACCGCCAGCGCGGTCGCCGCGGCGTGGGCGCACTCGGCGACGTCGCACGAGCACTCGCCGCGCAGCAGCTCACCCTCGACGCGGTAGTGCACGGTGACCACGTGGCCTTGCACCCGCGCGACCACTGGCCACGGCGGCGGCTTCACGACGTGCACCCGCTCGGCGGCGACCAGCGCCAGGGCTTCGTTCAGCCGCGCCGCGCCGAAGTGGCGCTCGACCAGGCGCTGCGCGCTCACGGGGACCTCCAGGCTCATCGGCCGCGCACCTTACCCCGCCGAGAGACTCGCGCCGCGAGGGCGCGTCGCGGCTACTTCTTGCAGGTCTCCATCTGGGCGTCCTTGACGTCGTACTGCGGGTTGACCAGGTCGACCTCGAAGCCGCCGGCGGCCAGGATGCGACCGGCCACCTGGTCGACGGTGTTGGCGCTGCCATCCATGATGCTGGTCTTGTAGACGGTGCCGTTGCGGACCGCGCCGAGCTGCGCGCTGGTGACCCGATCGATGGCCTTGCCGCTCTCGGCCAGCTCGCGCTTGGTCGACTCGGGGATGCCGACGCGGGCCGCGAAGCTGTTGCCGCCGACCTGAGCGCGCACCACGGTGCCACCGCTGTTGGGGTCGGTGCATTTCACGGTCTCGCCGACATGGCCCATCATGATCGAGCGAGCCTTCGCGTTGCCGCCGTTCCACAGCTCTTCGTCGCTCATCGCGACCTCTTGGTCGTCCGCGGTCGCGCTGCCGGACCGGTTGCCCGAGGCGCCAGTCTCGGCGCCCTCCTGCGGATGCTGGGCGGCGATCTTGGCCCGCTCTTCCTGCGTGGGCGGACGCTTCTCGATCTGGCGGGCCGGCGGCGCCAGATCGCATGCACCGGTGACGGTGATGGGGCGCGTGACCAGGCCACCCTCGCCGGTGACGCGGGCGCCGCCGGTGACCGTCAGGCTGCCGATGACGGCTTCGCCAAGCTCGTGCTTGTAGACGTTGTAGTCGTCGCCCGGATAGTTGAGGTCGATGTACACGCCGCCGGTCGCCTTGATCTCGATACCGCCCTTGATGTCGATGTCGACGGCGCCGGTGACCTGGTCCTCGATGTTCTCGAGCTCGCCCGACGGCGTCATGGCGATCGACGCCTTGGCCTCGAGGCCCACCGCGCCGCCGCCCGTGATGCTCAGGACGTTGGGGACGCCGACGCCGACCCCGAGCTTGAGCTCACCGCCGGCGCTGGCCTCGAGCGAGCCGGTGCCCGACACGCCGACCGTGAGCATCGGCGGATCGCCCTCGCGCGGGCCGTAGGCCTCGGTCAGCGCCGCGGTCGTCTTGATGCTGGACGACGCCTTCGCGCCCACGCTGATGTTCCCTTTCAGCTCGCCGACCAAGCCGCTGCCGCCCAGCGGGATCTGCTTGCCGTAGGTCTTGTCGAAGATCTTCTTTTCCTTCGCGCCGCTGAACCCGAGCGTGCCGGTGGCGCCGTCCTTCCAGCTGAAGCCCAAGTTGCCGCCAAACTCGGGCAGGACGCCGGCCGAGATGGTCTGACCTTCCATCTTGGGTCGCTTCTTTTTCGCGTTCTCGGCGGCCGGATCGGCCGGGGCCGGGGCCGGGGCCGCCGGGGCCGCATCGCGGGCCAGCGACGGGGCCATCCCGCCGACCGAGGCGGGGGCGCCGCTCACCATCGCATCCGCGGCGCGGTCGGCCTCGATCTCGGCGGAGTCGCCGGGCGTCGAGACCTCGAGCTTGTGCTGGCGCCGCTGGGCGCCGCCCGACTGCTGGACGGTGTGGGCGACCTCGTGGGCGATGAGGTGCATGCCGAACGGATCGTCGGGCTGGTACTGCCCAGCCCCGAAGTGGATGTCATTGCCGACGGTGTAGGCCTTGGCGCCGACCGCCGCGCTGGCCGCCTGCGAGTCGGCCCCGGTGTGGACGCGCACGCCCGACAGATCGGCGCCCAGCGACGACTCGAAGCGCTCCCGCACGTCGGCGCGCAGCGGCGATCCCGACGAGCCGCGGGCCACCTCGACCGCCTGCTCGGCATGGCCGGCCACGCCGTTGCCGTCGCGCTGGCCGGCCGCCGCGCCGTTGCCGTCGCGCTCACGCTGCACCGAGACCCCACGCAACGCGCCGCCGAGCGCGCGTGCGGTCTCAGGATCGGCGACCCGGAGCACCAAGCTCGGTCCGCTCAGCCTCGAGGTCAGGGTCGACTTGCCGGGTACGCCAAGGCCGGTCGGCGGCACAACGAACGACTCGAGATCCTGAGCACCATGGAAGGCTTGATCGAGCGACATCGGAGATGCTGGGCCACCCCCGCGCCGATGTGACCAAGACTTCGGGCTACGGCAGCAGCTGGTGCTTGCGGGCGAGCTCCTGCAGCTCGCGCTTGAGCCGCTCGTAGCGCTTGCGCAGGGCCGCGACCTCGCGGGTCGAGGGCGCCGGCGCGTCCTCGCCAGCCAGGACCCGGGCGATGTCGTTCCAGGCCATCGCGCCCTCGAGGCGGAGCTGCAGCAGCAGCTGATCGTCGGCCTCGAGAGTCTCGCGCAGCTTGGCGAACTCGTCCTTCACCTCGGTGCGCAGGTGGATCGCGGTGGTCGACCGGATCGACTGCACCAGCTGCGAGAGCGGCGCGTCGGACAGCGCCACCGCGCGGTTGCGTCGGTCGCGGTCGCGGGCCCAGTGCAAGAAGTGGTGGCGGGCGATCGCGTAGCACCACACCCGGCACGAGCTCTCCCAGCGAAACGCCGGCAGCCCGCGCCAGATCTTCTCGCACGCGCCCGAGAACAGCTCGGAGGCGACATCGGCATCGCGGGCGAGCCCGACCAGGAACCCGAACAGCTCCGGGCCATAGGCGCGGATCGCGGCGGTCGCGGTGCCTTGTAGGTCGCCGACCTCGAAGCTGCGCCGCAGCTCGCGCTCCAGCGCCTCGCGCTCGTCGGCGTCCATCGGATGTGAGGGTAGCATCGGATCCGCGCTATCTTCGACCAGCATGACGCGCCCGCGGCCTATCGCCGATACCGCGACAGCGACGACCGTCAGCGGACTGGGCGGACGCGAGGGCGACCCTCGCGAGCACGATAGCGTCGCGCGCGAGGCCGACAGCAACGACGACACCGCCGGCGACGCCTTCATCCGCCGCGTGATGGCGGCGCCTCGCCACGCGCTGCCGGTGACGCTGCTGCCCGACAGCGACGTCGGCGGCACCTACCGCGTGATCCGACGGCTCGGCGCCGGCGGCATGGGCGTGGTCTATCTCGCCCACGATCGCCGGCTCAAGCGCGACGTCGCGCTCAAGCTGCACGGCGCCGCCACCGGCGAGCGCCTGGCCCGCGAGGCCACCGCGATCGCGCAGCTGGTCCACCCCAACGTCGTCACCGTCTACCAGATCGGCCCTCACGACGGCGCGACCTACGTCGCGATGGAGTACGTCGACGGCGGCACCGCGCGCACCTGGCTGACCGAGCGGCCGCGAACCTGGCGCGAGGTGCTGGCGGTCTACCTCGGCGCGGCGCGCGGCCTGGGCGCCGCCCACGCCGCCGGCATGGTGCATCGCGACTTCAAGCCCGAGAACCTGCTCATCGGGCTCGATGGCCGGGTGCGGGTCGCCGATTTCGGCCTGGCCCGCGACGTCGGCGAGCGCGACGCTGTCGGCGAGCCCACCGTCGATCGCCTGAGCCCGCTCACCGCGACCGGCGCGATCATGGGCACGCCGGCGTACATGGCGCCCGAGCAATTCCTCGGCGGTGCGGTCGGCGCCGCCGCCGATCAGTTCGCGCTGTGCGCGTCGCTGTGGGAGGCGCTCTATGGCCAGCGCCCGTTCGCGGGCGAGGACGCCGCGGCGGTGGTCGGCGGCGCGGTGGCTGGTCGCATCCGCCCACCCGCCGACGAGCGCGGCGTGCCCCGCTCGATCCGGCGCGCCCTCGAGCGCGGCCTGTCCGCCCAGCCCGCGCAGCGCTTCCCGTCGATGGCGGCGCTGGCCAGCGCGCTGACTCCGCCGCGGTCGCGTGCGCTGGTGCTCGCGGCGGCCGGCGCGGTGATCCTGGGCGGCGCTGGGGTCGCCTACGCCATGTGGCCCGCGACCGTCGTCGACCCGTGTCGCGACGCTCAGGCCGCCATCGATCGCGAGCTGCCGCCCCCGCTCATCGCCCAGGTCAGGGGCGCCCTCGCCAAGGCGACCCAGGCCGGCGACGTGGTGGCGCGCCTCGACGCCCGCCTCGGCAAGCTGTCGGCCCACTTCGGCGACACCCGCCGCAAGGTGTGCCGGGCCGCGCAGGTCGAGCGCACGCTGGCGCCATCGCTCCTCGAGCGCGCCTACGCGTGCGTGACGATGCGGGCCCGCGCCACCGCGCTCATCCTCGACGATCTCGCCCTGGCCGAGAGTGACCCGGCGAGCTATGTGACCCGGATCAGCGCGATCCCGCCGATCCAGCCGTGTACCGACGTGGTCGCGCTGTCGGCCAGCACCCCCCGCGTCGACGACGCCGCGATCCGGACCCGCGCCTATTCCTGGGCCGCCGATGCCGAGCTCGAGGGCGGGCGCGACTTGGTCGCCCAGGTGATGATGCGCAAGGCCGAGCTGGCGCTCGCCGCCGACGACGCCGGTGGCCGGGCCCTGGTGATGAGCGCTCAGGCCCGCCTGGAGCTGGCGTCGGGGCACTACGAGGAGGCCGGTAAGCTCCTCGCCGACGCGTTCTACGCCGGCCAGGCCATCGACGACGCCAGCGTGTACCTGTACTCGCTGGCGTCGCTCCTGATGCTCTACGCGGATGCGCAGCCCGACGCCGAGCAGCTCAAGCCTTGGCTGCGCACCGCGCAGTCGGTGCTGCAGCGCGATCGCGAGCGCGCGCCCGCCGAGGTCGGCACGCTCCTGCAGGCGCTGGTCGCGGTGGCCGACCGCACCGGCAACAGCGCCGCGGCTCTGAAGTACGCCGAGCAGCTGGGTCCGGTGGTCGCAAGAGTGAGCGACCCGGTGGAGTCGGCCCACGCCGAGCTGTCGCGCGGTCACGCCCTGGCCTCGGCCGGCCGCACCGACGAGGCCATCGTCGCGTACCGGCGTGCGCTCGCGCTCTTCGAGGAAGCCTTGGGCGCCGACCACGAGCGCAGCTACGGCACGCTGGCCGCCCTCGGTCTGGTGATGCACGACGCCGGCCGCACCGACGAGGTGGCGCCGGTCGCTGCCCAGCTGGAGGCCACGCTGTCGCACACCAGCGGTGCGAAGCTGACGCGCGCCAACGCACTGCTCAACCTGGGCGTCATGCTCAGCGACGCGCCCGGCGCCGAGGCGCGCAGCGAGGCCGCCTACCGCGAGGCGCTCGCGATCTTCGTCAAGCGCCAGGGTGCCGACCATCCCGACGCGCTCCTGTGCGAGCTCAACCTGGCCGTCATCGCCAACGTTCGCGGCGATCATGCCGGCGCGATCGCGACCTATGAGCGCGTGCTGGCCGCGCAGATCAAGACGCTCGGCCCCGATCACTACGACGTCGGGGCGACCCAGTACAACCTCGCCGCCGCCGCGATCGCCGCCGGAGACGTCGCCCGCGCCGACGCCGCCAGCACCCGGGCCCTCGCCATCATGTCGATCGAGGAGCGCGACTCGATGCGCCACCTGCTCGCGCTGTCGACGCGCGCCCGCGTGCTGGTGCTCTTGGGCCGCGGGCGCGAGGCGCTGGCGATGGCGCTCGACGCCGAGGCGATGGCCAAGACCTTGCCCGACGTGGAGAGTGGCGGGCCCGGCGCCTCGATCGAGGTGGCGCGCGCCGCGCTGGCTCTGGGGCGCGACCTCGACGACGCTCGACGCCGCCTCGCCGAGGCCCGGGTCTTTTTCGCGGAGATGCCGGACCGGATCGCCGACATCGACGCGCTGCTGGCGACGATCAAGTAGTCGGGCGCGCGATGCGGCCGGGTCGGGCCGCGGTCAGCACGCCGTCGCGGGCGATGACCTCGCCGCGCACCAGGGTCGCGCGATAGCCGGTCGCGCGCTGGAGGAAGCGCTTGCCGTTGGCCGGCAGGTCGCGCAGCAGCTCGGGGCGGTGCAGCGTCAGCGCGGCCAGATCGATCACGTTGACGTCGGCGCGCCGCCCGACCTGCAGCGCGCCGCGATCGCCGAAGCCGAGCCAGGCCGCCGGCTCGCCGGTCAGCTTGTGGATCGCGCTCTCGACCGACAGCGCGCCGCGGTCGCGCACCCAGTGGGTCAGCAGGAACGTCGAGAAGCTGACGTCGCAGATCGTGCCGACGTGAGCGCCGCCGTCGCCGAGCCCGAGGATCGCCTGGGGGTGGCGCAGCATCTCGCCGACCTCGGCCAGCGAGCCCGACGCGTAGTTGTAGATCGGAAAGTACAGCAGCTGGCGGCCACCATCTTCGAGGAGCGCGTCGTAGGTGACCTCGAGCGGCTTCTTGCCAGCGCGCATCGCCTCGCCAAACAGCGACGAGGCCCGGGCCGGCTCGTAGTCGGGGTGGTCGCCGAGCCGGAACAGGCTCATCGCGACCAGCTCGAACGCCGACAGCAGCTTGTCGACCAGCGGCGGCACCGCGCTGCCATCACCGGCCACCGGCTCCGACTTCTCGCCGAGGATGCGGGCCCGCACCTCGGGCTTTTGCAGCTCGCGCACCCGCTCGGCCAGCGGCAGGTGGGCCAGCGCCTTGTAGGTCGGGAAGCCGATGAACGGGTGGAACGTGGCCTCGAGCCCGAGGATGACGCCGATGCCGCGGGTCGCGACCTGGGCGCGGATGGTCAGGCCCGCCGCGTTGGCGCGCTCGATGCGCTCGAGGACGCGACGCCATTGATCGGTCGCGCCCACTCGCTGCAGCAGCGAGATCGACAGCCGCCGGCCCGAGACCCGCACCATGTCCTCGAGGAGGTCCCACTCCGGCTCGAAGCGATCGGGCGAGACGAACATGTCGAAGTCGCTCACCGCCTGCAGCACGCCGTGGGCCGCGCCGCGCAAGCCGCGCGCGATCACCGCGAGCTCGCGGGCCGCGGCGTCGGCGGCCGGGGTGGTCCGTCCGTCGGCGTTGCGGTGGTTGTCGCTGCGGCCGGTCGAGAAGCCGACCGCGCCGTCGTCGACCGCCTGGCGCACGACCTCCGCCATGCGTCGCAGATCGTCGTCGGTGGCCAGCTCGCCGTCGAGGGCGCGCTCGCCCATGACGAACACGCGCACCGCGTCGTGCGGTACGTGGCACGCGAGGTCGATGGTGTGACGGCGCCGGTCGAGCACCTGCATGTACTCGCCAAAGCTCTCCCAGCCCCAGGTCATGCCCTCGGCGAGCGCGCTGCCCGGGATGTCCTCGACGCCTTCCATCAGCGCGACCAGGCGCTCGCGATCCTCGACGCGACAGGGCGCGAAGCCGACGCCGCAGCTGCCCATCGCGACGGTGGTGGCGCCGTGGATGCTCGACGGCGTCATCTCCTCGTCCCAGCTGGCCTGGCCGTCGTAGTGGCTGTGGACGTCGACGAACCCGGGCGTCACCAGCGCGCCCCCGGCGTCGAGCGTCGCGCGGGCCTCGCCCAGGTCGTGGCCGATCGCGACGATGCGGCCGTCGTGGATCGCGACATCGGCGGCCCGGCCCGGCGCGCCAGTGCCGTCGATGACCGTGCCGCCGCGGATGATCAGGTCGTGCATGGGCGCGATGCTACCAGCTGCGGGCCAGCAGGACCGCGCCAGTGCCGAGCAGCAGGAGCGCGACCAGCCAGCGAAAGCCCCGCTCGCTGACCTTGCGGTGGACCAGCTCGCCGAGCACCAACGCGACGACGAGCGTGGGCGCGATCGCGGCGGAGAGTGTCAGTGTGGCGGCGCTGAGATCGCCATTGGCAACCAGGCGAGCCAGCACGATCAGATTGAGTGAGATCCACAAGACGGCCAGCGTGGCGCGCAGCTCGGCCTTGGCCGCAATGACGCGCTGCGCGACCGCGACCACCAGCGGCCCGCCGGTGGCGTAGAGCCCGTGGACCAGGCCGGCCACGACCAGCACCGTCGCCTGCACCGCGGCCGGCAGGGGCGCAGGCGGAGTGGCGGTCGGGCGGGCCAGGCGCACCAGCTCGCGCAGCGCGAGGCCGACCACCAGCGCCGCGAAGCCGAGCTTGGCGCGCTCGGCGTCGACGGCCAGCGCGAGGGCGGTGCCGGCGGCGAGCCCGATCAGCATCGACGGCACGATCCGCGTCGCGAGCAGGCGACCCTGGACCGCGCCGCGATGGCGCACCGCCAGGTAGGTCGACAGCGCCAGGTTGAGCGGCAAGAACACCGCCAGGACGTGGGCGATCGACGCGTAGGTCGCGCCCAGCGAGACCGCGACCACGGTGCCGCCGAAGCCGGCGACCGCCTCGACGAAGAAGCCGGCGCCCAGCATCGCCGACAGGATCGCCAGCTCGATCACGGATGACGATCTTGCCAGGCGAT
>Ga0105048_10009776_pt1 | contig 15218 bp, 9 predicted proteins | sample MAT05_FD_78382 | JGI IMG/M metagenome (GOLD analysis project Ga0105048, IMG submission 78382) | Freshwater microbial communities from Lake Fryxell liftoff mats and glacier meltwater in Antarctica - MAT-05 | ecosystem: Environmental > Aquatic > Freshwater > Ice > Liftoff microbial mat | place... | reverse complement strand
GATGTTACTTTCTACTGCACTATGCTTATTGCGTAATTTTTTAAACATTTTATCGCTTTCCCGCTCCTTCTCTTCTTTGTTTTGTTTACCCTTTTTAGGCAATACCACATGCTCTATCTCTGTTGCCTCAAGAGCTGCAAAATTATCCTTACTCCAAAAGCCCTTATCAAAACTGTGACTGCTTATTTTCTTCCCATTACAGCTCTTGGCTAATCTTTCTATTAATGGATCCACCTGTGAGGCATCTTTTTCTCCTTCCATTATTTTGTAATCTACAATAAATTGATGCTGATCAGTGGTGATCAGTAACAGATGTCCTAACTCGACTTTCTTATTCAGTTTGCCTTTGGTTATCCATTCTGTATGGGGTTCAAAAATAGAAAACACTTTTTCACAGGCTGGGATAACTTCACCCTTTAGTAATCGACGTTCGATTTGATCCATAAACTTTGCAACATACACTACATATTTTTTTAACTCCATCAATAATGCAGCCAACACATCAGATGAAATGTTAACGCCTCCCTCTGCTAATAAACTATCGCAATTCTTTTTCAACTCTTTTGACATATACAAATAGTCCTTTACACTTCTTCGCTTTACATCTTCCTTTTTACCCGTAAAAACCTGTTTAGACGTAATTCTAAACTGACTTTTCAATGTTTTGCGTATATGTTTTATTTTGCGCCAGCCTGTAATCTTTGTCTTCTTTTGCAATTTCTCAATGGTATCCAAGCACTTGCGGCAACTATCCCAAAGCAGATTTAAATCTGTCGGAAAATGTATATTCGTTTCGACTGCATAGCTATCAGTCTTTAGTGTAAGCTCAAGGATTTCGATTCCTTTTTTTTTAAGAAGTTGCTGACCTGCTTCCACTACAATGGCATTGATTGCATACAATAAATCCTCATCCACCAAACGTACATTATCCAAAATATTCTGATACTCAAAATCAAATTCATCCTCCAAAAAATTGTTCCTCGGTACGCCCATAATAGAACGTACCAGTGAATCCTGATTGGCCATTAAATGCAGCCGATCCCAATTAACTCCTGTAGCATGTCTCATAACAGCCAACACAAGTATGTGCCACAAATCCATACCCTTTCTTCCAGTCTTCTTTTTGCCCTTACAAATTTTATCTTCAAGTAATGTGAATACTTTTTCATTCAGGGCTTCATTTGTAAAAATAAACTGCAAAGCGCGGGCTGTTGGAGGCATCTCATCTCTGCTCTTGATCGTAATCTTAATCTCACTAATTGGTGTCTGACCAAGGTTCAATTGTTGTTCAAATCGTTGACGCATTTATATCGGATTTTATCTCGAATAAACAACAAATTTTATACCTAAAATCAATAGAATCAACTATTGGCAGATCACATTCAACAACGGAAATAATGGCAAACATATTGGCAGTAAAGGATGCAGAGTTTTTTTACTGACACTAATTATAGAAATCTACAAACCTTTAACGCACAAAAAAACTGCCCCTTTCGAGACAGTTCTTTTCGTAGCTGAGAGTACATTCTTATTTTCTTTCAGAAAGCTTTGCAACTGCCGGTGCCGGAGCAATCTTTGTTTTTTCAATTCTTGCCTTCATATCATTATGCTGTTTTTGAAATTCCTGATTATGTTTAGCATTTGAGGTGGTGGTTGTCGTTGTAGGAACATTGCGTTCTATTATACCATCTTCAAATGACATTCCTGCTTCCAAAGGATTCAGGTATTTGCCCTTTTCCCTTCCGGTTTTTTCAACTTCGGTCTGAATACGGTGAGCTTGCGCCATGGCGTCGTTACGAACACCAGTAACTTGCCAGCTAACTTTTACACCTGGTTGATTTGTTTTGATCTTAAACTGATTGTTTGCAACCTCCTCGCTGATAATTGCTTGTGCAAAAGTACCGATCACCGTAAGCTGGTATTTATAATCAATATTCAAGGCCTGGAAATAAGATGGCAAAGAAACCACCGCGTCACCACTCGCATCTGTCGTGATATTACCATTATAAATATCCATCATATCATTACTTTCTACAGATGAATGATACAAGTATTTATTTGCAGGATCGGTTGGATGATCAATCTTGAACGCTTTAATTGATGAGGAGGCTGTTGTGGCAAACAAATTTCCGTCGAAGAAGCCTGCGTAATTTCCACTCGCATTATCTGTCCCATACACACCGATCCAGTTTCCAATACCTTTAACCCCAATACCATAGGTTGAAGGAGGTGTAGACTTACCTACCACCCCGATTGCGTCCTGCACGTTAGAGCCTGTATATTCTCCGTACACCACACCATTTGTATTTAACGTAGAACTAAGCGATGAATTTCCTGAACTAAAATATCCTGCCGAATTGGAGTTTGAACTAGCATTTATTCCAATCCCATTCGCAGAATACGCATATACCCCATTTCCTCCGGTTGAATAACCAATTATTGCATCAGCGTTAGCACTAAATCCACTAACACCGGTTCCAACGACGCCACCATCACCATAGACACCCGTACCTGTTAAACCAGTATTGACACCAAATAAACCATAGGATTCTCCTTCTCCCATTGCGCCAATATATCCTCCTTTACCTATAACCCCAACCCCATAAGACTGTACATTCGCGGATCCGGAAATCGCCACATAATCAAGGTTGTCGGTTCCATTATATTCGGCGGCCAATACACCATTAAATAAAGCCGGACTTCCCGATGCAAAAGAAACAAAGCGACCAGCACTCATTGAGTCAGATGTAGCATACAAACCATTTGACTTCCCAGCGTTACCGTACAAAGCAATTCCTGTGAGAGATGATCCAAATACACCAGTTCCTGAAGAAGATATACCTTCTGCTCCTACACCCGTTGTCGAAGTTCCTTTTATTCCACGCCAGTTTCCTTCTCCCTGCACTCCTATTCCATATAAAGAATTAAGCAAACTTTTGCCATACACACCCACTACATCTACAGACACTGCGGGACCAGTATACTCACCTCTAATGATTCCGTTAACATACGTGGTCGTTGCATCGGTTACATGAAATTTAGAAGCAGGAGTTATCGTCCCAATCCCAACCCTAGTTCCATTGTCAAATAGTTGGGAGTTGCCTCCAGTCGTTGGCGATGTAAATTTGGTAACATAATTTGTTGTTCCAGATAATGAACCACCGCCACCTGTTGGTGTTTGCCATGCGGCGAGCCCTGTTGCATCCGAAGTTAAAACCTTTCCGGCACCAGGTGTTCCCCCTGTGATTTTTACTTGCCCACTTACTTCTAGTTTGGCGCCTGGGGTAATTGTACCTATACCGACATTACCAACAGCATCGACGCGTACCCTTTCTAAGTTATTGGTACCAAAACTCAACGTACTGTTTTCTCGGTTCGTGATACTCGCTGTATTGCCAACTGTACTGAATTCCAATCCATCATTAGCAGTATGACCGGTTGTATTATTTGTAATCCTTAAATTCGCACTGGTCGATTGTGTATTATTGACATGCGCTCTGGCACTAGGAATTGCATTCCCAGCAATACCAACATTTCCAGATAAGGTATCGGTTAAAAACTTGTATTGGATTACACCAGTAATCGTGCATGCGATACCCATATTGCCCTGAGAGTTAAGTACCATGGGGCCTGTATTATTTCCGAAAGAGAACATATTAGCAAACGGAATGGTCGATACTCCAAAACTTCCGGCTATTCCACTACCACGCTTCATAATTGTACAATAATTCAATGCTCCGTCTGCCTGAAAATTGGTTCGTGTCGTTCCACTTGCAGAGGTGTTTTCAAGGGTTGTCACGTTGTTCCCACTGTTTACTTTAGTATGAAATAATCCAACAGGGGAAGTCACACCCAGACCAACCCCGCTACCATTATCGTAAAACAGGGATTTTCCAATAGTATTCAATGAAGTAAATTTTGTAATATAATTCGCATCGTTCACAACATGTGTAGCATTCGATGATACCGAGCCTGTCCGTGTATGACCTTCTCCTCCTACTATTTCTTTAGCTATTCCTGCCTTATCCGCATAGATGGCATAAGGAACAGAAAGCAACTGAGTCGTTCCGGCATCTACATAATTTGTTCCGCCTGTGGCGTCGATTGCTACTTTAATATACTTATTTCCTGTCTCCCACTTAACAGTTTTCATCTCGCCTGTTACCGGAGTACCATTGCCTATCTGAAGAGTATACAAACCAAATTCGTTGGTTGTTACTAACTGCGTCTCCTCATACTCTGCGGCTGTTGCGTCTGAGGTTGGAAGAACAGTAAGCTTTAATGACAATTGTTTCTTTGCCATCGGAGTTCCTTTTGTATCACGGGCTATTCCCTGATAATTAAATTTCTGCGGTACTTGTGCGATTGCAATTCCTGTAAAAAGAAGAAAAGCAGCACTTAATAAAATTTGTTTCATACTATGTTTCATTTTTTGTTATTTATTGTGTTAGATGATTAGTGAAATTTTTGAATTTTAAACGACAGTTTTGTTGAGGAAGCAGTTTGTGTAACTGGCTGGATCAATAAAAAATAAGTACCCGCTGCTATTGAAGTAAGATCAAGGGTATACTTGTTTAAACCTTCAACTTGTTTATCGTTTCTTCCTAAAACCACTTTGCCTGTTGCATCTACGAGTTGGAAACTTACTTCATCGGCAAGTGTTTCTAACGTTTCGATAAACAAAAGATTTTCAGTAGGATTCGGATAAACACGGATATGCGACGTCAAATCATCCATGGAAGAGGTTGCAAAATCGCTCTGAGTAGAACTGTTTCCCTGTGGCTGCAGATAACCCTGAGTGACAATCAGGTTACCGCTTTGTTCCGTACTGATTAATGTCATTTCTCCTATTGAATACTCAAACAGATTTCCATTCAAAACAACAGAATTGCTTCCGGCGTTGATTGTAGTCTGCGAATAAACTCCTGTACTAAGGGAAACAAAACCAACAAGAATGGCAATGTCTTTTAATCGTTTTTTATTCATGATATAAATTTTCATACAAATCTAATTCTAGATGAAACAAAAAAAAGTGACCATTGAGTAAGTGGTCACTTTCTAGAACTATATGGTTGCTTTTACATGAATTATGGCATTACCTGATCAACGTAAGATCACCTTTAATGAATTGCGTCTTACCATTGGGATAGGAAACATTCATCATGTAATAATAAACACCCTGATCCTGATCTATCCCTTTATATTTTCCATTCCATCCCTGTTGGATATCATTGGTTGCAAAAACAACATTTCCCCAACGGTTCATGATCCTGAATTCCTGCACGTTGATCAGTTTTCTGGTCGTCACCTTGAAGATATCATTCAGGCCATCTCCATTTGGCGAAAATGCATTTGGCACAAAAACATCCTGCATCAATACTTTAATATGAACGGAATCTGTTTTTGGACAACCGTGATATAGACTTACACCAGTTACCACATACGTAATATCCTCGAGAGGGGTAGCCACAGGGTCATTACTCTGACTGAATCCTAAATATGTTGTAGGACTCCAGAAAAGGAAAGGAGCATCCCCTTCAACCATCAATTGCACCGATTCGCCAAGATAGATGGTGGTATCATTGTTCAACAGATTCATTGTAAACGGCGGCTCGTTGGTGACTGTCACATCAAGTGTATCCTGACATCCATGAGGGTCAAGAAGGACAGCGTAATAAGTATTGGTTCCTAAAGCAGTCGCAATAGGCATTGGACAATTGTCACAACTCAGCGTATTTGCCGGGTACCAGAGATACTGCCCATTTCCTCCTGTCACCCATAACTGCACCGGAGCTCCGTCGCAAGCAATGGTATCATCTTTAATGCCTCCTTGCACAAATGGCCAAACTTCAATATGTAACTGATCTGTTGCTGTACAACCTGCATTCGGGGAGGTTACAGTAAAATCTATATTCTGAGAAGTTGTACCAACAAAGGTTGGTGAATATCCATTTGTATTGATTAGGTCTGTAGACGGAATCCAACTGAGATTATAATTAAAGGCTGGTGTAACGATGGCGTTGATCATGATCTGTTCGCCTTGACAGATTTCCAGATCCGGTAGGGGATCGATATATGGAATTGGGTCGGTTTTTACCAGAATTCCTCTTGAAACCGGCGTACAGGTTGCATAGGAACCCGTAACAGAATAATATTGTGTTCCGAATTGAGGTGGCGTGATAATCGTATTTAACTGGGTTGGATCGAGGACACCACTAGTTGGTGTCCATTGCATTTGAATACCGGAATCAACCTGACCGATAATTACGATACTTTCTCCAAGGCAAATTGAGGTATCATTATTGAAGAAGGAAAATGAAAGAGAATCTCTGATCTCAATGATGATGCTATCTGTGACGACTGATGCGCAACCACTTAATACATAGAGTTTGATAAATTCTGAACCTTCGGCCAATCCGTCCTGGAAGGCAAAAAGATCAAGTGTTCGTATGGTATCATTAATGTTTGCAGTAAATATAACCGTATCCTGAAGTAAGGTATAATCGATACCATTCGTGGCTGTTCCCTGAATTGAAAAATGGATGGTATCAGCATACGGAGTTCCTAAAACAATCCTTCTTGTCAAGGTTAAGTGTGCGCTGTCGCAACCTTCTATAATATATGGATACTCGGCACTTAAGCCTGTTTCCAGTTTCACATTGACGATATTGGATGAAAAGCTTCCGGCTTTAAGAAAAACACCAGAATCATAGCCTTGATCGAGCGCATCGGATATAGCAAGTTTCAAATGATAGGTAGAACAAGGTATAACCGCTGAAATTGCGGTAAGAACATCTGTAAAACCTGAATAAGTAACGGTTGTTCCACCGGCATTTGTATTAAAAAGCGCATTATTTGGAGGCGCACATGGTGAAACCACGGAACCGCAAGGATTTGCAGTCGACGCATTGATAGTATTCACACCCACCGGGCAATTAGTGCCGGGCACCAAGGCAATATTTTTTGAATTATTGGAATAAGGACCAGTAATACCCGGTCCACTTATAAAAAATCCAAATACATCAAAAAATGAAGAGCAGGTGAAACTAGGATATTCTTCAGAAGCAAAAATATAGTCAAACTTTACAGTGTCACCTATTGTAACAAAATCAAATTCCAGAACACACTTATCATAGGTAGGACTTGGGCTGGACAACATATTCAAATCAGGGTCTGCGCCGGAACTAGGAGGCCATGTAGCTGAACTTGCAAAATCAGTTTCTAACCCGTCCGCTCCAAAAATGAAAGAAGCTCCGGATGAAATTGTCCTCCCGGAAGCGAGGATAAGTCCACTATCGATCCCCAAATTACTTGATGTTGCTGTAAAAAGCCCATTCGCAATACCCGGACAATCCAAGGTAGGATTTGTAATAATTACACCTGTTCCGACAAGAGATTGGGCCAGAGTGATTGCTAACTGGCTATCTACAATGGCCAGTTGACATCGGGCCAGAATTGGAAGATTTGAAATAATTAACAGGAAGAGTATCTTTTTCATAATTAATGTATGTGTTTTTAATAGACGTCATAAAAATACGGTTAGTTGGCGGTTTTTAACGTAATACAGGCAAGAAATTAGCCTTGAAACCTTACTTTTGCGTTTCTAAAAAAAATCAATGTTCAGTATTTTCAGAAAAGAACTCAATTCTTTTTTCAGTTCGCTGGTCGGTTATATTGCCATCATCGTCTTTTTATTGGTTTGTGGTTTTTTTATGTGGGTGGTTCCCGGAAATAATATCCTTGACTACGGGTTTGCCACCATGGATAAATTCTTTGCTTTTGCCCCGTGGGTATTGATGTTCCTGCTTCCTGCGCTTACCATGAGATCATTTTCAGATGAATATAAAAGCGGCACCATAGAGATCCTATCCACTATTCCGTTGAAAGAAAACGAATTGATCGTAGGGAAATTCCTGGCCTCTTTTACCTTGGTATTATTTTCAGTTTTGCCAACCTTACTTTATGTCTATACGATTTCTCATCTCGCGAATATAAAAGGGAATCTGGATGGAGGCGGAATTTTAGGCTCTTATACGGGACTTTTATTCCTAAGTGCAGCCTTTACCTCCGTTGGTCTTTTTTGCTCCTCGCTGACTTCTAATCAGGTGATCGCATTTCTTATTGCAATCTTTGCCAATTTCATTTTGTATGCTGGATTTGAAACACTAAGCAGAATGTCATTTATTGGAAATGGCCTTGATTATATTGTCAGTCAGATAGGCATGCAGTTTCATTACAATTCCATCAGCCGAGGAGTTCTTGACACGAGAGATATTGTCTACTTTCTCAGTGTCGTGGCTGTATTTATGATCGCAACAAAATTGTCTCTTCAAAAAAGAAAATGGAACTAACAAAAAAAGAAAGTAACGACGGGAATTTTATGCCTGAAATAACAACGAATCCTAACTCCAATTTAAAAAATAAAGCCATCACAAGATTTGTGTTGATTCTTGGCATTCTTGTGTTGCTGAATATTGTAAGTAGCAAACTCCACGTGCGGTATGATGCCACTTCAGAAAAACGTTTTTCGCTAAGTGAACCAACTAAGATGCTTTTAAAAGATCTGAAAGACGTTGCTATCATAGAAGTATATCTGAAAGGAAGTTTTCCTGCCGGATTTCAACGTTTAAGCGAAGCTACAGGCGATGTTCTGAACCAGTTCAAAGAATATGGAGGAAGTAATATCCGGTTTGAATTTATTAACCCTGTTGAGAATAAAACGGATAAAGAGAAGAGTGAAATCTTCAAATCTTTTTCAGAAAAAGGAATCAACTTTACAAAGCTCCAGATTCAACAGGACGAAGACGAAGGCTACTCAGAAAAGATCATCTTCCCGTCTGCTAATGTGACCTATAACCAAAAGGAAATGCCGGTCAATCTTCTAGAGAATCATATCAGTATGTCGCCTGATGAAAAACTGAATTATTCCGAATCTCAACTTGAATACAAACTGGCCTCTGCTATTAAACACCTCATCGAGCCCGATAAAAAGAAAGTCGCCTATCTTGTTGGCAACGGCGAACTTATAGGACCAAGTACCTATGACATGCTTACCACACTTGAAAAATACTATGATATCGATACGGTGGATATGAATGAGAATATTGAACTGCCACCTATATACAGTGCTGCTATCGTCTGCCGTCCAACAATTGCCTTTAATGATAAAACCAAATTTAAGCTCGACCAGTATGTAACCCACGGAGGACGTTTATTCTGGATGATAGACGCACTGCAGTTTGATATGGATTCTCTGAAAACAAGCAGCGCTGGTCTTGCCATCGATTATAGTCTCAATCTGGATGATCTGTTATTTAATTACGGAGTAAGGGTCAACCCTGATTTTATCGAAGATTATCAGCAGGTGAATCCTCTCGCGCTTACGGTAGGCATGGTCGATCAAAATCCAGATATTCGTTTATTGCCTTTTCCGTATTTTCCTTATAGCGTTTCCTCTTCCAAACATCCAATTGTGAATAATCTGGATGCTGTCATGTTCTTGTTTGCGAATAGTATCGATACTATTGAGAACCCTGAGATCAGGAAAACAATATTATTAACTTCATCCAACAGAAGCAGACGAGCTCCGGCACCCGTGAGGGTCAGTCTTGCCAGTTTGCAATTCAAGCCAAAAGCGGATATGTTCAGAGAAAAGAATATACCAATGGCAGTGTTGATGGAAGGTAAATTTACGTCCATCTATACTAACAGACTGGACCCGAAATTTCTGGACGTTTATAAGGATTCTTTGCATAAGGAATTTATGTCTGTTTCAGAAAAAGAGAACAGGATGATTGTGGTTTCTGATGGAAATGTGTTTCAGAATGATTTTTCACAATCAAGGGGTCCTATGGAATGCGGCTACTATAAATATACTGACCAGCTTTTTGCAAATAAATCCTTTATCCTGAATTCAGTCGAGTACTTGACTGATAATTTTGGACTGCTTGAAGCCAGAAATAAAGATGTCAAACTTCGTCTGTTGGATATGGTCAGAATCAAAAAGGAACGTGTGCAATGGCAACTGTTCAATATTGGGTTGCCAATTATTCTGATCCTGATATTCGCCAGTGCTTACTTCTTTTTCAGGAAGAAAAAATATGAGGAGAAAGTATAGGTTCTTTTCTTTGTCGACCTGAAGTGTCGAGGTATCCGTTATCAGAGCGCTTCAATAAAAAGCCGTCGTTTTAATAAATAGTTTAGTTATTTTGTTTCTCTTAAAATTAATATCAATATGTCATTAATTGCTTTAGAAAATTATGCAGAAGGCAAATGGTTCACTCCATCCTCTTCTACCGAAACGTTATTCAATGCTATAACCGGGGCTCCTATTTATACAGCCGGATCAGAAGGACTCGACTTTGATGGCATGATGAAATATGCACGAAAAACAGGAAACAAAAATCTGCGGAAGATGACCTTTCAGCAACGTGGGTTAATGTTGAAAGCTCTGGCCATTTATCTTCAAAGCAAGAAAGAAGATTTCTATGCGATCAGTGCTTTGACTGGTGCCACACGAATCGATTCTTGGGTGGATATCGAAGGCGGAATAGGAAACTTATTTACGTATGCAAGTCTTCGCCGACAGTTTGCGGATGAGACTTTTTATGTGGAAGGAAATGTTGCCAAACTTTCAAAGAATAATACATTCATTGGTCATCATATTATGGTTCCATTGGAAGGTGTTGCCATTCATATAAACGCATTTAATTTTCCTGTCTGGGGTATGCTTGAAAAAATCGCTGTCAACTTACTGGCTGGTGTACCCGCGATTGTAAAACCTGCGACCATTACATCCTATTTGACGGAAGTTGTTTTTAAAGAAATCATCGCTTCCAACATTCTTCCTGAAGGATCGTTGCAATTAATTTGTGGAAGCGCCAGAGGGATCCTCGACTTTGTTCAAAATCAAGATATCGTAACCTTTACAGGAAGTGCTGATACCGGCAAAAAATTAAAATCAAATCCCCGTCTTGTTGACGAAGCAGTGCCTTTTACAATGGAAGCCGATTCATTGAATTGTACCGTATTAGGAAATGATGTAACAGTGGATATGCCGGAGTTTGATCTTTTTATTAAAGAGGTCTCACGGGAAATAACATCCAAAGCCGGACAAAAATGTACTGCCATCCGTCGTATTATCGTACCAGATAATATGGTGGAAGATGTGAAGATCGCCCTGGGCAAAAGAATCCTTTCAACAACCATCGGAGATCCTGCAACAGAAGGTGTGAGAATGGGTCCTTTAGCTGGTATCAGTCAACGAAACGATGTCATGGAGCGCGTTATTGAACTTATGAAGACCCAGGAAATTGTGATCGGTGATATCCATAATTTTGAAGTGAAAGGTGCCGATAAGGAAAAGGGTGCATTTATGAGTCCGATTGTTTTTTATAATCATGAACCATTTAAAAACCTTGACTGCCACAACATTGAAGCCTTCGGGCCTGTATCCACAATCTTGCCGTATAGACATCTTGATGATGCTATTGAACTGGCCCGAATGGGGAAAGGGTCACTGGTTTCAAGTATTATCACAGCTAGTCCGGAGATTGCAAAAGAATTTGTACTGAATGCGTCCACGATGCATGGAAGAATTCTAGTGCTGAATAATGAGTGTGCAAAAGAAAGTACCGGTCATGGTTCTCCTATGCCATTGCTTGTTCATGGCGGTCCGGGAAGAGCAGGCGGGGGCGAAGAAATGGGCGGAATGAGAGGTGTGATGCATTACTTACAACGAACGGCTATTCAAGGCAGTCCGACTATGATAACAGCTATTACCAATCAATATCAACAGGGAGGAAAGGGAAATACAGATGGCATCCATCCGTTTAAAAAGCACTTTGAAGATCTGAGGGTTGGCGATCAGATCCTAACTGAAAAACGAACTATCACCAGCGAAGACATAGATAAGTTTGCAGATCTGAGCGGAGATCATTTCTATGCGCATATGAAAGATACAAACTTTGAAGGAACCATGTTCACGCAGCAGGTAGCCCATGGCTATTTTATAATGAGTGTGGCAGCCGGTTTGTTTGTAGACAGTTATGAGATCAATCCGGTCTTGTTGAATTATGGTATTGATGAACTCAGATTCACCAAACCGGTTTACCCCGGAACGAATATACAGGTTCGGTTTACCTGCAAAGAAAAAGTAGCTCAGGAGCAACGGGATGAAAATGATATCCCAAGGGGAATTGTCAAATGGCTGGTAGAAATGCTCGACGAAACAGAAGAGCCTTTAGTGGGAATTGCTACCATTCTGACCATGGTCAAGAAAAAATAATTTTTTATCCGAGACAAGTGACATACATTTGTGTGACAAAAGACAGTGTTATGAAAAAGAAACTTGGTAAAAATCTGGATGAGCAAGAAACAAGCAGCGTGCATGAGACATCGGGATCTTATCTCAGCTCTATAAAAAAAACTGCATCTACTCAAGTCATCACAAAAGACTTTTTATATACAGATTTTAAAAAAATAGCCGATAAGGCGCCTTTCACAGTGGGAGAATGGGCCGATATTCTTCATATCAGCGAACGGACACTTCACCGGTATGCTAAAGATAATTCTTCGTTCAACGGCATGCAGATAGAGCGGATCTTTCACATAGAGAAATTAATTGATCTTGGAAATACCATGTTTGGGAAAGAAGGATTTAAAAACTGGCTGATATTCAAACCATTTTCTCTCCATCTTCAAAAGCCCATTGATATGCTTAATTCCTATCAGGGTATACAGGAAGTGATCGATCTGTTAGGAAGAATACAACATGGAATTTCAGCATAATGAGTCTTTTCAGAATCGCCAATTCATTATATAAAGATGATCTTACAGGAGCCGGGGCTGCTCTTTATGGAGGCCGATGGAATTCGAAAGGGAATGCAATGTTATACTTGACCGAACATATCTCTCTTGCTGTACTGGAAATACTTGTCAATTTCAATAAAGCAGAAAGCCCTTTATTGCCCGGATTTCATTTATTAACCGTCGAACTCCCGGAAGCTGATCTGATCAGTATTCAGGCAACTGAACTGAAAAAAAACTGGGTACAGGATTTTCATTACACGCAATTTATGGGTGATGAATTTTTAAAAACAAATTCAAATTTATTCCTGCGAGTTCCATCCGCAGTTATACCGGAGGAGCATAACTACCTTATCAATCCTTTACACAAAGATTTTAAAAAGATAAAAATCGTCAAGTCAACGTCCTATAAACTTGATGGCAGGCTGTTAGGCTAAGCACTCATTTTCGTCTTCAGATTTGTATTCAATGCCTCAAGGAAATCTTCGGTATTAACATATTCCTTTCCGAGCGTTACATTATTTCCATGAATGCAAACAGCCAGATCTTTTGTCATTACGCCACCTTCAACAGTCTCAATACAAACAGTTTCAAGATGATGACAGAAATCGATCAACGCCTGATTATCATCCAATTTACCTCTAAATGCAAGTCCGCGTGTCCATGCAAAAATGGAGGCGATCGGATTTGTACTGGTTGGTTTTCCTGCCTGATGGTCGCGGTAATGTCTTGTCACCGTTCCATGTGCCGCTTCAGCTTCCATCGTCTTCCCATCAGGAGTAATCAGCACCGAGGTCATTAAACCAAGACTACCAAAACCCTGGGCAACCGTATCACTTTGCACATCCCCGTCATAATTTTTACAGGCCCAGACAAAATTACCATGCCATTTTAGTGCGGAGGCAACCATATCATCGATCAGGCGATGTTCATAGGTGATACCATCTGACTTGAATTTTTCCTTGAATTCATTCTGATAAATCTCTTCAAAAATATCTTTAAAACGGCCATCATATTTTTTAAGAATAGTATTCTTAGTTGACAAATACAAAGGCCATTTTTTGCTCAGTGCCATATTAAAACAACTTCTGGCAAAACCCATGATACTTTCATCTGTGTTGTACATTGATAAAGCCACTCCATCTCCTTTAAAATTATAGACATCAAAGGTTTGAGCCTCACTACCATCTTCTGGAGTAAAGGTCATAGTTAATTTTCCTTTCCCTTTGATCACAGTGTCAGTTGCACGATATTGATCGCCAAATGCGTGACGTCCCACAATAATCGGTGCGGTCCAGTTTGTTACCAAACGGGGAACATTACTCATTACGATCGGCTCACGGAAAACAGTTCCATCAAGGATATTGCGTATCGTTCCATTCGGTGACTTCCACATTTGCTTTAGTCCGAATTCTTTCACACGATCTTCGTCGGGAGTGATCGTTGCACATTTGATTCCAACACCACATTCCTTAATTGCATTTGCGCAATCAATGGTGATCTGATCGTTGGTTGCGTCCCTGCTTTCAATACCGAGATCGTAATATTGAATGGGTACTTCCAGGTAAGGAAGTATCAGTTTGTCCTTTATAAATTTCCAGATGATACGGGTCATTTCATCACCGTCAATTTCTACTACAGGGTTGGTTACAACGATTTTAGACATCAGTTTTCGGTTTTATTTTTTGAAAGATTGCAAATGTAATTCATAGGAATTGAAAAATGTGGTTTCTACTTTTAACGTTCAGAATTAAATCTTGGGTTACATTTGCGACCAATATTTTAACATGGGAAACATCACATTAGCCATACACGGCGGAGCAGGTACGATTCTAAAATCAATGCTTACACCGGAACTTGAAACAAGATATAATAGCGGATTGCAGGATGCATTGAATGCGGGATATGCCATCCTCGAAAAGAATGGAAGTTCGCTTGATGCCGTTGTTGCGGCCATCAGATCACTTGAAGACAATGAATTGTTCAATGCCGGCAAAGGGTCTGTATTTACAAAGAAAGGAATTAATGAAATGGATGCGGCTATCATGGATGGAAGCAACCTGAATGCAGGTGCTGTTGCCGGGGTTCGTAATATCAAGAATCCTATCTTGTTATCGAAGGAGATCATGGAACATTCAGGACATGTGATGCTGAGTGGTAACGGGGCAAAGGAATTTGCATTGAACAGGGGAATTGAACAGGCACCGGATGAATACTTCTTTACAAAATATAGGTATGACCAATGGATCGAGATCCGTGACAGCGATTATTACCAGCTTGATCATATGGAGGATAATCTGAAAGGGATGGCTAACGTAGAGAAAAAATTTGGAACAGTCGGCGCTGTTGCATTGGATATGCACGGCCATATTGCAGCCGGAACTTCAACTGGGGGAATGACCAACAAACGT